>LSQX01012598.1_pt2 | contig 12959 bp, 10 predicted proteins | sample 654561 | NCBI WGS metagenome assembly LSQX01 (sample SAMN04489861, study PRJNA283612) | anaerobic digester metagenome | isolation source: 4 biogas reactors fed with cattle manure at either 37C or 55C with and... | place: Denmark: Kongens Lyngby | collected 2014 | reverse complement strand
AGCCGCCCATGTTCACGATGCCGTCTTTCTTCCCGCTCATGGTACATCCGTCAGCATACGAAAACATCTCTTTGACGATCTCAGCGATGGACTTGTCTTCATAGCCGGGCTCCCGTGTCTTGATGAAGTACGCGTTTTCTACACACCGGGTGGCGTCAAAAATCACCCTAATGCCGTGCTTTTTAGACAGGGCATGAACCTCTCTCAGGTTTTTCATGCTCACCGGCTGGCCCCCGGCCATGTTGACCGTGACGCCTATGGTGATGTAAGGGATGTTCTCGGCGCCCACCTTCTTGATGAGGTCTTCGTATTTCTGGAGGTCCACATCACCTTTGAAAGCGATGTCTCCCCTGGAGGGGTCGTGGGCTTCGTCACGGATCACATCCACAAAGGCACCCCCGGCCAGTTCCTGGTGAGCTCTTGTGGTCGTGAAATACATGTTCCCTGGCACGTAGTGACCGGGTTTTACCAATATCTGTGAAATCAGGTTTTCTGCTCCGCGGCCTTGGTGAGTCGGCACCACATACTTGAAACCGAATATTTCCCGTACGGTTTCCTCCAGATGGAGCCAGTTTTCGCTGCCTGCATACGCTTCATCACCAAGCATCAGGCCGGCCCACTGGTAATGGCTCATTGCGTTGGTCCCGCTGTCTGTCAGCAAGTCGATGTAAACGTCCCTTGACTTGAGCAAGAACGTGTTGTAACCCGCCTCTCTTATCTTGACTTCCCTTTCCCCCCGGGGAAGGAGTTTGATGGGTTCAACCATCTTTATCTTGTAGGGTTCCGGCAAGTACTTTGGCATTTGGCTACCTCCCTCTGGTCTTGTTTCTTAATAGCAATTCACGTGCAAGAACCGTGCCTTCGATACGAGGCCAGGCAATCTAAGTATGGTCAGGGCGAAGCTCCAAGGGAACGAAGGGGAAAGATCATGAATTCAGCCTGCATGCACATAAGTTTGCGCCCGCCGGCCCTCCGGGTTTGACCGCCGAAACAGTCCGGTGTCTGAAGGGATTCGATGCCTCAATATCGTAAATATATCTTACAATTGTAATGACTGTTTACACAATTATCGATATTTGTAAGTCTGGTTTACACCTTTCGGATCATGGAGAAAGGAGGAAGCTGCAAGTGCCGCCTTTGAGGGCACTGGGCGAGCGCCGTTGATATGGCAGGTTCCGAAGACATCAAGAGAATCAGGTTTAGCGGGGCCGAAAACAGGGTTGGCATGATCTATGACATCCTCCGGGCTTTGGGAAAACAACACATCAATGTGCTCAACATCGAAGTCAGCCCACCTGATATTTTCTTCAAGGTTGAATGGCCTGATGACATTGGGTGGTCTCGCTTTGTCAACGGCCTCCGATCGGAGATCAGCGACTTAGGGCACATCGCAGAAGTTGACATAATGGAATACGAGAAGAAGGAAAAAGCCTTGGATATCATCGGAGAGAACATCAGCGAAGGCATTCTCGTTGTTGACCAATGGCACAACATTACCTATGCCAGCAAGAAGGCGAGAAAATTGCTGGGCTTCGGCCCGTCTCAACAACCGCCTAACCTGGTCAGTCTAATGCAGAGCCGCAAGCTTGAACCCCTCCTCCCTCTTGACGAGGACCGGGATAACGTTGAGGTTACCATCACGTGGCAAGGCAAGAGCATCCGTGTGGTCACCAGCATAAGGACTATAACCAATGAAGAAGGGATTCCGTCGGGAGCGCTTGTGATATTGAGGGAGCTGGACGATGTGCGGCAACTCATCCAGTCCGTGAGGCCCCCTGCCCTGGTGGATTTCTACGATATCATCGGAAGAAGCCAGGCCCTCGGCAATGCCATCAACCTGGCCAAAGCCGTGGCTCCCACCAACATGAGCGTAATGCTCAGGGGCGAAAGCGGGACAGGTAAAGAACTCTTCGCCAGGGCTATCCACAAGAATTCAGCCAGAAAGAACGGCCCCTTCATAGCCGTGAACTGCGCTGCCATACCCGACTCTCTCCTTGAGAGCGAGTTCTTCGGCTACGACAGAGGAGCGTTCACAGGCGCCTCGTCCGGCGGAAAGCAGGGCCTTTTCGAACTGGCGACCCACGGCACTCTGTTCCTCGACGAAGTAGGCGACCTGTCCCCTCCGTTGCAAGCAAAGATCCTACGGGCCATTCAGGAGCAAAGAATACGCCGGATAGGCGGGCGTCACGAAGTCAAGATAGACGTGCGCATCATTTCCGCGACCAACAAGGATCTTGAAAGCATGATCTCAGAAGGCACCTTCAGAGAAGACCTGTTCTACAGGTTAAACGTAATTCCCATTTGGATTCCGCCCCTGCGTCACAGAACCGAGGATATCCCGCTCCTTGCCGAGCATTTCGTAAGCTTCCTTGCCAGGGAGTTGGGAAAACCGGACTTACACCTCACGGAAAGCGCCATGGAGAAGCTGCTGCTCCACGATTGGCCGGGCAACGTGAGGGAGCTTCAAAATGTGATCCAAAGGGCGGCGGTCCTTGCTGAACATAGGATTGAGCCGGCCCATCTGTTAATCGAAGGGCCGGCATCGAGAGCTCACGATGCTCCTCCCGGCTTCATGCGCCAAGCGACCGTGGAGCGCAACGGCACTTCAGTACCCGAGGAAACACGGCGTCAAGACGCTCAAGACGATGACAACCGGCATGTGCAACTCCCTGCTGAAATTCCGGTGAGCTTGCCAGGGCTAATCGAGGAGATCGAAAAATACTACCTTACCAAGGCAGCAAGCAAGTATTCCTCTTCGAGGAAAATTGCCAAGGCCTTGGGCATCTCCCATGCCACGGTAATTAACAAGATGAAACAGTTAGGGATAGGCTAAGCTCACCCTCAGCGCGCTCTGTCGGCAACCGGTTCACCTATCAGCAGGCGGATGAGCTCATATAAGGCGGAGACTCCGACCAGAGCATACACTACTCTGGACAGCATGGTCTTGGCTCCGAACAAGGCCGCTACCAGGTCCATGTCAAACAAGCCTACAATTCCCCAGTTGAGCCCGCCAATGATCAACAGTATCATGGCAGTCCAATCGATGGCACCCATTCTCCTCAATGACAACACCTCCAAGCTGTGGAACATTGGACACAACCTGGGTTAGTTTCTCCTGAGAGTTGCCATGCAATGCAATGAAGGCAAGTTCTTTACCGCCATTTGACATTTTTGGGCAATTCACTGTATACTTTGATTATGCGTGAGAATTCATCAGGTTTGGCGCTGAATCTCCGGAAGCGGAGAGCGGGGGACCCAACTTTTCGGGGCTAATCGCAAAGCGTAGGGCCAAACCTTTTCGGCCCGAGCCCGTCAGCTAACCTCGTAAGCGTGGCAAAGGGAGGCACTGGCAAACCGGGGCACTCATGTGCCGCACATTCTCAAACACTATCAATCAGTTGAGCCTCCATAAATCTCTGTCTCACGTTCAAGTTCATGTGGTAACCCGTATAAGCGGGCCGCGGTCCGTGGCGTGAGTTGCTGTGGAACACCGGCGTATAGCGTAGCTTTGCTCTGATGCGCCTAAGGGAAAGCGCAGGCATTCCCCTTAGGTGTGTATTGCCGTATTTGTCACGCACTTATGCCTATCACACACGGGTTATACAACGGGCGCACCTGAAGGAACCAAAGATTCTTTTCAGGGAGGTTGATGCAATGAACATGGCGGTTGTCACTTCGTCAACCAACAGCTACAAGGAGCCTGGTTCGAAAACCCAGGCCCAGGTGACTTGCCAAGCCGTAGCGCAAGCTCTGTCTGACCTTAATTACAATGTTCATATAATCGAGGCAGGGCCGCAGTTGTTATTGGACCTTGAAGCAGCTAAGCCTGACGCGGTTTTCAATATCGCCACGAGCTACCGTGCCAGAAAGGATCAGGCCAACATAGCTGCCATGCTCGAACTCAGCGGAATTCCGTTTACCGGTTCAGGTTCCGCCGCCCACTTCGCCGGGCTGCACAAACACATTTCCAAAATGGCTTTCATGGCCAACAACATCCCGACTCCACGGTTTACAGTGATCTGCGACAGCCGAAGCATCGACAAGCAGCCCAGCTTGGAAGCGGTGGGTAATGAACTGTCCACACCGGTGATAGTGAAGCCCGCTGCCGAAGGCTCAAGCGTAGGCATATATCCTGAAAGCGTGACCGAATGTCCGGTTCAAGCCAAAACCATGGCAAAAAGGCTCCTGGACTCACTTGAGCCACCCGTGCTAGTGGAAGAATACATAAACGGGCGAGAGTTCACAATAGCCGTTGTGGGCTATCCCGAGCCAATGGCCCTTCCGGTGGAAGAAATAGTGTTTAACGGCAGCCACATGTACACATACGATGTGAAATCCCGTGACAACGTCACCCCTGTATGCCCTGCGCCCATACCGGAAGAGCTCAGTCGCAAGCTTCAAGACTTAGCCATACGGGCGTTCAAGGCAATTGGTTGCCGGGATATCGCGCGGGTCGACATAAGGGTGTCTGAAGATCAAGGGCAAGCTTTCGCCCTGGAAATCAGCACGCTGCCAGGCCTGATGCCGGGCTACAGTGAAGTCCCCTGGATTGCAGAAGCGGCGGAATCAGCTATCCCGAGCTCATTGAAATGATCCTTCATAGTGCGTTGCAGCGGAAAAACAACGGCCACGCCAAGCCAAACTAAGTAAGGCCGGACCCCGCCCTTCAGGGCGGGTGTGCGCCGGCCATATCAGAGAGACTAGAGGGGGGTGTAACATGGCTGAGCGAATTCTATCTCCTGAACTGCTCCCGGATTCAACAATTGCAGTAATAGGTGCGGGAAACGGCGGGCAAGCCATGGCAGGTTTCCTGGCACTTAAGGGTTTTGATGTAAACCTATGGAACAGGTCGGAAAGCAAGATAGATTTGCTAAACAAAATCGGGGGTATTATGCTTGAGGGCCAGGTCACCGGGTTTGCGACGCCAAATCTGATGACGTCGGACATGGGCGAGGCTGTACGCGAAGCTAGCTTGATCATGGTGACCGTACCGGCATCCGGCCATAGGGATGTGGCAGCGCAGATGGCGCCACATCTCTCTGACGGGCAAATAGTAGTGCTAAACCCCGGCCGGACAGGCGGTGCCCTTGAGTTCAAGCAGGTGCTGCTAAAGAATAACTGCCATAGCGATGTAACCATCGTTGAAGCCAGTACGTGCATATATGCGAGCCGGACTATAGCGGAAGGTGTTTCCCACATTTACGGCATCAAACACAGGGTTCCCGTAGCGGCCCTCCCGGCGACGAGAACCATAGAGGCCCTACGGGTGCTGAGAAAGGCATATCCTCGATTCGTTCCGGCTGAAAATGTGCTCTTTACAGGGTTTGATAATATCGGCGCAGTGTTCCATCCCTTGCCTGTGATCCTCAACGCCGGCAGGATTGAAAGCAACCTTCCGTATGAGCATTACAGGGGTGGGATCACCCCGTCGGTTGCGAGAGCCCTGGCAGCCTTGGACGAGGAGAGGCTTGCCATAGCCAGAGCTTTCGGCGTACGCTCACGGTCAACTCTTGAATGGATGCATCACACTTACGGTATCAAGGCAGACACGCTATACGAGGCTGTGCAACACAACCCAGGGTATGTGGGAATTACTGCCCCGGACACTCTGAATCACAGGTATATCTTTGAAGATGTGCCCTTTAGCCTGGTTCCCCTTGCGGCCTTTGCAAGGATCGCAGGGGTGGAGGTGCCGGTAATCGAAGCAACCATATCTTTGGCAAGCGCCCTCCACGGCGTAGACTACATGAGTCAAGGCAGGACCGCCCAAGCCATGGGAATTGCAGGAATGGATGTGGATGCCATCGTTGAACTGGTACTAGGAGGAGATTCCCAATGACAGGAACCAAGACAGGAGTGCTTATTGCCGGAGTATCTATCGGAGATTGCGTTCATGTGGCAGGCATACTTAACTTCCTGAAGCTTGCTGAAGCCCACGGATACCGGACAGAGTTCATAGGGGCTGCCAAATCGCCTGAAGAAATCGTCGCTTGGACCAAGGATAACAAGCCGGACATCCTGGCCATTGGGTACCGGCTGGATCCTGACGCCGCAGGGCGGCTTTTCTCGCGGCTCAAACAAGTCTTGGATGAAGCAGGCCTCTATCCACACCAACGACTTGTGTTTGGTGGTACTCCCCCGGTGGCGGAGGTAGCCAAGGCGTCAGGCATCTTCGAAAGAGCATTCTCAGGGGCTGAGGATATAAGCGAGATAGTGGGATACCTCAAAGGCGAAACAGGCTCATCCGTCCGGGTTGATTTCCCTGACAACTTGGTGGACAGGATTGCCTGGAAGGCCCCCTACCCGCTCCTAAGGCATCACTTCGGACTGCCATCGGTGGAAGCGACCAGGACAGGGATTGAGAGGATTTCCGAAGCCGGAGTGCTCGATGTGGTTTCCATCGGGCCGGACCAGAACGCCCAGGAGCACTTCTTCCACCCTGAAAACATGGATCCTGATCAGGACGGCGCCGGAGGAGTGCCTGTCAGGAGCGCGAGGGACTTCGAGTTGCTGTACGCAGCGTCCCGCCGGGGGAATTACCCCTTGATGAGATGCTACAGCGGCACCAGGGACGTGATCAGGTTCGGCGAGATGCTGCTAAATACCATAAAGAACGCGTGGACTGCCATCCCCCTCTGCTGGTACAACGTCCTCGACAGGCGGGGCCCGCGGGGTGTGGAACAAGCCATGACAGAGGCTCAGGAAGCCATCGCCCGGCATGCCGAAAGGGGCATCCCGGTGGAAGTAAACGAAGCCCATCATTGGAGCCTGCGGGACGCGCCTGATGTGGTAGCGGTGGCAGCGGCGTACCTGGGTGCGCTTAATGCCAAATCCTTAGGCGTCAAAGATTACGTCGCCCAGTACATGTTCAATACTCCTCCGGGAACCGGCGCTGCCATGGATCTGGGAAAGATGCTGGCGAAACTGGAGCTAATTGAGTCTTTGGTTGATCATGATTTCAGGGTATGGCGCCAGGTCAGGGCAGGACTTGCCAGTTTCCCCACCGACCTAGACATGGCCAAGGGTCATTTGGCTGCCTCGACTTTGGTGAGCATGAATCTCAAGCCCCACATAGTACACGTCGTGGGCTTCTGCGAAGGTGATCACGCTGCCACTCCTGAGGACATCATCGAAAGCTGCAAGATCGTCCAGGGGGTAATCAGGAATTGCATGGAAGGCATGCCTGACATGACCCTGTCCGACGAGGTTCAGGCAAGAAAGAACCGCCTTGTGGAAGAAGCCAAGATTCTGTTGCACGCCATCGCACAGCTGCCCGAGATAGTGCCTGAACTGCTTATCAACGACGCATTGCAAGGGGACGAACAAGACAAGTCAGTATCAGCCCTTACCAATCCAAGGGTGCTGTCTTACGCCATCAAGATAGGGCTCCTGGACGCACCGCACCTTCAGGGGAACCCGGCGGCATGCGGCCGGATCCGCGCTGCCATGGTGGGCGGTGCCTGTGTAGCGATTGACCCTGAATCCGGCAAGGTCCTGCCCGAAATTGAGCGGGTAGAGAGGATTCTGAATGGGTTGAAGAAATCAGGAGGAAGAAGGACTTAGGCCGTACTGCGGTGAATTAGATAACACCCAATTGCCGGAGAAAGGCTATTGAGCGGAAAGCTGTTGAGAGGGATATACCAAAGCCTGAGTTGTACATCAGGCGTAACAGCAACCCCTATGCTTGGCTGAATGGCACAACGCCAAGTGCGCTTGTGCTATTCAGCCTTGATCTTTCGCGCGCTGCGAGTCACGCCCCTTCCCCAGGGGCTTCTCCAACCAAGATCCTACAGGCTCCAGCAGTGACACCAGGAGCCACCCGAGGAGATAGGGTACCCTCCGGTATGTCCTCCGCTTGTAGGCTTTAACCAATTCAGTGAGGGGAATCACCGCTCTGTGGGTGTGCCTGCCATGGCATTCAACTCGTCCTGCCAAGATAGCTTGTTTCACCAGATGGTGGCTTTCCCTGATGCAAACAGCGCCGCCGGAAGCCCCGCCCAAGTCTACCAGGGTGTATGCCCTCCCTATCTCCCAAGGCAAGTGGGCGTCGCTGCCTCCAAGCGCAGGCACGTTGTACTCGGTTGAACAGCTTGCGGCAAGGGCATTGGCATTCGGATTGGCCCGGGCGCCGGCTCGGGAGTTAAATCCCTCAATGGCGTCAACCTTGACAGGGCCCTTGAACACATGTGCGGGCAAGGATACTCTGGACTGAAAGGGATGTGCAAGCACTGCAATTCCACCCTGGGCGTGTATGGCTTGGACAACGTCTTCAAACGGGAGAGTAGGGCTAAGAGTGTAGCCTTGGGGCTTGCGGCCCTGCACCCTGATCTCTTCAGAAAGGAATAATCCCACCACGTGGCCGTATTCAGTTGAGTACTCGGCGCCGGGTATCACTATGAAGTCGGGGTCCGTGTTGCTCTTGAACGCCGCCATCCCACCGCCGACGGTATTGTGGTCAGCGATAGCCACGCCGTCCAGTCCTTTTCTCTTGGCAATCCTGATGACCTCTTCGGGGGTTACGAGGGAGTCAGGTGAAAAACTCGAGTGGATGTGTAGGTCCAGGTTTAGTTTCAAGAGATCACCTCATCGCCGGTTGCCCTTTACAACCCCATATCCTCATGATGAGGATACCCCAGTCTCAAGCTCGCTTCAAGGGAGTCACCAACCAGGTCAAAAAACTATCCACAACTTATCCACAACCCCCTGTCACGATACCCACATAATGTTCACACAGAGTCCACAGCAACCCCGGCACCGCCGGCTGCGGGACCGGTCGAGAGAAAAGCTAATTATGCTGGTCTTTTGCTTCGCAAAAACGGGTCTTGCTGGGCTCTAGTGGCTTTGTTCACATGTGACCCCTGACCGGGGTGTTGTCTGATTCATACATTTATGAAAAATTATCCACAACATATACACAGGTGTTCGCATTGGCATAAGAAACAAATCTGCAGTTAAACGGGACGTGCGTGAGCAGGAATAGGGAGTTCAACACAGAATACGATCTACAGGAAAGGAGGTGGTGCCGAGTGAGTAGTAGACCAGTGCTGCTCGGCGCCTCTAATCCCAGCGGGAGGTCCGCCGGGTAGCGCCAACTTCCCCGGGGAGCAATCCCCGGGGTTTTGCCTTTTTCAACCCTGCGAGCCTGTCCGCTGCAAGAGGCGCCAACGCTACCCCACGCGATTTTGAGTCGGGCATTCCCATGGAGGAGTCGACCAAGCTCAGCCTGCGTTGCAGGCCAGCACCGCAGCAGGACATTGGTTGCTCGAGGGGCCCGAACGCCGATCAGGCCCGGCCTGCATTGCCGGCAAATACCCCTGCCGCCAGTAGTACTCCGATGGCGCTCTTGGCGTCATCGAAGATGGGCTTACCCTTGCGGGTCATCTCATACACATCGCTGAAGGGCAGCCTCAGAAGCTCTATGCGCTCTTCATCCCTCTGGAGGGGGGCAGGTTTGAGACCCCTGGCCAGGAATATGGTCATCCTCTCAGTGGAATAACCAATGGCAGGCCAGTAGGTATGTACGGGGATGAGGATGTCGCAGTCATATCCCGTCTCTTCCCTGAGTTCTCGCCTGGCCGCTTGTTCAGGGGTTTCCCCAGGATCGATTACCCCAGCAGGAATTTCCACAGTATGCTTGCCCGTTGCGTATCTATATTGCTTCACCAGCAGGATATTGCGGTTATCGTCTAGGGCCACAACAGCGACGGTATCCGGCCTCTCAATGATCTCCCTTGTGGTTTCTTTGCCGGCCCCGGTCAAGACGGTATCTACCCTGACTGACAGTATGCGGCCTGTGAAAACCGTTCGCTTGGATATGGGTGTTTCCACGGGGCTGACCTCCTCCTGGGCATTTTGGGTGAACAGGCAACCTCTGACTGAACAGGCAACACTCCAGCTAACCTTAACATACCACGGGCAGGCTACTTAGGCAAAGACAAGCTGCAGGCAGCCCGTCTTGCAGGTGCAGTAGCCAGGAAAAACTCCCCCTCTGTCTGCCGGGTGCAAAGAAAGATAGCCGAATGAGATAGGCAGTGCCGACAAAAACTCCCCCTTTGGATGGAGGTAACTGAGTCCGCGGCGTAGAAAAACCCCTAACGACTCTCTGACGAGTTCTCGCAATCCTGCGCCGATGCAACAAACCAACCACTCTGTTCAAGTCGCCTTGTAGCTATTTGAGGAGGGATCTTTTTGTACAGCTTAGACCTGCGTGACTATGTGAAGCTCTTTTCGGGCTACACCGAGCTCAGGGTCCAGGAAAACAGGGTCATCCGCATTGTGTTCGTCAAAGGAAATAACACGGCAAACTCACGTTCCGCAACCGGCGGGATATCCGCAAGGGTGTACAGGAACGGTTCGTGGGGATTTGCATCCAACCCTGAGATCAGCGACCAGGCAGTCAAAGGGGTGATACAGGCGGCAACGGCAAATGCGATCTTCCTCGACTCAAAAGAGGAAAAAGGACGGGGCCCGCTTCCTGGAGTTCCCTTTGAAAGCCAAAAGGCTTTTTCCACAAAGAAACAGCGTCTGGGCCAAAAGCAGCTGGTTGAGTTCCTAAGAGAACTCGATGACCATATAGCCCGAACGTACCCGAACCTGGCCAGCAGAACCGTAGCCCTCAACTGCCTGGACATGGAAAAAACCCTCGTCACATCAGACGGATCATACTCCCGGTCCGTGGTGCCCAGGACCATCATCGGCATAACCCTGTCCCTCATCAAGGACGGCGAACCCGTGGGATTCGGCAAGTCCTACGGCGGACGGGGGCACTTTGAGGACTTGTTCACGTCCCCTGCAGATCTCTATGAGAGAATTGAAGAGCAGTATCATCACCTCATGAAAAAAAGCGAAGGGGTGTTCGCGGACGCAGGCTTGAAAACATGCGTGCTCGACGCCTCTCTCGCAGGCATTTTGGCCCACGAGGCCATAGGCCATACCACCGAAGCGGACATGGTGCTAAGCGGCTCTGTGGCAGCGGGCAAGATAGGCCAACAAGTGGCAAGCCCCCTTGTAACTCTCATAGACTTCGCCCACTCGTACAACGGCCAAACCTGCCCGGTGCCTGTGTACATCGACGATGAAGGCACCATGGCCAGAGATGCGGTGCTCATCGAAAACGGCATCCTGAAAGGATACATGCACAATAAAGAAAGCGCTAGGTACTTCAATACGGAGCCCACGGGCAATGCCCGGGCCTATGAGTTCTCTGATGAGCCCCTGATACGTATGAGAAACACGGCAATCCTGCCCGGAACTGACAAGCTCCAGGACATGATCGCCTCAATCGATGACGGCTATTACTTGATCGAGCCGAGCAACGGCCAGGCTGATTCTACCAGCGAGTTCATGTTCGGGATCACCCTAGGTTACGAGATCAAGAAGGGCAAGCTGGGCAGGGCGATCAAAGACACCACCATTTCCGGCGTAGCCTTTGACATGCTCAAGACTGTAACCATGGTTTCCTCCGACATGAAGTGGGGTCCCGGGGGAATGTGCGGCAAGAAACAAGCCATACCGGTAGGAATGGGTGGACCGGCCATCAAGTGCAAGATCAACATAGGAGGTAGATAAGTATGGCTAATCTGAGAGAGGTCGCGCAATACGGACTGGATGCGCTGCTAAGGGCCGGTGCGGACAAAGCCCAATGCGTCGCCACCTTTACTGAAAAACACGAGATGAATGTTGAGCTGGGCGAATTCTCCCTGTTGAGGACCACCTTTGACACCAATATAGGGCTGACTGCCATAAAGGATAGCCGGAGAGGTTCAACGGCCATCAATAAGTCGGACAACGAATCAATGGACAAGGCGGCGGCCGAGGTCCTCGCAATAGCCGCTGCATCCGCCCCTGACGAAGCGTATGACATCGCCGAAGCCCAGCCTCCGGCCGAATTCTCATCCGGGAGCGATGCGCCTGACCTGGATAGGATGTACTCGGGTGTGAAGGAACTGCTGCATCAAGTCAAAGCAAGATACCCCAAACTCGTGCTTATGCAGGCAATCATTGACTTTACCCGCTCGAGAAGCTGCTTTGTCAATTCCAACAATGTTGATTTCGTCACAAACAAAGGTGTGTATAACTGCATGTTTATGTTTACATCCAAGGATCAAGATAAGGTATCGTCCTTCAATTACACCAGCTTCTCCTTGCGGGATCTCGAGAGAGATCTGCTGGAATGCGGTTCCCTGGACATCCTTCTCAAGCAATCCACGGAGCAGATCATCACAAGGCCATTGCAAGGCAGATTCGGGGGGGACCTGATCATAACCCCCGATTGCATGAACGATATGCTCTGGTTCGTCTCGCGAACCATAAGTGATGGGCCTATGATATCAGGTACCAGCATTTACAAAGACAAGCTGGGTCAGCAGATCGCCAGCCCCCTACTGACCTTGCATTCACGCCCGGTGTCAGACGAGATATGCAACGGGTACTTCGTGACTTCAGACGGGTACGCCGCGCAGAACAGCACCATCGTTGAATCGGGCGTGCTCAAGACCTACCTGCTCAGCCTGTACGGTTCCAGGAAAACGGGCTTCGACAGGGCGGTCAATATGGGCGGCGCGTTTGTGATGGAGCCCGGTGACACCTCCCTCGATGACATGATCAAGTCGGTGGAAAAAGGTATCCTGCTTGCCCGGTTCTCCGGGGGTTATCCCAGTGACAGCGGTGACTTCTCAGGAGTGGCCAAGAACAGCTATCTCATTGAAGGCGGCCGGATCAAGTATCCGATAAGCGAGTCCATGGTATCAGGCAACTTTGCGGAAATGCTCAAGAACATCAAAGCCATATCCCGGGAAAGGATAGACTACGGGTTCTCTATCCTGCCGTGGGTTCACGTGTCCGGGATCACCGTATCCGGCAAGTAGAAGCTGTCAAGCAAGGGCCGGTGCAATAGCTTGGCCGGAACGGGCACCGATATACATCGGAGGCCGGCGCCTACAATCCGGGCTATCTGGTAG
>LSQX01092061.1_pt1 | contig 12963 bp, 9 predicted proteins | sample 654561 | NCBI WGS metagenome assembly LSQX01 (sample SAMN04489861, study PRJNA283612) | anaerobic digester metagenome | isolation source: 4 biogas reactors fed with cattle manure at either 37C or 55C with and... | place: Denmark: Kongens Lyngby | collected 2014 | reverse complement strand
AATCCACACTGCACCAAACGGGGGCTTGCCGTATCGTGTTTGCCGGCCAACGCCTGCCGCTTATTTCGAGCGGTTTAAACGGCTTGTATTTTTTGCACCCTTCGTTCACGCTGCGTTCCCCCTTTCTTCACGCTTGTTGTTAAAAAAAACCGATGTTTATAATAATCCTTTTATATTATATTATATATTTACGAAGATTTCAATAAAAACCGTAAATTATATGGAAAAATCTTTTAATTTCTGCTATTATTAATCCGACTGATACGGAGGTGCTTTTCCTATGCGCAGATTTCTTTCTCTTCTTCTGATTGCAATTACTGTATTCTCCCTTTGCGCCTGCGGCGAGACCGACACCTCGGGCAAAACACTTTCGTTCCCCGTAAGCTCCGAGCCTAAAAGCCTCGACCCCCAGATAGCCTCCGATGACGGTGCAAGAATAGTCGCGGTCAACTGCTTTCAGGGACTTTACCGTCTTGATGAAAACGGAGAGCCGAAGCCCGACGCAGCACTCTCGTGCGAGGTGTCGGCGGACGGTCTGACATACACCTTCACCCTCACCCGCGACAGCCGCTGGCACTTGATTTCGGGGCTTGAGGACATGCTCGGTGAAAACTATAAAACCGAATTTGACACACGCGTAACGGCGCATGATTTCGTATTTGCGCTCAAAAGAGCCGTATCTCCCGAAACCAAGGCACAGGACGTTTTCAAGCTGTTTTCGATAAAAAACGCCGCAAGGATATATGACGGCGACCTGTCTCCCGAGGAGCTGGGGGTTCGCGCGGCAGACGACTACACGCTGATAATTGAGCTTGAACAAAAATCCAACGAGCTTTTCGCTGTTCTCGCCTCCCCCGTCGCAATGCCCTGCAGCGAACGCTTTTTTGAGGCAACCAAGGGGCACTACGGCTTAAGCGTATCATATTTTTTATGCAACGGCGCGTTTTATCTTTCAAAATGGACTCAGGGCGCATCGCTGCTGCTCCGGCGCAATCCCGATTATCTCGCCGGAAGCGAAGCGGCCGCTCCCGTCCCCGCCGCAGTGCGGCTTTACATAAATTCCGACAATGCTTCGGTATATGAAAAGCTCGCCGCGTCGGACTATGACGCCGCTTTTGCACCCCTGCCCGCGGACGCTTCGGCGCTCTCCGAATGCACCGTCACGGAATACGCAAATATAGTCAGCGGACTTTTGCTCAACCCCTCAAACAGCTTTTTATCCGACCCGGACATACGCCTTGCGCTTATAAAATCGCTTGAACGCGAAAGCATCCTTGACGCGGCGGGAAGCCTTACGCATACCCGGGGCTTTATACCGGAGGTGTGCAGCATAGACGGCTTAAACTACCGCGAAACCGCCGGCGCGCTTGAATACGGCTTATATGACGAGCAGGACGCGCGGCTGCTGTGGCAAAGCGGACTTGAACGTCTCGGCACTCAGACGGTAACTCTTGCTGTCTCCTGCTCCGAAGCCAATAAAACCGCACTCGGCAAGGTCATGCAGAACTGGCAGCGTGTGCTGGGGCTTACGCTGTCGATAACGTTAAACGTGCTTACGGACGATAAGCTCAACTCAGCGGTAAGCTCGGGAAGCTATGACATCGCCTTTACCGACCGTGAATGCACGGATTTTTCGGCATATGAGTTTTTGAGCGGTGTATCCTTTGCATCGCTTCTTCCGGACAGTTACTTCAATGAGCTTGATGCCGTAGCCTCGGCACAGAGCACTCAGGAAGCCGTCCGGCACTGTATTGAGGCGGAAAAAATCCTTCTTGAGGCAGGTGTATTCTACCCTGTATGCACACAGAAAAGCGGCTTCATTCTTGCAAACGGTTCGAGCGGGATATACCTCGCATCAGCCTGTGACAAAATTTATTTTCACAACGGAAGAAGAACGGACTGAACATGAAAAAGCTTACCGATAAAATTAAAAATCCGCTCCCCGCAGCTGTCTTTTGGGCAGCGGCGGCGGCAGTGATGATAACGATTTTTTATCTTTCGCATCAGCAGGGCGCGGAGTCCGACGGCACAAGCTCAAGGACGCTTGATTTTTTTGAGGCACTGTTGGGGATAAGCATAGATCATGCCGTATTCAGGGAGCTTGCTCACGCGGCGGAATTTTTTGCACTCGCATTTTTTGTCTTTTTTGCCGTTCGCTTTACCTGCGGCTGTTTCAGACCCGTTCTCACCCTTGTTTTCGCATCGCTTTACGCCGTGACGGATGAAATCCATCAGCTTTTCGTCCCCGGCAGAGCATTCCAGCTGTTCGACTGGTTCGTTGACACCTCGGGCGCGGCTGCTTCGGTACTCATGTGCGCGGCAGCGGTTATTGTTATCGGTAAAATCAATATAAAACGGAGGTCTTGATTATGAAAAAGGCGTTGATATTTTGGGGTGGCTGGGACGGTCATCAGCCCGAGCTTGTATCCGAAAGATTTAAGCGCATCCTTGAAGCCGAGGGCTTTTCCGTTGAATGCTTCAACAATCAGGAGTGTCTTGATGACCTTGAGCACCTCAAAGCTCTCGACCTTATTATACCCTGCTGGACGAGCGACACCATCGATTCAAGACTCACAAAAAACGTGGCTCTTGCAGTCGGCTCCGGCGTGGGACTTGCCGGCTGCCACGGAGGCATGTGCGACGCGTTCCGCAACGATGTTGAGTGGCAGTTCATGACGGGCGGTCAGTGGGTAAGTCACCCCGGCTCGGACGGCACGAATTACACCGTAAACATCTGCCGGAATTCAAGCCCGATAACGCTGGGGCTTGAGGATTTCCCGGTATGCAGCGAGCAATATTATATGCATGTTGACCCCTCCATAGAGGTGCTTGCGACCACGCGCTTCCCTGTTGCGGCATATTACCACTGCTCCAATAAGCCCGTGGATATGCCCGTGGCATGGACAAAATACTGGGGCAACGGCAGAGTGTTTTATTGCTCACTCGGGCATCATGACGACGTTTTTGACAACTCGCCGAATGCTCAGACGCTTATGCACAGAGGTATGCTCTGGGCTGCCGAGGGCAAGGAATACGCGGTTAAAAATGCTCTTACCACCGAAAGCTTTGAAAACGATGCAAAAATGTATTGATACTTTTTGAAAAGAGGGACGCTTATGGGCACTGTTAAAATCGGCTTCGTCGGTGTCGGAGATATCAGCGGAATCTATCTTGAAAACATCACCAAGCGCTTCAAAGAAATTGAAATTGCAGGCATCTGCGACCTTGTGCGTGAGAAGGCGGAGCGCGCAAAGGAAAAATACGGCATCAAAAAAATCTATAACGATATGTATGAGCTTTTTGCGGACGACGAGGTCGATATTGTGCTCAATATCACCCGTCCGTATGAGCATTTCAACGTAAGCCGCGAGGCTCTCAGGGCGGGGAAAAACGTCTACTCCGAAAAGCCTCTCGCCGCAACGCTTGAGGAGGGCACACAGCTCAAAAAGCTCGCAGCCGAAAAGGGACTGTTCCTCGGCGGAGCGCCGGACACCTTTTTGGGCGCGGGCATACAGACCTGCCGCAAGCTTATAGACGACGGAGAAATCGGCACACCGGTCGGCGCGGCGGCGTTTATGATATGCCGCGGTCACGAAAGCTGGCATCCCGACCCCGAGTTTTATTACAAGCACGGCGGCGGTCCGATGCTTGATATGGGGCCGTATTATCTTACCGCACTTGTAAACCTGCTCGGCCCCGTCGCGGCGGTTTCGGGTATGGCGAGAGCGTCCTTTCCGCAGCGGCTTATTACCAGTGAGCCAAAGAAAGGAACAATCATAGATGTTGACGTTCCTACCTATACAACCGGACTTCTCCGTTTCAGGAGCGGCGCAATAGGCACGATATTCACCACCTTTGACGTGCATTACACTCAGGGCGCACGCCTTGAGGTTTACGGCAGTGACGGAACGCTGCTCGTACCCGATCCGAACGGCTTCGGCGGAGATGTCATGCTTTTGAAGCCCGACGGAACAAAGGAATATAAAAAAATCCCTCTGTGCTTCAATTACGACACTAACAGCCGCGCCCTCGGTCTTGCGGACATGGCTAAGGCGATTCAAACCGGAAGACGCCACCGGGCAAACAGCGACCAGACCTACCACGTTCTCGAGATTATGGAAAGCATTGTCAGAAGCAGCGAGGAGGGACGCACAATTGAGCTTTCCTCGTCCTTTGAACGTTGTGAGCCAATGCCGCAAAACGGCGTTGAGGGTATACTTGACTGACCTAAAATACAAACCGGAAGTGATTTTTTGAAAACTCAGCTTCGCCTCAACAGCATAAAATACGGCAGGATAGTTTTTATAATCTGCTTTATGGCGTATATGTGCGCCTACATCGGCAGAACCAACTATTCTGCCGCACTTGTCGCAATAGTTACACAGGGGCTTTTTACAAAGCCTCAGGCAGGGATAATCGGAACGGTTTTCTTTTTCTGCTACGGAGGAGGTCAGATAATCAACGGCTTCCTCGGCGACCGCTTTTCCCCCTTCGGCATGGTTGCGGGAGGACTTACTCTTTCCGCCGCTGCAAACCTTATGATGTCGTTTTCCGACAGCTACGTTATCATGTCCGTAATATGGGGTATTAACGGTATAGCACAGTCGATGCTGTGGTCTCCGATACTTCGCATATTCTCAACAGTGATTCACGAGGATCTGCGGCAAAAGGCATGCCTGAACGTCTGTGTAACGGTTCCTGCGGGCACTGTCGCCGCATATCTCATCTCCACGCTTGTTATAAAATATTCCGTATGGCAGAACATCTTCCGCATAGCCTCGGCAGTGCTTTTTGTCACGGCGATAATTTTCCTTGCGGTGTACTCCTCGATAAAAAAGCATTTCNNTAACCAAGGACGGCAAAAACGCTTCAATGAAGCTGCTGCCCGTTATGTTCACCTCCGGACTTGTTCTCGCCATGCTGCCGACAATGCTCCACGGCGCGTTAAAGGAGGGCATAAGCACATGGGTGCCGACGATGCTCACGGAGACATATACGGTTTCCGCATCATTCTCGGTGTTTATTTCGGTAGTCATGCCCGTGTTCAATGTGTTCGGCGCGTATTTTATCTCACCCTTCTACAACAAGCTTTTCAAGCGCAATGAGATACTCTCCGCGACCTTCTGCATACTTATCTCCTGCCTGCCGCTGACAGTGCTGCTGTTTATAGGCAAAATACCCGTGCTTGTGGGCATTGTACTGCTCGCCGTAACCACCACGATGATGCACGCGTTTAACTACATGCTTATTACCCTTGCACCCGTGCGCTTCGCACCGTTCGGCAAAACCTCAACTGTCACGGGGCTTATGAATGCCTCCGCCTACGCGGGCTGCGCGCTCTCCGCCTACGGCTTCGGCTGGATTTCCGACGCGGTCGGCTGGCAGAAAACGGTTATGTTCTGGCTGGGCATAGCGGCTGTTATAATAATTTCATGCCTTGTGTGCATGAAGCCGTGGCGACGCTTTACGAACAGCCTTGATGAGGCGGCAAGGGAGGCAAAGCAAAATGAATGTGTATGACTTCGATAACACGATATACGACGGCGAAAGCGCAATAGATTTTTTTGTCTTTTACCTGCGCCGCGACCCATCGCTGATTAAATACACACCTAAAATAATTCACGCCCTCATACGCTACAAGCGCGGCACGATAAGCATCGAGCAGGCACTCGGAGAATACGGGGCGATTGCCGAAAATTATTTTTCAACCGTCAAGGGGCTTGACGGCGACGTGCGGCTGTTCTGGGATAAGCACATCGGCAAAATAAAGCCGTTTTACTACGAGCTTCACTCCGAGGACGACCTGATCATTTCAGCCTCGCCCGAAATATCGCTCAAGGACATCTGCTCGCGGCTGGGCATAAAAAGATATATCGGCACGGCGTTCGGAGATGACGGGAAAATATCGCGCTTTTGCTTCCGCGAAAACAAGGTCAGGGCTTTTTTCGAGCTGTATCCCGATGAGAAAATCGAGAATTTTTATACCGACTCGCTTAACGATAAGGCGTTGATAGATATATCCGAAAACGCATTTCTGGTTAAGGGAATGAAAATCACAAGGGTGAAATAGCGCGGGAAATTCACAAGGCACGCCCCGGGCTTCTCCTTGAGGAGAAGCTGTCGCCGAACGGCGACTGATGAGGTGGAAGACGAAATGTTAGCTGTCATAGCACCTCATCCGTCACGGCATTCGCCGTGCCGCCCTTCCCTCGTGGGGAAGGCTTCCGCACGCCGTTGGCTCCCTCTTCGAGGCAGCGAAGCGCATCATATATTACACATTAAAAAACCTCCCCAAAGGGAGGTTTTTTAAGTTAACTCAGTACATTTTAACTCAGCACATTATCTCCGCCGCCGGAGATTGCAAGCTCAAGCATTGCTGCATCAATGGCGTCGATTACGCCGTCGCCGCTGAGGTCGCCCACCGCAAGGTCACTCAAGCCGCCTTCCGCGTAGCCGAGTCCGACAGAGGCGTTGAGGAATCTTGTAAGGTCATTCGTGTCAACCTTGTAGTCGTTGTCCGCATCACCCTTTACTGCATTGAGGTTGTAGTAAGGCGTGTTGCCCCTGCACACCTTGCGCACGGCACTTGATTCAAGCGACGTGAGCACCGGATATGTTGTCAGGGACGACTGTCCCCACACGCGCACGCTCGGGTCTGCCTGACCCTCCTGAAGCAACCAGCAAAGCTCGCCTGATTTCATCTGTGCGTCTGTCATTGCAACACTTAAGCCCTGTGTTGCCGTGACAGTGTCAATGTAGTAGCATTTTGTCATAGTAATATTTACGTTTGATTCATTGCTTATCAACGCATTACGCACGTCGGCACGGTTGAGTGCGCCGTAGAAATAACAGTTTTTCATTATTCCTCTAAAATAACCCGCGAGACCTGCCGCATAGACATCTCCCGTCCGGTTTGATGAGATAATCGTGCAACCGGATCTGCAATTCTCTATTTTGTTCATTGCCGAGTAAGCGGAACCGACAATCCCGCCCGCATAGCCTGTTGCCGCGCCGATATTAATAGTGCCTGTCGATGAGCAACGCTCAAGGTCGGCATAAAAACCGGAGCCCTCCGTAGACGTTCCATCACCGCCGACAAATCCGCCGCAGTATACAGAGCTTCCCGACGCCAGACCCGTGGCATCTATTGACACCGAGGAGGTACAGTCGATAATCCTTGCGTTGTGGGATGTCATCTTCGCGCAGACCGAACCCGCCTTCACAGAGGAAACTGTATCGGTTGATGTAAGTGTGATTGTTCCGCCGAGGGTGAGGTTTTTCACCAACGCACCGTTTCCGAGCCCGCAGAACAAACCGAATTCTTTGTTTGTTGCGATAACGGCACCGCCGAATTCAACGCCTGAAATCGCGGCTCCGTTGCCGTCAAAGATTCCGCAGTAGGTCGTCGTGCCGGGATTCCATGAATAGGCATATTCAAGATATTCGCTCTTCATGCTTTCTATATTCCTGCGTGCGAGGGCTTGATTCACTCTCGGCAAGCTTGCAATATATTCATCAATTCTTGTCAGATCGCTCTCAGGTCTTGACGCGAAGGAGCTTATATTTGCCTGAGTACAGGTTATAACCGGCTCGCCGACCGTCGGTTTGGTAAGTGTTATCTTGGGATATGAGATCATTATAGGCGAAAGCTTGCCGTTTATAGCGGAATTTCTCGAATAAAGCTCCCTGAATTTCTCGAGGTGTTCAAATGTATATATGAGATTGTAGACCTTGCCGTCTGCACCGGTCTCCTGCTCAAGCAGCATATCGGCGTAAATCGTTACGTTGTTATATCCGACTACACTGGGTTGTATCTGCGTAAGAGCGGTTCCCGAGCCGTCCGCCTCGGTGTTCCAGCCGCCGAACCGCCAATATTCTCTTTCACAGGCAACCCCGGAAAGCGAGGGCCAGGTTCGCACGTTAAAGGTAGTGGGCGCACCGGCGGGATTTATGGTTGTTGTGCCCAGCTTATAGGTGATGGTATATTCGATAGGGTAAAGTTCCATCTTTACGGAATAAGAAATTCTGTAAGCGTCTGTTGGAAGTGCAAAGGAGGTATAGTCGTTGGTTGCGTAGAGCTTATCGTAGTCTGTGCCGGTGACGTGAATTTTAAACTCCCAGCCCTGATCCGGAACAACATCCGTAAACGCCCCCGTCTGCCCGGCGTTGATATACAAACTCACCCTCATGATATTATAGAAGGCTCCCGAAACATTTTTTTGGAGGAAGTAAAGGGAGCTAAAGTGTTTCAAATTCGGATACCCTTCAGGCTTGTTTACGTCCTCGCACCAGAAGGCAATCTGAGAAATTGCATTGCCGGCATTTCCGGGAACGGGAACACCGGATGCAAAATCCCCGTCCTTCTGTGTGTAATAATAACGGTAGTTTACTCCGGTTTCCTCACTGAGAGAGTTCGCGTTACCGTTCAAACGCCAGCCCAAATTTCCGTTGTTTATAACATCGACGGATTCTATTGATGTTACAGCACTTGCTGCTACCGAAGCCGAGGCGTTCGCCGAGCCTTCGGCTGCTATCAGAGTGTCGGAGACGGTAAAGTTTTTATAGTAGTTGCCGCTTGATATGTTTGACCTGGGGGTGGAGGTATAATAAATTGAGGTTCCGCCGGCATTCTTGCCCACAAAAGCACCGACAAAATCATAATCGTTGCCCTTGGGCATCGTCATGGACCTTATGTAAGAATAGCAAAGCTTTATCTGCACGCTGCTGCTTGAAACATAGCCGAACATACCGCCGACCTCATGGTCGAAACTTGTTGAGTTCATGCCGTTATCGACGATGTTTGTATTGGCGACGCAGCAGCCGTAAACGCTTGCATTGCCTCTTAAGGAAAAGCCGAAGCCGCCGATAGCATATCTGCCGCTAACATTTGAATTGAGAACAGAGCACGATTCAAAGCTGCAGTTTACAGCATCGCTCGACATCTCACCGTAGAAGCCGCCTACCCTGTCCTGTGCGTTGGAACGGGCTGCAACGGTAATGTTGTCAACAATGCAGGAATTAAATTTCTTTAAGCCCGAGGCTGTGAGATTTCCCGCAAAGCCGCCGATCTGAGCATAGCCGTAGATCATTTTCTTGGTTGTGTCCGTGACCTTGAGCTTGCAGTCGTAAACCGTCGCCGTGTCACGCACTCTTCCGAACACTCCGCCTATGCATATATTTGAAGAAAGTATTTGTGTTGTATCCCCGTAGCCGACGAAAATGCTGCCGTTTATAAGGCAGTGCTGCACCAGCGTAGTGCCGCGCAGGTCGCCGCACAGCGATCCGGCATAGCCGTAGCCTGTGGTGATGTTTACGTTTGTTATTGTCAGCCCCGACACGGTGCCCGAGTCAATAACGCCGAAAAGTCCCGCGTAGTTTGCAGTTGCTTTCACGCGCAGATTGCTCACGGTATAGCCGGCGCCGTTAAACACGGCGTAAAATCTTCTTGAATCGGTGCCTATCGGCGTCCATTCGTAGTTCGCCAAATCAATATTCGCATCGAGCCTGAAAAACAGACCCACTGTTGAGAGAGAGCCGTTGTTGACCACCTGAGCGAGCTTTGCAAGCTGCTGAGGCGTTTTGATTATGTACGGGCTGTCATTCGTGCCCGCTCCGCTCGCATAGTAATTTGATGCAACAGTTCCGTCCCATGCCGCGTTTGCCTCAGGCAGGAAGGACTAGACGCTGTCGGGATTGAGCAGCGGTCTGAGTGCAAGCAGACACACCGCAACAAGTACAACGCATAACGCGCGCAAAGCAAAGGCTTTCCCTTTTTTCCTCATTGTTATCACACATCCCCTTTTATTAATAAAACATATTTAACCATTTACAGCCTATCATATTTTTAAAAAAATGTCTACACCCGTTTCGGGTGTGTTGTTGCTTTTTTGATTGCAATGTGGTAAAATTTGTATGGTTATTTTTAACATTTACAAAAGGGGTTGAAATGCTTGCAGACAACAGAATTGCCCGCCTTGCATATAAAAAGAACAGAACCCGAAACATGGAAGCTTGTTCTTTTTGCATTTTATACCACCTGGCAGATGGGGGTTATATTTTTCTCCTCCACCGCACTGTCAATCGGCGGAAAAACTCCCCTTCCCGTCTCCGCCGACGGCACGGACACCGTAATTATTATCGCCTACATTGTTTCCGCGCTCGTTATCGGAATATTTCAACAGCACCTGATTTGCATTCTCCGGGCACTGATGTGCGTATCGCTTGCGGCATCACTCGCACTGTACGCACCGTTTTCAACGGACGCACTCACGACTCTTTTCTACATTCAGGCGTTCTGCTGCGTGTTTATGATATGCGGATATATGACAGTCGCCATAACACGGCTTACCCCCTCGGCGGAGCTTAAACGTATTGTCGCGTCAATGGTGATACTCGGTGCAACAGCCGCAGTTATACAGTCCGACGCGTTCGATATCCCATATTCCGTCTTCAACGCCGTTTCGTGCCTGTGCCAGATATTTATCATTATCTTTCTGTTCGGCATGCCGGCGAAATCGGAAATCACCTTCGCCTGCCGCAGCGAACGGGCACAGCGTCCCAAAATGCAAATCTTCGGACTGCTGTTTATGGCGTCCTCATCGGGTATTACAATATGCTTTTCAAACGCTATAAGCGAAAGTGTGCCGAACGGACTTTCGGTTTTCTATCTTTCACTCATTGCGGGAACTGTTGTGTTCCGTTTTCTTATCAAAAAGCTGCAAATGAGCATTATGCGCGTCTTTCGTCTGCTGCTCGTGACCTCCTCGCTCGGCTTTGTGCTGGCTCTGTCATCCTATGCCGTCAAGCCGTTGATATATTTTGCGTGTGCGGTGCTCGGCTTTTCGGTGATCATCGGGGAAATCTACACCTATTACGGAATTTTTGTGTTTAACCGCTACCCCGCAAAAACGATTACACCTGCGATAATCGCCGTAACCATACCCGCCGCCGGCATACCCATGCTGCTGCTTGACGCGTTCCGCGAGAACACGACGATGCTTTACGCGATTTACTGCATAATCACATTCATACTTCTCGTGGCTTACACCGTGCTCGAGCCTTATTTCAGCCGCGAGCTGAACCTCGCACCCGAAGCACCGGACGTTAAGCCCGAGATTGCCGAAAACGAGGGGAAAATACTGTTTCCGCAGCTGTCCGAGCAGGAAAACAACCTCGCAATGCTGCTTTTGCAGGGCTACACCGAAAGCGCAGTCTGCGAGGCGATGAATATCACCATCAACACTCAGAAAAGCTACCGCAAATCCGTATATCTGAAGCTCGGGATTCACTCGAAGCGCGAGCTGTTTGAGCTGGCGGGAAAAATCTCGTAGCTTTTACAGCGCCGCAAACGTTTAAAGAGCCAACAGCTGAATATAAATCTCGCCGCGCATCTTTCGATGCGCGGCGAGGTTATAATTTTCTTAATTACAGCTCTGCAAAGTACTTGATGGTTCTGACCATCTGGCTGGTGTAGGAGTTCTCGTTGTCGTACCAAGAAACCACCTGTACCTCATAGAGTCCGTCCGCAATCTTTGCAACCATTGTCTGGGTTGCATCGAAAAGTGAGCCGTATCTGATGCCGATGATGTCGGAGGAAACGATCTGATCCTCATTGTAGCCGAAGGATTCGCTCGCTGCTGCCTTCATGGCGGCGTTGATGCCTTCCTTGGTTACGTCGTCGCCCTTAACAACAGCTGTAAGGAGAGTTGTGGAGCCTGTCGGTACGGGAACGCGCTGAGCCGAGCCGATAAGCTTGCCGTTAAGCTCGGGGATAACAAGTCCGATTGCCTTTGCAGCACCTGTGGAGTTGGGAACGATATTGACAGCCGCCGCTCTTGCTCTTCTGAGGTCGCCCTTTCTGTGAGGACCGTCGAGAACCATCTGGTCACCGGTGTAGGCGTGAATTGTCGCCATGATGCCGCTCTGAATGGGAGCGTAATCATTGAGAGCCTTCGCCATGGGAGCGAGGCAGTTGGTGGTGCAGGAAGCTGCGGAAATGATGGTGTCGGAAGCCTTGAGGGTCTTCTCATTAACACTGTAAACGATTGTGGGAAGATCGTTGCCTGCGGGAGCGGAGATAACTACCTTCTTTGCGCCTGCATCTATATGAGCCTGGCTCTTTCCCTTTGAGCAATAGAAGCCCGTGCACTCGAGAACGACATCAACATCAAGCTTGCCCCAGGGAAGGTCAGCCGCGTTCTTCTCGGCATAAATGATGATTTTCTTTCCGTCAACCGTGATGGAGCCTTCGCCGGCTTCCACGGTGTGACCGTCGTATCTGCCCTGTGCGGAGTCATACTTGAGAAGATGTGCGAGCATTGCCGCATCTGTAAGGTCGTTGATAGCGACGATTTCATAGCCCTCCGCGCCGAACATCTGGCGGAATGCGAGACGGCCTATTCTTCCGAATCCGTTAATTGCAACTTTTACTGACATAATTTTATCCTCCTGATTTTTATTGTGAATCTGCTTTGCTGTTATATTTTACCTCTATTACCAAAATTATGCAAGAACTTTGTTATAATTTTAACCGACTTTTCAAACTTTTGGCGTTTTGCCTTATTTTTTGCAAATTCCGGCGGCAAATGCGTATAATATTTCCAAAGTCCTTTCAGTTAACAACGTTCTGCGGCGCACCGTCAACAAACGCCTTTACGTTTGAAATGAAAATATCCATGAGCCGCGCTCTTGTTTCATAGCCCGCCCACGCTATATGCGGAGTAAGCAGGCAGTTCTTTGCTGTGAGCATGGGATTGTCAATCGTCGGCGGCTCTGTTGAAAGCACGTCCGCAGCCGCACCGGCTATTCTGCCTGTATTCAGCGCATCGGCAAGAGCTGCTTCATTGACCACCGGACCGCGCGAGGTGTTTATAAGGTACGCCTCCGGCTTCATTTTTGATATGAAATCGCGGTTGATCATGCCTGTCGTCTCCTCGGTCAGAGGGCAATGAAGAGTTATAAAAT
>LSQX01091380.1_pt2 | contig 12964 bp, 12 predicted proteins | sample 654561 | NCBI WGS metagenome assembly LSQX01 (sample SAMN04489861, study PRJNA283612) | anaerobic digester metagenome | isolation source: 4 biogas reactors fed with cattle manure at either 37C or 55C with and... | place: Denmark: Kongens Lyngby | collected 2014 | reverse complement strand
AGCCCCAGGGCTTCCTTGTAAAAGGCCAGGGACTTGTCCAGATCAATCACATTGAAATTGTTGTGGGCGAAGGTAAACTGCAGGTCTTGCTTGTCTGTCATGATCAACATCCTCCTGATTGGTTTACTGTTATCCTACCCATCAATATCCTCTTCGAGCAGGCGCAGGTGGGCTTGCTCCTCTACCGCGCTGGGGCTGTCCAAGGATTCCACCGCCTGCAGGCGCCGGGTGATGGTTCTGGTTCTGCGGTTGGCCAGGTCGATGGACTCGCTGGCCTGGCGCAGGCGGTTCTGGGTTTTATCCAGGATATCCGAAAACGTGGTGAAATCCGCCTTGACCTGGGACAAAAGGCGCCAGACCTCCGCACTCCTGTGCTGGATGGCCAGGGTGCGAAAGCCCATCTGCAGGCTGTTGAGCAAAGCCAGAAGGGTGGTGGGCCCAGCCAGGGACACCCGGTGCTGGCGCTGCAGTTTCTCCGCCAGGCCGGTGATGCGCAGCGCCTCGGCGTACAAGCCTTCCACCGGCAAATACAAAATCGCGAAATCAGTGGTGTAGGGCGGCTTGATGTACTTGCCGGCAATGCGGTCAGCTTCGCGCAGGATGGCGCGCTCCAGCGCTGATGTCGCGCTGTCCACCTCGGGCTTGTCCGCCGCTTCCTGGGCGGCCTGCAGACGCTCGTAATCCTCCAGCGGGAACTTGGCGTCAATGGGCAAATAGACCGCCTGGCCTTCCTCCTGCCCGGGCAGTTTGACGGCAAACTCCACCCGCTCACCGCTTCCGGGGACAACCGCACAGTTGGTTTCATACTGCTGGGGGGCCAGGGCTTCTTGCAGCAGCATGGACAGCTGGGTCTCCCCCCAGGTGCCGCGGGTTTTGATGTTGGTGAGCACCTTTTTTAAGTCACCCACGCCGCTGGCTAAGGTCTTCATCTCGCCCAGGCCTTTGTAGACGGCCTCCAGGCGCTCATTGACCAGGGTGAAGCTTTCGCCCAGCCGGCGGTTGAGCGTCTGGTGCAGGTGCTCGTCCACGGTTTTGCGCATCTCTTCCAGCTTGTTCGCGTTGTCTGTACGCATCTGGGTGAGGGATGTAAAAAGCGTCTCGCGCATCTCCCCCACCTTCTGGTCGTGCTGACCCAGCCGGGTGTTGAGCACCTCCCCCATGTGGTTAAGCCTGCTGTCCTGGGTGCGCAGGGAGGCGTCCAGGCGCGCGTCGATGCGCTCATACCAGGCGAACATCGTCGCCTGCTGCTGGTTGACCTGGGCCGTGAGGTGGCTTTCCGTATCCTTCACCAGGCCTTCCATGTAGTCCGCCAGCGTCTGCTCACTCTCCCGGGATTGAGATTTTGCCGCTTCAATTGCCCTGCGCTGCGCCACAAGCAGCGCAATCAATAAAATGACTGCCACCAGGGTGATGGCAATCATCGCGATGAGAAGGGGGTTATTGGTGATGATTTCAGGCATGGCTGATGCCCTGGCGCCAGTGCTTGTAGCACAGGCCGATGTAGCGGATCTCCTGCTGGTTGTCAATCAGCACCTGTTCGCCGGTTTTGATGACCCGGCCGGCCGGGTCAATCCGCGTGTTCATGGTGGCTTTGGCGCCGCACCAGCACAGGCCGCCGGGTACCTCGTGGATCTCCTCCGCCAGGCGCAAAAGGGCCGCTGAACCGGGGAAGAAATTGCCCTGGAAGTCGGTCTTTAAGCCATAGCAGAAGATGTCCAGTTGGTCTGACATATCAGCCAGTTCCTGCACCTGCTCGGGCGTCAAAAACTGCGCCTCATCAATAAATACGTACTCAAACTCGCTGCAGGCGTTGCGCGCTGCCAGCCAGAGCAGCTGCTCCCGCGCGGAGTGCCCGCTTTCCAATACCAATTCGGCCTCCGCCTGCAGACCCACGCGGGAGTAGACCATCTGCACGCCCGCCCTGGTATCAATGGCGGGCTTCACCAGCGCCACGCGCAGGCCCAGCTGCTGGTAGTTGTAGCGCTGCATGAGCAGTTGCGCCGTCTTGCTGGAGCCCATGACCCCATAGTAAAAATGCAGCATTATATCTCCCGCCTGCCTTCCATGGCCTTGGACAGGGTGACCTCGTCCGTGTATTCCAGATCGCTGCCCACCGGCACGCCGTGGGCGATGCGCGTGACGCGGACGCCCAGGGGCTTCACCAGCCGCGCGATGTAGGCGGCGGTGGCCTCGCCTTCGATGTCCGGGTTGGTGGCCAGGATGATCTCCTTCACCGCGCCGCCCTCCAGCCTGCGCATCAACTCGCTGATGCGGATATCGGACGGGCCAATGCCGTCCATGGGCGACAGGATGCCGTGCAGCACGTGGTAGAGGCCGTTGTAATCATGCATACGCTCCATGGCCGCCACGTCCCGCGGGTCGCGCACCACGCACAGGACATCCTGCCGGCGCTTAAAATCCGCGCAGACGGAACACAACTCCTCCGCCGTGTAGTTGCCGCACTGGACGCACAGTTTGATGTCCTCCCGGCCTTTTTCCAGGGCATTGGCTAAGGCGCGCACCTGTTCAAGGGGCGTTGCCGCCAGGTGATAGGCCAGGCGCTGCGCGCTTTTGCGGCCAATGCCGGGCAGCTTGGCCAATTCATCCGTCATGCGCTGGATGGGTTCTACCTGCTGGCGCATTTACAGCAGGCCGCCCATGCCGCCGGTGATCGCGCCCATGGCCTGCTCGCGGGTTTCTTCACCCAGGCGCAGCGCCTCGTTGACCGCGGCCATCACCAGGTCCTCCAGCATCTCCACATCATCCGGGTCCACAGCGCCGGGGTTGATGGACAGCTCCACCAACTCGCGCTTGCCGTTGATTTTGCACTTGACCATGCCGCCGCCGGACTGGGCTTCATACTCGCGCTCGTCCAGCTCTTCCTGCGTCTTGGCCAGCTGTTCCTGCATCTTTTGCGCCTGGCGCATCAGCTGCTGCATATTGCCGCCGCCCATGCCGCCGAATTTTCCTCTCGCCATGTGATCCTCCTTGACAGGTTGCCCTGTTTTCTCTTGACATGAAAGTCACCGCGATGGCGGTGGTTTATCCGTATATTACCATGGATTGTGGTGCTTGACAACGCAGACCGCTAAGGCTTGGGCTTCTTCGTTGTCCGCCTGGCTGCAGGTTTCCTGGCCGGTTTCCCTTCGTTTGCGGGTTTCTCCTGGCGCACATAGCGCAGGGGCACTGTATGCGAAGGCGTGTCCTGCTGGTTGGGCGTGAAGGACAACTGGCCGTCCCTGACGCGCAATACACCGCTTGAGCCGCGCACCTCCCCCTGCAACAGAAGCAGGCGCACGATGCCTTCGTTCAGCATAGGCCCTTTGACGCGGGAGAAGGCGTTTTTCCACAGGGTAAAGTTGCAGCCGTTCTTCCAATCGCTGCAGCCAAAGGCGCGGTCCGTCTCTTGAACCGGCTTGCCGCAAACGGGGCAAGCAATCCCCTCCAACACCTTGGCAGTGCTGACCGGTTTGACCTTCCCGCGCGCGGTGCGTACTTCCCTGGGGAAGTCCACCGGCTTCTTTTCTTTTAACGCGTCCTCCACCAAAAAGCTGGACAGGCGTCGGATGCCGTCCATGAAGCGTTTCGGATCGCGTTCGCCCCGGGCGATTTCCTCCAGCGCCTGCTCCCACTTGCCGGTCATGACGGGGGAGGCGATCTCCTCTGGCACCACGTCAATCAGACGCTCGCCCTTCTCGGTAGCGGAAATCACCTTGCCGCGTCGTTTGGCATAACCCACCTGGATCAAGCGCTCAATGGTCGCGGCGCGGGTGGCCGGTGTGCCCAGGCCTGCCTTTTTGAGGGTCTCCATCAACTCCTCGTCCTCTACCTGCGCGCCAGGGCGCTCCATGCGCGCAAGCAGGCTGGCGTCCGTGTGCGGGGCGGGCGGCTTGGTGGTGTCCTGCTTGAGCTTGGTGGACTTCACCGCGCGCGTGTCGCCCACAGACAGCGCGGGCAGGCTGGTTTCCTCCTCCTCCTGGCCCTTCTTGCGCGCGGGCGGGATGACGGCCTTCCAGCCTTCCTTTGTTACGACCCGGCCTGTCGATTTGAAGGGCTCACCCGCCACTTCGGTGATGACGGTGGTCTGGTCATATTCAAAGGCGGGATAAAACGCCGCAATAAAGCGGCGGACGACCAGATCATAGAGGGCCCGCTCATCCGCGGTGAACTTGCCGGGATCCGCCTTTTGCGGCGTGGGGATGATAGCGTGGTGGTCGCTCACCTTGGCGTCATCAAAGATGCGTCTGGAATAGGGCAGTTTGCCGTCCTTGCGCGGCATGGCCGCCACATGGGGCTGATAGGTATCCGGCAGGCTTGATAGTGCCTTTGAAACCCGCGGAATCATGTCATTGGGCAGGTAGCGGCTGTCGGTGCGCGGGTAGGTGAGCGCCTTTTTGCCCTCATATAAGGACTGCGCCACCTTGAGCGTTTTATCCGCGGTAAAACCTAATGCGCGGTTGGCCTCCCGCTGCAGGCTGGTTAAGTCAAACAACTGGGGCGGCAATTCCCGCTTGGGCTGGGTGTCCGCCTTGGTAATGGTGCCCGTCTGCCCTTTGACGGCCTTTTGGATGGCCTCTGTCTGCTCCTTTTTGAGGATGCGGTGCGCGGTGCGCTCATCCGAAGCCTTCCTGTCAAACCACTGGCCTGTGTAGTCCCCGAAGTTCGCCGTCAGGGTGAAAAAATCCTGCGGAACAAAGGCGCGGATCTCCCGCTCACGCTCCACCAAAATGGCCAGCGTGGGCGTCTGCACGCGGCCCACGGACAGCAGTACATTGTACTGCAAGGTGAAGGCGCGGCTGGCGTTCATGCCCACCAGCCAGTCCGCCTGCGAACGGCACAGGGCGCTTTGATACAGCCCGTCATAAGCGGAAGCGGGCTTGAGCGCGTCAAAGCCCTCCCTGATGGCGGCGTCGGTGAGGGAGCTGATCCACAAGCGGTCCACCGGTTTTTTGCAGCCCGCCTGCTCATAAATCAGCCGGAAGATCAACTCCCCTTCGCGCCCGGCGTCCGTGGCCGACACAACGCGCGTGACCGCCTTGTCATTCATCAGCTTTTTGACCAGGGAAAACTGGCTGCGGGTCTTTGCAATCACCTTGGTGCCAATCTCCTCCGGCAGGATGGGCAGGTCCTCCTTGCGCCATTTCTTGTACCGCTCATCCACCTCGTCCGGCTCCTTGAGCGTGACCAGATGCCCCAGCGCCCAAGTGACCTGATGGGCGGCGGACTCAAACCAGCCCTCCTTACGCGAACACTTGAGCACGCGCGCGATATCCCGCGCGACGGATGGCTTTTCTGCAATAACTAAGATCATATTACGTCCTTCAATAATACTGAACATGCGAATGAACGCAAACAGGAGCCGAGGAGTTTTTTGTTTCCGCTAAGTTGAGTGAAGGAGGCGTAGCCGCAGCGCTACGCTGACTGAACGAAACAACGCGGAAACGAAAAAGAACCGGCTCATGGCAGCGTTCATGAGTGCGTTCAGTATAAAACAAAAAAGCGCCGTTTGCACGGCGCAATGGATGCTATCTTACACCGGAGCCGGTGCGTCCACAGGACAAACGTCCGCGCAAGCACCACAATCAATGCAGAGTTCTTCGTCGATAACGAACTGCGTATCTCCCTCAGAAATAGCGTTGACCGGGCATTCTGGTTCACAGGCGCCGCAGCTGATGCATGCATCCGAAATTCTATATGCCATGCACATCCCCTCCATTCCAGTGCTTACGCACTTTATTATGCTCAGATTATAATCCGAAAACGATAAATATGCAAGTGTAGATTATACCCGTTTTTCGGCTTTTACATCTGCTTGTAAAGATTCTCCGTTGTGCCTATAATGCCCATATGCGCACACGCGCGAAAAGAGGATTGAACGAAACACGATGAAGATGACCTTTTGCTCGCTGACCAGCGGCTCAAACGGCAATGCCACCTATATTGCCACCAACACCACCCGGGTGCTGGTGGACGCCGGCGTGCCCGGCCGCACCATCAGCAACAAGCTGGCGCAGATTGATGTGCTGCCAGAGACCATTGACGCCATTTTGATCACGCATGAGCATTCCGACCACATCACGGGCGCAGGCGTGTTAAGCCGCAAGTACCACATCCCTATTTATGCCAACGAGGCCACCTGGCAGACCAAGGCCATGCGCCGCCTGGTGGGTGAGGTGCCCGCCAGCCTGCGCCGCGTGTTTGATACGGACACAGAATTTTACATTGGGGATTTGGGCGTGCTGCCCATTTTGATCCCCCATGACACGGTGGAGCCGGTCGCCTTCCGCATCTACGCGGGCAACCGCAGCGTCGCGGTGGCGACGGACATGGGCCGCGTGCCCAAGAAGGTGGTGCGCGCGCTGTCGGGTACGGACTTGATTCTACTGGAAAGCAATCACGACCCGGACATGCTGATCCATAACACGCGCTACCCGGATTACCTCAAAAAACGCATCCTGGGCACCAAGGGGCATTTAAGCAACCTGACCTGTGCCGAGACGCTGGCCGCCCTGTTTGAAACCGGGGTCAACCGCGCGCTGCTGGGCCATTTGAGCGCGGACAACAACACGCCGGAATTGGCGCTGCAAACCGTCACCCAGGAATTAAGCCAGAAGGGTTTGAAGCCCGGTGTTGACATCCACCTGGACATGACCTGGCGGGACCGCGTTGGAGGAATTTACACCCTTGACTAAGCACAGAACGATCCATCTGGCCCTGGCCGTGGTGTGCATCATCGCCGGCTGGTTTTTCCCGCGGCTGATTAACCTGCAGGGCGTCAGCTTTGCCCTGCTGTGCCTTATCAGCGCGCTGCAAACCTTGTTGATGTTTGGCATGCCAGCCCTGCTGTTGATCCGCGGCTTTGGCCTGAGCGAAAAACAGGCGGAAACCTTGTACAAACGCCCCAGCAGCCTGCACGCGGGCTTAATCATGATCAGCGCTGTGGCCTACACCCTGGTGGGTTCCCTGCTGGGCGCCCTGGCGCACAACTTCCTGGACTCCCTTGGTGTTGACATCTCCATGCCGGCTGCCATCGTGCCCAAAACGCTGATGGACATGCTGATCGCGACGATCACCATTGGGCTGATTACCGCTTTTAGCGAGGAATTGATGTTCCGCATGGCGCTGCCGCGCCTGCTGGGCATGAAGCTTGGCACGGGCTGGACGATCGCGCTTGCCAGCCTGGCTTTCGCGGCGCTGCACCTGAACCTGATTGCCTTTGTGCCGCTGCTGTTCTTCTCCTTCATTCTCTTTCGCGTGATTCATGTCAGGGGCAGTTTCCTGCTGGCGGTGATTTTCCATGCGATGTACAATTTCTCCATCCTGATGATGAACTACGCGGACGCGCAGCCCACCCTGGGCATGATTGGCATCAGCCTGATTGTTTTCATCGTCTCAACACGGCTTCTATTGCGGGAGGAACGGCATGAAACTGACCATTCTGGGGTGTGACGGCTCCTTTCCGGACGCGCACGGCGCCTGCTCCGGCTATTTGTTGACCTGTGACGAGGGCAGCCTGCAGTTGGACATGGGCTGCGGCGTGCTGCCCCGCCTGATGGCGCAGATGAAGCCGGAGGATTTAAACGCCATCTACATCACCCATTGGCACAACGACCATGTGGGCGATTTGTTGGCGCTGAAGTATTATCTGCAGATTAAAAAGCTGCAGATGCGCCTGATTGCCCCCTTAACACCGCACCCCATCATGGACCTGTTGGCTGGGAATGAGTTTGTGCTGGAGGACATCGCGCAGAAACGTCAGATCGCGGGCTTTGAAGTAAGCGCCATCGCGGTCAAGCACCCGCTGCCCGCCTATGCGCTGCGCTTTGAGCGGAACGGCAAGGCCTTTGTATACAGCGGCGACGCGGTGGACAGCCCGCAATTGGCCAGCTTTTGTGAGAACGCCGATTTGCTGCTTTGTGACGCCACCTTTACCCGCGCGCAGTGGCATGAGGAGCTGCCGCATTATTCCGCAGCGCAAGCGGGGCAACTGGCACATGAAGCCAAAGTGAAGCAGTTGATCATCACCCACCTGCAGCCGGGCAGCGACAAGGACCTGCTGCTGACGGAAGCCAGGTCGGAATTCGCGCACACCACCATGGCGCGTATCGGCCTTGAAGTAAACCTTTGAACCCGCGCGCTTTCCCCGCCCAGCGGCCCCTGGTCTGCTGGGCAGCGGCCTTCGGGTGCGGGATCGCGCTGTGCCGGCTTTGGGCCGGCTTTGTCCTGTGGCTGCCGGTGGCAGGTCTTCTGATCAGCCTGGCTGGCGCGCTGCTTTTGCCGCGCAAGACTTTATTACGTTTTGGGGCCGTGTCACTGGCCTTTTTCTTTTTGGGTGCCCTTCTGTTTGGTGTAAAGGCGCATCCGCAGCTGCCGCCAGAGGGAAAATATGAGGTGCAGGGGCGCGTGACGGGCGAGAGTGTGATGGCCGCGGATGGCCAGCGCGTGAAGGCTGTGATCAGGGATGTCACCCTGAGGGACGCGGACGGGCACACGACCCAAGCGCTCCGCGCCTATTGGACCTATTACCCGCTAGAGGACGCAGCCCTGCCGCTGGACGGACAGTGGGCGCAGTTTGCAGGCCAGGTCTATCACCCGCAAGGGCAGGTGAACCCATATGGCTTTGACTTTCGCTTTCATTTGCTCAAGCAGGGCATCCCGCTTGGCATCAGCGGGGCACGGGAGCTTATCCTGGAGCCATCCAGCCAGCTGACCCCCGCCAATCCTTTCCTGCGCGCGCGGCAGGCACTGCACGCGCGGATTCAGTTGTTATTTGGGGAGCAGGCCGGCCTGGCCAGCGCGCTCCTGTTGGGCATTAAAACCGATTTGGACCAGGAGATGACCCATGATTTCCAGATTGCGGGCATCGCGCATGTGTTGGCGGTGTCCGGGCTGCACGTGGGCATCCTGGCCGCTTTTTTGTTGCTGATCACAAAGCCCCTCCACCTCTCCCCCAGGACACAGCTTTTGTTGCTGTCAGCCATTTTATTGGCGTACTGCGCGCTGCTGGATTTCCGTCCCTCGGTACTGCGCGCAAGCATTTTGTTTATCATCCTGTTATCAGGCAGGCTGTTCAAGCGCCGGGCGGATCCACTGACCAGCCTGGCCGCTGCCTTTTTCATCATCCTGCTCATCCGCCCGCTGGACTTGTTCAGCCTGGGCTTCCAGCTGTCCTTTTTGGCGGTGCTGGGCATCATCACCCTGGGCGACAGATTCAGCGCCGGACTGCGCCGGTTTTCCTGGTTCAGGCGCTTGCCAAAGCTGCTCCAGAATGCCTTGCTGGCCTATGGCACCACGCTGGCTGCCAGCCTGGCGACTTTCGTGCCCCTGTCCAACGTGTACCACAGGGTATCCCTGATTGGCCTTTTGATCAGCCCCATCGCCATTGTGATGGTCGGCCTGTTGATGGCAGGGTTTTTGGGGGTTCTTTTAATCTCTTTTATCCATATCCCCTTCGCCATATTTGCTGCAACACCTGTTAAACTGCTGACACAGGGTTATCTTTTAGGTGTCACTTTCTTCGCCAAACTACCATACGCCAGCCTCCGCTTGCCCTATATCCCCCCTGCAGCCGTTGGTCTGATCTACCTGCTGATACACATCCCGACAAGGTATGTGGCGTGGAAGCCCAAACTAAAATTCATCACCGCCGGGATTTTATGCGGCTTGCTGGCCCTGACGCCGTTTCTCCCGCAGGACCAGTCCCTGCGCTATATCCAATTCTCCACCGGTTTTGCTGACAGCGCGGTCATTGTGGATGGCGATACCACCTTTGTGATTGACACGGGCGAGCATGCGGGCGATGTGGTCAATTACCTGTCCGCGAACAACCGGCGCGTCAACCATCTGATCATCACCCACCTGCATCGGGACCACGCGGGCGGGCTGGAACAGTTATTGCATAGCAACATCCCGATTGAGGAAATCTTGCTCCCGTACGGCGCGCTCACCGCGCGGGATATTGATGAATGCCTGCCCTTGATTGAGCGGGCGGAGCAAATGGGCATCCCCATTCGCTCTTTAGGCGCTGGGGATATTTTGGAATCCAAGCACACGAAGGCCACCGTGACCTGGCCAGTCACTGACGCTTTCTATCCGGGCATGGCGGCCAATCATGGCTCCCTCGTGATATACTGGGAGTTGGACGGGGTGAGTATGCTGACAACGGGTGACATCAGCGCCGCCTACGCGCCCTATGCCCTAAGCACTTCGCAGGTCCTCAAGGTGCCGCACCACGGCAGCCGCGCGGACAACAGCCGGGACAGTCTTGGGCTGGTGTCCCCGCAGCTGGCGTTGATTACGGGGAGCGCGCACCAGGCAGACCGCTATAAAATGGCGCTGTCACACCTGGACGATGCAAACGCTTTCACCCTGTCAACCGGCGACACCGGCGCCATCACCCTGCGGTTTTCAAATGGCCAGGTCCATATTAAGACGCATCTTTCACTGGAGGATTAAGTGGATTTTCAGGAGTTTTATCAGCACCTCAAAAAGGGCACCATCGCCCGATTATATTTATTTGAGGGCGAGGAGGAATACGGCAAGGAAAGCGCGCTGGCGGACCTGAAAAAAGCCTTGCTCAAAGGCCCCATGGCCATGATGAACGAAAGCGTGCTGGTCAATCCCGATGACAGCGAGGTCATCGCGGTGTGTGAAACCCTGCCCATCATGGAGGAGCGCCGGCTGGTGGTCATCAAAGACAGCCAGCAGCTGATGGGCCGCGCCGCCAAGGCCGCGTCAGAGGAAGACGAGGACACGCCAGCCGCCAGCGCCCGCGGCAAAGATGGCCTGGTTACCTACCTGGACCGGCTGCCGGATACCGTGTGCCTGGTCTTCTTTGTGCGCGGCAAGGCCAATGGCGCAAAGCGGCTGTACAAGAAAATCAAGGACCTGGGCGGCATCGTCAATTTTGACATCCTGGATCAAAACCGGCTCACCCGCTGGGTGGAGCGGGAGTTCGCCAATTTTGAGTTGAAGATTGACCGGCAGACGGCCGAGCACCTGGTCTTCGCTGTGGGCAAGGAGCTGCTGACGCTCAAGAGCGAGATTGCCAAGATTGCCGCCTTTGCGCATGGCAAGGGCGCCGTTACCCAGCAGGACATTGACGCCATCGCCACCTTCAGTGTGGAGTACAGGGTGTTTGACCTGTCCGACAAGGTGGCGGATGGCCGCGCGGCAGAGGCGCTGCCCTTGATGAATGAGATGTTAAAGGGCGGGGAATCCCGATTGATGCTGCTGGCCCTGTTGCAGCGGCACTACCGCCAGCTGCTTTTCGCGCGTATCATGACGCAGGACCGGGCGTCCCAGGCTGCCATCGCCTCGGAATTGGGCGTGCCCGGTTTTGTGGTCCGGCGCATTGTGAACTCCGCCATGGGTTATTCCATCGATCAGTTAAAAAGCGCGTACAAACAGTGCATCAACCAGGAATACCTGGTTAAAAGCGGCCAGATCGCGGAGGAGGGCAGCCTGGAACAGCTGGTGCTGGGCCTGATTGCCCTGAAAAAAGAAAGCGCGGGGCAGCGCCATGCTTGATCTTGAATTGCTCACTTCCCTGGGGATAAATCTGGACATGGATGCCAAGGCGCGCCTGCGCGCCTATCACGAACTGCTGCTTACCCATAACCAGCGGATGGATTTGACCAACGTGCCGGAGGGGGAGATGACCATCCGCCATTACGCGGACAGCCTGCTGCCCATCAGCAAGGGATTGATTGCGCAGCATGCGCGCATCATTGATGTGGGCACAGGCGCGGGCTTTCCGGGGCTGCCGCTGGCCATTGCCAGGCCTAATTGTGAGGTCACCCTGCTTGAGAGCAAGCAGAAGCGCTGCGCCTTTTTGCAGACGGTGATTGATACGCTGGCGCTTAAAAACGTCACCCTGGCCTGCGGCCGCGCGGAGGACCTGGCCAAGGCTGCCTTGCGGGAGCGCTTTGACCTGGCTGTCGCGCGCGCGGTGGCGCCCTTGAACCAGCTGCTGGAATACCTGCTGCCCTATGTGAAGCCGGGCGGGCAGGCCTTGTGCTGGAAGGGGCCGGCGGTGTTTGAGGAGCAGGCGGACGGCCAGCGCGCGGCGAACATTTTGGGCGGAGAATTGGGGGACTTGATTGACCTTAAGATCCCCGGCCGCAGCCACTATATCCAGGTAGTGAAGAAAACACGCCTCACACCCAAAAAATACCCGCGCAAGGCGGGTACGCCGGGGAAGGATCCATTATAAAAGACGGCTAATGCCGAAGTTGTGTGTGACAGAATCGCGTATTACAACGAATACCGTGAACAGCAAATCGCATTTGCGAAGGTGCTTGATGAACGAAGTTAAGACATTGAAATATGGAAACACAAGGTGCTATTGTATCAATAACAGAGTCATGATTGATACTGATTGGGCAGGCACATTACCAGCCTTTTTCAAATGTATAAAAGAAAACCATATTAAGATAAGTGATATAGAATATTTAATCGTGACGCATTTCCATCCCGACCATATGGGCATATCGCAAGAGTTCATTGAATTGGGTATGACGTTAATTGCTTTTGAGGAACAAAGAGCGTACATTCATTGCTCTGATAGTATTTTTTCAAAAGACAAAAACACACCATTCAAGCCAATTGATGGCAGTAAAATCTTATTTATGTCTTGTGCTGATAGCCGAAGTTTCCTTTTTAGGCTTGGAATTGAGGGTGAAGTGATCCACACAGCTGGACATAGTGATGACAGCATTTCTGTCATACTTGATGAGGGGATAGCGATCGTTGGCGATTTATCCCCGCTTCATACCATATCGGGATACAAGGACAAGAGATTAGAAGAAAGCTGGAACAGCATTTTATCTCACAATATTAAGAAAATTTATTATGGCCATTTTAATGAAGAATACCTATAGTGACCAATTGCAGTTTGCTGAGGTGCCGTTACTCGTGCCTTAACGCCATGTCTGCTACCCTTTTGTCTATTCCACTCAAACCC
>LSQX01282118.1_pt3 | contig 12966 bp, 7 predicted proteins | sample 654561 | NCBI WGS metagenome assembly LSQX01 (sample SAMN04489861, study PRJNA283612) | anaerobic digester metagenome | isolation source: 4 biogas reactors fed with cattle manure at either 37C or 55C with and... | place: Denmark: Kongens Lyngby | collected 2014 | reverse complement strand
CTTTCAGGATACCCAGCAGCTTCCTGTTGGCCCCGGCCGGCACCTCCAGGCGTACGATCTTGCCGTAGGAGCGGCGTTTGACGCTCTTTGACATCTCGGACACGAGGCTTTCCATGTCATCCAGGCGCATCACAAAGTCCGTGTTGCGGGTGATGCGCAGGGGCATCTGGCCAAGGGGCGCCATCCGGAGGAAGACAGCCGGCAGGAACATCATGATGATGTCCTCCAGAAGGATCCCCCGGGCTTTGCCCTGCCCAAAAGGCAGCATCACCACCCGGCCCAAAGCCCTGGGCACCGGCACCAGGGAAAGCTGGGGCGGGCCGCCCTTGTCAGACTGCAGCAGCACCGCCACATAGATGGCCTTGGCGGTCAGGATCGGGAAGGGGCGGTTAAGGTCGATGGCGCGCGGGGTGAGGATGGGCAGCACCTGGGCGGTGAAGTACTGCTGAAGCCACTGATGCTGTTCGCGGCTGAGGTCCTCCGGCGCCAGAAGCCACAGGCCCTCCCTGCGCAGCGCGGGCAGGAGGGAATCGTTCAGCGCGTGGTATTGGCTTTGTACCTGGGCATTGACGGCCCTGCGCGCCAGCTTCAACTGCACCGCGGGGATCAGGCCCGCCGCGTCCGGCCGGGTGACGCCGGCATCCATCCTGCGCTCCAGTTTCCCCACCCGGACCATGAAAAACTCGTCCAGGTTGCTGGACACGATGGACAGGAACCTGGCTTGCTCCAAAAGCGGGTTGTCCTTGTTGGCGCCCTCGGCAAGCACCCTGGCGTTGAAATGGAGCCAGCTTAGTTCCCGGTTGAAGAACAGGGCTTTGTACTTCAAGCGCGCCTCCTGCTACCTGAGCTTTGAGGTCAGCCCGATGAGGGTCATGGCAGGGCGGTTGAACAGCCTCAGGGGAATCGGGTAATAGCTTGACACCCCAAGCCCCGGGCTGATATGCACCGCCTGGCCTTTGACAAAGTATAGGCCCGAGATCCCCTCATCCCCCGGCAGCCAGCCGCCCCGGCCGTCCGCCTGGGGCGGGAGGTAGATGGGCCCCAGGCCCGGCAGGCGCGCCTGGCCGTTGTTGTACTGCCCGCTCAGGTAAATATCGGGCAGGAAAATGGCGGTGCCCTCCGCTGCCTGCCTGAGTTCATCCAGAAGCCTGGTCTCCGGCGGACGGTGGCGCAGCGCCACGATGGTGTCCTCCGCTTTCATTTCAGCCCTGGCGGCGATGCTGTCCGCCAGCATTTCCAATTGATACGCCACCAGGCGGATCTGCGCGGCGTTTTCTGGGGAAGCGGGGTTATCGCCCGCCATCAGCCCCTCGTGCCTCTGCTGGTATGCCCGCCGGGCGCTTTCCAGGTCCAGCTCAAACAGGTCCGCCGGGCAGAACCAGATCCGGGCCCCGTCCTCTTCCAGCATCACCGGCCGGTCCAGGTAGACGGCGCCTTTGGCCTGGGCCCTTTTGATATATGGGGCCAGCACATGGGCATCGCCATGCGGTTCCCCCGTTATCGGGGGCGGGTCGCCGGCTCCCGCGATCAGGAAGACCGGGGCCTTTTGGCCAAGGACATCCAGAAGCGCCATCAGGGGCTCGTCATTGCCGCTTTTCCCCACCATGTCGCCGGTGAGGCAGACGGCCTGAAAGCTCTCTCCCTCAAGGGCTTTTCGCAGGTGTTCGTGATTGGCGCCCAGGGTGGCGCCGTTCAGGTCGCTTAAGTGCAGGATTTCAAAACCCTCAAGCCCCCGGGGCAGTTCCGGCAGGGTCAGCGGCTGGACAGCGAGCCTCACGAAGCGGTTGGAGAGGCTGTTGAGCCCCACCATGAGCCCCAGGGAGATCATCAGCAAAAAAACCACCGTCAGGCAGCCATAGCGTATCCTGCGCCGCCTGGGGCCAAACAGGCCTGGCCGGCGTGCCATTACGGGCTTCCTCTCATGGCGCTGCGGGGCGGAAAGCTTCGCTGCCCAAAGGACCCGGGGCCCCCTCCTCCGGAACAACGGCCGGGCTGCCCAGGTCGTACTTGGCCAGGTAGTCCTGATACATCGCCTCAAAACGCACCCTGGCCTCGCCCTGGGAAAGGGATTTGACATACTCGTGCGCGTCCAGGCTGCCGTGCCGTTCGATCTCAATGACGCCGGCGGCAATATTGGAGCAGTGGTCGCTCACCCGCTCCAGGTTGGTCAGGAGGTCTGAGAGCACAAAGCCCAGCTCGATGGAGCAGCAGCCTGTTTTCAGCCGGTCGATGTGGTTGGCCTTGATCTGGCTGCGCAGCAGGTCCACCACCTCTTCCAGCGGCTCCACCTTTTCAGCCAGGGGAAGGTCATTGTCAATGAACGCCTTCACCGCCAGGGTGAGAGCCTCCCCCACGGCCTGGCGCATCACCCAGGTTTCCTGCTGCGCGACGGGCGAAAACTGGATCTTCTTGCTGGAGATCTCGTCTGCCACCTCGGTGATGTTCACCGCGTGGTCGCTGATGCGCTCAAAGTCGCCGATGATGTGCAGGAGCTTGGACACCTCCTGGCCGTCCTTGTCCGAGAGCGGGCGGGTGCTGATCTTGACCAGGTACTCCCCCAGCTTGTCCTCATACTGGTCTATCCTGTCCTCCGTCTGGGTGATCACCTCGGCCTTTTTCAAGTCAAACCGGTCCAGGAGGAGCATGGCGTCCAGGAACGCGTCCCTGGCCATCGCGGCCATCTCGCAGGTGAGCTTGCGGCACTGCGCCACGGCGATGGTGGGCGTGGCCATCAGGCGGTCGTCCAGCACCATGAAGCGCTCCCCTTCCCGGCCCTCGCGAACCATGCGCCGGGCCAGCCATTCCAGCTTGCCGATAAAGGGAAAGAACACCGCCACAGAGAACACATTGAAGATGGTATGGGAAAGGGCGATGCCAAACGCGCTTGCGGCCTGGTCCACAAACGGGAAACGGAACAGGGCGTTTACAGCATGGAACAGCACCAGGAAAAGCACGGTGCCGATTACGTTGAACGCCAGATGCACCGCCGCCACCCGTTTGGCGTTGCTGTTGGCCCCGAAGGAGGAAACGATGGCGGTCACACAGGTGCCGATGTTCTGCCCCATGATGATGGGGATGGCGGCGGAAAAGGGCAGGGCGCCGGTAATGGCGATGGCCTGAAGGATGCCCACGGAGGCGGAAGAACTTTGCAGTACAGCCGTAACCAGGGCACCCACCAGCACCCCGACAACGGGGTTGGAAAACAGGGTGAGGAGGCTGATAAACCCGGCATCCCGGGAGAGCCCGCTGACGGAGCCCGACATCTGTTCCATGCCGAACATGAGGATGCCAAAGCCCAGAAAGATGCCGGCGACATCCCGCCTGCGGCGGGAGCTGAAAAACAGGACGATGCCCACAAAGGCCAGAATCGGTGAAAAGGTGGCGGGCTTCAGGAGGGACACCCAGAAGTTGCTGCTCCGGATGCCCGAAAGGGAGAGGATCCACGCCGTAATGGTGGTGCCGACGTTGGCGCCCATCACCACGCTGATGGCCTGGTGGAGCGTCATGATGCCCGAGTTCACAAAGCCCACCGTCATCACCGTGGTGGCGGAGGAGGACTGGATCACGGCGGCGACCCCGGCGCCCAGGAACACGCCCTTCAGCGGGCTCCTTGTCAGGTTTTCAAGGATGGGCTTGAGCCGGGCACCGGCCCGTTTCTCCAGGGATTCCCCCATGAGGTGCATGCCAAACAAAAAGAGCGCCAGCCCACCCAACAGGGAAAAAACGTTGTAAATCGTCACTGTCCATGCTCTCCCGCTCATGATCGCCGCAGCGCCTGGACGGCAGCCGGACACCGTTCCGGCGCCGCCTTCAAAAGTGTAGCGGCAGCGTGGTGCCTTGTCAATCGCGGCGCCGGATACCAGCCCTCCGGCGGGGCGATGCGGGCAGGATGGACAAACTGTCCACCAGTCGCGCCGTTGCGCTCCAATTTCCCTTATGCTATACTCCATACAGATAGTTCAATCCATGCTTTTTTGCCTTATCTTCTCTTGAAGGGAGGAAACACATTTGCGCTATGAGCCTATGGGGGAAGCGCAGCGGCAGGAGTTCCACCAGGGAACCTGCCGGCATGCCTACCGCATGTTTGGCGCGCACCCTGTCTGGCAGGGGGAGGAATTCTGGCATTTTACCGTCTGGGCGCCCAATGCCCAGGCTGTCAGCCTCACCGGGGAATTCTGCTTTTGGGACTACACCAAATTTCCCATGGAAAAACAGTTCGACGGCACCTGGGAACTGCGCCTGCCGGAGGCGCTTTTCACGCCCCAGGCAGACCCCCGGCGCTTCAGCTTCGAGGGGGCCAGGGAAAAGCTTCGCAGCTACAAGTACGCCATCAAGGGCGCCGACGGCCAATGGCACCTGAAAGGGGATCCCTTCGCTTTTGCCGGTGAACTCAGGCCCAACACCGCCAGCCTCCTGTATGACCTGGACAACTACGCCTGGAATGACCAGGAATGGATGGAGAAGCGCGCCCGGTGGAACCCTTACCAAAGCCCCATCAATATCTATGAGCTTCATCTGGGCTCCTGGCGCCGGGGAGAAAACGGCCGCTTGCTGCGCTACGGTGAGATTGCCGACCAGCTGATCCCCTATGTGGAGGAGATGGGCTACACCCATGTGGAACTCCTGCCCGTGATGGAGCACCCCCTGGACATGTCCTGGGGCTATCAGGTGACAGGCTTTTACGCCCCCACCGCCAGGTATGGCACGCCCGGGGACTTCATGGCCTTTGTGGACCGGCTGCACCAGGCGGGCATCGGGGTGATCCTGGACTGGGTGCCGGCGCACTTCCCAAGGGATGAGGTGGGGCTGCGGCAGTTTGACGGCACCCCCTGCTATGAACACGCGGACAGCCGCCGGGCGGAGATGCACCAGTGGGGTACCATGATGTTTGACTACGCCCGGGGCGAGGTCAACAGCTTCATGCTCTCAAACGCCTGCTACTGGCTGGAGATCTACCATGTGGACGGGCTTAGGTGTGATGCGGTCAGCAGCATGATCTACCTGGATTTTTCCCGGGAGAACGGTTACCTGCCCAACCAGTACGGCGGGAACGAGAACCTGGACGCCATGCGCTTCCTCCGCCGGCTGAATGAAACGGTGTACCACGACTTCCCCGGCGTGATGATGATCGCCGAGGAATCCTCCGCCTATCCCATGGTGACCAAGCCCGTCTACCTGGGAGGGCTTGGCTTTGGCTTCAAGTGGAACATGGGCTGGATGAACGATATCCTCTCCTATATCAAGCTGGACCCCCTATACCGGCGCTGGCAGCATGACAAGCTGACCTTCTCCTTTTTCTACGCCTTCAGCGAGAACTATATCCTCCCTTTCTCCCACGACGAAGTGGTGCACGGCAAGCTCAGCATGCTGGACAAAAACCCCGGAGACCTGTGGCAGAAGTTCGCGGGCCTGAGGGCCCTGTACGGCTATACCATGGCCCACCCCGGAAAGAAACTGCTGTTCATGGGGAGCGAATTTGGCCAGTTCATCGAGTGGAAGAGCGATGACCAGCTGGACTGGTTCCTGATGGTCTATGAGCGCCACCCCGACCTGTGCCGCTGTGTGCGGGAGCTCAACCATTTTTACCGGGATACCCCGGCGATGTACGAGGTGGATGACTCCTGGGAAGGCTTCAAGTGGCTGGCGCCGGATGACAGGGAGCGCAGCCTGCTGGTGTTCATGCGCATGGACCGGGAGGGGAACACCATCCTCTGCATGACCAACTTCACGCCCGCCTTTTACCCCCAGTACCGCTTCGGCCTGCCGGGGCCGGGCGTGCTCCGCGAGGTGTTCAACTCCGACCTGAAGGCGTATGGCGGCAGCGACCAGTTCAACGCTGAACCCCTGAACGCCCTTTCCGAGCCCCTGGGCAACCTGCCTTATTCGGTTGAGGTGTGCGTGCCGCCTCTGTCCACGGTTTACTTTGCCTTTGACCGGGAAGGGGGCCCCGGCGCCGGGGAAGAAGACGCTGCTGCCTATCACCGGGTACCAGCACAAGAAGAGGAGGACTAGAGCATTGCTCCAGAAGAAAACCTGTGTGGCCATGCTGCTGGCGGGCGGCCAGGGCAGCAGGCTGGGGATCCTGACCCGCCATGTGGCCAAGCCCGCCGTGTCCTTTGGCGGCAAGTACCGCATCATCGATTTTCCGCTGTCCAACTGCGTCAACGCCGACATCGACACGGTCGGCGTCCTGACGCAGTACAAGCCGCTGGAACTCAACGCCTACATCGGCTCGGGCGCACCCTGGGACCTGGACATCTCCAACGGCGGCGTCTATGTGCTGCCCCCCTATTCCAGGGGGGATGCCGGGGAGTGGTACAAAGGCACAGCCAACGCCATCTACCAGAACCTGGAGTTCATCGCCCAGTATAACCCGGACTATGTGCTCATCCTCTCAGGCGATCATATCTACAAATGCGACTACAGCGAGATGCTGGCACACCACATCAAAAACGGCGCCGCCCTCACCGTGGCTGTCCGGGAGGTGCCCTGGGAGGATGCCAGCCGCTTTGGCCTGATGAACACGGACGATGCGGGCAATATCCTGGAATTCGTGGAGAAGCCCAAAAACCCCAGGTCCAACAAGGCCAGCATGGGCGTGTACATCTTCAGCTACGACAAGCTGGTCCACTATCTGGAAGCGGATGAGAAGACGCCCAAGTCCTCCCACGACTTCGGCAAAAATGTGATTCCTGCGATGCTCCTGGCCAACGAGAAACTTGCCGCCTGGCGCTTTGAGGGCTACTGGAAGGACGTGGGCACGATCGAAAGCCTGTGGGACGCCAATATGGACCTTTTGCGCTATCCGCCGCCCATCAACCTGCATGACCGCCAGTGGCGCATCTACGCCAGGAACGTGGGAGAGCCGCCCCACTATGTCTCTCCCAAAGGCGCTGTACATGGCAGCCTGATAACGGAAGGCTGTGAGATTTTCGGCCGCGTTTCAGGCTCCGTCCTCTCCGCCGGCGTTTTGGTGGAGGAGGGGGCTGTGGTGGAGGACTCCGTCATCATGCCCTACAGCCACATTGGGCGCGGCGCCGTCATCAAGCGCGCCATCATCGCGGAAAATGTGGTGGTGGGCGAGGACGCTGCCATCGGCGGGGATACGGGCGACATCGCTGTGGTGGGCAGCAACACCCGGGTGCCAAAGGGCCATACCCTTGCCGCCGGCCAGCAGATGGGAATATGAGGGGAGCGCCATGAAAAAGAACATCGTCGGCCTCATTTATACCGGGGAGGGGATCAGCGAACTCAAGGAACTCACCCGCTACCGCTCCACCGCCGCCATGCCCATGCTGGGCCGCTACCGGCTGATTGACTTCAACCTCTCGGTCATGATCCACTCGGGCATGAAGAATGTGGGCATCATCATGCAGAAAAACTATCACAGCCTCATGGACCATCTGGGCAGCGGCCGGGAGTGGAACCTGCACGGCAAGCGCTCCGGGATGACCATCCTGCCGCCTTTCATGAACGGGGACCGGGTAGGCGTCTATGAGGGATTGCTTGACGCGCTGCACTCAAACCTCAACTTCCTGCGCCGATCCACGGAGCGTTTTATCGCCGTAACGGACAGCAATGTCCTCTATCAGGTGAACTTCAACGAAATCCTGGATGAACACCTGGAGAAGCGAAACGACATCACCCTGCTCTACAGCAAAAAAAGCAGCCTCAGGCGCAACGGCAGCGGCCGCTACCTGGATCTGAATGGCTTTGGTGCCGTCACCAAGATGGAGTTTGACCCCACCATCCCGCACTTTGAGAACACCTATATCGGCGCCTTCCTTATCCGCCGGGAATTGCTGATCGACCTGCTGGACCGCTCGGTCGCCGCCGGGCAGCACCATTTTTCCAGGGGGATGCTGGCCAGCATGGTGGCCAACAACACCCACCGGGTGGGCAGCTTCGAGTGCCCCGGCAACATCTGGTCCATCGACTCCGTTCCTGCCTATTTCAAGGCCAACATGGATTTCCTGAGCGATTCGGTCCGCCGGCAGGTGTTCAGGGATGACCAGCCCATCTGGACCAAGCTGAGGGATGAGATGCCGGCCCGCTACCTTGGGGAAGCCAAAGTCAATAATGCGCTCATCGCCGATGGCTGCGTCATTGAGGGCAATGTGGAAAACAGCATTCTCTTCCGCGGCGTGCATGTGCGCCCCGGCGCCACGGTGAAAAACAGCATCATTATGCAGGACGCGGTCATCCACCGGGGGGCGGAGCTTGAGAACTGCATCCTGGACAAGCAGACCACCATCCGGGAAAAGGTCCGCCTGATCGCGCCCTACGCCTATCCCATCGTGGTCGCGAAAAACCTGACCATATGATATGATAAGGGTGTAAACGCGCCGTCAGGGAAACCGGCGCGGAAGGAGGCAGGGAACGATGAAAATACTCTTCACAGCCAGCGAGTGTGTCCCCTTTGTCAAAACGGGCGGGCTGGCGGATGTGGTCGGCTCCCTGGCCCCGGTGCTGGCCGCCCAGGGCCACGATGTGCGGGTGGTCCTTCCCAAATACGGCAGCATTCCGGAGCAGTATGAGCGCCTGATGATCCACACGGTGGATTTTGAGGTGAATTTGGGATGGCGGCGCCAGTATTGCGGGGTCGAGCAGCTCGAATTGAACGGCGTCACCTACTATTTCATGGACAACCGCTACTATTTTGGCCGCAACTACATCTACGGCATGGGCGGGGACGAGTATGAGCGCTTCGCCTTCTTCTGCCGCGGGGTATTGAACGCCCTGCCATTGATCCCGTTTATGCCGGACCTCATTCACGCCCATGACTGGCAGGCGGGCATGATCCCGGCGCTTCTGCGCATCCAGTACAGGGGACTGCCCAAGTATGACCCCATCCGCACGGTGTTTACCATCCATAACCTCCGTTACCAGGGTGTTTTCGGCATCCAGGATGTACAGGATGTGCTGGGGCTGCCGGACAGTGTTTTTACGGATGACAAGCTGGAGTACTTCGGCAACGCCAATTACCTGAAGGCCGGCATCGTCTACGCAGATGAAATCACCACGGTGAGCCCCACCTACGCCGGGGAAATCCAGACCGCCTACTACGGGGAAAACCTGGACGGCCTGCTGCGCGCCAGGGACAACCACCTGACGGGCATCCTCAACGGCATTGACGTCAAGGAATACAACCCCGCCACCGACAGCCACTTAGCGGCCACCTACACAGCCGATGACCTCTCCGGCAAGGCCGCCTGCAAACGCGCCCTCCAGGAGGAACTTGGCCTGGCCAGAAGGCCCGAGGCGCCCATCGTGGCCATGGTGTCCAGGCTCAGCAACCAAAAGGGCCTCGACCTGGTGGATTATGTGATCTCCGATATCATGCACGAGGATATCCAGTTTGTCTGCCTTGGCATGGGGGAAGCCCGCTATGTGAACCTGTTCAACTGGGCGGAGCAAAACTACCCCGGCCGGGTGGCCGCCCGTTTTGTGATGGACAGCGCCCTGGCCCACAGGATCTACGCGGGGGCAGACCTTTTCCTGATGCCCTCCAGCTTCGAACCCTGTGGTTTGAGCCAGATGCTTGCCATGCGCTATGGCACCATTCCGGTGGTGCGGGAAACCGGGGGGCTGAAGGACACGGTGCTCTCCTACAATGAGGTCAGCGGTGAGGGCAACGGCTTCAGCTTCCTCAACTACAACGCCCACGATATGCTCCATGTCCTCCAGCGGGCGCTTCACTTCTACTGGAACAAGAAGGATGTCTGGCAGCTGCTTCAGCGCCGGGGCATGATGCAGGATTTCTCCTGGGAATCCTCAGCCCGCCATTATCTGGGCCTTTATGGCGCGCTGGCCACGCGGGCCGCTGTGCCTGCCGCCCCCCAGCCCAGGGAAAACGGCAACCCGGAGCCGGAAAAGCCCGGGCCCAAGCCCAGGGCCAAGCCGGATCCGGCTTCCAGGCCTGCCAAAAAAACGGCCGCGCCAAAGCCAGCCGCTTCAAAGGCAGCCGCCGCGAAAACGGCTGCGAAAGCCCCGCCACGGGCCAAGGACCCTCCCGCTGGAAAGCCCGCCGCCAAGGCAGGCAAAGCAAAGAAAGACTTGAAAACTGAGTAGGCATAATGATACAGCGCCGGCACGATGAATCCCCGGCGCTTTTTTACGCGTTTTCCGTTTATTGTCCGGACCGGCACCCAATCCGCAGTATTTTCCCGAAATCGTTTGACAAGGCTTAAGAATGATGATATTATCTATGATTGCATCAGTATCGCCTCAAGCGGACGGAATGTGTGCCTTATTATGGAAAGGACGCACACCGGCCAGGGCGATACCGGGAGCAATGAAGGGGTGATGTTTTAATATGGCTCACGAAGTCCAAATGGGGAAACTGCGCAAACGCATGAGCTTCTCTCGCATCGACGAAGTGCTCGACATGCCCAACCTGATTGAGGTCCAGAAAAACTCTTACCGGCGTTTTCTGGAAGAGGACTTTAAAGAAGTCCTGGCGGATGTGTCCCCCATAACCGACTACTCTGAGAACCTGGTACTTGAATTCGTTGACTACAAACTCGACAAAACCCCCAAACACAGCGTGGAACGCTGCAAGGAACGGGACCTGACCTATTCGGCGCCGCTGAAGGTCTTCGTCAGGCTTAAAAACAAGGAAACCGGCGAAATCAAGGAGAGCGAGGTCTTCATGGGGGACTTTCCCCTGATGACCGAGCACGGCACCTTTATCATCAACGGGGCGGAGCGCGTGATCGTCAGCCAATTGGTCCGCTCCCCCGGCGTCTACTTCACCCAGCAAATCGACAAGGCCGGCAAGCTGCTCTTCTCCGGGCAGATCATCCCCAACCGGGGGGCCTGGATCGAGTTTGAGACCGACAGCAATGACGGCCTCTGGGTACGGATTGACCGGGCCAGGAAACTGCCCATCACGGTCATCCTCAGGGCCCTGGGATACGGCACTGACCAGCATCTGATCGACCTGCTGGGCGAGGATGAGCGGCTTAATGCCACCATCAGCCACGCGGATGCCAACACCAAATCCCAGACGGAAGCGCTGCTGGAAATCTACCGCCGGCAGAAGCCCGGCGAGCCGCCCACCGAGGACGGCGCCCGGGTGCTGCTTCACAACCTGTTTTTTGACCCCAAGCGCTATGACCTCATGCGCGTGGGCCGCTACAAATACAACAAAAAGCTGGGTGTCGCCGACCGGATCACCGGGCATGTGGCAGCGAGCAATGTTGTCAACCCCGATACGGGGGAGGTGATGGCCAAGAAGGGCACCACCATTGACGAAGCGCTGGCCATGGCCATCCAGAACGCCGGGGTCAACAAGGTGGAGCTCCAGGCGGGCGACCATGTGCACCGGGTGGTGGGCAACAACTTTGCTGACGCCGCGGAATACCTGCCTTTTGATCCCAGGGAGGCGGGCCTGAACGAAGCGGTGCACCTGCCCACCCTGAAGCACATCATCCAGAATGTGCCGGAGGAAGACCTCCTGCGCGTGGTGAAGGAGAACGTCCACAACCTGATCCCCCGCAACATCATCATCGATGATATCGTGGCGGCGGTCAGCTACCTTTTGGGCCTGCCCCATGGCGTGGGCAGCGTGGATGACATCGACCACCTGGGAAACCGCCGCCTGCGCAGCGTGGGCGAGCTGCTCCAGAACCAGGTGCGCATCGGCATGAGCCGGCTTGAGCGCGTGGTGCGTGAACGCATGGCCATCCAGGATGCCAGCGACGTAAAGCCCGGGGATCTGATCAATATCCGCCCCGTGTCCGCCTCCATCAAGGAGTTTTTCGGCTCCTCCCAGCTCTCTCAGTTCATGGACCAGCCCAATCCCCTGGCGGAGCTGACGCACAAGCGCCGGCTGTCCGCCCTGGGCCCAGGCGGCCTCAACCGTGACCGCGCCGGGATGGAAGTGCGCGACGTGCATTATTCCCACTACGGCCGCATCTGCCCCATCGAAACGCCTGAAGGCCCCAACATCGGGCTGATTGGCAGCCTTGCCACCTATGCGAAGATCAACGAATACGGCTTCCTGGAAGCCACCTACCGGAAGGTGGATCCCAAGACCCACCGGGTCACGGACGAAATCGTCTTCATGACCGCCGATGAGGAGGACAAGTACTACATCGCCCAGGCGCTGGAGCCTTTGAACGCGGACGGCAGCTTCATCAACGACCTGGTCACGGTGCGCTGGCGCGAGGATGTCCTTCGGGTTCCCCGGGACAGGGTGGACTATATTGACGTCTCCTCCAAACAGCTGGTTTCCGTAGCCACCTCCATGATCCCCTTCCTGGAGAATGACGATGCCAACCGCGCCCTGATGGGGTCCAACATGCAGCGCCAGGCGGTGCCGCTGATCAAGCCTGAGGCCCCCATCATCGGAACAGGCATGGAATACAAGGCAGCCCATGACTCCGGCGTGGTGCTTTTGTCCAAGCACGCCGGCAACATCGACCGGGTGAGCGCGGACGAGATCGTCATCCGGGATCAGCAGGGCGAGAAGCACAGCTACTCCCTGACCAAATTTGCCCGCTCCAACCAGTCCACCTGCATCAACCAGCGTCCTCAGGTGAACGCGGGCGATGAAGTGGCGGTGGGCGACTTGCTGGCCGACGGGCCGGCCACGGACCTGGGGGAGATCTCCCTGGGCCGCAATGTGCTTATCGGGTTTATGACCTGGGAAGGCTATAACTTTGAGGATGCCGTCCTTATCAGTGAAAAACTGGTGCGCGACGACATTTACACCTCCATCCACATCGAGGAGCACGAGTCCGAAGCCCGGGAAACCAAGCTGGGCCCGGAGGAAATCACCCGGGATATCCCCAATGTAGGTGAGGAAGCCCTCAAGGACCTGGACGAGTTCGGCATCATCCGCATTGGCGCTGAAGTGCGCGCCGGGGATATCCTGGTGGGTAAAGTCACGCCCAAGGGCGAAACGGAACTGACCGCTGAAGAACGCCTGCTGCGCGCCATCTTCGGCGAAAAGGCCCGGGA
>LSQX01328850.1_pt1 | contig 12967 bp, 14 predicted proteins | sample 654561 | NCBI WGS metagenome assembly LSQX01 (sample SAMN04489861, study PRJNA283612) | anaerobic digester metagenome | isolation source: 4 biogas reactors fed with cattle manure at either 37C or 55C with and... | place: Denmark: Kongens Lyngby | collected 2014 | reverse complement strand
CACTAAGGGTGGTTGTGAGAATTTATCTCAGCACATTATGATTAAACCTGAAGAAATTGAAGAATTTTTAAAAGAGAAATAATAATTTGCTATAATTGGAGACTCTTTGGGGAATAAAAACCAAAGAGTCTTCAATTATGCTTGCAGAAAATATGGTTAAATATTATGGATATTATTAGATTATTCAAAAGAAAATAGTAAAAATTAAACATTGTTCTTTAATTAAGTATATTTTAGCCGATATAAATAAAGAGTTAGTTAGTAAATAATACTATGTGCGCCAATGCATATCGTTACACTTGGAGGGGAAAAGATGAAGTATAAAAAAGTTATATGTAAAATAGCTGGACATAAAAAAGGATTTCTGCATAAATATGATAATTATTATGAGTACGTATGCCTTAGATGTGGAGAAGTTGTAACTGAAGAGATTAAAGGAAAGATACAATTAGCAAAATAGAGATAATAATAACCTTCGTATAAAAAAACATGGTGTTCAAGACTAGTTCTCTAGTCCTGTAGCACCATGTTTTTTCATGTCTCTATATTATTAATAAGAAGATTCTTTGATTGAAGATCCCTTGGAGAAGCTTCAAGTTACTTTGTATAAGAGAAGAAAACAATAAACGTCTAATTAATTCTAATTACGCAATATTTTCTCCATGGATTTCCCTTTTGCTAATTCATCCACCAGCTTATCTAAATATCGGATTTCTCTCATAGTGGGTTCTTCTACTTCTTCAACTCTAACCCCACATACCAAACCCTTAATCAAGGCTCGTGAAGGATTCATTTGAGGTGAATTTTTAAAAAAAGTCTCAAAGTCTATGTCTGTCTCCAATTGTTTATCTAATTCAACCTGACTATATCCAGTTAACCACGTAATAATCTCATCCACTTCTGATTTAGTTCGTCCTTTTCGCTCTGCTTTTGCAACATAAAGAGGGTAGACTTTTGAAAAACTATACGTATAGATTTTATGTTTTGGCATAATGTACCTCACTTTGTATTCTTATTAATCGTTTCAAAGATAATTCACGTTATGGCGATTTAGGTTTGGTTAATACATTATAGGGAGAAGTTGTTGGATTAGTAATCTAATCCAAGCTTAAGCTTAGTTTCATATTCCTTTGGGTCTTGCTTGAATAAATACTCGCCCTTTCTAATAGATGCAAGAACTTCAACGCGATTTCTAATGACACCAAAAGGACTATCTCCATCAATAACAATATGCGTGAGAAAGTTAAGTTATTTTATCATTTTATTATATCAGGTAAATCAAATTTTATTGTAGATGAGATGATAAGCAAATCTTAACATCATGTGAATTAAGATGTTTGAAAAGCTCTTTAGGGGTAACTAACTTAGATTATACACTTATGGATCTAATATAGAAAGAAAAGTTATCGTTAATTGAACCCTAATTCTTTTTTTACGATTTCTATAACTTCTGGATCTGTGAAGTTAAGGTCCGTGGTGTCAATAAAAATAACTTCTTTTCCTTGTCTTAAAACAATTTCTGATTTACTGTGATTTAGAAAATAGGCTTCATCTAAACCCCATAAATTGTCAGGAGCTTTCTTAATTCCTATTTCTTTCATTTTACTAATGGTTGTTTCTATAGCTGTTGTTATCTGATCGCTTTTTAACGTATTAAATTCATCTTCATCAATTCCAGCTTTATCGTTAAAAGTGGACTCATGGTAAATATCTTCCTCTAGGTAAATTCTAATATCTTTCCTATTGTACTTGCTGTCAATAGAAGTTTCAGCTTGGGTTTTGTATCTCTTCACCAATGTTATAGCTAAATCTTCAGTCAAAGCTTTTGAGTATTCTGTACTAATGGACTCATAAGACTCATTACTATAAGAGTAATATGTATAGGATACAGGAACTAATATGCTGGCTTGCCTCATTAAATCTCCATCCTCAATTACCGTATCAATTTTGAAGTCATTTATTGAGACTACATTATAGCCTTCAATATTGGGTGAGTCATGGTCATCTAAGCGAGCAATTAAATTCATGGTTAAAAAGGATAAAAAAACAATGGGAATAAGTGTAGCTAAAACTAAAATGAGAATAAAGCCTCTCTTTTTTGATTTCATAGTTAGTTTAGATGGTTTAATAAATAGGCGATAAAAGAAGAAAGAAACAATTATCAATAGAGGAGGAGCGATACCAAATAGTAAAAATCTATTTTCTAAGAATAGAATTCCATATGTGAAATATATGATGAAAACTATTAAAATTAAATCAGTTAACAAAAAAGTGAGTTTGTTAAGGTAGAAGTTAGATTGGCTAAATTGAATGCCTTCACCTAGGCTGATCTTTTCTCGATTAATCTTAAAGAATTTCTTAAACTCATAGATTTCAATGATAAAGCTCAGCATAAGAAAAGGAGTGAGCACACTAAACAGTTGGGGGAAAGTATCTTTAAATCCATTTACCCCAGTTAATAATTGTCTTAGAATATACCAGTAGATGATAAGAAACATGGGAACTTGGACATATAATGCTGTGAGATATTTCTTGCCTAAATTTTCAAGAGTTTTAAATTCTTCCTCGGCATCAGTTTGAAGACTAAGGGCACTAGACCCCTTCATCTTAAAATAGATATGAAGGCTAGCGGTTTTCGTAGCATAATTCCACCCAACAGATTCACAAACACTTTGGAACTCTATTAGCTCGCTTTTTGTTTTTCTTGAATACTGTGTTTCAACTACGTAGGGAGTTATGGTGAAATCTAAGTCTTCTGGAGTGATTTTTTTGTAAATAAAGAAATTCCCAAAATATATTTTATGGATTAACCAACCCTTGGCTGCCATTTTCTCAAAGTGTTTTGCTAAAGTTGGATAATTAATAATACTGATATAATTATTTTCGATTTTGAAATTCATCTTCGTTTCCCTCCTTAACGCTCACAGCATCACTTAACAAAAGCTCTAATCTTTCTATTTCTTGCTCTATGGCTTCTTGGCCTAAAGGCTGTATCAGATAAATCTTTTTGTTATCATCATCTGAAATCATTTTGATCCACTCATCTTCTTCAAATTTTGATAAAAGTGAGTATAGGGTACCAGGACCTATCTTAACCCTTCCTTTTGTTAACCATTCTACGTATTGCATAATCTCATAACCATGACGCTGTTCTCTTAAGCTTAAAAGAACATAATACATAGGTTGGGTTAGTATTCTTTTTATTTCTTTGCTCATAGTTATCCTCTTTTCATATCGATTAGCGTTATATCGGGTTCCGATACCTATTATATTTTTATCTTATAGTGTGTGCTTCTAAAAGTCAATAAGGGGGATAACTTATATTTCCAGAGTAGAAATAAAAAGCTCACAAGTATTGGCCATATGCCTTTACCAGTGAGCTTTAATAGAATTATGATCTTTTATTTAGTAATAGATGCGTATTCATCAATATGATTATCAAACTAGCAGTACTATTTTTCTAAGGGGAACTTTAGTTTATATTTGAGATTAGCCATTGACCATCTATTTTATCTAGTACAAACTTAACAGAGTGGTCTTTTTCTTGCTTTATTTCATTATCTAAATAAAAGATTTCTTTGTATATCGCCTTATAAGAGACTCTTTCATTTTCTACAGAGATTTGCTCATACGTTATATCGCTAATCTGAACATCATCATAAAGTTCATTAATTAAATTCTCGCTAAAAATATATCTATTTGCAATTAAGCGATTATATTCTTGCTCTGTGAGCAAAATTCTAATGTCATTAGCGATTTCATTTAGTTTTTCTTGTAACATAGGATCATCTAAATTTTCTAAGAGGTTCATGATTTCTTCTTTCTTATCATTTAGATTTGCTCTCTTTTTTATAAAATCATCAACAATCTTTAGTGGTTCGTTATTTTCAGGAAGTACAGTGTTGCTTTCCATAAAGTTCTTATACGTAATGGGTTCAATACCAGGACTATATTCAAAATAGGATAAATAGGCTCCAATAGCTTTTTCTTTATCGACGATGATGTCTAAGGATATGGGCTCATTACCTATGGACCTTTCATTAAGGATATATTGAAAGATTTTTCTATCTCCTGACATGGTATTGAAATCATCTTCTGAATAACCAGATTCTATGCTGGCGTTTTTGATGAATTGAAAGACATCTGAATCGCCAATCATAACATCCTCTGCTTCAGTAGAGGCCACATTATAGCCTTGCTCAGAGGTTATTCTTTGAACTTCTCTTAAGGCTACATCTTCAGGATCTATTTTCACTGAATTACTGCTAGGATTACTTAACAATATCACGCTGACAAATATCAGAACAATTACCGCAATAAAGCTTACCCAAAACTTAGGCTTTTTGTAATCTAAGATATTCTTAATTCTACTCTTTGTATTTTTTCCGCCAAACGCCAAGGGGGATCCTCCTAGAATATTATTCCCAATGGAGAGCCTTAGTAATGAAGCGGAATAATCTTGTTTAATACCACTACCCATTTTCATCACCACGGCTTCATCACAAGATAATTCCATATCTTTATTCATGAGGAGGTAAGCTATCCATACAAGAGGATTGAACCAATGCAGGGTTGCTATGGTAAATGTTAATACTTTAATTATATGATCTTTTCTTCTGATATGAGTTTCTTCGTGGCGAATGATGTAGTCTTTCTCACTCTCAAAAAGCCCGTGAGGGATATAAATTCTAGGCTTTATAAAGCCAAAAACGAATGGGATTTCCATGCCTTCTGTTTCATAGATATTATCCCTTAATAAATTAGATGGTTTTAAAATTTTATTTAGCTTTAGAGTAGTTGTAACGCTATAAACTATGAGTAATACTATGCCTGTAATCCAAATAGTTATACCTAGACTAACCCAAACTTGTATAGGATTCCCACTTTCCCCTACGATGGTTTTTGGCAAAGAACTGTTCAGGATACCATCAAGTGTATTTATGCCGCTCTCAATAACAGGGTTATTAGCAGTAGATAAATCGATGGGAATGGTTTGAGGATTTACAGGTATAACACTTAGAATGCTTTTGAAAGAAATTGGGATTAATAATCTAAAAAAGGCAACTGACCAAAGGACGTAAGAATAAATTTTAGGGGCTTTTCTAAGCAAGAATCTAATTAAAATAATGAATAAGATAACATAGCTAGAAGTAATGCTCATATTAAGAATCTGCAAAAAAACTTTATCCACAATTAGTCCTCCTTATGGGTATTTATAAGTTGTTCCAGTTCTTCTATTTCTCTCTTAGTTAGCTTGCTTCTCTTTGCAAATGCTGCAATAAATTTAGGTAAGGAGCCTCCAAAGTTCTCTTTTACAAAAATTTTGCTTTGCTCTCCATAAAAATCATCTCTTTTAATCAAAGAAACTACTGTTCCTTGATCATTTCTAAATATGTTCTTGTCTTCTAATCTTTTTAACATGGTATATGTAGTAGATTTCTTCCACTCAAATGCCTTTAAAGATAAATTCACTAATTCTGATGATTTAATGGGTTCATTGTTCCAGATTATTTCCGCGAATCTTTCCTCTGCTTCTGTAAGTTTATATATGATCATGAAATACCTCCCGTCCTTAGTCTACAAAATAGAGACCTTCTCTTAAGGCTAGTTTACAACTTGTAGACTGCGATGTCAATACTTTAACGAAACTTTATTCTGGAGAAGAGGTAATCAATTCTATTCTAAATAAAAACTCGCTGGTAAAAGGTTTATCCTTAAACTAACGAGTCTAGTTAACTAATCCTATAATCAATCAAAATCATAATGATCTATTTTTTACTTTTCATGTCTAAAAAGATTGGGGTTATGTTCAGCAAAATTGAAATGATTGTTAAAACCCATAATGCTGATGCCATAGTAGGGGCCACATCTAACAATGAAGACCAATCTTCATCGACTACCCACTGGGCCACGTCACTATTATAGGCATTAAGTGTAAGTGCTGTAAATGATAAGCCCATAGCCATGGCGAGCCTATAATCTTTCCCTGTTCTATAACGATAGAGATTTAGAAAAGTAGCTCCAATAGCTAGAATTCCTAATACTAACCACATAATATACCTCCACATAATTAAAATTCATTTATTTATTACTCTATTTAGATTGTAGCATTAGTTTGTTTGAGCAAATCTTAAAAGTTAGAGACAATTATAATTCTTTAGTTTAAGAAATAATCGTTTTTTGTGTTAAATCTTATCTCGATATCGTAATATAGGTTCTTAACCCTTTGTTTAATCCCAAGACGCAACACAACCTCTTGAAAATCAAGAGGTTGTGTTGCGTCTATATTGTTAAATAAATATGGTGGAGACGATGGGACTCGAACCCACGACTTCCACACTGCCAGTGTGGCACTCTCCCAGCTGAGCTACGCCCCCGTACTTTTGTATTATATAACAAGCTGAAGAAAATATCCATAGATTACATGAATTCTTTTAATCTATATAATGCAGCTCAAAATGTAAGGTGACACAAAGAATAGAAGATAATCTCCATAATAAGATTATCTTTAATGGAGTGTAGAGTATAATAATGATACACTTAGTATGAATATTTAAAGATTGGAGATAAGAACATGAATAAAATCGTAGAATTTAAGGAGAAAGTTCTAGAGAATGTAGGAAAAGTCATAATAGGTAAAAACACAGAGATAGAGCTACTTCTAGTCGCTTTTCTTTCAGAAGGACATATTTTACTTGAAGATCTACCAGGCATGGGAAAAACTATGATGGTGAGATCTTTTTCTAAAACCATGGACCTGCCCTTCAAAAGAATTCAATTTACCCCAGATCTTCTTCCGGGAGATGTGACGGGGGTAAGTTTCTACAATCAAAAAGAGAAAGAATTTGAATTTCGTGAAGGGCCTTTATTCTCTAATATCATCTTAGCAGATGAAATTAATCGAGCCACACCTAGAACTCAATCAGCTTTGCTTGAAGCAATGGAAGAGAGACAAATTACAGTAGATGGTAAAACAAGAAAACTAAATCGACCATTTATGGTACTGGCAACTCAAAACCCAGTAGAGTCTTATGGAACATTTCCCCTTCCTGAAGCTCAGATGGACCGATTCTTAATGAGGATAAAAATAGGATATCCTAGTAAGGAGGAGGAGAGAATCATTCTTCTAAACACCTTAAATCAGGTCTTAGAGAACCTGACGTCTGTTGCGGACGAAAAAAGTATTTTTGAAATTATGGATCAGATTAGAAAAGTTACGATTCATGAAGATGTTATGGATTATTTACTAGATTTAGTAAGAAGTACTAGAGAAGCGGAAGACATCATTCTAGGGGTTAGCCCAAGAGGAGCCATTGCATTATTTAGAGCAGCTCAGACTAAGGCTGCCTTGGAAGGAAGAGATTTCATATTACCTGAAGATGTTCAAGCCATGGCTATTCATACCTTAAATCATCGAATTTTAACAGATGAAGCTAATGGAGTTGAAGAATCCATGGAAAGGATAGAGAAATTAATCTTATCTATTCCCGTCCCTCTTGAAAAGCTGGAAGACCTCTAATGCTGTGGGTTTTTATTGGACTGCTTATAGGGACCTTAGGGCTTAATGAATTACTGTTTAGGTTTAGTGGCAAGAACTTGAACTATTCCAATGGTACGGATAAAAAAGCTTATGAAATCGGAGAGGACATTAGTTTAACTCCGGTCATTGAAAATAAGAAAGCCATGTCCGTTCCTTTTCTTCGAATAGACGAGTATTTTGATAATGCCTTATCTGAAGATAGTTTGAGTTATAGCTTATTTGTTTTGCCCTTTCAAAGAGTGAAAAGAACCTATCATATACAAGGAAGCACCCGTGGGCTTTGGGAGATTCAATCAGCTTCCATTAGAATGGAAGACTTCTTAGGATTCCATCGAAGTTATCGAGAAGTTTCACTAAAAATTCCCGTAGTGATTTTGCCCCAAAAGAAAAGACTTAGGGATATTATCTTACCTTACTCTAGTTTATACGGACCTCTTTCTGTCAAAAGATGGATTATTGAGGATCCTTTGATGATAAGAGGAATCCGTGAATATACAGGTAGTGAATCAGAACGGCATATTCACTGGGCTTCATCTTTAAAACATGACAGACTTATGGTAAAAGAGTTTGATTTTACGTCAGAAAGAAGTGCTTTAGTCTTTCTCAATCTTGAAAGTAACAAGCCTTATTGGAAGGATGCAGACATTGATGCCATAGAAGAGGCTATAGTATCTGCCAGATCAGTTATGGAAGAGTTAACCCAGGAGAAGGTACCCTATGGTTTTGCATCCAATGGTTACAATCCTAAAGGAAAAGCCAAAGGTTATTATTTTCCTCCGGGAGTTTCAGCGAAGAATTTGGGCAGATATAATGAAATTCTAGGGAAAATGGGAACAGTCATTGGAACTCCCTTAGAAGATGCTCTAAAAAATCTTATTCGAAATAGAAATGCCTTTCAAACTTTTATTCTAGTTACCCCAGTAATCTTGCCAGAATACATTAAGCCTCTTAAAGAGTTTGCGAGATCATTTGGTAAAACTGTGGTTATATCAATGCAGCCTCATAACTTAGAAAAATTACCTAAAACCATAGAGATTTACAAGGGGGTGAATACGCTTGGAAATCATGATTCTTGAATTGATATCCGTGGTGTCCTTAATATTCTCTATCATAGCCCTGTTTTTTAATCTGTTAGAGATAAGACTTTTTATTCTATTTATCTATGTCTTAGGGATTTCTCTCCTGTTTTTATGGGATAAGCTAAGAGGGAAATGGATGGCGCTTTTGCCAATACTGTTAATTCTGCCTTTTTTCCTAGAGATGACTTGGGGAAATAGCTTAATTATATTACTCTATTCATTGACGCTTTTTTACTACCATTCTAAAATCTTGGGTCGAGTTTACCTAGATGATCTTATTGCTCAATTTAAAATAGCCTATATCGTAATGTTTATAACGGCTTTCTTAGGGCTAGTTGTTACGAGAATAAGTGCACCTGTGATTCGTAGTCTTCCTTTTATGCTCATTTACTTTTTCACCACAATAATGCTTAGTAGTGCCATAAGACATAAAGCTGTGGGAATAGATCCTAGGAAGAACCGTCAAAAACTAGGGTTTTATTTAACTTTAGCCATCATATTTTCATTAGTTATAGGAGTAAGTCAGGTAAGAGCAGCTCTCCTAAAGCTATTGAGTGTTGTTGCAGAGGGATTGCAAGACGTCCTATTTTTCATGATTTACCCTGTGATTTATGGCATATCTTGGGTGTTTACTAGAGTAATTAACCTCATATCAGTTCCGCTTAATATGGAATATGAGGAAGAAGAAGTCTTAGGCCAAATTGAAGAAGGGGTGACTCAAACAGCAAAAAGAGTTAAAGAGTCTCCTGTGGTAGAAATTATTTTGATTATAGCAGTGGCAAGCTTAGTTATATTTTTAGCTTATCGTTACATTAAAGCCATGGCAAAGAAGAAAGAATCAAAATTACCATATGTGGAACATAGAGATTTTATTATGGAGTCTGCAAGGAGAAAGAAAAAGAAGTTGAAAGATAAACTTCCGTCAGAGGCTAATGGGCAGTTTCGATATTATTATAGGCAATACTTAAGAAAAGTTGATCAGAAAATACCGCTATCTAAAAGTGATACATCACTTAGTGTGAGAGAAAAAAGCAAAAGTGAAATCAAAATAAACGAGGAAATAAGAGAACTCTATATAAAGTACCGATACACAGAGAAATTAATTGACTTGGAAATAGTTGAGAAAATGAAGAACTTAACCCAAGATAATAAATAAGTAGTTTAAATGTCTATGGTGAATTTTATCAAAGAGCCTTGTTATTTAATTGAAAAACTAAGTGCAATAGCGTATTACCAATGCCTGCAAAAAACCTTTGACATTGGTAATATGCTATTTGTAAAGACATTTGATAGCACTAAAATAATTCTTTGATTAAGATAATGGTGAAAGGGGATGAAGAAAGATGGAACTAGGAAATCAGATTAAGAAGTATCGAAATGAACTAGAAATCTCTCAAGAAAAGTTAGCCGAAAAAGTTTATGTTTCTAGGCAATCGATATCTAACTGGGAAAACAATAAAAACTATCCAGATTTAAATAGCCTAATCCGATTAAGTGAAGTCTTCCAAGTCTCTCTTGATATTTTAATAAAAGGAGATTGGGAAAAAATGAAAAAAGAAATTAGTGTGAAGGACCGAAAAGATTTTGACAAGGTGAGTCAATTGTTGGCTGTTCTTTTTGGATTATTAATATTAACGCCGATGCCGTTAATCCATTTCTTTGATAAGGTTGGGATTGTGATTTGGATTCTATTGGCTTTTGCTTCGATGTATGTAGCTTTTTTGGCTGAAAAAAAGAAAAAGGAATTTGATATTCAAACCTATAAAGAAATTGTGGCATTCACCCAAGGAAAAAATCTAGATGAAATTTCAAAAGCAAGGGAAGAAGGAAAGCGCTTGTATCAAAAAGTATCGCTTGCGATTCTTTCGGCCATAGGTGCTGCGATCATATCAGTGCTAATAATAGACTTACTGACTAAGTTTTTCTAATAAGGTAATTGTGGAAGAATAAAATAGGATAAAAATTCATCAACCATTGCCAAAAACTGTAATATTTGCTAGAATTGATAAAGATATTAAAAACGTAGAAGAGAAGAGTACAAAGAGAAATCGAAGTAAAGAGAGCTGATGGTTTGTGGTGAAAATCAGTGCAGAGGAACCTTTGGAAGATGGCCTTGGAGTTTTGACCCTGAAGATTTTAGGGGTTGGCGGTTAACCCCCGTTATCAGGAAGGTAGAGCTAACTCTACCTATAAAGGCATGGTTTTCTGTGAAGAACATGCGAATTAGAGTGGTAACACGTATTTTACGTCTCTATGGTGAATCGCCATAGAGACGTTTTTGTTTTTATTTGAAAGATGAGAGGAGAATTTTAATGAATAAAACCTACTACATAACAACCCCAATTTATTATCCCAGCGCAAATCTACACATCGGGAACACATACACCACGGTGGCAGCAGATGCTCTAGCCAGATATAAGAGAAAAGATGGCTATGACGTCATGTTCTTAACCGGGAGTGATGAACATGGACAAAAAATTCAGAGACTAGCGGAAGAAAAGGGTGTAGAACCTAAAGCCTATGTGGACCATATTGTGGATGGAATTAAAAAGCTGTGGACATTAATGGATATTAGTTATGATCAGTTTATTCGGACCACAGATGAGGGGCATGTTAAGGTTGTTCAAGATATCTTTAAGAAGCTTTATGACCAAGGTGATATTTACAAAAGTATTTATGAAGGATGGTATTGTACCCCAGATGAATCTTTCTGGACTGACGCACAGCTAAAAGATGGGAATTGTCCGGATTGTGGAAGACCAGTTGAAAAGGCTAAAGAAGAAGCTTATTTCTTTAAGATGAGTAAATATGCTGACCGGTTGATTGCACATATTGAAGAACATCCGCATTTCATTCAGCCTGAGTCACGTAAAAATGAAATGCTTAATAACTTTTTAAGACCTGGGCTTCAGGATCTCTGTGTATCAAGAACATCTTTTGATTGGGGAATTCCGGTGACCTTTGATGAAGATCATGTAGTCTATGTATGGATTGATGCACTATCAAACTATATTACGGCACTGGGATATGGCACAGATCAAGATGAAAAGTTTAAGAAGTACTGGCCAGCAGATGTTCATCTCATTGGAAAAGATATCTTGAGATTCCATACAATCTATTGGCCCGTTATGCTCATGGCACTAGACTTACCACTACCTAAACAGGTATTTGGCCACGGATGGTTGCTTTCAGAAACGGGTAAAATGTCAAAATCTAAAGGGAATATTGTAGATCCTGTGGTATTAGCAGATCATTTTGGCGTAGATGCCATCCGTTACTACTTGCTTCGTGAAATCCCATTTGGTAGCGATGGCTTATTTAGCAATGAATCCTTTATTAAGAAAATTAATTCTGATTTGGCCAATGACTTAGGGAATCTAGTCTCAAGAACAGTATCCATGGTGGAGAAGTACTTCAACGGAGAAATTCAAAGTCCTCTAAGAGAGGGGCAATTTGATGAGGAGCTAATCTCCTTAGCAGAGAAAACTCCTTTATATGTAAGAGAAGCTATAGATGAGCTTAAAATACCAGAAGGATTAGCAAAAATCTGGACATTAATTGGAAGAGCAAATAAGTATATTGATGAAACCACTCCGTGGATTCTAGCTAAAGATGAAGATAAGAAGGAAAGACTAGGAGGTGTGCTGTACAACCTGATTGAAACTCTTAGAATTACGGCCACACTTCTCGAACCGTTTCTTCCTACAACAGCAAAGAAGATTGCTAACCAAATTGGTGCTACCGAACTATCCTTTGATAGTGTTAAAGAGTTTGGAAAAACTTCAGCAGGCACTTTTGTTAACAAAGGAGAGATTATCTTCCCAAGAATCGATGTTGAAGAGAAACTACAAGAACTAGCAGCACTTCAGCCGGTGGTGGTAGTAGAAAAAGAAATTGTTATTGCACCATTGAAGGAAGAGATTACTTTTGAGGACTTTAGTAAGCTTGATCTTCGAGTGGCTGAGATAATAGAGGCTTCACCTATGAAGGGTGCTAAGAAGCTCCTTAAATTGAAAGTTGATTTAGGAGGAGAAGTTCGTCAGGTGGTTTCTGGCATATCCGAACATTATAGTCCAGAAGAGCTAATTGGTAAAAAAGTTGTTCTAGTGGCGAACCTTAAGCCAATTAAGCTAAGAGGAGAGTTGTCTCAAGGAATGATTTTAGCGGCATCAGATGATGAGCAGTTGTCCGTGATTCAAGTCATTGACAATCTAAACCCTGGTACCGTAGTCAGCTAAGAAACAAAAAAAGAACCTCTTTTCTTTAATTCTATAAAGAAAAGAGGTTTTTTTGAATTTTTTGAATGGAAAATCAAAAATATTACAGAAATAGCTAGATTAGATATGGT
>LSQX01231332.1_pt2 | contig 12968 bp, 11 predicted proteins | sample 654561 | NCBI WGS metagenome assembly LSQX01 (sample SAMN04489861, study PRJNA283612) | anaerobic digester metagenome | isolation source: 4 biogas reactors fed with cattle manure at either 37C or 55C with and... | place: Denmark: Kongens Lyngby | collected 2014 | reverse complement strand
CTGCCGGTTTAGCATGCACAGCCCTTACCGCAGACCATTCTTTCCTGTTCAAAATAATCCGGCTTGCTTCTATTCCAATTCTTCTTCCAAATACAAGGCCCTCAAGAAGCGAATTGCTTGCAAGGCGGTTAGCGCCGTGAATACCGTTGCAGGCGGCCTCACCGCAGGCATAGAAGCCTTCTATCCGTGTTCTGCCATATTCATCGGTTTTTATACCGCCCATACAATAATGCTCAGCAGGAGCGACGGGTATTCTATCCTTCGTTATATCGATCCCGTAATTCATACATGTTGAATATATCGTTGGAAAGCGGTTTTTGACAAACCCGGCATCTTTATGCGAAATATCAAGAAATACGTGGGTTGTTCCGGTTTTCTGTATCTGTTCAAAAATCGCCCGTGAAACAACGTCTCGCGGAGCAAGTTCGGCCATCGGGTGGTAATCATGCATAAACCGTTTGCCTGAGCTGTCCAGCAAATACGCTCCTTCACCCCTTACTGCTTCGGATATAAGGAAAGACTTGTTTTCAGGATGATACAGCACAGTCGGGTGAAACTGTATAAATTCGAGATCCATCAGTTCGCACCCTGCCCGGTGTGCTATTGCAGCGCCGTCGCCGGTGGCAACCGGAGGATTTGTCGTATATTGATATAACTGACCAAAACCGCCTGATGCGCAAATAACAATATCAGACGCAAATAATTTGTATTCGCCGGAATCTTCATTAAAAGCGAGCAAGCCGCGGCACTTATTATCTTCGGTAATAATATCAATTGCAAACGTTCTTTCGAAAATGTTAACATTTTTGCATTTTAGCACAGCATTTATTAAAGTGTCGCATACTTCCTTGCCTGTAGCGTCACCGGTATGGATAATGCGGTTTTTGCTGTGCGCGGCCTCGCGTGAAAGCGCAAGCTGATGGTTTTCGCCTAAATCAAATCTAACTCCATAACCACATAAGGTTTCAATATTTTCGGCCGCTTCATTAACAAGAACCCATACCGTATCTTCGCTGCATAAACCGGCTCCCGCATACACAGTATCTTTAAAATGTAATGCCGGTGAGTCTTCCTTATCAAGAGAAACCGCAATTCCACCCTGAGCAAGTACGGAATTGCTGATATCAATAGTTTCCTTTGTAATAATTGCTACCTTTATCCTGCTGTCTATCTGAAGGGCAGTATATACACCGGCAATTCCGCTTCCGATTATTACAACATCATAATTTTCATGAGTGATTTCATCCGTATTAAAGGGAACTAAATACCTATCCACATTGATGTCCTTCCTTCGGTATCTTTTGGACATAATTCATTTCAAAAGATGTATTGTCTGTTATTTTTTATTGTAATACGGAATATTTTATTTGTAAAGAACGGCAAACGCCCGTTAATCCCTTTTACAAGTCACTTATGTTATTGTTCAGACATTTTTAATGCTATTGTACGGTAACGGAAACAAAAACTTCATTTGTAATTCATACCGAATAAACAGCGGGTGGATTAGCGGGATCCGTGGTAATATTGAGTGTCAGCTTTTTGACAGTGCGCTTTTAACACTTACACCAGGAAGGTTTCCAAGTTTTCCGGTTAAAGCCCCAATCTCATCCGTTGTTCCTTCAATAATTAATGAAATAACCCTTACCTGTCTTTGACGATACGGAATCCCCATTCTTCCAATAATAAGTTCGGCATGGTCATGTAAAATAGAGTTTATTTTACTGGTGATATCCGCATTTTCAATTACAATACCAACAACACCTATTCTTTTCTCCATAGTTTTCACCTTTTCCGTAATGATAATTGCATTCCAAAACCTTCATTAACAGCTTGATTTCAGTATTCTTCTCTAAAGGAAAAACAATTTTTCAGTTAAGCTCTTGATTGACAATATTGAATGCCCATAGTTTATTATACCGTATACAAGACAGGGAAAAAAGAATACATCGTATCCGGAATAATATAAGGCTTGTCACCTTTTTGAGTTATTTTACATAAAACATACAAGGATTGTAAGGGAGTTGATTTCCTATGAGTCCATAGGGCCCCTCTTTTGGCTGATTCGCGGACTTATCTGAAAATATTTTGGGGAGCATCCGCTCCCCGTCCTTTGGTTATTCCTCTGTGTCTTCCTGGTTTTTGATTCTCTCCAACTCTTCCCGTACAATCTGCCTGATTACATCTTCAGCAACTGGTCCGGTTTTTTGAGCTGCATGCTTCGACATTTCTTCCCTGATAAATTTTCTAATGGCTTCCTTCTGACTTTCCCCTTTTTCAATTAACTCGTTAACAATCTTTTTTGCGTCATCGGCGGCAACTTCACCCTTTTTTACCAGTTCATTTACCAGATTTTCGACTTTCTCCGCTGAATAGGTTATAAGACCCAGTCCAAAGTAAAGTGTTTTCTCAAGATACTTCATCATATATATCATCCCCTCCATCCGTATTAATCAATAAATAATACGTTGTTATTTCCCTTTTGTATGACAGCCCGGTTAAAATGGATGTTAATAACCCTAAAGACAATCATAATATAATCATATGCTCTTTTTGTTTTGTAATACTTTGCAAATATTGCCTGTTCATTTTATAATATAATAGATCGCAGGCATAAATGACGATTGCCGGCTGTACAACTGTTGAGGAGTTGATTGGAATGAAAGTAATAAAAAAGGACGGGCGCTTACAGGACTTTGACATCAATAAGGTAATGCTGACTGTTGAATATGCCTCTGATTCAGCAGGAGCCCCGATGGCAAGCTCCGATATAAAAAATATTGGTGAAGTTGTTCAGGAAAAAATAAATTCCTACGGTTCCGACAGTATACATTCCTCGGTAATTCAGCAGTTCGTTATTGATTCACTTAAGGAGCTGGGGTTTTCGAAAGTCGCTAAGCATTACAGCGAACACAAATAATTGTGAGCTTTCACTCGGATCTTATTTTATTAAAATAAACTCCGTCTATTATTGAATCAGCACACTCGATGATTTCCGATTGCTGAGTGTAGTTTTTATTAAGCGACTTACGAAGAAGATTGATATATTCCGAGATTTTTTGTACCCCTATTATGCTCGTCCTGATGTTCTCACCGATTAACTTGCTTAATTCATCAACCTTTCCAAGGTTTTTTAAGTTAATATGCTGTTTGAAAAAAGCTTTTAGAAATTCATTCTGATTTTCTTTTCTGAATTCATCTGAATAATTTTTAAATTCCCCGTTTTTGTCATATCCCTGACGAAACCTGACAAACCATTCCGATTGCTCGCCGTTCAGCGTCTGCAGTCCCGGCTGTAAATCAATATAGAGATCCTGTGTCGGATCGTCATATTTCATCCGGACGGGAACATTAATTTCCACTCCCCCGAAAAGATCGACAATACTCCTGAAACCTTTTGTATTTACATACGCATAGTCATCAACGCGGATCATGAAGACTTCCTCGATAATATCGGCAAGAAAGTCAATATTGCTGTCGCCAAACCTTCCCATATTGTCCTCATATTCTATTCTTGAACCGACGGTATGTGCGGCGTTGATTTTCTGAAACCCCTTCGCACCATATAATTTGGGGGATTTTTTCTTCAAAAGGCTCAATACATGCTCGCTGTAATCAATGTAAATATCCCTGGGAAAGTTTATTAGCCTTATTGATTTGTTTTTGTCCGAAACCGAGGCTATTATAATTGTATCGTAATTACCGCTTGTAGCATCTTCACCGATAAGAAGGATATTTTTATCTTCATCTTCGACAAGTCTTGTGTAATACCTCTGTCCGTTGGTTATTTTATACTCGGCCTGAATTCCGTTTTCTCTTTTTTCTGAAGATGCCGGTTTTTCTTCGCTGCTGCTATCTCTCTTTTCGACATTGAATATATCTTTAAAGGATGAAACCTTTTCATTCTTCCATATAAACGAAGATATAAGGATTCCTGAAAGAACACCCGCTATAACAGCTATTATCGAATATAATAAAACCGGTCTTGTTTTTGTTTTTTTCATTTGCCGGCTATTGGTTTTATTTTGCAGTTTTAATTCCCGTTGTTTCATATAATAAATATAGTCCTTTTTTATTGGTTTGTGTAGATCAAATATTATCCAGTAAACATCTTTTAATTATACATATCTTTTTTATTATCACTTATAGCGTGACAGCTATATTAATTGTACCAGTTTACGACAAAGCTTCAATACCTGAAAGCAATCTGCGGGGAAAACCGCTTTCGAAATATTTAGACAGGCTTTATTTTCTACTGTACAAAAACGATTGTTTTGATTAATATAAGATTATGTCTTTAAAAAAGGCCATGTGGCTAAGAAAATTTTTACCGCACAAAGTATTTAAACGGCAAGTTTATGCCGCCTTATTTTGTTCAGGTTACATACAGGAGATACAACATTATGAAAAAACTGCTTTTTGGGGACTCGGTGTTTTATAAAAACCTGTTTCGGATTGCAATACCCATTACTATTCAAAACTTAATTATGTCTTCGCTGAATTTTGTCGACACTATCATGGTAGGACAATTAGGTGAAACAAACATAGCGGCTGTTGCGCTTGCAAACCAGCTTTTCTTCTTAATTGCGCTGTTTTTGTTTGGTGTAGGCAGCGGTGCGTCGGTATTTGTTGCACAATTCTGGGGAAAGAAAGATGTAATAAATATTCGCAAGGTATTAGGACTAAGTATGTTATGTTCTGTTGTTGTTTCGGTTCTTGCCACATTGATTGTTATGATATTTCCGGAGGTTGTGCTGTCTCTTTTTACCAAAGACACCGAGGTTATTCGTATTAGCGCCTCTTACTTAAGGATAGTTTGCTTTAGTTATATTCCGACCTCTATCACCTTTTGCTTTGCATCAACGTTAAGAAGCACGGGACAGTCCAAGCTGCCTATGATAGCCAGTGCTGTCGCACTTTCTGTTAATACTGTTTTGAATTACATTTTTATATTCGGAAAGCTTGGAATGCCCGCAATGGGAGCGCGGGGAGCCGCAGCCGCCACTGTTATTGCAAGATTTGCAGAGGCCATTTTAATCCTTGGCGCGGTATATTCCTTAAAGCTTGCCCCCGCTGCTTCATTTCGTGAATTATTTGCGTTTAGCCGGGACTTTGCAGTGAGGTTTTTTCAAGTTGTTATACCTGTAATAATGAATGAGGTTTTATGGTCAACAGGAGTTACAATGTACACCGTAGTATACGGGAGAATGGGTACAAATATACTCGCTTCGATTAACATTGCATCAGCTATTGAAGGGATTTCTTTTGTGCTGTTTAGAAGCATGTCGAATGCCTGCGCGGTGCTGGTCGGAAACAAGATAGGAGAAGGCGATGAGCAGACCGCTTTTACTTATTCTTTGCGGATGGCCATTTTAGGTCCTGCCCTTGGCATCACCGTCGGACTGATTCTTTTCTTCTCTTCCGGTAATCTGCTTGTTTTTTATAACGTTACCGAACAAGTTTATGAAAATGCCCGTATCATATTGAGAATTTTCAGTTTTGTTATTCCGCTTAAAGTATTCAATATGATAAATATAGTGGGTATTTTAAGGAGCGGCGGGGACACAAAATTCAGCCTTATTCTGGACACTTTCGGAGTATGGTTCATTGCTGTCCCTCTCGCCTTTGTCGGAGGGCTTGTGTATCACCTTCCTGTTTACATAGTTTATGTGCTGGTAAACTTAGAGGAGATTTTTAAATTCAGTCTCGGCTTAAAACGTTTCATATCAAAAAAATGGATCAATAATGTCATTGTACAAATGGAATAGCGGCGGGTTATTTATTCCACAGCATTAATAAACCCCTTTCTTTCAGGACATAATAACGAGTAATAAAAATGAAAACCTGAAAGAGTGATTAAATGCGGATTGGAATTCCGAAGGGGCTATTATACTGCAGATACCATACCTTCTTTGAAACGTTCTTTTCAAAACTTGGCTCGGAAATCATAGTCTCCGAACAAACCAATAAAGATATTATGGATATGGGGGTCGAATTCTGTGTTGATGAGGCCTGCCTTCCTGTTAAGGTGTTTCACGGACACGCGGCATCGATAAAGGACCGCTGCGATTACCTGATTATACCGCGTATTATGAGCATCTGTAAAAAAGAATATATATGCCCAAAATTCTGCGGTTTACCGGAAATGATAATACACAGTATTCCCCATGTTCCAAAAGTATCTATGGAGCCGATATACATGCAAAACGAAAAGGAGTTTTTTAAATGGTGTTTTTCAGCAGGTTCAGCTGTAACTAAAAACAGTGCTAAAATAAAAAAAGCTTTCATCAGCGCCAAAAAAGCACAAAAAAAAAGCCGTACCGGAATAATCGAGCCTGGCCAAAAACTTACGGTAATGTTGGCTGGCCATCCATATGTAATATTTGATGAATACTTAAATATGGGTATTGTTAATAAACTCCGCGCAAAGGGAATCGGGATCATTACCGAGGAGTTTGTCAGCGACAGCGAAACGTGCGAAGAGGTAAAAAAACTTGTTAAAAAACCTTTCTGGACCTTTCAGCGAAGGATATTCGGGGCCGCTTGCGTGTTATTAAGACACAAACGGATCGATGGTATCATTTATTTGTCGTCATTCGCATGCGGAATTGATTCTGTGATAATTGATCTTATCAGGTATTGTATCGGACATTTCCCAATGTTAGTTATTAAACTGGACGAACACACGGGTGAGGCGGGAATGGACACACGCGTCGAAGCCTTTATTGACATGCTCGAAAGGAGGGTTTTGAATGAGAATTACAATCCCTCACCTTGGGAATGTGTATTTAGCGGTCAAAATCCTGTTTGACAGCCTTGGGCTTGATTACATTATACCCCCTCTGAACAGTAAGGAAGCTTTACGTCTCGGTTCAAAGTATTCCCCGGAGGAAATTTGTCTTCCATTTAAATTAATGGTTGGAAACTATATTGCCAGCGTGGAAAGCGGCGCCGACACGGTACTTTTAGTTGGGAGCTGCGGACCGTGCAGGTTCGGTGAATATTCCGAGCTGCAGATGCGGATTTTGAAGCAGCTTGGCCATAACATTGAATTTATTATAATGGATCCTGTTAGCAGCATCGGACTAAATGAGCTGTTTAAAAGAGTTCGAAAGGTTGGTTCCACAAGCAAAAAAAGTGCTCTGTCGAAAATGGGTTCTATTTTTCTGGCTTTTACCGCTATGAAGCTTATCGATGAAATTGAAGCCGCCGCGCATACGATTGCAGGATATGAAACAAACCCCGGCGAGGCAAAAGGCCTTCTATCCTCATGTAAAAAAGAGGTATTCAAATGCAGTGATCCGATAAAAGCCGTTAACATACTGAAACAGTATAGTAACAGGCTAAAAGCGATTACTGTTGATTATACAAAAAAACCTCTGAAAATAGCGGTAATAGGAGAAATCTACACTGTCATCGAACCGTTTTCAAACCTTTACATTGAAGATATTCTGATGGATATGAAGGTTTCAACAACAAGGAAGCTCACTCCAACCTGGTGGGTGAAGGATATGCTTCTTAAGACAATTAAGCTTAATTCAAGGGAATTATTAAACGCTTCTAATGAATTTCTCCCGCTTTATATAGGTGGTCATGCACGGGAATGCATAGGCGAAGCGGTATTAGCCGCAAAGGAGCAAATGGACGGCGCCATTCAGATCTTTCCGATGGGCTGCATGCCGGAAATAGTGTCAAAGTCAATACTTCCTTCTGTCACGCAAAAGAAAAAATTACCCATTTTGTCACTCGTTGTTGACGAGATGACAGGTGAAGCGGGATATCGCACAAGAATAGAAGCTTTTTTGGATTTATTGGAAAGGAGACGTGAACATGTACGCATTAGGTGTTGATGTCGGATCTGTCAGTACGAATATTGTACTTGTGGATAACAGCGGTAATGTTGTCGAAAAGCTGTATATACGTACAAAGGGAAGGCCGATGGAAGCAGTCCGTTCAGGGCTTGCTGTATTAAAGGAAAAATATGACGACAGGCAAATTCAATCGGTGGGTGTAACCGGAAGCGGCAGAATGATAGCAGCAATACAGATTGGCGCTGATATCGCTAAAAATGAAATCACCGCTCATGCCGTTGCCGCGATTCAAATGGATCCTGAAGTAAAAACAGTTGTTGAAATAGGAGGCCAGGATTCCAAAATTATTATAATAAGAAATGGTATTGTTACAGACTTTGCGATGAACACCGTATGCGCCGCCGGAACGGGTTCGTTTCTCGACAGACAGGCCGAACGACTTGAAATTCCAATAGAACAATTCGGTGACTATGCGCTTGAGGCGGCAGTACCCGTCAGAATTGCCGGCCGCTGTGCGGTATTTGCCGAGTCGGACATGATTCATAAGCAGCAGCTTGGCTATGCAGCATTCGATATAATTGGCGGACTATGCGAAGCGCTTGTCAGAAACTATCTGAGCAATGTTGCGAAAGGAAAGGAACTCCTTCCCAAGGTGCTTTTTCAGGGCGGTGTTGCGGCTAACAAAGGGATTCACAAGGCTTTTGAAAACGAGCTTCAGCTTCCCGTTTTCGTTCCTCCGCATTACGACGTAATGGGAGCAATCGGTGCTGCTATATTGGCAAGAGAAAAGCTTGAACGCGAAAAAAAGAAAACAATGTTTAAAGGGTTCTCGGTTTCCGATGCTGAATTCAAGTCCCGCAGCTTTATTTGCAGCGGATGCCCGAACCGGTGCGAAGTAGTGTGCGTGCTCGAAAACCAAAAAGCCATAGGTTATTTCGGCGACCGGTGCGGGAAATACAATAACCGTTCTTTTTCGTCGCCGGCCGTATATGTGTAGGTGAATACTCAGCTAAACAGAAGAACTTTCCCCTCGTTGTCGGTTTCACTGTGAAGGGATGCGTAAACACCGCCTTTTTCAAGAAGCTCTTTGTGCGTTCCCTGCTCTTCGATACCATTAGCTGTAAGCACAACAATATTATCAGCATTTTTAATGGTTGAAAGTCTGTGGGCAATAATCAGAGTAGTCCGGCCTTTGGCAAGAATCTTAAGGGATTCTTGAACAAGGCGTTCGCTTTCGTTGTCCAGAGCGGAAGTTGCTTCATCCAGAATCAATATAGGAGGGTTCTTTAAAAAAGCCCTGGCTATAGATATGCGTTGTTTCTGCCCTCCGGAAAGCTTGGCGCCTCTTTCACCCACAAATGTGTCATAGCCGTTTTCCAGTTCCATTATGAATTCATGCGCATTGGCAAGCTTTGCGGCATTTATCACTTCTTCTTTAGCTGCGTCAGGTTTTCCATACAGGATGTTCTCTTCAACCGTTCCTGAGAACATATACACGTCCTGCTGCACCATTCCGATATTACGCCGAAGAGATTCCAGCGTAACGTCACGAATATCAATACCATCTATCGTAATCGAGCCGTCATTTACCTCATAAAACCGCGGAATTAAACTGCAAAATGTTGTTTTGCCGGAACCTGACGGCCCGACCAGGGCTATTGTCTGCCCTTTGTATATCGTCAAGTTTATGTCTTTTAATACTTCGGTCTTATCATTGTAGCTGAAAGAAACGTTATTAAACCTGATCTCCCCTTCAACATCAGTCAAATCAATTGCATTGTCTTTATCCGTGATTTCGGGCTCTGTGCGAAGGATTTCAAGAAAACGCTCAAACCCGGACATACCCCGCTGAAAAGCCTCTGTAAAATTAACAAGTCTATCGATTGGATTTAAGAAAACATTTATAAAAAGAATATACGCGATCAGATCGGAAGTGGATATTTGCCCGCGTCCTAAAAATATTCCGCCCAAAACAAGTACAGATATATATAGTATGCCCTGCAGGAGCTGATTCCCTGAAAAAAACTGCCCCATTATCGAATAGCTGTCTTCTTTAGTTTTTAAAAACTGTTCATTTCCTCTGTCGAACTTTCTCTGTTCAATATCTTCGTTGGAAAAGGATTTTACAACCCTGATTCCTGAAAGAGTGTCCTGTGTTTGGGCATTTACAGCGGCAATTTTTTTCCGGTTCTCTGCAAAAACAGCCCGCATCTTCAGGTTATAAAAGGCTGTAAACCCAACAATGAACATCATAAGCACGAGCAAAATAATGGTCAGCTTAACGTCCATTGACAGCATCATAACAACGGCTCCTATTATTTTCAATATCGAGATAAACAAATCTTCCGGTCCATGGTGGGCCAGCTCGGATATATCAAATAAATCGTTGGTTATACGAGACATCAGCGTTCCCGTATTCGCATTATCATAATAAGAAAAAGACAGTTTCTGCAGGTGTGTAAAAAGATCCCTGCGCATATCCGTTTCCATACGTGCGCCCATTATATGCCCCTGCGCGGTTATATAACGCTGACAAAAATATCTTATAATATAAAGAAGCAAAAGACCTAAACCTGAAATTAGTACGATTTCGACCATATTTGGCGGAATTTTTTCGTATACTTCATCCATCAAATATTTTACAAGGGAAGGGAAAAAGAGATCTATCCCGGATAGAACCAGCGCACAAAACATATCCAAAAAAAACATGCCCTTATAGGGGCGGTAATAAGCAATAAACTTTTTCAGTTTCTCCATAGCGTTCAGCACCTTACAGACTATTCAAAGATGTATTTTTTCTTTCAGTAACTACTAAATACTACTGAATTAAATATCTTACAGAATCATCCTTTACTTCACGCTTATTATAACATTATACATACGTTCGGTAAAGACCGGAATCATCAAGGTTTCGCCAATAAAACCCCTTTCTTCCCTGCGGTGGCGGATAGTTATCTTTGGCAGTAGAAACTATAAAAATGTCATGGTATAATATGAATATGGACGAAGCATATTTCGTTCATATTTTCATATTAAAATAAAGATGTTTCTCATATTTTCTGCTATTGGGGTAAAAAAGTAAAAACAGGACCTGCTTTGGGGGGCTCAAATATGAAAAGAACAAAAAAATTCAGCTTGTTCTTAGTGATAACCTTAGTTACGGTTTTCGTGTTTGCGGATACTTTACCCCGTCATGCCCTGGGACAGGTACAGCCTATAATTGAGATAGAAGAGAAGCTTCAGGGTATTTCCGATGTGGAAATTAAAATAATGGAGGAATTGTTTACTATTTCCCAGAATATCGAGGAATTGGAAAGGCATGAGGCGCAGACAAATCAGGAAATAGAAATACTGAAATCCGAAATTGCAAGGCTTGAAAATGAAATAGCAAAAAAACAAACCGGCCATAACGAACAACTTGATGTTTTGGAAAAGTTTCTTGTCGGTTATCAGAGAAAAGGTCCGGTATCTTTTCTTGAAACTGCTCTTAAGTCAAAAAACCTGACAGATTTTATACAAAGTCTGAACATGTTTCGTGAACTTAGCCGAAACTCAGCTCTCTTGCTCGATGAATTGGAAAAAAGCCAAAAAGAACTGGCGCTGGAGAGGGAAAACCTAACGGAATACGGAAAGCGCCTGGATGAATCGATGGCTCAGCTCCAGCTCGCAATTGCGGATATGCATAGGTTAAAGGAAGAACAGGAATCGATTTTAGATTCTCTCGCCGATTCAAAAGAATTATATCAGAACGAGTTAACCAACTTACAGCAGATGTGGGATGAATTAAAGATCCTTTTTTCCGAAATATTGGTCCGCTTTACAAGTATTTTTGCGCGCGGTGAATTTCCTGTTGAAGCCCTGAACTTAAGGCTTGAATTTCCCAGGATTTCCGGCACAATCTATGCACAAACACTGAATGATGTATTGGAAATCCAGCCGGAGATACCACAAATGATATTTTACTTTAATCCTGATGAAATCATTGTGGAAGTACCTGAAAAACATTTGGTCCTTATAGGAGAATTCAGCATCACCGATAAAAGAATACTTATGTTTGAAGTGAATAAGGGCAGCTTTTTCGAGATGCCGTTAACTGAAAGCTCTATTAATGAATTGTTTAGAAACGGGCCGATTGTTATTGATTTTAAAGAACTGATGGGTGATGTAGTGGTAGAATCTGTTGAGTTTTTCGACGGTTATTTGAAGTTTGTCATTGCACCTGATTTTTGAAAAATATCCGGAGGGTTATCATGATTAAGGCAAGGAATGTTTCACTGGTATATCGTGACGGTACCGTTGCTCTTCAAAACATTAATCTAAATTTGCATCAGGGCGGGCTTTTCTATGTTATCGGACCAAGCGGCTCCGGCAAGACAAGCCTTATGAAGCTGCTTATGGGCATGGAGTTTCCTGCCACCGGCTTTCTTGAAGTGATGGGGCAGCCTATACATAAAAGAGAAACCGCGAAAATCAGAAAACTTCGAAGAGATATCGGGCCGGTTTTTCAGGAGTTTAAGCTAATTTTAGGCAGAACAGCTATCGAGAATGTTATTATGGGGATGCGTTTTTTGGATATTCCACTGCAAAAAGCAAGGGAATCAGCTAAAAACGCTTTGGTTCGCGTCGGGCTTGAACATAAAGCATTTACTCTTGTGGATAAGCTATCATATGGTGAAGCCCAACGTGTTGCGATAGCCAGAGCGGTAGCAAGAAAACCGGCTTTAATATTGGCTGATGAGCCCACCGGGAATTTGGACCATGATAATGCTGTGAAAATTTTAAAGCTATTAGAGTCCTTTAAAGATAAGAGTACAACCGTAATGATTACAACACATGCAACGCATTTGATAGATGAATGCCGATCAGCCACCCTCATCCATGTGAAAAAAGGGGAGATATCAATTGAACGAGGCGGTGAACAAATATGAAGAATATTGGCTACTTTTTACGGGAAGCGGGTAAAATTATCCGGTATAACCATGTTTCCAATATCTTTTCTCTTCTGGGAACCGGCCTTATATTGTTTTTGCTTGGCCTTGTTGTCGCATTGTGGGGTGTCAGCAGCCAATTGGTCGGAATGCTCCAGCAGGAGGCGGAAATAAGCGCATATTTTAGCAGCCAGCTTGAAGATCCCCAGGATATAATAAATAATATACAACT
>LSQX01015115.1_pt2 | contig 12968 bp, 14 predicted proteins | sample 654561 | NCBI WGS metagenome assembly LSQX01 (sample SAMN04489861, study PRJNA283612) | anaerobic digester metagenome | isolation source: 4 biogas reactors fed with cattle manure at either 37C or 55C with and... | place: Denmark: Kongens Lyngby | collected 2014 | reverse complement strand
AGATGTGTATGAGAGACAGCTCCAGGCGTAGGAAAAAGAGGGTATCCCTGCCGCGGTAATCGGCGAAGTGGTTCCAAAAAATGAGGGCAGGTACTGGATTGAGCCTGACGGAAGCCGGAAGGACATTATTCCGCCACCGGTTGACCGTTTCTGGGAAGTGTTCTTTGCCGCCCTGGAACAGGCCGCAAAGGAGGAAGGCCAATGAAAAAGGTTCTCACCATAGCCGGTTCGGATTCTTGCGGAGGAGCAGGAATCCAGGCGGATATCAAAACTTTCAGCGCCCTCGGCACATACGGAATGAGCGTTATTACGGCGGTAACCGCCCAGAACACCCTGGGGGTTAAAAGTGTCCGGGAACTGGACGAGGAAATCATAAGGGACCAGATAGACGCAATTTTTACCGACATTAAAGTGGATGCGGTCAAAATCGGAATGGTATCCAGCAGCGAAATCATTAATACCATCGGCGATGCGCTGCTGAAATACAAGCCGGAAAACATAGTAGTAGACCCCGTAATGGTGTCCAAAAGCGGCTGCCACCTGTTAAAGCCCGAGGCACGGGATGCCTTGATAAAGGTGCTTCTCCCGCTGGCCGGCGTCACCACGCCCAACCTGTATGAAGCGGAAGTAATAACAGGCAGAAAAATAAAGTCCTTGCCGGACATGGAGAAAGCCGCCGTGGACATAAGTAAGATGGGGGCCCGGTCGGTGGTGGTAAAGGGCGGGCACCTGGAGGGGGACGCGGTGGACGTGTTCTATGACGGCGAGAGGTTCCATTACCTTAAAAACGAGAGGATCCCCACCCGTCACACCCATGGTACCGGCTGTACCTTCTCGTCGGCCATTGCGGCTTTCCTGGCCAGGGGCTTCACGCTGGAAGAAGCGGTGACCCGGGCAAAGGAATACATCACGGGAGCCATTGCAGCTTCGTTCCCGCTGGGCGGCGGGGTAGGGCCTACCCACCACTTCCATCTTTATTATAAGGAGGATCGGTAGAAGACTTTAATACAGGAGAGTGAAAACATGAAGTGTGATTACACGCTGTACCTTGTAACCGACAGGGAGATACTTAAAGGAAGGGACCTTCTGCAGGCGGTGGAAGAAGCCCTTGCCGGAGGGGTCACCCTGGTCCAACTGCGGGAGAAGGACGCTTCCAGCCGCGAGTTTTACGAGCTGGCGGTTTCCATGAAAAATTTGACCGCAGGATACGGTGTTCCGCTTATAATCAATGACAGGCTGGATATTGCCCTGGCCGTACAGGCGGATGGACTACATATAGGTCAGGAAGACCTGCCCCTTCCGGTGGTCAGGAAACTAATGGGGCCGGACAAAATTATAGGTTATTCCGTTTCCAACGTCGAGGAGGCCCGCTACGGCGAGAAACACGGCGCCGATTATCTCGGAGCGGGACCGGTTTTTACTACCGCTACGAAAAAGGTCAGCACTCCCACCCTTGGACCGGCCGGGCTTAAAAGAATAAAAGAAACCGTGTCCATACCCGTTGTGGGCATTGGCGGAATCAATCTTGAAAACTTAAAGGAGGTTAGAAGTACCGGCGTTGACGGGGTTTCCATTGTATCAGGCATCCTTGGCAGCGACCGTCCGGGACATACCGCCTTATCAATCCGCCGGGAGTGGGACAATGGCTGAGAGAGGATGAATACAAAGTGCAGAGGATTTTCTTCATAGACTTTGACGGCACCATTACCAAGAAAGACGTTTGCGAAGCGATGGTTGAGAGGTTTGCGGCGGACGGATGGCAGGAGATTAACCTTTTATGGGAAACGCGAAAAATTTCCACCGAGGAATGCGCCAACAGGACCTTCCAGCTTTTCCAGGCCGGCCTTGAGGACCTGGATACGCTCCTTGACACCATAGCCATAGACGAGCACTTCAAGGCCTTTGTTGATTACTGCCGTTCAAAGAACTATCCGCTTTATATATTAAGCGACGGCTATGACTATATAATTGAATATATATTGAAAAAACATAACCTGGACATCGAATATTTCGCCAACCGGCTTATATACAATGACGGTTTCGCCATATCCTGCCCTCTTCACAACCCGGGGTGCGGCATATGCGGCACCTGCAAGAGCACTTTGATGACAAAGCTTAACCCGGAAAAGCGCCAGGCTGTATACATCGGCGACGGGACCTCGGACTTGTGTCCCGCCTCTGCCGCCGACATGGTATTTGCCAAGGGAAGACTTTTGGAATACTGCCGCAGTAAGGGTATCCATGCCCACCCCTTCGATAATTTTGGGGATATCCTTTCGTGGCTGGTGCTGGCGGAAGGGGACCTGGCATAGTTTTGGTTTAATCAGCCGAGGCCAAGCAACCGGGCACCCTGGGCGACAATTATACACAGCAGGATACCGGTCAGCGTGGGTACCAGAAAGGACACCCAGGTCCATTTCCAACTCTGGGTTTCCTTGCGTATGGTCCAAAGGGTGGTACCGCAGGGCCAGTGGTTTAGCGAAAACAGCATCATGCACGCCGCGGTGACCCAGGTCCAGCCTCTATCCACAAACAGCTGTTTCATTTCGGCCAGGCTGTCCAGCTCTACCATGGTACCCCCGGCGGTGTAACTCATTATAAGGATGGGGATTACTATTTCGTTGGCCGGAAAGCCCAGTATAAACGCCATAAGTATATACCCGTCCAGTCCCATGATCCGGGCGAAGGGGTCCAGAAGCCGCGCCCCGTGGGCAAGAAGGCTTACCCCGCCTATGGCGGTATTCGCCATTACCCATATAACAAGCCCCGCCGGTGCGGCTACCGCCACGGCGCGGCCCAGCACGAACAGGGTCCGGTCAAATATCGAGCGGACAATAATCCTCCCTACCCTGGGTTTCCGGTAGGGCGGCAGCTCAAGGGTAAAGGAAGAAGGCAGCCCCTTAAGGATGGTCTTTGACAGCAGCTTTGATACAAGCAGCGTAATAAAAACCCCCAGCACTATTGCCGCCAGCACGTACAGCGCCGCGGCGAAGGACCCGGAAATGCCGGCGGCGCCAGCGGAAAAAATAACCGAAAGGGTAATAAGCGTCGGGAACCGGCCGTTACAGGGCACAAAGTTATTGGTAATGGTAGCGATGAGGCGCTCCCGCGGCGAATCTATTATCCGGCAGGCAATAACCCCGGCCGCGTTGCACCCGAACCCCATGCACATGGTAAGCGCCTGTTTCCCATGGGCACAGGCCTTTTTGAAATAATGGTCCAGGTTGAACGCCACCCTGGGGAGGTACCCCAGGTCCTCCAGCAGCGTAAAAAGAGGGAAAAATATGGCCATGGGAGGCAGCATAACCGACACAACCCACGCCAGCGTGCGGTACATGCCCGACACCATGAGACCGGTCACCCACCCGGGGGCGCCCATGCGGTCAAACAAAACGTACAGCCGTCCTTCAATTTTGAACAGGCCGTCCGCCAGCAGGGCGGAGGGTATATTGGCGCCCTGGATTGTTATCCAGAATACAACTCCCAAAAGAAACACCATTATCGGGATGCCAAAGGCCCTTGAGGTAAGCACTTCGTCAATCCTGTAATCCAGCCTTTCCGATGCCCCGCCGCCCGCATCCACCACTTCCCGTGCAATCCCCTCGGCGGTTTTTACGATTTCCGAAACCACCCGGTCCCGCAGCTCTTCCGGCATAAGTCCCTGCTTAACAAGATTACTTCGTACTTCGGACAGCCTTTGTCGAAGAGGACTATCGCCGGCAAGGTCGGTTCCGAGGCAGCCCTTTATTGTTTCCAGCACCGGCCCGTCCTCCGCCAAAAGCCGAAGGGCGGCCCATCTTGCATTAAACCTGCCCTCCGCCAGCACCTCGACGCGCTTTTCCAATTCATTAACGGCCCTTTCCAGCGCCTGACCGTAATCTACCTTCAGGGGCGCAGTTTTTATTTCGCCGCAGGCAACTTTCTCTATTGCATCCTTTAGCTGCAAAAGCCCGCTGCCGTCCCTTGCGGAGGTTCCCACCACCGGCACCCCCAGAAGGCCTGACAGCCTTTCAAGGTCTACTTTTATCCCCTTCCTCGCCGCTTCGTCCATTAGGTTTACGCACACCACCACCCTGTCGGTAATCTCCATTATCTGCAGGACAAGGTTCAGATTCCTCTCAAGGCAGGTAGCATCGGTCACCACCGCCACCGCCCGGTGCTCGCCGAAACAAATAAAATCCCCCGCCACCTGTTCCTCCACCGAATTGGCCAGCAGTGAATAGGTGCCGGGGAGGTCAACCAGCACGTACTCCTTGTCCCTATGTCTGTACCTGCCCCAGGCATTGGTAACGGTTTTACCGGGCCAGTTGCCGGTATGCTGTTTCAAACCTGTAAGGCTGTTAAACACGGTGCTCTTCCCCGTATTCGGATTGCCCGCCAGGGCAACCACTATTTCTTCGCAGGATTTAATATCAACCCCGGCCGTCCCCTTAAGAACACCCAGGCTGGTGGACTGTTTTGTAAGGCCCATATCCAAACCCCCCGGCTTATTCCTTATCAATGGCTTCTATAAAGACTTTTGACGCCTCTTCAGAGCGCAGGGCTATTACCGCCCCCCTTATTTGGTACGCAACCGGGTCCCCGGCCGGGCTTTTTCTCAATGTTTCTATGGTTGTATCATAAATCATACCCAAATCCAGCATTCTCCTGCGGGCATTCCCCAGGGCTGTTATTTTCCTTACTTTCCCCGAGCGGCCCACCGGCAATTTGTCCAGCGGGATTAAATTTTCTTTCATAAATAATCCCCCTCATTAATATTCTTGAAAATTGTGCCATAAGTTAGTCTTGGGAAACTTTATTTGCCATACCTAATAACCAGAATATGAGCCGCATTTACCTCTTGTTACATAAACAACAAAGCGAAAGGACGGATACCCTTGAATAATGAAAGGGAGTTTCGCACCGTAAGGGGCTACCAGATACTGGATGCGGAAAGCAAGGCATTGACCGCCAGCATGGAGGACTACCTGGAGATGATATACAGGACATGCGGTGAGGAGGGGTATGCCAGGGTGAACCGGCTGGCGGAAAGGCTTAACGTGCGCCCGTCATCAACCACCAAGGTGATTAAAAAGCTGAAGGACCTTGGCCTTGTAAATTACCAGAAATACGGGGTAATAAAACTGACCGAAAAGGGAAAGGCCCTGGGGAGTTTCCTCTTAAAAAGGCATGAGGTCATCGAGGAATTCCTGAAAATCCTCGGCGTGGAGGAAACGCGGCTTAAGGATACTGAAATGATAGAGCACGACGTAAGCCTAAGTACCCTCCGGGGCTTGTATACGCTCAACCGGTTCCTGCGCGAAACCCCCGACGTAATGAAGCAGTACGAAGCCTTTAGAATAAAACTAAAGGGCAGCGATGACTTTCTATAAAAAACGGCCCTCATTTACAGAGAGCCTGTTACCTTTTCATTATTTGCTTTCCGGGTTTTCGCTTTCGGGTTTTTGTTCAAGGTATACTATAGCCTTTTCCAGCTGGTGGTCCTTTATCTCGGTGACCTTTATCACAAGTCCGAATTCCTCCAACTCCGGCGTGCTGCCGTCATCGGGGATATACCCCAGCAGGCCGAAAACCAGCCCGGCAAAGGTTTCATATTCTTCCTCCGGCAGTTTTACCCCAATCTGCCGGGAAACCAATTCCAGCGGCGCCACTCCCTGTACCCTCCAGGTCCGCGTATCGATGCGTTCAATAAGGGGCCGCTGCCTGGGAAGCGTATCGTCGTCCTCCAGGTCCCCCACAAGTTCCTCCAGCAGGTCCTTCATGGTTATTATTCCGCTCATGCCGCCGTATTCGTCCAGCACGATGGCAAAGTGGTTCCGGCTCTGCTTCATGTTGTGGAACAATACATCGGTACGCACCGTTTCCGGCACAAAATACGCGGGTTTAACGGCATACTCCAGGATGTTCTCGCGGGTCTTATCCTTTAAGCGGAAGAAGTCCTTCGCTTTCAGCACCCCTACTATGTTGTCGGTGGTCTCGTCGCACACGGGGTAAATGGAATACCTGCTTTCAATTATGGTTTTCTCCCACTGCTCGGGGGTCTCGTCAAGCCACAACACCACCACATCCGTCCTGTGTATCATAACGTCCTCGGCGTTTTTGTCGTCAAACTCGAATACGTTTTGTATCATTTCCTTTTCGGTATGGTTTATCGCACCCTTTTCACTGCCCCTGTCTACCATCATCCGGATTTCTTCCTCGGTAATATCGTCATCAGCGGCATGGGGGTCAACTCCCACAAGCTGCAGGAGCCCGTTTGTGGACACCGTCAGAAGCCAAACTATAGGCGAGAATATGCTTGAAACAAACTGTACCAGCCCGGACAGGCCAAGGGCAAGCTTTTCGGAATACTTCATGGCCACCCTCTTGGGCACCAGTTCTCCCAATACAAGGGTGAAATATGACAGCACGAAGGTTATTGCTATGACGGATATGGTATCCAGTGTAGACAGTTTAGCTTTTACCCCTTGGTTTACCAGCCAGTTTGCCAGCCTGTCCGAAAAATTATTAGCCGCAAAGGCACTGGCAAGAAAGCCGGCCAGTGTAATGCCAACCTGTATTGTGGCCAGGAAGCGGGCGGGCTGACTGGTTAACCTTGTAAGCCTTTTTGCTCGTTTGTCACCGGTAGCGGTGAGCTTTGCGAGCTTGTTGTCATTGATTGAGATAATCGCAATCTCGGCACAGGCAAAGACAGCGTTGGTGAGAATAAGGCCAAGCTGCAGCAGCAGCGGCCATAACATAGATTCCCCTTCCGACAACCGAACAACCTCCTTGAACAGTTATTAAAGTATTATTACGGATAAAAAAAGGGCACGAAAAAAATAGATGAAACCATCTATCAAAAAATACGCGCCGCACCGAGGTTCTTAAATATGAAGTTTACACAACAACCATCAGGCAAGGGCGAATCGTCCACTTGGAATATCCACTCCCCTTAATGTTAATATGATAATATCACATTGCCAATATTAAGTCAAACCCCCTGCAGGCCAGCCGGGTCAAGGTGAACGGGAATTCTGTCCAGTAAGCTTATTTGACCCGTCGTTACGCTGCACCTATAGGCGTAGACCTTAACCCCTGCCTTTGCGGCCGTGGTTATTGCCTCTGAAAAAACGGGGTCGGTTTCCCGGTTCGGGGTAAAGCTTTTTGCATCCTCCCTCTGGGCTACCACGATCACTGCTGCACTTAGCCCTGCGGCCTTTGCCTTCATCAGCTCCAGCACGTGCTTTGTGCCCCTCTCGGTGGGAGCGTCGGGAAACTTGGCGACACCGTCCTGCACCAGTGTCACGCATTTTATTTCCAAGAAACAGCTAGCGAGCGGAGGAACAGTTCCATCGCTTCCAAGTCCGCTGTCGGAGAGACGTACGTCGAACCGACTGTTTCCGTAAGCCGCCTCCCGTTTTATGTCGGTCCAGCCCTGGAACTCTTTCAGTTTGCCTTCTTTTAAGGCCTTCAGAATCAGCCGGTTTGCCATGACGGATTCCAAGAACACCGGCACGCCATCGATTGTGTAGGCTATTATCAGGTCCCACTTTGTCTTGCGGTCGGGGTTCTTGGCCCTTCGCAGTACCACGTCCCTGCCGGTCACAAGCAGTTCCTTCATCCTGCCGGTATTGGCAACATGGCACAGCACCGTTTCCCCGCCGCATTCCGCCAGGGCCTCAAACCGGTTGAGCCTTTTTATGAACTTTGCTTTATTTTTTTCTCCGGATATCTCTATAGTTGTTATCATGTGTTTGTCCTTTCCAGCGGAAGAAAGCATAGCCTGACATTACTTTTTCTTATTACCGCCACAGGGTTTCCTTTGTAAAGTTCTCCAAAACATATCCTTGATTGCTGAAACACTTTCTGCAGTGCCTGTCGGATAGTTTATTCTCCGTACCGCATATGCATATCCACGAATCCGGTGTCCGTTCAGCGTAGCATATCGCATCCTTGTAAGATGTCCTTCGCTTAATTTCGGCCAGGTCTATGCCGCTAATGCCTTCCCCCCGGCCTTTGACCTTCTCCAAGGCCTCCAGCTTCTTATTGAGCTCTTCATCGCTTAAGAGGCCCTTTTCGTGCAGGTCTTCCAACGCCTTCCTCTCGTCACTGTGGCCTTTTTCGGCTATCCAGCTCTCATACTCTTTTCTCTTTTGCTGGAACTCTTCTTCCGTCAAAATCCCTGCATCTCTTAGTCTAATAAGGTTTGCCAGTTCGCTTCTTTCTTTACCTGCAATCATTCCGGCTATTTTTTCTGCCTTTTGATTGATTACCGCCAGTTGTATGATTATTACTATTAGTGAAATAATAAAAAACCATAGCAACAAGTGCAGCACCCCCTCTCAGGATACTCTACCATAAGTATACCATGTTCAGTAAAAAAAAGGATTATCCCGGAGATAATCCTTCTTAAAAAGAAGCAAGGACACGAAACCCCCACTTCCCCGGCAAACCGCACCCCTGCAAAAAAGGGACAAAGAACCGTCCCCTGTCCCTTTTTTTTGTATCCTAGAGGCCGAGGTATGCTTTCTTTACTATGTCGGACTCCAGCAGTTCCGCCCCGCTGCCCTCCATCGCAAGCCGGCCGTTCTGCAGCACGTAACCGCGGTCGGCTATCTCCAGCGCCTCCTGAACCTTTTGCTCCACCAGCAGCACCGTCACCTTGTTCCTTATAACCTTAAGCGTGTCCATTACCCGGTCCACCAGGAAGGGCGCCAGCCCCAGCGACATTTCGTCCACCATCAAAAGCCTTGGATTTGACATAAGCCCCCGGGCAATGGCCAGCATCTGCTGCTCGCCGCCTGAAAGGGTTTCCGCCTTCTGGTTCTCCCTGTCCCGCAGTATAGGAAACAGCTCGTATACCTCCCTGAGCCGGGCGGCTTTCTCGCTTTCGGAACGCAGCACATAGGCGCCCAGCATCAGGTTGTCCTTTATGCTCATCTTTCCGAAGACCTGCCGACCCTCCGGCACGTGGGATATGCCCATTTCAACGATCCGGTACGCAGGTATGTTGTCAATACGCTTGTCGCAGAATAGAATCTCACCGGCGCTGGGCCTTAGTATACCGGATATGGTCTTAAGCAGTGTTGACTTACCGGCGCCGTTGGAGCCCACAATGGCCACCACCTCGCCCTGCCTTACCTCAAAGGAGAGGTCGAATATTACCGGCACGTTTCCATATCCTACCTTAAGATTTTTTACTTTTAGCATGATATCTATCCCCCAAATAGGCTTTTATGACCTCTTCATTGTTGACAACATCCTGCGGCGCCCCTTCGGTTATCTTTCTGCCGGCGTTTAGGACCACGATGTTGTCGGATATGGGCATTATCGCCTCCATTATGTGCTCGACTATTAAAAGGGACAACCCCTGCCCTTTAAGCCTCAGGCATAGATTCATCACGTCCTTTATCTCGGTCTGGTTTAAGCCCGCCATGCATTCGTCCAGCATGAGTATTTGAGGCTTTGTGGCAAGGGCCCTTGCAATCTCCACCCTTTTCCTGTCGGCAATGGTAAGGTTGGCCCCGAGCATGTCCTTTTTGCCCCATAGGTCGGTGAGGTCGAGTATCTCCCTTGTTATGCCGGCCGCTTCCTTACGGCTCCTGGTATGGAGAAAGGCGCCGGTCATAACGTTTTCCTCCACCGTCATTTCATTAAGCGTTTTTACTATCTGAAAGGTACGGGTAATCCCCAGCCTGCAAATCTCATGGGGAGCCATCCCGGTGATATCCCTGCCCCTATATATCACGCGGCCGGCAAAGGGCTTGTAAAACCCGGTTATACAGTTAAACAGCGTAGTCTTGCCGGCGCCGTTTGGCCCGATAAGGCTTACAATTTCATTCTCGTGAATGGTGAAGGACACATCCTCGTTTGCTGCAAGGCTTCCGAATTTCATTGTGATGTTTTTTATTTCAAGAAACGGTTTCAACGCCGCCCTCACCTCCCGTTGGTTTGCGTCCAAACTTTTCGGCTATTCTGCCGGCTATCCCGATTACCCCCTTGGGCTGGAAGCAGGTAATGAGCACTATCAAAAGGCCGTATATCATAAGGTCTATGCCGGTCCCGGAACCCCCCAGCCTTATCCTGGTAAACTCGGACAGCGGAATAAAGATGGCCGCGCCGATAATGGGACCGTAAACACTGCCGATACCGCCTAAGACAGTCAGCAGCACTATCTTCATTGATATATCCAATGAAAACATCATGAAGGGGTCGATATAGAGTATGTACTGGGCGTATATGGAGCCGCACAGTGCCGATATGAAAGCGGAGATTATCATTGCATATAGTTTATAGTTGGCGGGGTTTATGCCTATGGCCTCCGCCACCTCGTGGCTTTCCCTTATAGCTTTCAGATAATACCCCATCTTGGAGTTTTCAATAAAGCTGCAAAGAAAAATCACCCCCGTAAAAAGCACAAGGCAGATATACACCCAGGGCAGCTTGTCAGTAAACTGCAGGTAAAAAAGCCTCGTTAAAAATCCCGATGAGCGGGGTATTATCGGTATGGATATGCCGGTGGCACCCTCCACGTAGCTCCAGCTTACAAAAACCTGCTTTATTATCTCCGCCACCGCCAGCGTGGCAATGGCAAAGTAGTGCCCTTTGAGCCGGAAGCAGGGGTAGGACATGACCGCCGCAACCGCCGATGCAATAAGGCCGCCCAGAATCATACCCAGCCAGGGGGTGACACCATAGCGGTAGAACATAACCGCCGACGTATACGCGCCTATGCCAAAAAAGGCCGCATGGCCGAAGGAAGTCTGCCCGGCAAAACCGGTTATAAGGTTCCAGGCTTCACCCAGCGTGGCGAAAATAAGGAGAAGAATTATCGCGTTATGCACCGCCTTCGCCCTGGTAAACAGCGGCAGCAGCGCAAAAACAAGGGTTATAACAAACAGCGTTATTTTGTTCTTTACCATCCGAACAACCCCTTTGGCCGAACTTGTATTACTACTAGATAGATGAGAAATACAAGGGCATATTTGAATTGGGTGCCCAGGAAAAACCCGCCCAGGGCTTCGGTAAGACCGATAATAAGTCCTCCGAACAGCGCACCCTTAATATTGCCAAACCCGCCCAGGGCCACAATCACAAAGGCAATAACGCTGTACAGGGCACCGGAGGCCGGGTATATGGGGAAAAAGGTGGCCATCAGCGCACCGGCCGCCCCCACGCAGGCGCCGGAAAGGCCAAAGGTGATGGCGTACATTTTCTCGGTATTGATGCCCATCAAAAGGGCGGTGTTCTTGTTGAGGGCGGTGGCCTGGATGGCCTTACCGGTCCGGGTCCGGTCCATAAAGGCCATTATTACTATCGTAAGGATAATGCTTGCCGCCGCCGCCACAACCTGCGGCATGCCGATTACAATGCCGCCCAGCGATATGGACTTTCCCGAAACAAAGGCGTCGTTTATGTACCTGTAGTTGGGTGTCCAAAGGTACTGGGCAAGGTTTTTTAGGAACATGCTGAACCCAAAGGTGGCAAGGAGTGCGGTAAGACCCGGGGCGTTTATTACCCTTTTTATAATTCCGGAATAGGTTATAATCCCCAGCACAAATATAATAGCTATACAGACCGGAAGGGCCGCCAATGGGTCCAGCGCAAACAGCGAAAACATCCAGAAGGCGGTATACATGCTTATCATCAGGAACTCACCGTGGGCGAAGTTTATGATGTCCATAACTCCCCAGGTAAGGGTAAGCCCCACCGCCACCAGGGCGTATATAAAACCCATGAGTATTCCGTTGGCTATTATCTGCCCTATAACCATAACGTCCTCCTTCCTTACGCCGCCGGCCAAGTCCCGGGGCAGTTACCGATAACGGTAAGACGGGAGCGGAACGGAAGCGCCGCACCGCTCCCCACAGTATTTTTACGGCTGACCCGGCATATAGCTTTGCCTGCCGCAGCGTAAGCTTTTGCTTGATTACCTTCTATCCCAGGCCGGGATTGGCACCACCGGCTCGGCCGTGGCAATGTCAGCCGGATATACCGCATGGTATTTCCCACCCTGGGTCTGCACCATGTAGGAAGCCAATATCTCGTTCTGGCCGCTGTCGTCAAATCTTATCGCACCGGCGGCGTAATAGGGCGCATCAAAGGTGGTGCTCTTAATAACGTTCATAATATCATCGCCGTCAAGGCTCTTGGCAATGTTTATCGCCTCGGCAAGCACCATTACCGATGAGAATTCCTCCAGGGCAGGTCCGTCAAGGTCCGCGTTTGTCTTGGCCTTGTACATGGCATTTATCGCCGCAAGCTCGGGCATGTCACCCAGCTTTTCCGCCGAGAACGCGGCGCCGCCGGCAAAGTAGTCGGCGTCGTTGCCAAGGTTTACAACAAACTGGGTATCCTGGAACCCGCCGCAGTAGTTTAAGACAGCCTTGGGCGCGATACCGAATTCCTTGTACTTGTTAACAAACATGGTTATGTCGGCTATATACGAGGCGTGGAATACGGCGTCGGCGTTCAGGCTGCTTATCTGCTGCACCTCGGTATCAACGTTGGTCACATCGGCGGCATATGCCACCGTGCCCACCAGCTCGAAGCCAAGGGCTTCGTATTTTTCTTTCACCCACTTTTCCACCATTTCCTTTGCATGAACACCGAATTCGTTGTCCACATAGGCAACCGCCACCGTTTTTATATCGGCGTCGTAGTTTTCATTCAGGTATATCAGATAGTCGAAAAACATCTCCGTCTCGATATCATCATTGGGAGCAACCCGGACAAAGTAATTAAGCCCGCGCTCGGTCAGCGCCGCCGATGACGAAGACCCGGCCACAAAGGGTATGCCGTACTGCTCGGCTGCCTGGCTGGCCGGCTTGGTGGCCGAGCTGTGGTAGCATCCAACCAGTCCCACCACTCCTTCATCAATAAGCCGCTCCGCCTCCGACTTGGCCATTTCTGGGTTGCCCTGGTGGTCGGCAAATACGATTTCCAGCTTGGCATTGCCTAGGTTTGGCAGCCCGGCCTCTTTGGCC
>LSQX01024190.1_pt1 | contig 12969 bp, 13 predicted proteins | sample 654561 | NCBI WGS metagenome assembly LSQX01 (sample SAMN04489861, study PRJNA283612) | anaerobic digester metagenome | isolation source: 4 biogas reactors fed with cattle manure at either 37C or 55C with and... | place: Denmark: Kongens Lyngby | collected 2014 | reverse complement strand
TTATCTTTATACATGGCACAAAAGGTACAGCGATTATGAGTGCAGCCTACAGTACACTGCAGAATATAACTGCGGGCTTCACTGGGTGGTCTAAAAACATTACCTTCGTAGCGCATTAGCATCCTCCTTTTCTATATAGTTTAATACATATTAATGATTTAAGTGAAAGTGTTTACAAATTATCGATAATCATCAAGCCATAAATTCGTTCTCAAGTGCAACAATAATATAAGAGTACGAGCTTTTTTCAAAGGAGGTTTTTAGTTTTGGCAAGAAGAGGCGGCCTTATGTCCGAGCAATTAAAATATGAAATCGCTCGTGAACTCGGAGTTGATCAAATTGTTGCCTCAGAAGGATGGGGCGGAGTCAGTTCCAAAAACTGCGGTATGATGGTCAACAAAGCCATCGAAATTGCCGAAAAAAGCCTAACCCAGTACAACGGTGCCCTGAAATAACTCGTACTAACGGGGGATCAATCCCCCGTTTTTCTTAAACCAGGAGGTGATAAACTTGGTGGAAGCCCATACCCGTCTGGAAGAAGCCCTAACTATTCCCGGAGCCAACCAGGTTTTCCGCAAATATGGAATAGCCTGTTGGGGATGAAGCGGCTTAAGGTTTGAGACCATCGAGCAGGGTGCTCGAGCTCATGGAATTCCCGTGGACAAATTATTGGGTGATTTACGCAAACTCCAAAAAAGCTAAGCCACAAACCAGATATTGACCAAAAAGCAGGCCAATGTAGTTGTTTTAAAACAGCAAACATCGGTCGCTTTTTGATGCCTACTATATACTTTTGGTTTTCATGATCCTCATCGAGTTAAAAACAGCCAGTAATGCCACTCCGGTATCAGCAAAGACCGCTTCCCACATGGTTGCCATTCCCAGCGCGCCCAATACCAAAACTATCAATTTGATCCCTAATGCCAATATGATGTTTTGATAGACAATGTGTCTGGTTGTATGAGCAATTTTTATAGCCGTGGCTACTTGAGAAGGTTCATCATTCATGATGACAATGTCCGCTGCCTCTATGGCGGCATCAGAACCCAATCCCCCCATAGCTGCTCCGATATCAGCTCGGGCCAATACCGGGGCATCGTTGATCCCATCCCCTACATACAGCAGCTTGCCTCTAGCCGACTTGTTTTTCTCCAGTAGTTCAAATTGCTCTACTTTGTCAGCAGGCAATAATTCTGTATATACTTGATCTAAACCCAACTGGGCACCGATCTTATTCCCCACCCCCGACGTATCGCCGGTCAACATTATGGTTTGTTTTACTCCCAGGGACTTGAGCTCCCTAATAACATGGGCGGCGTCTTCTTTCACCTGGTCAGCGATGACAATACAACCAGCATAATGTCCGTCAACAGCAACATATACAGCGGTTCCTATTATATCAAGGGGTTGGTATTGAATATTATGTCCAGTCAGTAATCGAGCATTACCTACCAAGATCTCTCGGTCGGCGAATGTGATCTTGATACCCTGTCCAGCAACCTCCTCATAACTTTCAATGCGACTTTTGTCTACCGCATGATCATAGGCCTTTAGAATCGAAACAGCGATGGGATGATTAGAATAACTTTCCGCATAAGCGGCATATTCCAATACTTGTGCATCAGTATAGCCTGGAGAGGCATGAATGTCGGTAACTTCGAATGCCCCTTTGGTTAAAGTACCTGTCTTATCAAATACTACTGTTTCTACATAATTTAAGGCTTCCAGATAGTTACCGCCCTTTACCAATATGCCTCTTTTAGATGCTGCGCCTATCCCACCAAAGAATCCCAAAGGTATTGATATGACCAGAGCACAGGGACAGGATATTACCAGAAATACTAAGGCTCGGTATATCCAGTCTGAGAAGAGGGCACCCGGCATAACTAAAGGCGGAATAAGTGCCAAGGCCAAGGCAGCAAATACTACTGCCGGCGTATAATAGCGCGCAAATTTGGTGATAAAGTCTTCCGTGGGAGCCTTGCGGCTGCTAGCATTCTCAACCAAATCCAGAATTTTCGCCACGGTAGATTCACCATAGCTTTTGGTGACTTGCACAGTTAGTACCCCATTGGTATTGATGAAGCCACTGAGAGCCTCTTTCCCCGCTTCCAGGTGACGCGGCAGCGATTCGCCGGTCAAGGCCGAAGTGTCCACCATCGAAGTGCCTTCCAGCACTTGACCATCCAGGGGGACTTTTTCACCCGGTTTAATAACTATAATATCGCCAATGGACACGTCTTGCGGTGCTACCCTGTGCAGTTGATCAGCGACTTTTAGATTGGCATAGTCAGGCCTTATATCCATTAAGGAACTGATGGATTGGCGCGATTGGTCTACGGCCCTATCCTGAAACATTTCTCCCACTAAATAAAACAGCATCACGCCTACACCTTCGGGATACTCTCCAATTAAAAAGGCACCGATGGTAGCCACACTCATGAGAAAGTGCTCACTAAATATCTGTCCTCGGGCAATCCCCCGCAAGGCCCGCACTACAACACTACCGCCTACTATGACATAACTTAGTAAAAATAGAGCCAATTCTAGTTCAGGTGCTAGGTCGAGGATCAGGGCGACAGCAAATAATGCGCCCCCTATTATCAATTTTATTGTTTGCAGTTTGAAATGGTTGTCCTGCTGTGATATAGTCTCGGCCTGAATTTCACTGCTTTTTTGAACAACTTTAACATCCGGCTCGACCCGCTTTACAATACTTTCTATCTTTTCGATTATTCCAGGCATACTGATACTTGCTTCGATCTCCAGGGCCAACTTCCTGGAAATGAAGTCTAATGAGGCCCGCTGAACTCCTGGTACATGCTGGACTTCCCTTTCTATTTTGGCAGCGCAATTAGCACAGCCCAGGCCTTCCAAGATCAATATTTGATTTAGTACTTCGTTCTCCAGGGGATAGTCTGAGTAGATTAATTCCAGTTCCCTGGTTGCCATGATCATCAATCCTCCATTATATGAATAAGTCCCATTTCCAGGATCTGTCTGATGTGTTCATCATCAAGAGAATAAAATACTATTTTCCCTTCCCGACGGTTTTTAACTAGTTTAGCCTGCTTTAAGACCCGCAGTTGGTGAGAAATTGCTGACTGAGTCATGTTTAACAGATAAGCAATATCACAAACACACATTTCTTCTTCATCCAAAGCCCATAGAATTTTAGTGCGGGTCGAATCACCAAACACCTTAAACAGTTCTGCTAAGTCATAAAGTGTCTCTTCCTGAGGCATTTTATTTTTAACACGATCAACAATATCATCATGAATTACATTACAATCGCATTTGTCTGGCTCTGCAATCTTTCTGGACATACCACCGTTCATCCTTTCTGACATTATTGAACACTTGAACAACCGTTCATGTATAAGCCAATTCTATTATCAGAATCTGATAATGTCAACTACCGCAGAAAAAACAGATTCCCCTCTTCAGGTAACAACTGGCCTATTCAGTCTTACCTGATAGATGGGGAAATCACTTACCTATCGGTCATATTACGTTTTACTCACTCGAGTGGGATTTGCCCAGGCGGTTTTAGACCGGGTTTACCCGATTCTTATACTTAAAGACTTTGTTTTCCCAGGTGCGAATGGTTACTTCTTCTTCGTTTAGGGATATCATGTATTCTGGCAGCATGGGAGTTTTCCCTCGTCCTTCCGGGGCATTGATGATATAAGTCGGTACCGCCAGGCCGGAGGTAAAACCACGCATTTTTTCCATTATTCCCATGCCCGTTTCAACCGGAGTTATAAAGTGGGAAGTTCCTTTTACCTGCTTAGCATGAAATATATAATAGGGCCTTACTCTGATCTTGAGCAGTTCTTGATTGAGTTTTTTCATAATATGGATATTGTCATTGATTCCCCTTAATAAAACTGCTTGATTGCCCAGTACCACTCCCGCCTTGATTAACCGATCACAAGCCTGTTGGGCCTCGGGGGTTATTTCCAGTGGTGAGTTAAACTGAGTATTAATATAAATGGGGGGATGTTCTTCCAGTACCTTGCACAATTCGGCGTTGATTCGCTGGGGCATAGTAACCGGGGTACGGGTACCCAGACGTTTGATTTCCACGTGAGGAATTCTATCTAATTCTCCCAAGAGCCAATCCAGAGTTTGGTTGCTTAATAGGAGGGCATCACCGCCAGTGATCAAAACATCTCTGATCTCTGGGTATTGGCGCACATAGGCCAGGGCTTCTTCCATTTGCTGACGGGTGCAATGGTGATCTTCTTCTCCGAAGTTACGCCGTCTCTGACAGTGCCGGCAATACATAGCGCACTGGTTGGTTACATTTATGATCAAGCGATCCGGATAGCGCCGAGTGATTCGGCTAGCGGGACTGGTCAGGGTTTCACACATAGGATCGGCAGACCCCTGGTTATCCCAGACTTCCAGTACGCTGGGTACGGATTGCTTATAAATCGGCGAATCCTGATAGTTGTCAAAATCAATTAAGCTTAGGTAATAAGGCGAGAGTCCCCAGCGGAAACGCTTGGTTACCTGTTTCAGTTCTTCTTTCTCCTTACCGGAAAGATGCAAAAAGAAGTGGAGCTTTTCAACCTCGCAGATACGATGTTTCATCTGCCAGGCCCAATTATCCCAGTGTTCCTCAGTAGCATCAAAGTAAGCTAAAATCTTATTTTTGTTTCTTACGCTCCTATCATGTGCTCTAAAACCGGTTTCTATAGTAGGTTCAATATTTAAATAATCACTAATGCTATCCCGCAGTTCTTCGGCGCGTTTCAGTGATAAGCTGCGATTTAAACTTTCCTCATAAGTCATAAAAAAACCCTCCTATAATTATTTATGCGGAGGGATATTATTCTGACAACATAATAATGTCTCAGTACCCTCCCAGACAACGCTTACGAAGTTAGCTGACGGGTTAGGGCTGTAGGGTAGCCCCTCAGGCCAGGAGCCTGATTAACCCCTAAAATTCGGGTCCTCCGCTCTGCATAAGCAGACTCAGCGCTTAAAGATACTAATAAATAACTCTGATTAAATTATAAATCATAATGATCGCCGGCTCAATCTCCCTTGTCCATCCATTTAGCTGCTGTTCCGGTAGCCCAATAAATCAATAAAACTATCAAAACAGCTGAAGTAGATATATAGCCCAGACCAGCTCCTATCAGCATACCCACTATAGCGGTCAGCCATAAACTAGCCGCTACAGATATGCCTCGCACCTGCTGGTCTTCGGTCACCCATATCAGACCTGTTCCGATAAATCCCAGGGCCGATATGATCTGAGCTGATAAGCGCCCTGGATCGCTGAACCAGGGCCCAGCTAATTCTTTATAGAATTCGGTAGATATAATCGTAACCAGCGCAGCACCCAGGGCAATTAGGCCAAAAGTTCGCGCACTACGAGCATTGGTAGTAAACAAGCCAATAACCAGACCTACCACACCTGCCACCAGGATACGGATCAAAATATCCAACATACTATACTACTCGATAATTGGGAGCCTCTTTGGTAATGAATACATCATGGGGATGGCTCTCGGTCAAGCCAGCATTAGTAATGCGGATAAACTTAGTTTTAGTTTTCATTTCCTCGATACTTTTTACTCCACAGTAACCCATACCAGAACGGAGGCCACCGACTAATTGAAAAATTGTCTCTGACACATAACCTTTGAAGGGAACTCGGCCTTCAATTCCTTCCGGCACCAGTTTCGGGGCATCCTCCTGAAAATAACGGTCACTGCTGCCTTCCGCCATGGCGCCCAATGAGCCCATGCCGCGATAGACTTTATAACTGCGCCCCTGCAGAATAACGGTTTCTCCTGGGCTTTCATCAGTACCTGCCAAGAGATTGCCTAACATTACCACATCAGCACCGGCGGCAATAGCTTTAGCAATGTCTCCGGAATACTTGATTCCTCCATCAGCTATGATCGGCACCCCGTATTTAGCAGCCGCTGCTGAACAGTCCATAACAGCTGTGATCTGAGGTACACCTATGCCAGCTACAACCCGGGTAGTACAGATCGAACCCGGTCCGATGCCCACTTTCACTGCATCAGCTCCCGCTTTAATGAGATCCTCAGTGGCTTCGGCTGTAGCAACATTACCAGCTATAATATCTAACTCCGGGTAGCTGCGTTTTATACGGGACACGACATCAAGAACGTTCCGGGAATGACCGTGAGCGGTATCGACTACTATTACATCCACTCCTGCCTTTTTTAAGGCTTCCACACGCTCCATAGTATCCTTAGCAGTTCCTACTGCTGCTGCGGCTAATAACCGGCCTCTATGGTCTTTAGCTGAATTCGGATACTTATAGCTTTTTTCGATGTCTTTAATAGTGATTAAGCCCATCAGATTATAATTGTCATCTACTAACGGCAATTTCTCGACTTTATATTGGCGCAGTATACCCATAGCCTCTTCCATGGTGGTCCCGACCGGTGCCGTTACCAGTTTTTCGCTGGTCATAATATTGGAAATGGGCTGACTAAAATCAGTTTCAAAGCGTATGTCACGATTGGTGATAATGCCTACCAGTTTGCGCCCTTCAGTTATGGGAACTCCGGAGATCCGATAATGCTCCATAATATTAAGAGCATCCTGAACGATGTTATCAGGCGAGAGGTAAAAAGGATCAGTTATGACGCCATGTTCAGATCTTTTGACCCGGTCCACCATTTGGGCCTGTTCCTCTATAGTCATGTTCTTATGAAGTACCCCAATGCCGCCTTCCCGGGCAATAGCTATAGCCATACGGGTCTCAGTAACCGTATCCATGCCTGCACTCATGATGGGAACTTCCAAATTAATATTACGGGTCAAGCGGGTAGATACATCAATGTCACGAGGAAGTATTTCTGATGGTCCTGGAATGAGCAGCACATCATCAAAGGTGAGACCTTCCTTGCTAATTTTCTCCATCTCCTGACGGCCTCCTTTGTGAAATTTAAGTAATCTTAACTTATCGACGACTATTTTACAAGGTTTACAGGAGGGTTCTAAAGAAAAGGAGGCTTAATCGCCTCCTTGAACTGATCCGATTCCATACTGGAAGAAGTGATTTTGCAAGGATTCAATAGTTGTCTCGCTCACTTGAAACTGCTCCGACATCTCTGCAATGCTGTTCTGATTCTTAATTGACTCGATAAACTGATCAAAGTCAATGCCTGCTTCCTCGGTCATTTCGTTCAATGCTTGAGTACGGCTCCAGGGAGGCCACCGTCCCGTACCATTATTGCCGAGTAGAGCCATGTATTCACCCCCTTTTAGCCTTAGCTTTTCCACTGATTAGCTGCTTTCATACTTGGGAATATGAAAAAAGAAAAGCCTAGTGGCTTTGGGTTATGCATCGCTCCATTATATAGTGTGGTTTTTCATGCGCATATGGGTATTATCCAGATCTACTACGATCACCTCACGGCCAATTTTCATGACGGCTTGCCAGGGAATCACCAACTTCTGACGATCAGCCCAAAAGGTAAAGGCATTACCACGATTGGGAAGTATAATGGAGACGATGTCACCAGTTTCCTGATTGACCAGCATGTCTGACTCCCCGACTGTGCCCATGCGCATACCATCAAATATGTTCACCATCTCTTTACCTACCAGTTCATTAAGCCGCATTATCGTCCCCCCTACACCCCAGTATGGCCAAACCCACCTTCTCCGCGCCTGGTTTCATCCAGGATTTGCACTTCAACTAAGTTCACTTGTTGAACGGTGGCAAAAACCATCTGGGCGATTCGTTCACCCCTTTTCAAAATATACTCTTTGTCCCCCAGGTTTATGACCAGTACTTTAATTTCTCCCCGATAATCAGCATCTATGGTTCCGGGAGTGTTTAGCAGAGTAATTCCATATTTTAGAGCCAGTCCGCTGCGGGGACGCACCTGGGCCTCCCATCCGGAAGGCAGGGCTAAGGCCAATCCGGTGGGGATGAGCTGTCTTTCCCCTGGTTTGAGGCACAAATCCTCCGGGTGAGCGGCATACAAATCCACTCCTGACGAACCCGGGGTCATATACCTGGGTAAAGGCAGATCAAAAGAATGCAATCGTTTCAGTTCAATTCTCATAGCCGTTAACTCCACCAACGTTTGAACTCATTTTCCAGGGTTTCTAAAGCTTCTTCCGTTCCAATGGCTGCCAGAGAAAAATCATCCGCATGCAATGTTTCTGCTGCAAACTGATTGATTTGCTCAGGATCAACAGCCATGACCTTTTCCATGACCTCTTCCACTGACACCAATTGGTCATACATCAGCATCGCCTTACCCATACGGCTCATGCGATTCATAACGCTTTCCAAACCCATGTACATACCAGACTTGGCTAGCTGCTGGGTACGATGAACCTCTTCTTTGGTCACACCTTCACGAGTAAACTTGTCCAATTCATGGCGAAGAGCTTCGAATAGACTGCCTATTTTACCGGGGCCGGTACCTACGTATATGGAATAAGCACCCGTATCCGAGTAATTAGCTGGAGAAGAGAAAATCGAGTAGGCCAGCCCCAACTCCTCACGCAAAGCCTGAAATAACCGAGAACTGAGCCCACCACCCAGAATAGAGTTCATAATGTTTTGCGTATAGCGCCGCTCGTCATAATAGGTGATCCCCGGAACCCCCAGGCAAATTTGCACTTGTTCTGTATCCTTGACTACCATATTGGTAAAACGCGGTGTTGACTGGGGCGCCATTTTAGGAAGATGAGCCTCTTGCGCAGTTTTGCCCTCTAAATAGGATTCGACCTGCTCCTTGATGTGCTGACTGTCAACGTTTCCGGCCACCGAAATAACCATATTAGCGGGGACATAACTAGAACGATAAAAGTCAAATAATTGATCTCGATTAAATTGGGATACTGTCTCCAGAGTACCCAGAATAGGAGAACCCATGGAATGTCCCTGCCATAATTTCTGGGCGAATACATCATGGATCAAGTCGTCAGGGGAATCTTCATACATATTGATTTCTTCAATGACGACTCCTTTTTCGGTCTGAAAATCTCGGTCGGCAAAGGCCGAATTAAAGAGCATGTCAAACAGAATATCCATACCGGCCGATAGGTTCTCGTCCAGAGTGCGAGCATAAACACAGGTGTGTTCTTTGGAAGTATAGGCGTTTAGCTGCCCTCCGATTCCTTCAAAACTCTCTGCTATCTCGCGAGCACTGCGCTGGGGTGTACCTTTAAACAGCATGTGCTCAATAAAATGGCTCCCGCCTGACAACTCGGGGGGTTCGTGGCGGGAACCAACTTTGACGAAAATTCCTACCGCAGCTGATTTCAGATAAGGAATCTCCTCAACCACTAGCCTGGTCTTATTTTTCAACGTCCAATTCTTAATCATTTATAACCTCCAACTCGACGGCTTGTAACATATTTCGGCTTCCGGCCTAAGATTCCTTTAATCTGTCTAGAAAACTCTTTAACCAATGTTCCAGAGAGTTCTCATCGCTGCTAATGTTTTCAGCTACCAGGAGCGGCACGCTCTGTACATGTTGGCCATCGGCAAATATGCTGATGATTCCTACTCGCGCCCCTTTATTGACTGAACCATCGATCCGGTAATTGAGATCGACCTTCTTTTCGATATTAAGGGTCTCATCTCCCATCCATAGAGCTACATCGTGCTCAGCTATGATAGGTATCAACTGGCTGTTCTTGGCAGGAATCTCCTTAAAAACCTCCTGTTGCGACAAGACAGTTACTCTCCTGGTTTGGTTGAACCCATAATCGAGCAAACGCACGCAATCTGCGTTCCGATTGCCAGCATGCAAAGTCACGGCTATTAATTGACGACCATCGCGCCTGGCTGAGGCTACCAAACATTTACCGGCGGCATCGGTCGTGCCGGTCTTAATGCCATTAGCCCCAGGATATGATTCTAGTAAAGCATTGGTGTTTCTCAATACCATCGGTTGCAGATAACCAGGATGCTTAAATTCTACCTGAGAGGCCTCCACCAATGCGGCAATCTCTGGAACATTTAGAGCATAGCGGCCTAGCAAAGCTAGGTCATAAACATTACTCAGGTGTTCCTGGGAAGGCAGTCCCGACGAATTCTCGAAGTGAGTTTGGCTGGCACCCATTAAAAAAGCTTTTTTGTTCATAAGATGAGCAAAAAACTTTTCATCTCCAGCCACGTGCTCAGCCAGTACTACAGCAGCATCATTGGCCGACTTTACCAGGGCAGCCTTAAGCAGTTCACCTACCTCTAGTTTTTGTCCAGCTTGCAAGCCTATGGTGTATTCGGGAGTATGATCAGCATGCTCGCTCACCACGGCCACTTCATTTACATCCGCATAATCTAGAACCACAATAGCGGTTAATATCTTGGTGGTACTCGCCACAGGGCGTGGTTCATCCGCATTACGGCTTACAATTAGCTGTCCGGTTTCACTATCCATCAGACAATAGTGGCTACTGGATATATAGGGGAGGGAAGCTTGAATGGGCTGATCAAGCCCCATCCCGAACTGAAACAATACCAAGCAACATAGTATTTTAAGTAGTTTTGACATCACCTTTGATTTTTCCATCCTTCACAATTACTATCTTTTCCATAGGTATCATATTATAGCCATCCTTTTTTAGTTGACTAAGTAAATTCGGTAACGCCTGGGCAGTCGGCTCAGTAGGATGCATTAAAATAATGGCATCATTGTGAACCTTATTCATCACTCTTTTTACAATAGTATCAGGATCGGGCCGCTGCCAATCTATAGTATCAACACTCCACATAGTTAAGTTGTAACCCAGTTCGGAAACCACTGTCATAAGCTGTTTATTCTGCTCACCATAGGGCGGTGTAAAAAAGGTACTTTTCTGACCGATGATATCGTTAATGACTTTTTCCGTTTTGGTGATCTGAGTGGCCATCTGCTCTGATGATAAAGAATTAAAATGCACATGTTTATAACCATGGTTTTGAATACTGTGACCTTCCTGGGCCATCTGTTTTAAGAGATCCTTGTTTTTTTCGGCCCACTTTCCAGTTACATAAAAAGTTACCACCACATCCTGCTTCTTAAATTCCGTCAGCATCTGGGGTATGTATTCTTCCCCCCAGTCCACGTTTACAGTGATGGCCACATTCTTTTGGCCGGTATTTCCCTGATAAATAGGTTCAGTTAGACGAGTGGCAATACCTATGTCACTAAAATACAGCAAAGAAAAGCCTATAACTCCCGCTATGAGCATTGTTAGAATTACATAACTCAACAAACCTCGTTTGGTAAAATAATATACTTTCATTCCTTCTTTTCCTCCCCCAGTATGGAAACCCATACTCTCCCCTGACTTACTTGTGATTTGATAATTACCGGATTATCGGTTTGATTACGAATGCAAAGATCATAACCCCCATAGGCCACTGTAGCATCGCGGTCAATTGGCACGTAGTGAACTGGTTTACTGTGTGGATGTCTTTCCACGATCTGTAATTTTGCTTCTAGGGCGGCATTATAAACTGTACTGGATACCTGACACACCCCTCCTCCATAATCATAGTTACTAGCACCCATTAGAATAACCGGTGCCGGCAAATAGCCCCGTTCTGGGGTCCTTGGTCCTACGATTTCGTTAAATGAAAATTGCTTATTTGGCCAAATTACTGTATTATCAAGCGCTGCAGCAGCCAGCTTAATATTGGTGGAGCGCTGCTGAGAGCCAGAAATGTTGGTCTGATAAGCACCAATACTAGCCAAGTTCTCAAGATCCTCAGCACGATATTGGCTGAGAACTGTATTACGAGCAAGAGTTATGGTTCGGTCGGCCGGGGCTTGCATAACGTTACTTACCGTAGTCTCAATATCAACCATTACCCCTGGTTGCTCGGGAATGACCCGCCCCGTCTTCTTATCCAGTTCGGGTTCTTTGGGAACACGCCCCTCCTGCATGGCCATTTCTATTACCAGGCCGCGCACTTCTTCTCTCAACAACCCACTTATTTCTTGATCTTCCAATATTACACCGGGTTCTACCCCATATGTATTTCTAATAAAGCTATCCAGCCAGACACTGACCAGCGATAAGCTGACAAAAAAAGTGATCATTAATATGTGGCGGCTGTTAAGGCGGATGAAATAAAACTGATTTTTAAAAAATATGACCCACCCCTATGTCAATTATTCTCTAAATAATATTCCGAGATGGGCCTATCTATGCGGTTTTTCTTAGAGATCAAATAGCCAGAAAACACAAATAAACCGAGCCAGCTCGGTTTACTTGGTCAGGTTCGTTTAATCGCCAAATCTAATCGTGTCTCGGCTCTCTGAGCAGAGCTTTGCGGGAAAGGTTAACCCGTCCCTGTTTATCGATCTCGGTAACTTTGACTTCAATTTTATCGCCAATGTTAACTATATCAGTTACTTTATTGACTCTTTCCAGATCCAGCTGGGAAATGTGTACTAGTCCTTCCTTGCCCTGGGTGCCCAGAACACCAGGAATGATTTCCACAAAAGCGCCGAAATCCATGATCCGTTTTACTGTTCCGGTATAAGTCTTACCTACTTCAACTTCTGCAATAATAGCATCAATGAAGGATTTGGCCTTGAGAGCTGCCTCTTCATCAGTTGCCATGATAAACAGAGTGCCATCATCTTCAATGTCAATTTTGCAGCCGGTTTCATCAACTATCTTATGGATGGTCTTACCACCTGGGCCGATTATTTCACGGATCTTATCAACAGGTACCATCATGCGCGTTAAGCGGGGAGCATAAGGCGAAAGTTCGCTGTTGGGCTCAGTAATGGCTTCCATCATTTTGCCCATAATAAACATGCGTCCCTTGCGAGCCTTTTCCAAAGCAGTGGTAACGATCTCCCTGTTTACTCCGGTAATTTTAATATCCATTTGAATAGCCGTAACACCAATTTCGGTACCAGCCAGCTTGAAATCCATATCACCCAGGGCGTCTTCTATACCCTGAATGTCGGTCATAATGGCAAACTTGTCTTCCCGTTTAACCAG
>LSQX01322603.1_pt1 | contig 12970 bp, 9 predicted proteins | sample 654561 | NCBI WGS metagenome assembly LSQX01 (sample SAMN04489861, study PRJNA283612) | anaerobic digester metagenome | isolation source: 4 biogas reactors fed with cattle manure at either 37C or 55C with and... | place: Denmark: Kongens Lyngby | collected 2014 | reverse complement strand
AAAGTTAGCCAGTTTTTTAAGCACGGGTCAGTTCCTGAAAGCGATTATCTCATTTGCCGGACCGCTGATTGCTACTTTTTTGGCTATACGCTTTGGCGACTGGAAACTGGTGTTTGCAGTTTACGGAATAAGCTCGGTGGCAGTGGCTTTGTGGCTGGCACTCACACCCATTGTTGAGTCAAAGCCCGAAAGGAAGCCTGCGTCGTTCAGTTCATGCTTAGGGTTGCTGAAAAACCGTTTTGTAATGTTTATGGCGCTTTCCATTTTTCTGCTTGTTGGTGCTGAAGTGGCAATCAATACCAACATCGCAATAATTTTAGAGTCAAAGTTTGGAGTTACCATGGAGAAGGCTGCCATTGGAATCAGCTTGTTTTTTGCAGGCGAAACCATTGCCCGCCTCACCGGAGCCATTTTGTTGAACTGGATTAAACCGCGCCCGTTCCTGCTGCTGATTTCACTTGTCGCCATTGCCGGAGTTGTGGGAATTCTGCTCTCACCTGTATATTTTGCAGCCCTTGCTTCCATATTTATTACAGGTTTGGGCGCAGGAAGTATGTTTCCCGTGATTTTCTCCATGGCTTTGGAAAAAATGCCCGAACGCTCCAATGAAATATCGGGGCTGCTGATAATGGCGGTTTCCGGCGGCGCTTTTGTTCCCCTGCTTGTAGGGCTCGTAAGTACTTATGTTTCAGTTCATGCAGCGATACTGGTTATCGGACTTTGTCTGCTTTATATATTATGGGTTTCACTTTATCTCAAGAAAAAAGAGTTTGCGTAGTTGGTTGCAAGATTTTTAGATATTTGATTAGAGGCGGTTAAAATGAAAAAAGTTTCCTTAAGTGACATTGCAGAGCAGTTGGGCGTTTCAAAAACATTGGTGTCGCTGGTGCTCAACGGAAAAGGGCCCGAACATCGGATACGGGAAGAGGTGTGCCAGAAAGTGATTGACCTGGCAAAGGAGCTGAATTACCAGCCCAATCAGATTGCAAAAGGGCTTCGTACAGGAAAAACAAACACTATAGGACTGATTATAGCCGATATTGCCAATCCGTTTTTTGGAAAGCTGGGACGTGAAATTGAAAATGAAGCTTCAGCAAATGGTTATCGTGTAATGTTTTGCAGTTCGGATGAAAATGCGGAAAATTTCAAACAACAGGTTGAAATGCTTCAGCAGGGACAGGTTGATGGTTTCATCATTTCGCCACCTGCCGGCAGTGAGGAGCAAATTGACGCACTTGAAAGGAGCCGGAAACCTTATGTTCTTATTGACCGCTATTTCCCTGAAATCGAATCCAATTCCATTGTAATCGATAATTTTCAGGCTGCCTATGATGCGACTTCACACCTTATTTCTAAAGGATATCGTAGAATTGCCTGTATAACACTGAGCAACAAGCTCAAAACCATGCAGGACCGCCTTGCAGGTTATAAAAAGGCATTGGAGGATGCCGGTATTGAAGTGAATGAAAACCGGATTAAAATCCTCCCCTTTTCCCATGAGAGAAATGACTTTGAAAACGCAATCAAAGAGCTGGCTATAAAAAATCACGAAAGCGCTGATGCAATTTTTTTCACAACCAGCAAGGCTGGGATTATGGGACTGGAGAGTATCTATTCATTAGGATTAAAAATTCCCGATGATGTGGCTGTTGTCAGTTTTGACGACCCGGATGCATACCGGATCAGCAATCCTCCGGTTACGGCTGTTGCGCAGCCACTGAAGGAGATAGGGAAGGAGTCCGTGAAACTGCTGATGAGGCAAATAAATAATAAAGGAAGAAAAACCCGTGGAAAACAAGTTGTGCTGAAAGCTAAATTAGTTGAAAGAAAATCGAGTATGAAGTAACTTTTTTTGAAATTTAGCTAAAACGGTTTAATGAAAAAATTGAAAAAAAATGCAGAAAGTGGATTCGGAATATTATTTGGGAATTGATATTGGAGGAACTAAATGCGCTGTGGTTGTGGGTGATGGAGACTTCAACATTCACCGCAGGATTCAGTTTGATACCCGGACGGCAGAAAGAGGCTGGCAGAAAATTGTGGATGAGTTTTTTGCTCACATTGATAATCTTTTTAGCGAATTTCCCGTGGAAAAGCTTTCGGGCATTGGAATCAGCTGCGGCGGTCCGCTCGATTCACGCAAAGGAATGATCTATTCTCCGCCAAACCTGCCGGGCTGGGACAATGTTCCCATTGTGAAAGTTTTCAATGAAAAGTATCAGGTTCCGGTAGCAATCCAGAACGATGCCAACGCCTGCGCACTGGCTGAATGGCTGATGGGTGCCGGTAAAGGAACCAGGAACATGATTTTTCTCACCTTTGGCACTGGCATGGGCTCCGGGCTCATTCTGGACGGAAGATTATATACCGGAACCAACGATTTGGGGGGTGAAGTGGGGCATATCCGTCTGGCAAAAGATGGGCCTGTAGGTTTTGGAAAAGCCGGTTCGTTTGAGGGATTTTGCAGTGGCGGCGGTATTGCACAGCTTGCAAAATCAATAGTTTCTGAAAAATATCAAAGAGGTGATAAGGTCGGTTTTTGCACTCCAGATGAGCTTGAAGAGTTGGATGCCAAAAAAGTTGCCATTGCAGCACAAAACGGCGACGAAACAGCTTTGGAAATCATTCGTGTTTCAGCCGAATATTTAGGTCGCGGACTTGCAGTGCTGATAGATGTTCTAAATCCCGAATGCATTGTTATCGGGAGTATTTATTCCCGGAATGTGGAACTTTTTAAACCCCATGCAGAACGTATTCTTGCAGAAGAAGCCATCCCTTCCGCGCTTGAGGTTTGCGAAATAAAGCCTGCACTTTTAGGCGATTCCATTGGCGATTATGCCGCTTTGTGTGTTGCATTGTATGATGAAAAATTTTGATTTTAAAAATTGAATATGGAAGCAGTTCTAAAACAATTGTTTAGCAGAAAGAAAGAGTTGACACCACTTAGAGAACCCATAATGAAGGCTGCGGAAGCACTCATAGAGGCTTTTGTGAGTGGCGGTAAATTATTGGTTTGCGGCAATGGCGGCAGCAGCGCTGATGCCGGACACGTGGTAGGTGAACTGATGAAGGGATTTGAGGATGATCGCCCGCTGAATGCCGAAATTCAGAATAAGATGTTTCAGGAATTTGGGGAGCAGGGTATTCTGCTGGCAGAAAAGCTTCAGCAGGGATTGCCTGCCATCTCTCTTTCGGAGCATACTGCATTAATCACCGCTATTTCCAACGATTTAGGCAGCGACTTGATATTTGCACAGCAAGTTGTAGGGTATGGAAATTCCGGCGATATTTTGCTGGGATTGAGCACATCGGGCAATGCCCAAAATGTGATTAATGCCTTAATGGTCGCAAAAATAAAAGGTTTGAAAACCATTGGAATGACCGGTCAGCATGGAGGAAAGATGAAGGAACTTTGCGACATACTGATTAATGTGCCGGAAACCAGAACAGCATATGTGCAGGAATTGCACCTTCCTGTCTATCATGCACTTTGCCTGATGGTTGAACATGAACTTTTTAAAAGATAAATATTTGGTAATCAAAATGACAACAAAAATTAAAAAATCATTTTTTGTGCTGATTTTCACCATTTCAGGTATAGCCTGTCAGACACAAAAAGAGGCGGAAACTATCCGCTACACGGATTTTGTGAATCCAATTGTGGGTACCGATTTTCATGGACACACCTTTCCCGGTGCCACCCTTCCCGGCGGAATGGTACAGCTGAGTCCCGACACCGGAACCGAAGGCTGGGACTGGAGTTCGGGGTATCACTACAGCGATAATTCTCTGATCGGTTTCAGCCATCTGCACCGCAGCGGAATGGGGGCAGGCGATTGGGGCGATGTCTTACTTATGCCGGTAGTGGGCGAGCTGAAAGTCGTTCCCGGGAGCAAGGAGAACCCGGATGAAGGATACCGCTCACGGTTCTCCCATGGGGAGGAATACGCTTCACCCGGCTATTACACTGTAAAGCTTATGGATTACGGTATCAATGCAGAGCTGACTCTGACCGAAAGGGCGGGATTTCACCGCTACACTTTTCCTGCGTCGGAAGCTTCGCACATAATTATTGATGCCGGCCACGGAATACGGGAAAATTATCGCAGAGGTAGCGAAGTGAATATCATTAGTGATACGGAAATTGTCGGGCATCGCGCATCCCACGGGTTCGTGAAACACAAAAATGTATATTTCTGCGCACAGTTCAGTAAGCCGTTCCGGGAATACGGCACATGGAGCGATAAGAAAATCAAACCCGGTTCAAAAGAAGATTCCGGACTTTATACCGGCGCATACGTGGAATATTCCACCACCAAAAATGAAGTTATCCAGGTGAGGGTGGGTATTTCCTACACCAGCATTGAGCAGGCACGGCTGAATGTGGAAACTGAAATTCCGGGCTGGAATTTCGACGAAGTAAAAAATGAGGCTGAAGCGAAGTGGAATAGTGTATTGAGTAAAATTGAAGTGCAGCTTCCCGATAGCTATTCCCCGATAATAAAGCAGGAGAAAATGAATACTTTCTACACTGCCTTGTATCATTCACTGCTCTTTCCGGCAACTTTCAGTGATGTGGATGGAAAATACAGGGGTTTGGACAATCAGGTGCACACCGCAACCGATTTTGTTTATCTGAGTGATTTTTCACTATGGGACACCCACCGCGCTCAAATGCCGCTGCTTACTCTTGTTGATCCCCAACGGAGCCTGAATTCCGTAAAATCAATGCTGGCACAATACGATCAGGGAGGGTGGCTGCCCACACCACAGCAATTCGGAAACAGCTACACCAACGATATGATCGGCGATCACCCTGTTTCGGCAATTTTAGATGCTTATAAAAAGGGTATTTCCGGATTTGATGTGGAAAAAGCCTATGAAGCAGTGAAAAAGAATGCAATGGAGACTCCGCCGGCAGACCACCCTTCAAAAGGGAGACCGGGGTTGGAATATTATATGGAATATGGATATATTCCCTACAACAAGTTGCGGGAATCGGTTTCCCGAACACTGGAATATGCCTATAACGACTGGTGCGTTGCAGAGCTTGCCCGGATGCTTGGAAAAACCGAAGATTATGAATATTTTTCTAAAAGGGCAGCTTCCTATAAAAATGTGATTGACCCCTCAACCGGATTTGCACGTCCAAAAGATGATAAGGGTGAGTGGCTTTCTCCATTCAATCCGACTTTTGTGGGGCACGGAAACGAAAGACATTACACTGAAGCCAATGCATGGCAATATACCTGGTTTGTGCCCCACGATGTTGAAGGATTGATTGAACTGGAGAGTGGCAGAACAAAATTTGTTTCAAAGCTGGACTCATTGTTTACCATCAGCTCCAAGGTGGAAGAAACAGTTTCGGACATCACCGGAATGATCGGGCAGTATGCCCACGGAAATGAACCCAGTCACCACACCCTCTATCTGTTTAATTATGCAGGAATGCCGTGGGAAACGCAGCGTCTGGCGCGCCGGGTGATTGACGAATTGTATCACGATGGACCAGACGGATTGTGTGGCAATGAAGATATGGGACAAATGTCGGCTTGGTATGTACTGAGTGCAATGGGTTTTTATCCGGTTGCTCCCGGACAGAATGTATATGTTTTGGGAAGTCCACTCTTCAGCAAAGCGGTTCTCCATTTGGATAAAAACTTTTACAATTCGGATAAGCTGGTTATCGAAACCGAAGGGAATTCGCAAACCAACAAATACATTCAGTCAGCTACCCTAAATGGAAAAGAGCTGGATCATACCTGGTTTGATCACAGTGTGATTGACAACGGAGCAGTGCTGACTTTCAAAATGGGAGAGGAACCCAATAAAAATTGGGGTGTCAGACCCGAAGATGCACCGCCTTCAATGTCAAAGAAATAAAAAAATTGATATTAATTTTGAAAATTTAAAATGGAAAAAGAGAAGTTAAAAAAAATACTGGAAGAGATCAGTTTTGCAAAAGTTATCGTGGTAGGCGATTTCTGTCTGGATGCCTACTGGTTTATTGATGAGTCAAAAAGCGAAGTTTCCGTGGAAACAGGGCAGCTTACCCGTCCCGTAAAAAAACAGAAGTATTCATTGGGCGGTGCCGGAAACGTAACCAGCAATCTTGCTGCAATGGGTGTCAAAGATGTCCGTGCTTTCGGTGTAATCGGCACCGACCCGTTTGGGTTTGAGATGGTGAAGATTATGCAGGACAGTGGAATTAATCCCAAGAACCTGATAACCCAGGAAGAAGACTGGTCAACTCATGTTTATACAAAACCCTATGTGGATAATGTGGAGCAGGGGCGTATTGATTTTGGCAATTTTAATGAACTCTCCGATGTCACTGCCGACCGGTTAATCGGATTACTGTCGGATGAAATACCCGATATTGATGTTGTCATAATTAACCAGCAGGTTATGTCGGGAATACACACACCCTATTTCAGAAATAAACTGGTGGAGGTGATTCAGCGTTTTCCCGATAAAATATTTATAACCGACAGCAGGAATTATAATGAAGTTTATGACGGTTCCTACCGGAAAATGAATGATCTGGAAGCTGCCAGACTGATTGGCCTTGAAAAAGAGCATGATGATGTGGTTCTCTATTCGGAAGTGAAAGAGGCAGCCCTGACTTTATTTAAACGATTCGGAAAACCACTTTTTGTTACACGAGGCTCGCGTGGTTCAATCGTGGTTGATGAAAAAGGGGTATCCGACATTCACGGACTGATGATTTTGGCAAGAGTGGATACGGTGGGTGCCGGCGACAGCTATCTTGCAGGAGCTGCTGCCACCCTGGCAGCCGGATATAGCCTGCATACAGCCGCCGAAATCGGCTCTTATGTAGCAGGAGTTACTGTTCAGAAGCTCTTTCAGACCGGAACAGCATCTCCCGAAGAGATTATCCGGATTGGTACCGACCCCGATTTGATTTACAATGTGGAACTGGCAGAGGATGCAAGGCGTGCCCGCTACTGGAAAGATTCCGAAATAGAAATTGTTAAGGAATGGACTGAGCCACTGAAAATTAAACATGCCATTTTCGACCACGACGGAACCATTTCAACCCTGCGCGAAGGCTGGGAGCAGATTATGATACCTATGATGATGAAGGCAATTTTAGGCATTCATTACAAGGATGCCGACGAGTCATTATATCATAAAGTGCATGAGCATGTGATGGAATTTGTGGATAAAACCACCGGCATCCAGACGCTTGTGCAGATGCAGGGATTGGTTGAGCTGGTGAGGGAATTCGGGCTGGTGCCCGAAGACCAGATTCTTGACGAATTCGGGTATAAGGAGATTTACAATCAGGAGTTGCTGACCATGGTAAGGGTGCGCGAAGCCAAATTGACCCGGGGTGAATTGAGCGTGGAAGATTACACATTGAAAAATGCAGTTCTGCTTCTTGAAAAGCTTTATAATGCAGGAGTTATCCTTTATCTGGCAAGTGGCACAGACGAGGAAGATGTGAAGAATGAAGCCCGTATCTTAGGGTATGACCATCTGTTTAAAGGCGGAATTCATGGTGCTGTGGGCGATGTAACCAAAGAGGCAAAGAAGATTGTAATCGACAGGATTCTTGACACCATCGGTGAATCAAATACCGCACAGCTGGCAACTTTTGGCGATGGACCTGTTGAAATTCGTGAAACACGCAAACGCGGAGGTGCAACCATTGGAGTTGCCAGTGATGAAATGAAACGGCACAGCCTGAATGAAAGCAAGCGCTCGCGCCTTATTAAAGCCGGAGCAGATATTGTTGTTCCTGATTTTTCACAGCTCCCTAAACTGCTAAAATTGTTAAATGTTCAAGAATAACCTGCATGGCTCATCAGAAACTTGATCGCGATAAACTTGATGTAAAGCGGCTCGAAGACCGGAAAAATAAAGTGTATATAGAGCGCGACCATATTCCGGTAACCCATCCTCCGAAGGGGCTGTCGGAGAGTGGGATCCGGCTGATTGACCGCACTGCCGGGCGCATTAAAATGGCGCACGAAAAGGAGCGTTCGGTGATGCTGGCTTTTGGAGCCCATACCATTAAAAATGGTATGGGACCAACACTCATCGCCCTTATCAGGGAGGGGTGGGTGACCCATCTGGCAACAAACGGTGCCGGCATCATCCATGACTGGGAATTTGCTTTTCAGGGAAAATCGAGTGAGGATGTGCGCGAAAATGTGAAATTGGGGCAATTCGGAATATGGGATGATACCGGATTTTATATCAATCTTGCTCTGGTGATTGGCGCCTATGAAGGATTGGGATATGGCGAATCGGTGGGAAAAATGGTTCACCGCGAAGGGCTGGACATTCCCAAATTATCATATCTATATGATTATGCGCAGAAAAATATGAAGTCAGAGCCTTCAAAAGCTGCCGCAGCAATCGACCTTGCCGGAGTGATTAACCACTTTAATCTCTCCTTCGGATTTATGCAGATTCCGCATCCTTACAAACAATATTCCGTGCAGGGAAATGCTTATGCACTGGGTATTCCTTTCACAGGGCATCCCATGTTTGGGCACGACATTATCTATACGCATCCCATGAACCACGGTGCATCAATTGGGCGCACTGCCGAGATTGATTTTCTTTATTATGCCAAAAGTGTCAGTAATCTTGAAGATGGAGTGTATATGTCGGTGGGGTCGGCAGTGATGTCACCCATGATTTTTGAGAAATCGCTCTCCATGTCGCAAAACCTGAAAATTCAAAAGGGTGAACTAATTAAGAACCATTATATCCTGGTGGTAGATCTTGCCGAATCGGACTGGGACTGGGATAAAGATGGTGAGCCGCCCATGGAAAACCCCGCTTATTACCTTCGTTATTGCAAAACATTTCACCGGATGGGAGGCGAAATGCAATATCTTACGGCGGATAACCGGGACTTTTTGCTGGCATTGTATCAAAAATTGAATGCAAACGGATAGATTTACAAAAAGAAATAATGCTTAATTTTCAACAATAAACAAATAAAGGGAATGGATAAACAAGAACTTGTTCAACTAAAAAATGAAGCTGAAAATCATCTTGTGAATGAACTTCTGCCATTTTGGACAACCCGGATGATTGATAAAGAAAATGGTGGCTATCTTACCCATTTTGATGAAAATGGCAACGATACCGGCGAAGATGAAAAGTCACTCATCGCACAAACGCGGTGCCTTTACACGCTTTCGTCGGCGCACCGTGCCGGATATGGAGACGGGGAACTTGCTGCAATGGCTTCGCATGGTGTTGATTTTCTGCTAAACAAAATGTGGGATAACGAAAATGGCGGCTTTTTCTGGATGATGGACAGAAAGGGAAATGTGAAAATCGATAAAAAAATCATCTACGGACACAGTTTTGCCATTTATTCGCTAAGTGAATATACGCTGGCAACCGGCGACAGCCGCGGCGTTGAATATGCTGAAAAGGTGTTCAGACTGATTCAGGAGTATTGTGCGGACACCATGTATGGCGGCTACTGGGAAATGTTTCAGCGCGACTGGACACTGTGCGGTCCCGGCAGTCAGGGTGGCGACCGGAAAACATTGGATGTGCACATGCACCTGATGGAAGCATTTACTACCCTTTATGAAAGCACCGGAAAAGAGGTGCACCGGCGCAAGCTGCTCGAAATTATTGATTTGCTGCTCAACCGGATTATTCATCCCGAATACAAAACCGGAATACCGCAGTTTTACAAGGATTGGTCTGTTGCGCCGCAGATTAAATTCGATATCATCTGGGGCTGGGACAGATTCTCCGAAGACGGGCAAAAGGGAAATGCAACCGATAATACCTGTTACGGGCACAATGCAGAGTTTGCCTGGCTTCTCAACCATGCACTGGATATTCTGAAGGAAAATCCGGAGAAATACAGCGGTTTATTCCGCACCATCTATGACCATACCATAAACAATGGCATCGACTATGAATATGGCGGCGTATTCGTGGAAGGACCCCATTCGGGCGGTGTTTATGACCGTGAAAAGGAATTTTGGCAGCAGGCAGAAGTATTGATAGGCCTGCTTGATGCCGTCATTTTGTTAGGCGATGAAAAATATATGGATGCCTATAAAAATGTGCACCGTTTTGTTTTCGACAAAGTGATCAACAAGGGAGTCGGGGAGTGGTATCCGCTGCTCACACGAAAAGGAGAACCCATCTGGACGCACATGAGCCATTCATGGAAAATCAATTACCACACGGTGAGGGCGATGGTGCAAAGCATTAAACGGTTGGAAAAAATAATCAGTAACCAATAACCAACAATAACAGAATCAATGAGTATTTCACTGCATGGACTTGATTGGATAGTGGGAATCACGGTACTGTTGGGCAGTTTGGCTGTGGGGCTATATATGGCTTACAGCCGGAGGGCAGGAAAAGACAGCTCCAGTTTCTTTTTAGGCGGAAGAGCAATAAAATGGCCGGTTATTGGCGCTTCACTTTTTGCTACCAATATCGGTGCCGAGCATCTGGTGGGGTTGTCGGGAGACGCCTATCGCTACGGGCTTTCTGCCGGAACGGTGGAACTCACCACTGCAATCACACTTGGTTTTGCCTGTGCCATTTTGTTTCCGCACTACATAAAAAATAAAATTTTCACGATTCCCGAATTTCTGGAAATTCGCTATAACCGTAAAGCACGGATTTTCTTTTCCGGTTTGATGCTGATTATCAGCATAATGACCAAGCTGGCTTTCACGCTTTTTGCCGGAGCGCTGGTGCTGAACAGCCTGATGGGCTGGAGCGTGATGACCACCGTTTTTTATATCGGGATTGTTGTGGCACTGTTCACCATTATCGGCGGTTTCACCGCCGTAGCCTATACTGATGCAATTCAAACCATAATTATGATTGTGGGCTGTTCAATTATGCTTTTTATTGGACTTGACAAAGTGGGCGGCTGGAGCGGTTTGATGGAAAAAGTTCCCGAAGCGATGACTATCGCGAAACCGGTGGAAGACCCGGTATATCCTTTTTGGGGAATTCTTGCCACCGCTTTTTATGCCGGAATTTTTTACTGGGGCATTGATCAGGTGAACGTGCAGCGGGCGCTGGCAGCTCCAAACCTGCATCAGGCAAGATGGGGAGCCATGTTTGCAACATTTCTCAAACTTTTCCCGATTTTTATTTTCGCCCTGCCCGGAGTGATCGCTTTTGCCCTTTTCCCCGGCTTGGAAGGCGACGAGACCAAACAAACATTTATTGTGCTGCTCAATCAACTTCTGCCTTCCGGAGTGAGGGGACTTGTGCTGGCTTCACTGATTGCGGCGCTCATCTCTTCGCTGATTGCGGTTTTGAATTCGGTCTCCACGCTGGTTGTGCGCGATTTTGTGGTGGAAATTCGCCCCAAAACATCGGAGAAAAGGCAGGTGTTCATCGGCAGAATAGTAATTTTTGTTGTCATCCTTTTAGGTATCGGTGCGGCTTATCTGGTTTATAAAAACGATGAAGGTTTGTACAAATATCTGCAAACCATTTCAGCTTATCTGGTTATTCCGGTTTTCCCCGCAATTTTCTTTGGGATTGTGAGCAAGAAGGTGACGTTTAAGGGCGCTGTTGCTTCTGTTTTGGTAGGTGTAATTCTGGCAACAATTTTTGTGGTTGACCAGTTTATTGGACCCGAAACCGGGAAAGCAGTTTTCCCTTTCCTGCATTATAAATATACATTGAATTTTGGCTTCCGCGGATTATGGGCTGAAATTCTCATTACGGGAATTTTATTTCTTGTTTCGGCATTCACTGAAAAAACAGCACCCGGGAAGCTGGCAAAAACAACAATCAACTATTCCGGGAGAATCGCAAAATTTGAAGGTTGGTCGGACTGGCGGCTGCACCTGGGAATACTTTCAGTAATAACCATTTTTTTGTATGTTTGGTTGAGTTGATAAGTTATGAACCATGCGAACCAAGGGTTCAATTATTGATTAGAATAAATCATTTAAAAATAAATTGACGTTATGAACAGGTTTAGAAGTTACCATTTGATTCTAAGTGTTTTTTTGGCATTGTTTGCAGTGGGATGTAACACTACAGCTCCCGAAGCGCTGAAAGACAAAGAATTGTCGTTGCAGTTCAATGAAAACCAAACCTTTAAAATTGCTCAGTTTACCGATATTCATTGGCGAAATGAAAATGAGGAGCAGTGTGCCAAAACTGAAGAAGTAATCCGTCAAATTCTTGAAATTGAAAAGCCCGACCTGGCAGTACTAACAGGTGATATTGTGAACCATCCTGCAGAAGATGGGTGGAAAAGGGTAACATCATTTTTTACGGATGCAGGTGTAAATTTTGCTGTAACAATGGGAAATCACGACCATGAATCGGAATGGACCCACCAGCAAATTTTTGAATTTCTTGCAAGCAAGCCCGGCTTTGTGGGAGAGATTGGGCCGGAGGATATTTCGGGCGAAGGAAATTACATCATAACCCTTCAGTCGGCAGAATCAGATGCCGTAAAAGCTTTGCTCTACTTTTTTGATTCCAATGCCTATGCACCGGATAAAACGGTGAGTGATTACGATTGGATAAAATTTGACCAGATAGCCTGGTACAGGGAACAAAGTAAAAACTATACAGCAAAGAACGGGGGAGAGCCCTATCCTGCACTCGCTTTCTTTCATATTCCCCTGCCCGAATATTCAGAAGTGATCGGAAAACCGACTACCATCGGCGAAAGCGATGAGAGAATCTGCTCTCCGGAGATAAATACCGGAATGTTTGCTTCCATGTGGGAAATGAAAGATGTTATGGGAACTTTTGTGGGGCACGACCACAATAATAACTATATCGGGATATACAACGGAATTGCGTTAGCCTACGGACAAAGTTCGGGCTATGGTGGCTACGGAAATATGAAAGGTTCGCGAATTATCGAATTGCAGGAAGGCAAATATGGTTTTAATACCTGGGTCAGAACACTGGAAGGAACATCACTGCATTATAATTTTCCGTTTGGTTACTCTTTCAT
>LSQX01303339.1_pt1 | contig 12971 bp, 9 predicted proteins | sample 654561 | NCBI WGS metagenome assembly LSQX01 (sample SAMN04489861, study PRJNA283612) | anaerobic digester metagenome | isolation source: 4 biogas reactors fed with cattle manure at either 37C or 55C with and... | place: Denmark: Kongens Lyngby | collected 2014 | reverse complement strand
TCAGGTTGATGAATTATTCAGGCTATATCTTCATAAAAATGATTCTCAAGAATTTGCTTGAATATATCGTCAGACTCATCCGTATAGTCGCGGATAGAAATACTGTGAGAATAAAGACTCAAAGCTGATTTCTTTTGATCTTCAGAAAAAATATTGTCATTTAATATTGCCATAATTTCATCCCCTGGAATCACCAAGTCAGATATTTCCGTATATTCATCGAAATTGGCATGAATATAATCTAATGTGCAGGAGCCATAATGCTCGCGAATATGCTCAAGCGTCGCTAGATTCATTTCAAGCATGCCAATATTGATGAGGGTGCGCACCCGTTCTGGATCTAGCTCGGTAGAGTCAAAGGAAACAGCTTGAAAGGGCAATGTGCTTAGAATGCTTTTGTATCTATCTAGGGTTATGTCGTTACAAAGAAGAACATTGTCGAAAAAACTTTTTGGAAGGTCCTCCCCCTGAAACAAATCCGGATTAGAGAAGTCCAGCTGTTTGACGGGGAAACTATTAATGAAATTGATTAGTGGTTGATCCAATTCTGTCTCGATATTGGCGAAATATGTCACAATATTTGGGAGTGACTGAGCCAGTTTGTTATTCTCTAGAAGTACAGACCACATTTCATGATCACTAACCGTGTTGAGAACCGAAACCACAACAGAGAGCCGTTGAATATATTTTTTCTTTGTATCACTGGTAAGCTTGTCAGAATTCAAGACCTGAAGAACAACATCATCATCATCAGAAATTGAAGAATATCCCTCATCCAGCAGCAGGTTCAGACAGGAATCGAGGTCGTTTGCGACACGCTTTGCTAGAAATTGTTCTGATTCGCTTAAAATGGCAGAAAGCCAACGATTCTGGAGATGATTTAAGGTGTCCTCTTGATAAAACATCTTCAGCATGATTTCAATATTATGAGTGTTTAGATCGTATAAACTGTGCTCATAAACTCCTTCCATCAACTGTCGGTTTACATTTTCATCGTCGATTTTGCTAAAACTAATCTCCAGCTCATACAAATTTTCAATATAGTTGTCAGTAGCCTCGTCCTCAAAAATTAAAACGCTCGAGTGGTCAGAGGTCCAATTTGCAAGATGGCTATCTTGATTAAGCTGTAAAATATTTTCTGTTTTTATGGAATTCAAGGCCAATTGAACCCATTGCAACAATATTTGTTCTGGCAAACTGTTTTTGGGGATTGCGTCTGCTAGAAACGTTGGCCATTCACTGTGAATGGCACTAATGAGGTTCGTCTTGCTCTCAGAATATAGCTGAAAATGATTGATTATAAATCGGTAGTTACGGTCTTTATGTAGCTGTAAGACCATGCTTGAAAGCCTTGACCGATGCTCAGCGTCTAGAGCAGATGACACCAAATAATCGAACAAATCATGGTTTATAGTTTCAGGTTGCAAAAAATACCTGTCTGAGATGCGATCATACAGTTTATCTGGATTATTTAACTTGTAGTCCGGCTTAAAGGCTTTTTGATCTGTTATTGACCGAAGGAATAGCATGTCACTATGACTTATGCTGGCAGGATAGAAATAGGTCAAATAATCGGGATAGGTTTCATCAATGTAGCCACTCCGCAAAAGATATTTCAGCAGATCAAAGTAATGGTTACCCTTGACATCTAAAAACAACTCTGTTTCACCCGCTATATTTTTAACATTTATGCTATTGAAATGCTCAGTGATATTGCTTCGGTCTAAAGTGTCTTTTAGTTGCAAATGAGCAAGCCGACTCAATTTTTTAGTAAGGCTATCTCGTTCTTTCGATAAACCTTCTTTTTCCAACTGCTGTTTTGCAAGTGCATTATCCCTTAATCTTAAAAGAATATCCTTGATTTCAGGTGCGTGAGGACGCTGCGCATATCGTGATAGATAACTTTCAAGTTTATCAATCTTATCAAGTGAAGGGTGTTTATAGCTTGCTGTTTCTATGATACTATCAATCTCAGTAATCCTGTTCTCATATAACTCTTTCTGACCTTGTAGAAGAGATGGAGTTGATCTGAATATTTCAGCCACGAAACCTCTGTCCAGCTGCAATTCAGTAAAATCCTTTGGGAAAAGATTTTTGTAGGTGATTAGTGCAAGCAGTCTATTGTGGTCTAAGTTTGTGGTATTAATTTGTCGGTTATAGATGACATATTCATTGATAATATTTCGCAAAATACGCATTTCATCGATATACAGGGACAGATCTCGAAGAAAATACTCATCGAAGCGATCTAAAATATCCTGTTCCTTGAGATAGGTGAGAAACATGTCGTAGGAATTTGAGCTATCAATGACGGGCACAACTGGAATGATTAGGTCAAAAAACTTTGTGCGGTCTTTAGTAGTAAACATGTCATCACGTACAAGATAAAAGAAGCGCACACGTTTTTTTCTTGAGCGTTTAGTGTTTTGACGAACATTTACAAGTTGATTGACTTCTCTTAAACGCACTAAAATTTCTGGTGACTGCAATCGGTCGAAATTCTCAAAAACAATTGCATTTACATTTGCATTGTTTAATAAATACAATACTTCGTTAAGATATTTATCAAACAGAGATTCATCCGCCTTTTCATTAAGTTCGATCTCATTGCCTTGAACAGCAATCTTTCTGAGACACTTAGTCGTTCTGAGATACCATATCAATTTATATGTCAGAAATGTAACCGCAATCAGCATAGCAACAAATGCCCATCCTCTGCAGGCGGCACTTGCAATCCACTCGAAGCGACTAATTTCATTCTCAATAATAAATCTAACGACACTGGTAAACTTAAATTGATACAAAAGCAGGGCTATTGTTGTAATAATCCAGAATGCAAATCTGCCTGCCCCCCACTTGGTCACTGGGTTCTTTAAGTGAAATGCGGTGAGTGGAATATAACTAGGTTTAATTTGATGCAGTAGCTGGCTGAGAATTTTACGTTCTATAAAGGCGATATTATCTAAGGCTTTTTTAGTATTGCCGACGCCTTGTAAGTCAAAGTCGGTTAGAGAAATATGTATAAATCTCTTTTTCTTATTTCTTTTTTTATAGCTTTCGAGCACGCTACTTTTTCCTGCCCCATATGGCCCTGAAAGTGCGATATTATGTAGGTCGGGGCTATCGAACACGAAATCGATTGCCTTTTGATAGGTCTCAATATTGTCAACCTGATCCGTTGGGGTCAGTTTGTAGAGTGCTAGGGGAGTGTCTTTCTTTGGAGTGTCTTGAGTTGTTTTCTTATCCATTGACATCTCCTTTTCGGTGTCTTGCTACTCTTTTGTTGGAAAGAGCTGCTGGAGCAGGCCTTTTTTGTGGTGGGTTAGGGTTTGGATGCGGTGGGTTTGGGCGGTGATTTGGTCGTCCAGGGTGGTGAGGAGGGAGGCGATTTGTTGTTGTTCGTCAATATGTGGGGTCCAAATTGGCATTTCGGAAATCATGGCTAAGCGGACAGAATCAACAGAGTTTCTAGCACTCATTTTTAAAACACGCTCTCTAAAGTGTTGTGAAAAATAGTAAAAGAAAAATCGAGCATTTACGATAGGTTCAAATTTACAGATGCAATAAACTCTTTGGTGGAAATCGAATTTACCGTTTATATAATGAAAGTTTTTGCCAACGCCAACACCATCACCCGAAGTTAATACAGCCTCTCCGTCATACGAGTATGAATTGATGCGTTCGATATTTTGGGAACGAACAAAAAAGGGGTACTGTCCATTAGCTACATTGTCTTTTGTGTCCTTTTTTCCAGTGGAAATTCTGGCAAATTTCGATATCGAAGAAAATTCGAATGGCACGTTTCGGAATTGGGGGAAGCGGAGGCGGGGGGTGGTTTTGCCTGGGCGGGGGAAGAGGTTTTGCATGAGGCCTTTTTTGTGGGTTTGCAGGGCTTCTAGCTTTTTTTCTTCGGCTTGAATGAGGTTGTCGAGGGAACTGAAACAATCGGCAACCTTCGTTTGCTCGGCAAGACCAGGGATCGTAACCAATTGTGAATAGACGGTGTTGCGATTTAATCCTGGAATAGCGCCAATATCTTGAATGCTGTCAAGTCGTATAGCCGTAAGGAGGCGCCAAATAAAATAGAAGTTATTTTGATTAGGTGACTTCAAGACAACGTAAAATGTAGTGTCAATAGGAGTGCAATCACTTTCGAACAGATTAATTTTTCCGACGGAACCTTTACGCCCTACCACGACTACAGGACCGGATACCATTGCAGGTTCATGGAAACCGACAACGCCATTGGATCCTACGACGGCATATCCTTGCCCTGTTCGTTTTTTTTCGGGCAAGGAAATGCCATACTCTAAAGTAATTATATCCCCGAGTGTTACCTGATCCCACCCGCCTTCCTTCCGGAACTCCGGGAATCTGAGTTTGGGTATTTTGGGGTGGGTTTTCATGTGGGGGGCGATGTGGTGGGTGGTGTGGTGTGGGTTGAGTATTCGTAGGCGGCGAGGCCGGAGATGGGGCGTCCGTCGGCTCGTTTTTTGAGGAGGGGGATGAGGTGGGCCATGAGGTCGAGTTCGCGTTGTGCGCGTTGCCGCCAGTTGAGTTGGAGGGGTGCGAGGAGGTCGGTGAGGGCGTCGGGGTCGAAGATCATGCGTTGGAGGATGGTTTCGACGATGGCTTCGAGTTGTTCGCGGGGGAGGTTGTGTTGGGCGGCGATTTGGGTGAGTTGCCGGGCTTGTTTTTGGCGTTTGAAGAGGCGGTAGTTGTCTTGGATTTGGTTTTCGTTGAGGGGGGTGTTGGCTTGGAGGGAGTGGACGTATTCGGTGATGTCCTGGCGTTCGTTGATGAGCTGGGCTTCGGAGGCGATGAGTCCGATGAGTTGATCGCGGGTCATTTTGGCTTTTTGGGGGTCTTGCTGGGTGTAGCGGGCGATGAGCTGCATGATGTAGTCGTAATCAATGGTGGCGGAGGCGAAGAGGACGAATTCGAAGTCGAGCTGGTCGAGGGCGGGGCTGCCGGTGCCGCCGGGTTTGTCGCGTTGATCGCGGAGGCGTTGGGCGGTTTCGAGGTAGGCGCCGCGGAACTCGCGGAGTTGGTGGCGGGGGAGGATGGATTCGATTTCCTGTTTTTGGAGGGGGGAGAGGTTGGTGTATTGGTCGAGCTGGGTTTGGATGCGCTGGACTTCCTTGAAGCGGTTGATGAACTGGGCGCGGGCGTCGTCGCCTTTGAGGTTGGCGATGGCTTCGGGCTGGGGGGGGAGGCCTTGGGAGTGGAGGAATTGGTCGAGCTGGGCTTTGGCTTCTTTGAGGCGTTGGATGACGGCGGGGGCTTTATCCACGAGCCAGATTTCGCGGGCTTGTTCGGGTTGGGCGCCGGAGAAGAGGGTGATGGCTTCGTCCACGTTGTCTTGCTGTCCGCGGAAGTCGAGGATGTGTCCGTGGGGTTTGGTGGCGTTGAGGATGCGGTTGGTGCGGCTGAAGGCTTGGATGAGGCCATGGTGGCGGAGGGGTTTGTCCACGTAGAGGGTGTTGAGGTATTTGGAGTCGAAGCCGGTGAGGAGCATATCGACGACGATGGTGATGTCGATTTTTTCGGCGCCTTTTCGGGGGAGGTCGGCGTTGGGGTGCTGCTGGTCTTTGATGCGTTGCTGGACATCTTTGTAGTAGGCGTCGAAGTCGTGGAGGGAGTGGTTGGTTTGGTAGGTGGCGTTGTAGTCGGCGATGATTTGCTGGAGGGCGGCTTTTTTCTTGTGGGGCTCGGTGGCGTTGTCGGCTTGTTCCTGGGGGAGGTCTTCCTGGAGTTGGCGGACATCGGCGTTGCCATCGGCGGGGGGCGAGAAGACGGCGGCGATGCGGAGGGGGGGGGAGTCGGGGTCTTGGGTGGCGAGTTGGGCCTGGCGGGCTTGGAAGAGGTGGTAGTAGGCGATGGCGTCGTTGATGCTGGCGGTGGCGAAGAGGGCGTTGAAGCGGCGGTTGGCGGTGGCGGCGTGGTGTTTGGCGAGGATGGTGTCGACGATGGCTTGTTTGGTGTGGTGGGCGGGGGCGGTGGAGAGGTTTTCGCCTTCGGGTTTGAAGTAGTCGATGTGGAAGCGCAGGACGTTGCGGTCTTCGATGGCGTGGGTGATGGTGTAGGCGTGGAGTTCCTGCTGGAAGGCGTCCTGGGTGGTTTTGAGGGTTTGGATGTGGCCGTCGATTTGTTTGACGGTGGCGTTTTGCTCGAAGATGGGGGTTCCGGTGAAGCCGAACAGCTGGGCGTTGGGGAAGAAGTCGCGGATGGTTTGGTGGGTATCGCCGAATTGGGAGCGGTGGCATTCGTCGAAGATGATGACGAGGCGCTGGCGGCGGAGGGATTCGAGGAGGTCGGGGTAGGCGGAGTGCCCGCGTTGCTGGCGTTTGCGATTGCGGGGGCTGTGTTCGTCGAGGGCGAGGCCGAGTTTTTGGATGGTGGTGACGATGACTTTGTCGGCGTAGTCGGTGGAGAGGAGGCGGCGGACGAGGGCGGCGGTGTTGGTGTTTTCTTCGACGCAGCCCGGCTGGAAGCGGTTGAACTCTTCGCGGGTTTGGCGGTCGAGGTCTTTGCGGTCCACGACGAAGAGGCATTTGTGGATGCAGGGATTGGTTTTGAGGAGGGTGGAGGCTTTGAAGGAGGTGAGGGTTTTGCCGCTGCCGGTGGTGTGCCAGATGTAGCCATTGCCGCTGTTTTCTTGGATGCAGCGGATGATGCGGTCCACGGCGTAGATTTGGTAGGGGCGCATCATCATGAGCTTTTGCTCGCTGGCGATGAGGACGGTGTAGCGGCTGATCATGTCGCCGAGGGTGCATTTGGGCAGGAAGGTTTCGGCGAAGTGGTCGAGGTTGGTGATTTTGGCGTTGTCTTCGGCGGCGAACTGATAGATGGGGAGGAAGCGTTCTTCGGCGTTGAAGCTGAAGTGGCGGTGGTTGTTGTTGGTGAAGTACCAGGTGTCGGTCCAGTTGCTGACGATGAAGAGCTGAACGAAGCAGAGGAGGGTGCGGGAGTAGCCGTTGCCGGGGTCGTTTTTATAGTCCACGATTTGCTGCATGGCGCGGCGGGGACTGATGCCGAGGTTTTTCAGCTCGATCTGCACGGCGGGGATGCCGTTGATGAGGAGCATGACATCGTAGCGGTGGTGGCTGTAGTCGGTGTTGATGCGGAGCTGGTGGACGACTTCGAAGGTGTTTTTGCACCAGTCTTCGATGTTGACGAGGGTGTAGTGCAGCGGGGTGCCGTCGTCGCGGGTGAAGTGGTTGATTTCGCGGAGGGTGCGGGCGGCGGTATAGACGTCGGGGGTGACGATGTCGTTGAGAAGGCGGTCGAATTCGCCATCGGAGAGCTGGACGCGGTTGAGTCCTTCGAATTTGGCGCGGAAGTTTTGTTCGAGGGTGGCGCGGTCGCGGATGTCGGGGCGGATGGTGTATTTGAGGTCGCGCAGGCGGTTGATGAAGCGGATTTCGATGTCTTCTTCGCAGAGGATGGGGGAGTGGGGGGCGGGGTCGGGTTGGTAGTTGGTTTTGGGGGCGGTCATGATGGGTGGGGGTGGGCGTGAATGGCGGTGGATGACATGGGGCCTACTTCCTCAAGGGATGATGGGGGTTGGCGGGGTGGGGTGTCAAGGCTCTGCCGCTGACGCGGCGGGGACAGCCACGCGGAGGCTGCGGATTCTTGGGAATGTTGGGAATGCGGGTTTGCGCGGGGGGCGGTTTCGGCTAGGATGGGACGCCAATGATGAATGCGTACGCGTCCAGGGTGGTTTTGTTTGATATTGATGGCACGTTGCTGAATACGGGCGGGCTGGGGTGCGAGGCGTTTCGCCGCGGCCTCGAGCGCGCGACGGGCGTGCCGGACGACCTGGCCTATATCTCGTTTGCCGGCAACACGGACCGGCGGGTGTTGGCGCAGGTGATGGAGCGCCGGGGGCGGGAGCTTGACGAGGAAACCGTCCGGCAGGTGTTCGCGCTGATGGCGGTCGAGCTCGAGGCGCTGCTGGCGGGGGCGGAGGTCGAGGAGATCGCCGGCGCGGGCCGGCTGGTGCGGGAGCTGGCCGGGCGGGGCGCGGCGCTGGGGCTGGTGACCGGCAACATCCGAGCCTGCGCCTATCTCAAGCTGCGCAGCATCGCGCTGGACGACCTGTTCCCGTTCGGGGGCTTCGGCGACGACCACGCCGAGCGGTCGGCCATCGCGCGCGCGGCGATGGCCGCGGCGCGGGTGGCGGGGCATGGCGGCGCGCGGGCCTGCCTGGTGGGTGATACGCCGTCGGACATGCTGGCGGGGCGCGCGCTGGGCATCCCGGCGCTCGGCGTGGCCTCCGGCAACTATACGGCGGAGGATTTGTTCGCCGCGGGCGCCCGGCGGGTGGCCCGCGATTTCCAAGATACGGCCGCCTGGCTGGACTGGGTGGAGGAAGCGCTTGATTCCATGGCAACCGATCGGCCAACGGCCGGGGAGCGTGCAGGATGAGAAATACGAAAATTGTGTGCACCATCGGGCCGGCTTCGAGCAGTCGCGAGATGCTCGAGCGCCTGATGGATGCGGGGATGAATGTGGTGCGGTTGAACTTTTCGCATGGCACGCGCGAGGATCATGCCGAAAAAATCGCCTTGATCCGGACTCTGGCGGCCGAGAAGGGGTTGCCCATTGCCATCTTGCAGGATTTGTCCGGGCCCAAGATCCGCACCGGTGTGTTTGCCGGAGGCCGCGTGGAGCTGGAGCCGGAGGACCGGTTCACTCTGACCGCCCGGGATGTGCCCGGGGATCGGCGCGAGGTGAGCCTGACCTATGCGGAGCTGCCCAACGACGTGGAAGCGGGCGACACCCTGCTGCTGGCCGACGGGGCGCTCGAGATGCGGGTCGAGGAGGTGGCGGGGCCGGACATCCACTGCCGGGTCATTCTGGGCGGCGAACTCAGCAGCCACAAGGGCATCAATCTGCCCTCGCGCAGCATTCGCGCGCCGATCCTGACGCCCAAGGATCGTCTGGATCTGGCGCTGGGGCTCAAGCTGGGGGTGGACTATGTGGCGTTGTCGTTTGTGCGCTCGGCGGCTGACATCGAGGATGCCCGGGCCACCATGCGCGAGTTCGGCGCCGAGCGGCCCATCATTGCCAAAATCGAGAAGCATGAGGCGCTCGACGAGCTGGATGCCATCATTGCCGCGGTGGACGGGGTGATGGTGGCGCGCGGGGACCTGGGCGTGGACATTCCGCCGGAAAAGGTGCCCACCGCCCAGCGTCTGATCATCGAAAAAGCCAATCTGGCGGGCAAACCGGTCATTACCGCCACCCAAATGCTCAAGAGCATGACCGACGCCCCCCGGCCCACGCGCGCCGAGGTGACCGACGTGACCAATGCGGTGCTCGAGGGCACCGACGCTGTCATGCTGTCGGAGGAAAGCGCGGTGGGCAAATATCCTGTCGAGGCGGTGCGCACCATGGCGCGGATTGCGCTGGAGGCCGAGCAGGCCTTCCGTCGCGAGGCCTGGTGGCAGCGGCTGGCCCAACTGCGTCCAGCCGACACCGCCGAGGCCCTGACCCGCGCGGCCTGCAACCTGGCCGAGGCGATTGACGCCAGGGCGCTGCTGATTGCCACGGAATCCGGCACAACGGCACGCATGGCGGCCAAGGCGCGTCCGCGCCGACCCATTCTGGCGGCGACCATCACGCCAGAGGTCTTTCGCCAGTTGGCGCTGGTGCGCGCGGTGCAGCCCATGATGATTCCCGAGCAGGAGCTGCTGTCCAACCTGTTCCGGGAGATGCACCGCGCCGCCAAGGAGCTGGGCGTGGTCAAGCCGGGCGATACGGTGGTCTGCACCGCCGGTTTCCCGCCGGGCAAGACCGGCAGCAGTAACCTGATCAAGATTGAGACGGTGCCGTAGGCAAGGCCCCGCGGCTGCGCCGCGCAGACTACAGACGCGAGACCACAGACTGGAGGCTTGGGCAGGAAGAAAATGGGCCACCGAGAGGTGACCTTGTTGACCCTGTTGACCTTGTTGACGAAGACGGTTGCGGCTGCGCCGCGAGGGATGACTCTGCGGGGGAGGACAACTTTGGGTTGACTGGGCGATGGTTTGGCCTACTTTGACTGAAGACATAGGGCCTTGGAGGTCAATCAGGTCAACAAGGTCAATCAGGTCAACAAGGTTAATCAGGTCAAAAACAATGAGCCAAGGAGGAGGGCGTCATGTCTGGGAGGTTTGACAAGCACGGGGGTTTTCGTCGGTTGCATTCTTTTACCTTGGCGACGATTGTCCAACTGGAGACGTTGAGTTTTTGTCGAAGATTTCTGACGTATAAGGCTCATGAAGGGGCGACGCGGTTTTATGACCCTCAAGGTCGGCAATATGACCAGATGACGCAGGCGGCGCGGAGCGGGCCTTGGGAATTGCGTGATTGCGGGAATGGGGAATGGGCGAGTTGTTATGACGTTTTTGGCGGTTTTTGGGGCGGGTTTGCGGGTGGCAGGGTAGGGACGCCTCGCCGAGGCGTCCGCGCTGTGTCCCGTCCATGCGGGACACAGCGAAGAAAAAAAATGTTCTGAAACCATCCGCAAAACTTGATACTGTAACTTTCCGCGACCATCTTGGAAGTCCTTCTTTTTTTTGCCCCGCCTAACGGCGGGCCACGGACGCCTCGGCGATGCGTCCCTACCTTGGGAACAGCCACACGGACGAACACTGACGGACATCCCGTCCCGCGCGTGCGGGACGGGACAGGCGGACGCTGAGGGATTTTGGGGATTGCGGGAATGGGCGAGTTGTCGGGTTCGGGTTGCCAGCGGGGGGGGCGGGCGGGTATGGTGGGGCGGTCTGATGCTTGGGGCATCGTTGGATCATGTATAGAAAGGAAGGCCGCCGATGGCCATGATACCCGATTTGCAGTCGTCGCTGCTGTGCGATGACGTGCGCCAGGAGAAATCCGGCAAATTCATTTTGATAGGTCTGTTTGATTCGCTGGGGGCGCCCACGTTTCCGTTCCGGCATCCGCGCCAGTTTTTGGTGACGCGCTGGTGTTCGGGGGAGGGTGAGTTCCAGCAGCATACGCGTATTTTGCGGCCGGACATGGCCACGCTGGTGGCCGAGGGCAAGCGGATTCCGGTCAAATTGCCGCATGTGGAGGCCACGGCCACCAATGTTGAGCTGTTCCTCAACCTTGAATTCCACCAGGCCGGCACCCACTGGGTGGAGGTTCTGCTGAACGACGACATCAAGATCCGTTTCCCTCTGCGGGTGATGGATGTCAATCCGTCGAGGCAGGACAGCCCGTTCTGACCGGAGCCGGGCATGAAGAGGGCTGATTCTGGCTGCCGTCCGGGAGGGGGCGCGTAATGTGCCTGGCCATTCCGGGACGCCTGGTCGAGATTGCCGGGGGCGAGGGTCTTGAACGGCGCGGCACGGTGGACTTTGGCGGGGTGCGGCAGGAGGTCTCGCTGGCCTATCTTCCGGAGGCCCAGCCGGGCGAGTATGTTCTCGTGCACGTGGGCTTTGCCATCACGTTGCTGGACACCGCCGAAGCCGAGCGCATCCTGCGGGAGCTGCGCGAGCTGGAACTTGGTTGAGGCGGCGGCGGTGAACACCCCAGGCCAGACAGCGACCGGCCCGGGGTTGTACATCCATGTGCCGGTTTGCGCCAGCCAGTGCGCCTATTGCGCGTTTTTCTCGATGGCTCCGGCGCGGGAGCTGGTGGCGGCCTGGCTGGCGGGCATCCGGCGCGACCTGAGCGAACTGCCGGACGGCTTCGCCCCCGCCACGGTCTATATCGGCGGGGGCACCCCCACCGCGCTGGAGGAGGAGGAGCTGGCCCGCCTGTTCGAGCTGCTGGCCGGGCATGTCGAGTTGGGCGGGGCGGGCGAATGGAGTTGCGAGGTCAACCCCGGCTCCCTCACCTCCGCCAAGGCGGAGCTGCTGCGCGCCGCCGGGGTGAACCGGCTGTCCATTGGTGCGCAATCCTTCCACCCGGACACGCTGCGGCTGCTGGGGCGCGGCCACCACGCGGACGACACGCGCGCCAGCGTCGAACTGGCCCGGCAGGCGGGCTTCCGGCACATTGCTCTCGATCTGATCTACGGCGTGCCGGGGGTCACCGCCGCCATGTTCGCGGCGGACCTCGAGGCGGCGTTGGCGCTCGAGCCCGAGCACATCTCGTGCTATTGCCTCGAAATCGAACCCGGCACCCCCTTCAGCCGGCGGGCCGCCGCCGGCGAGCTGGCGATTGACGAAGCCGAACAGCGCCGTCAGTTTGAATTGTCCCGCCGGGTGCTGACCGCCGCCGGTCTGGGCCACTACGAAATCTCGAACTTCACGCTGCCCGGGCGGGAGTGCCGGCACAACGGGCTCTATTGGTCGGGCGGCGAATACCTCGGCATTGGGCCGGCCGCCCACTCGCACTGGCGGGGCAAGCGCTGGGGGCACACCGAGGAGCTGCCCGAATGGTCCCGCGCGTTCGAGGAGACCCTCGAGCCCGCCGCTAAAGCCCGCGAGACGCTTGTGATGGGGCTGCGGCGCATCGCCGGCTGGAACCGGCGGGAGTTCCGCGCCGCCACGGGCTTCGAGATCAACGACCTGCGCGGGCCGGAAATCGCGCGCCTCGCGGCCGACGGGTTGCTCGTCGAAACGCAAGAGAGCCTCCGCCTGGCTGACGACGCTCTTTTCATCAGCGATACTGTCTTTGCCGAGCTGGTTTGAGCCGCTGGGGCGGGGGGGAGGGGAATTGCGTGATTGCGGGGATGCGTGATTGGGCGATTGGGGCGGGTCAGGGCGGGGTGGCAGGGCGGCCGCGGAGGGCGGGGAGCTGGGTGAGGATGTCGCGGGGGAAGCGGTAGGAGGGGAAGGCGCGCCGGCGTTGTTCGGCGACTTGCAGGGCGAGGTCCTGGCGGCTGTTGGCGATCCAGGCGCGGGTGAGCTGATCCATGATGGCCTGAGTTCCGAAATGGGACACCCGGGAAGGTGGCTGGTTTTGGACGAATAGACGCTGTTCAATTGAGTAAAACAGCAAAAAACGTCTCTGAT
>LSQX01101171.1_pt1 | contig 12971 bp, 16 predicted proteins | sample 654561 | NCBI WGS metagenome assembly LSQX01 (sample SAMN04489861, study PRJNA283612) | anaerobic digester metagenome | isolation source: 4 biogas reactors fed with cattle manure at either 37C or 55C with and... | place: Denmark: Kongens Lyngby | collected 2014 | reverse complement strand
CGTCAAAGCTGCCGTGGCATATTTGCCGATGGCATCGTCAGGATGTTTAACTACATTATCCGGCAGGTTGTAGCTGCCGACCTCCACAGTCTTTACCATTGTTTTGGTGATCTGATCTCCCGCCCTGATATCTCCGGTGACACGGATAATGGTGGTTTTTTGGGAGATGCCGGCATTAAACAGCGGGGTGATAACAAAGCAGATTAAAAGGGATAGTACAATACAGGCAATCCCAAGAACAGTGCGGTTTTTTAGAAAGTTCATTAAATGATTCCTCCTTCATATGAAATGTTTGGTATTGCTGCCTGCGGATAAAAAAATACGGGAGAATTGCACATAGGCAGTTCCCCCGCACAGGAACGGCAGCTTGTCCGGGGCGGTGAAATCAATCGCTGTAGTTGAAAAGATCGATGATCCTTTGTTTCAGGGTCGGAAGAACCGTTTCCCCAAAAAGGGCGTAAAGGCCGGCCAGCAAGAGGGCGCCGATGACCACCGCAATCAAAATGCGGATAGCCGAGTCGACAAAATTTTCACCGCTTTGAGACTTTAATAGAGCTTTTACTGTCAATGCCTTAAGGGTAATTTTATCCTTCAGTCCAAGTGCAAACTTTTTCATGGGTTTAACCTCCGATATTCTTAATTTTTTATTGAGCTTTTCACGTGATAAAGTTTTGTATCTTATACATCACCCGCGGGAAAAACGGACGGGTTTTACATACCGCCCATGTTCATCCCGGAATCCTGTACCGGCTCTTTAGGGGAGGTCTGCGTCATCCCTTTGTGCTGGTTCTGTGTGAGGGCCTGCTGATAAGCGTTGACGACCGCATCGTTAAACTGCTGCCTGAATTCCTTGGTGATGGGGAAGCAGATGTCTTTGTATTCACCGTTTCCCGCCTTATAGCTGGGCATAGCCGCAAACAGTCCTTTGCTGCCTTCCATAACCTTTACTTTGCGGATGGCGAAGCAGTCATTCAGATTGACCGATGCAATGGCTTTCAATGATCCCTCGGGGCGGATAGAGCTAATCTTCACATCCACCTTTATAGGAGGGGTTTGTCCCGATTCCGGTGTAATGGTAGATGGGGTTTGCGTTTTCTTCATGGTATTTTTTCCTCCTTTTTAGCTTTGTGTACTAAAAAAACAGCCTCAGGGCTGCTTTACATGCTCATGGTCTGACCTTGCTGCTGTTCTTGTCCGGGCGAACGGAAGTCAACCTCCTTGAAGCCAAAACGGTCCACATAATGGAAGGTGCTGCCGTCCTGATCGTACAGCTCAATAATGTCCGACATGGAAAGGCTGTGGCCTTGGAAGCCGGCGGGATGGTCAAGGTTGAATTTTTCATAGATGCCGTCAAGTTCGTTGGTTTCAATTTGGCCGTCATAGACCACCCTGTAATTCTCCGGGTCGGGTTCACCGAATTGTTTTACCAATTCATCATAACCGATGAATTTCATCATGATGTCCACATCCGGCTTTAGCTGGTGGATGCGGCAGTTTTTCAGGATGGGTGTTTCGCCGTCCATGCCGGGCTTCCCGTTTGCAAGGCGGTCATAGACGCCGTTTGTCCATTGGATTTCCATACCCTGCTTTTCAGCAAGGTATTCCTTCAGTTCTTCGCAATGGAACATGGGATCAACGATTGCCTTGCCCTTGTTCACGTACCCCGCAGTGTTTCCGTAGTAGAGGATACGCTGGTTTTTGATGCTGATACCGCTCATAGAGATGCCTCCTTTCTGTGGGTTTTCTTCTCCGGATTAACCAAAGCGATTTATCTTTACATATCCATTTTTATGCCGCCCTGCTCCTGCTCCTTTCGGTGGGATTCAACGGTTTCTCGGGATGGGTGGATCACCATACCCTGTTCCATTTCGAATACGCAGAAATCGCTGCGATCACATATCATCACCCGGTGCTGGTAATCCTTCTGCATTTCGATGTAGTCCTTGACTTCTTGTTCATTGCACAGCCAAACACCGGCCGCATACCTGCCGTCCGGCAAAAAGCTGTACCCACTGTACTCCGGCTCATGGCTTTTAAGGTCAAGAGCACCGCTGGGACGAATTTGCGAAAGGTGAAGCCGGGCGGAATCAGGCAGCAGCTCCGGCTTTAGAATGCCAAGGACATCGCTGCGGTTCCAGCGCACAAGCTCGCCGTCCGAAAGAGAAACCGCCAGAATGGAACGCCCTATGGGGTTGGGGTTGCTGCCGTTTCCTCCCTTACAGAAATACAACTGCTCGTTTGGGGTTCTGCATTCCTCCGGAAGGGATGATTTCTTCAAAACAATGACTTTGTTCGCAATGGACATACCATAGCCGGTTTCAATACAATCCTCCTGTGTGAAAAGCCTTTTCTCGGTCATCAGAAACACCTCCTACTCTTTGGTATTTTCTTCAATAAGGGCAATGAGCCGTGCCGCAAGAGAAAGAAGCGTCTGCTTTTCCATGGTCTTGACAGCAGAGAAGACATACGCCTCCACCGCTTGCGGGGACTGATCGCCTACCTCAATGATGTCAACCTTTTTGGCGGTAACAACACCTTTTTGCACACCGAGCTTTATAATGTCGCCGTGATTCATATCAGCGGCAGTCCGGAGCTGTTTGGGGATCAGGATGCGGCCTTTGTCATCTAATATCTTGTATATACCTTTAACAGCCATCTGACATTGCCCCCTTTCGCATAACCTCCCGGACAACTTCAGGGCGGATGCCCAGCTCGTCAAACAGCTCCCGCAGGTCATCAGGCAGATCCTCCAGCAGGTCAGACTCCAGTATCACCACGGCGCCGCTGCCGCAGATGATTTCAAGGTCGCTGTCCACCGGTATATCCGCTGCCTCCAGTAGTTCATGGGGCAGAGTAAGCTCGGGGCTTTCATTATCTTCGCAGAGTTCTGCACCGCACACCGTAAGGACAAACCCCTTAAAAGTACCGCACCTTGAACCGGCACAGCCAATGGCGCAAGTGAGCTGTACCTTATCGCCGGTCGTCAGCTCAGCTTCACGCAGGAGCTGCTTGGAAACGATGAGCCGCCCTTTTTCATCTACGGTGCTTTGAAATTCAATGATTTTCATATAAAATTTCCTCCTTGACCGCCCCTTTGCCGGGGCGTGTTTTAATTTTGCACGGCTGCATACAGCCGGTTATTCCTCCAGGTCAAAAAGATTCATCTGCAGAGGCATATCCCGCATGCGTTCCGAGGTATCATAATTGGAAATAAACACCTCCGGAAATTCACAACCGTTGTCATACCGCTGTGCCAGATTGTTGATGCGACTGACGGCTTCGATGTTATAACCGGCATACAACTCGCGGATATACCCACAGTCGTTGTAGCTCACCAGCCATTTGCCTTGGCAGCCTGCCAGGGTATCTCGCAGGCGCACATGATCTTCCTTGCGAAACTCCACTGCGTAGTGGCCTTCCGTTTCAAAATATGGAGGATCGCAATAAAAAAAGGCATGAATCCTGTCATATTGCCGGATCAATGCCTCGAAGTCCTTGTTTTCGATTACCGTACCCTTGAGTCTGCGGCTGCCCTGCCAGATAAGGTGGAAGGTCTTGCGGATGTCAAAGGGCTGACAGCCATAAGAGGTACATCCGCTGCCATAGCTGTATCGGATGAGCTTGAAAAAAGCGGCGGCCCGTTTGATATCGTTCATGGCGGCGTTTTCGGTAAGAAGGAGTTTAATTTCTTCATATTGGGGTGGGAGCAGATTGTTTTGCGCCAGCTCCAGTTCTTCGTGAAGGTATTCGTTGTTGAATTCATCCTTTTCCAGATACTTTTTCAGAACGAGGAATTCATCCCTGCCGTTTAAAGGAAAGAAGTTCAATTCCTTCAGCAGCGCCATAGGGCGCTCCTTGACACAGCGGAACAGGTTGGCAAGGTCAGAATTAAAGTCGTTATACACCTCCATAGGCGTGTCGGGCGGCTTTCCAAACAGCACCCAGCCGCCGCCGCCGAATACCTCGATATACCGCCCGAACTCCTTGGGCATCCGCTGATAGATGAGAGCACGCAAGGCTTTTTTCCCGCCGACCCAACTGATAATGCTGTTCAATCCGTCCTCACCTCCCCGAACGGCTGATCCTGTCCATATCGGTTCGCAGGCAGCTTCCGTCTATACTCCAGCAGATAAAACCAACACGGGGATACGGACAGCCTTCGCAGCGTGTTGTATCTTTCGGGGGAGGGAGGGTATATCTTTTCCCTGGCGGTGCGTGAGCCTCACCGTTTTCCTGTTTCTGTTGTGGTTTTTTGTCTTTATCCATCGATGGGGCCTCCTTTCCGGCAACAAAAAAGACGCCGTCTTTTCAGATAGCGCCAGCCTATGCCTTTCTTGATTTTATGATTGTGTTTTATATTTTTAGCTGAACTAAAAAAGAGCGGCTGTATCGTCTTAAAAATACAGCCGCTCATATATTTGTTTTACTGTTGTTGAGTAGTCATCTGCAGGTCGTTTTCACCCGACAGGCAATATTCCCTCATCTCGCAGATTTCCTCCGGGGCGTTTTCGAAGTCCACATGGTGATCCCTGGCGAGATCCACGGTGTACCAATAATCATAGGGGACGAAGTTTTTGTCTATATATTCTTTTTCTGCTGTTGAAAGCCTTTCATCGCAATCATCAATGATCCCTTTATCCGTAAAAAAGATAGTGCCCCAGTGTTCTCCGGAGGATTTGATATCCAGCGTTACCAAGCCGATTGTGGTAATCCCCGTATTGCGCGTCTTAATGATGGCGGGGACGGCTACAAATTCAAATTCTCCGGCTGTCAGGTAGGTTGTCTTATATATATCCGCAAAGGCGTCATGCAGGCTTTTCAGCACTTCCCTGGCGTATTGCTTGTCCGTCCCCTGGCAGGATTGATGCAGTTTCTTGAAATCAATCCCCGGTAAAACATCCTTATTGAGCTTTTCAAAATACTTGTCTTGCAATTTTTCACTATCCATCTCAAATTTCTTCCTTTCCTTATTTAATATCCTATGAAAAAGTGAAGGCAGGCGTAGGCAAGAAAACCGGCAGCGAGGAACACAGCGAGGGGAACGCTTTTTTGCCTTGTCGCCCCTGCGTATATACAGGCGGGGATGACCGCGAAGAAGAGGATAACCACAAGGCCGTACAGCCCGAAAGCGAAACCTAACGATGAAGTCAGCTTGATATCCCCTCCGCCGGTACCGCCCCATTTAAGGGCGATGAGCAGCAGGACGATTGCCGGGAACACAAGTCCGGCGATCCTGGCAAGCAGGGGAACATACAGGATGCCCTGCACCTCCCGGCCTATGGTTTCACCCATGACCACGCAGAAAATCCCCGTCACCAGTATGGTTACCCATGTCCAGTCGGGGATGATGCGCTTCTTGCCGTCGGTGATTGCGGCACAGAGGATGGGAATGGCATAGATCAGCATCATTACTGCCCTCCCGTTGCATCATCCGAGTACATGCTGTCAACCACTTTCATCTGCAGGTCCCCTCCGGTGATCCATTTTGAAAGGACACCGGCCGGGGTGTAGACGTCGGTAACAAGGAGCTGCACGACATAACTTTTATTGTCCGGAAACCAAACGGGAACGTATTGCCGCTTATGCCCGAAGGGAGAGTCCGGGTTTTCACGGAAGGTGAACCGGCTGCCTTTCCGCAGGAGAGGGATTGCGGTTTCGTAGCGGTGCTGGGGCAGGTATACCTCCGCGGTCTGCGGCACGGTGATCAGCTCCGGCTTGTAGTAGTTGGTTTCCACAGAAGAGGTGACATTGATGGCGAAGCCGTATCCTGACTTGATGTAGCCTTGTGGCTTGGTGTCATAGTCAAGGCTGGCGGTAACTTTCAGCTCCGCATAGTAACTTTTCCACACAAAGCCGCCGTTTTCGTACCTTTGCTCCCACCAAGTCAGCCTGGAGATTGCGCTGCGCTGCGGCGGTACCGGTACGGTTACGCTTTCTAAGGGCGTTTCATAGGTCACGTTTTTTATGATGGTGCGCTGGGTGAAGGTGTTATTTGCAGCGGAGGTTTCATTGCCAGAGGCTTGGGAGTTGATGGCCGCTATCAGAGTGACGGATTTATCCGCCTGCACGTTTGGCGTATCCCATTTAACTGACACGGTGTTCCAGGTATCTCTCGCCATAACTACGGCCGTGATGCTTTTTTTAATTGCAAGCTCCGGGACTTCGAAGAGGACGGATACCTTTTCTCCCGGTGAAAAATCAAGGCTGCCTTTGTTGGATACCCTGATGGTGCTGATGACGGTCTGGTTTTCTTTATATACGCTCGGCGTGATCCGCTGAACGTCTAAATCGTAGGAACGCTCCGTCACCATGATCTCCGCCGAGGTCTGGTTGTTGCCCATATTGAGATCGGTGTAATCGGAAGGCGGTAATACCTGCGCAAATAACGGGATGACGGCTTCTTTTTCTCCTGCCTTTCCTTTAATAAGGAAAGATTTTGTTTCATGAGGTTTGAAATCTACAGCGGATGGGATTGCCGAAACCTCAGCGCCATCTATGGCAGCCTGCAAGACCACCTTTGAAAGCGATTTAGCGGTATTATTGGTATAGAATACGGTGAAGCTGTATTCCTCCTGCGTATAAATCTCCGGAGGATAGGACAGGTTCACCCACAGATCGCACAGGCGGTACGGATTGTCAGGCTCATCCGGATTTCCGGGGTCCTTTGGATCGTCAGGGGCACCGGGGTCGTTTGGGTCACTCGGGTTGCTGGGATCACCGGGGTCATTGGGGTCGCCGGGATCATCGCCGGGCTTTTCCACCACTGTAATTTTGGTCATGGCGGTATTATTTAACGGGTTTTCATCCGAAAAACCTTCGGGCGCTTCCACATTGGCCCATAGGAGATAGACATCACCTGCGCTTCCTGCCGTGCCTGACAGCGTATATGATTTTATTTCCTGCGGTTTTAAGCTGATAGATTTCGGAAGCTGCGACAGGATATCCCCGTTATTTTTTGCCTGTATGAGTACAGCGTTCAGATTGACAGTAGAGTGGTTGGTGAAGCGGACAGTATAACTATAATCCTCATCCGCGAATACAGTGGGCGGTGCGAGGATATTGGCCGACAGGTCGCAGAAATTTGGTAGGTCGGGCGGGTCATCCGGGGGATTGCCGGGATCATCCGGATTGCCCGGATTGTCAGGATCATTTGGGTTATCAGGATTGTCAGCGGGGTCGGACGTTGGCTCCGGCTCGGGATCGATCACCCGGATGACCACGGTGGCGGTATTGTTATCCGGATTTTTATCGATCACGCCTTTCGGTATACCGATGTGCGCCCAAAGACGGATTTCATCGGCTGTAGTATCGGCTGTGCGCTTGATTTCATAGTTTTTGCTTTCATTGGGTGAAAAATCCTGTATGCCGGGAATTTCCTTGATCCGGGCCTCGTCAACCTTGCCCTCCATCGGCACCTCAAAGACCGGCTGGCCTCCGGCGTTGGTGTATGTCACTGTAAAGGAATAATCATCCCCCCGGTAGACGGTTTGCGGCGCCTGGATGCTTACCAAGAGGTCGTTGCCGTCCAGCTTTTTAAATTTAAAGAAGAAGTCCGCTGCGGGGATTCGGGTGTTGATCTTTTGGGTGATCTTGGTTTGGGCTTTGTTTTCGCCGTCTGGATACTCCGCCGTATCCGGCGTATAGTCCCATTCCAGACCGGCATATATAAAGTTGCGCGACAGGGATATGTCATCCTTCGTGAAGGTGACACTGGTGGTCTGGTAGGGGTAGAGGTATTCCGGCACACCCTTATCCTGCGCCGAAATTTCACCATAAATCTCTTGCTTTTTTTCATCGCACCAGGTTGCGTCCACAGAAATCCGAACGGGCGCCTGATAGGAAAGGGCCGTGAACCGCATGCTTTCAAAGGCCGTATAGCATTTGGGTGTCCAGCCGAAGCTTGTGGTCAGGCTGTCAAAATCCTCCCTGGTGTCATAGGTGCTGATCAATTTACCGTTGGCGTAATTATATACCTCCACCACCAAACTGCCTTTTAAGGTGTACGTCTTGCCGTCGCTCTTGCCGATCAGTCCGGCAATCCGTTCCTTTTCGCTGTCGGCAACGGTGTTTGCGTTTTTAAGACGGATGTACTGCGGAGCGGGAAAGGATTTTATTTGTTCCCCGCCGTCATAGACTTCCGTCAGGAGCATACCCACCATGCGGTAGCGGATGTCATATGTAGCCCGTACCTGAAACACCACATTTGCGGTGATGGTCAAGACGGCGCCGTTGTCTGTGGAGGCGGTGATGGTATAAGCTCCGCAAGCCTCCTTGTTTTCAATGCGCAGTACATATTCTGCGGGAATCTCCCGCACCTGTCCGTTAAATTCCAACTGGGCGTCGGTGAGAGTGCCTGTTGTGGCTGTGGCGCTGATTGCAATTTCCGCGGGGAAATTTTCTATGGCAACCACGCCGCTTTCGTTTTTTAAGCTGTTTACCGGGGAACACACTTCAAGCCCGATATCGCTGCCGGACAGGGCGAATGCCTTTGCCGACAGGAGCAAACAGCAGATGAAAACCATGGGAATGGCAATTAATATTTTCCGTTTCATGGGGAACCTCCTTCGTCGATTCTTGCATTTGCGCTGGTCAGGGTAAAGGGCAGCCGCACTTCTCCCGTGAGAAAGGAAAAAATGCTGCGCGTTTTTAAATATCCTTTCAGGAAGAGCCGCGGCGGGTCATCGGTGGCGGTGAGGCTTTCGATCTCAAGGGTATACACCCATTGCCCCTCGTCGGAATATTTGTTCAGATTCCGGTCCAGCTTCACACTTTCATAGAGATATTCATAGAGCTTTTCCTGCGCAAGGGCGCTGTCCATCTTGGCATACCTGTCCCGCCTGTACTCGTCGAGCATGGCGTACTCTACGGAAGAATCCATCCCGCGGCGGAGGACATAGTCTATTTGCTGATACATCGTGTCCATGCGGTAATATTCAATGACCATGGCGGTGAGAGTGAAGATAACAAAGACGATGATGAAAACAAAGATCAGCCCGTCGCCATGCTTGCTTTTCAAAATGGTTAATGCTCTGTTCAAAGGTTTTTCCTCCTTTTCTGATTGGATAGGCTCACTCCAGCAGCTTCCAATATTTCTCCGACATGCCCGTGATACGCACCTCCATGGGTATGCCGATCTGGAGCGGCGGTGAGGAGGAAGGGCTAAACACCGTAAAGGAATGGTTATATTTCAGTCGTACAGTAAAGGTTTCCCTTAACTGGATTCTTTGCTGGCCGTCACAGTAAGTGACGTCCTCAATAGTCATGGTTGGAGACAGGCCCGTCTGTTCTTTGAGCCTGAAAAAAACATCATACACGTTGTCGGAGATCTGCCCATCCAGTTCAATAACCCGGACGATTCTTCCGCACATATGGTTAAGGTTTAAGTAGACGGTGAAGATGCTTAAAAAAGAAAGCACCGTCGCCATCAGCGTAATCACTATGATGAATTTGATCATCAATTCAAAATATGTGCTGCCGGCTCTGCCTGATAGCACCTGTTTTAAAGGAAAGGGGGGAGAAAATCTCCCCCCCGGTTTTCGGCGCTGTTTGTTCATTTTCTTTTACACCCCCTGGTCGGCGGTGTTGTTTCACAGCCGCCGTATATTGATTTAGCTCAAGAGTCCCGTGATTTTCGTTACGATGCTATCCCAGATATCGCTGATGGAACCCTGATAGAGGGTCAGGAACACGGCTCCGACTACAACCACAACCAACACCACGATGAGCCATCCGGTCATCTGGTCGCCGCTTCTATTGACTAATGCATTTCTTGCCTTTACTGTGGTATTTGCCATTTTGTTTTTCAAAGTTTTTAACATGACAACATCCTCCGTTAATTTAAATTTGGTTTGATTTTTTGGGGAAAAGAAAAAGGGAGGAACGTATCCCTCCCTCCGGACTGGCTCTCACTTTAGCTGAGAAGCCCTGTGATCTTGGTCACGATATTATTCCAAATATCGCTGATGGAGCCCTGGTACAGGGTCAAAAAAACTGCGCCTACCACGACGACTACAAGCACCACGATCAACCACCCGGTCATCTGATCGCCGGATTTGCCTGTCAGCATGTTTCCGGTGCGCTTAAGAGCGTTTGCAATCCGATTCCTCATGGAATTTTTCCTCCTTTCCCGCATGCTTTGAGTTGCCATTTTGCTGTTTTGCATGTGTAACCTCCTGATTTTTATTTGAAAAGGGTTTTATCCCTATTTCACATTAATTAAAAAAGGCCCCCTGCCGATTTAATGAGGTGGGAGCCGATGACGTATAAGAGACTGGCGAGGGTCACAACCACTAATGGAATGGAAGCGATCTTTATTTTGCCGGGAAGCCTGTTCAGGTTTTTCCGCAGGGCTTCCCGCGCCTTGATGTCCATATCCTTTGCAAGGTAATGTAAGGCTTCCGCTTGGTGTTCACCACGATACAAGCCAATCAGGGCGTTGGTCAAAAAAGAAACCTCCACCAGGCCAACACGTTCATTAAAATTTCTTAGTGCGGTTTCGATATCCTTCGCCTTCATGTCAAGTATCAAGACCGCGATATCGTAATAAAAGACTTCGCTCGAGACTTTCAAATAATCTTCAAACACCTGTATCAAGTCCACCTGCACCACCGTCCTGTCGCTGTGGCCCTGGATATCGTCCAGCTTATAAAGGATGGACCGGACGAAGGACGGCAGTTCTATTTCGATGAGTCTCTTTTTTTCCTTCAGGGTATCCTTCAAGTCGGTCATGAAATGAAAGTATACGATGAGGGTAAAAATAAGGGTGACAGGCGCTATGTTCGGCATTCCTACGGCCAGAAGCAAAAGCGAAAGAGGCAGCGTAAAAGCGGCGCAGATGATGGCCCGTGCGTAATATTCCCGCGGCGTCAGGTCAAGCCCTCCGCGTTTTAGCATTGCGGCCATCTTCATTTCCTTCTCCAGATCCAGCCTGATCCACCGGGAGACCGGTTTCACCAGGGGCATGACGAATTTTCGAAGCAGCTTCGCGCCCAGGTTTTCTTTTTCTGCCTGTAAGTTTTTGATATTTCTTTTCATGCTGTGCTTGGGGATTTTTAGAATTTGCCTGCACATCAAAAATCCTGCCACAGTCAGTAAAACAAATATGACAATTTGATAAAACAAGGCAAGACCTCCTATCTGCTTGATGGATTCTGTTTTCTTACCGGTTGACCGGCTTAGTAATTTTTAAGACATAGAACGAGGTTCCGAGGGCAGTGATCATCATCACGACAATGAGGGCTTTCCCTATGAAGGTTCCTGTGAGCAGGACAAACCACTCTGCGTTGGAGAAACGCATTAATGGGATAACGGAAAACATCATAGCCGCCGTCATCAGGTAATCCCGCCATACTCTGACCATCATGCTGTCATGCTCTATTTGCATGGTTTTGGCATCATTCATACTTTTGATGATCGGGAAGAGCGCAAACTTTAAACGCCGGTCGTGGTGGCACAGGATCAGCATTTTAACCCATTCCTCGAAATACCTGTTTTTCACCTTCGCCGCAAGCCGGTATAAGCCATGCTCGATGTTTGGATTGATGAGCTTGATTTCGGTGATGAATTCGTCAAAGGGCGTTGGATTTCTCAGATGCACGGGGATGTACCGGTTCCGCTCCTGCACATAGCTTTCAAAGGCTTTGATCAGGTCATCGCAGGCGGTGTATGCGTTGGTGATGACTGACATGGTATTTTCCAAGCCTTCTATTTCTTCTCTTGCTGTTTTTGCGCTTCGTATGTTTAAATAAAAGTAGGGCGCCGGGATAAAGCACACGGCGGCAATCAGCGCAAGGCCGGCGTTGTTGAAGAGCAGGACGCCCCCCAGGAAGCCGCCCACAACCGAGGAGGCAACCGTAATCATAAATTTTTTGAGGGTGTACCCTGTCTGCCGGAACAATGTTGAAAACCGGATGACAATCCTCTCGGTGATTTTCAGCTTTCCACCCGCGATATACAGCCGCCGCTGTTTCAATGGATTCTTCTCCGCCTCAAAAGGATTGATCTTCAGCAAAAGAAAAAGCGCCAGCGTAACGAGCAGAAAGATAAAAGCAAGGGATATCTGTATCGTGCTCATAGGCCGTTTCCTTTCAGATTTTAAACTCGTTTCCCGCGTACTTGCGGATTTCTTTCAGTTCAACCCCGTTGATCAGGAGCTTCTCGGCAAGGGCATGGGATACATTTCCCTTGCGTTTGTGGCTACCGGCCACCTTGATGATTCTTCCGGCTTCGTCCTTTTCATAATGATCCACCGCAAATTTATACAGGGTGTTGCCGACCACCTCGCCATTTTTGACACCTGTCGCTTCATATATTTCCATGTATTTTCTGGAGCCATCGGGCAACTGCATTTTATAAAGCATCAGCGGGAAGGCTTCCACAATGTTTTTTAACAAGCGTTCCTCCGACAACGAAGTACCAGCTTCCAGGCACATGGTGAGGATTCTCTCATACGCCGTCCTCGCACTGTTAGCATGTAATGTGCTTATGACCGTGTGGCCGGTGCGCCCGGCCTCCTGGACGGTGAGGGCCTCCTTTCCCCGCATTTCGGCAGGGACGAGAACGGAAGGATGCAAGCGCAGGGAGAGCTTCAGTAAATCCAGCATGGTTACGGCGTTAGGTTCTTCCTTGGTTAGCAAATGAACGACGTCATTGATCATCACGCCGTTTTCATCAACCTTTACCAGTGAAAGCTCTCTCGTATCTTCAATGGTCACAATTCTTTTGTCATCTGAAATACAACTGAGGATGTATCCCATATCCGAGGTTTTCCCGCTTCCCGTCGCGCCTGCTATCGCCAATGAGATTCCATTGTTGACGCACAGAATGAGGAAATCCAGTTCCTCTGCCGTTGCGGTTCCCCAAGAGATGAGGTTTTCTCTGGTGATGAAGGATGGTTTTTGCTTTCTTACGGAAGCAATCGCACCCGTATCAGCATCGGCGCAGGGGGCAATTGCGCCCGACATGCGGATGCC
>LSQX01068663.1_pt1 | contig 12971 bp, 11 predicted proteins | sample 654561 | NCBI WGS metagenome assembly LSQX01 (sample SAMN04489861, study PRJNA283612) | anaerobic digester metagenome | isolation source: 4 biogas reactors fed with cattle manure at either 37C or 55C with and... | place: Denmark: Kongens Lyngby | collected 2014 | reverse complement strand
GGTTGTCAAGACAAAAAATCATTGGTTTCTTAACGCATCTCAAAGATAATTGCGACTATTTAATGTTAACCTTTTTACCCCCTCCACCGGTGTAAACTTCCCAGGGAGTAAGGTAACCTAAAGCCTGATGCGGACGGCGATGATTGTAGTGGTCAATGTACTCTGCCGTAGATCGGCGGGCTTCGCGAGGACTTTCGTAGTCCTTAAGGTAGACTTCCTCCTGTTTATAGCTTCTCCAAAATCTTTCTGTGAAGATATTATCCATGCACCGCCCCCTTCCGTCCATGCTGATTTTTATGTTGCCATCCTCTGATCTGATACGCTCGATGTAATGACTACTGGTGTACTGACTTCCCTGGTCGCTGTTGATTATCGTCGGACGAGCCGCGCGGAAGGCGTCCTCAAGAGCATCCACTACGAAGCCGACGGAGAGCGAGTCCGAGAAGGACCAGGAGATTACGTAGCGAGAATACCAGTCCAGAAATACCGTTAGATACATGAATCCCCCCTTCAGCCGGACATACGTAATATCGCTACCCCAGGTGTGGTTCGGGTGATTGATGTCAACGCCCCGCAGCAGATACGGGAATTTGGGGCTTTCATCGCCGGCGCTCAGTTTCGGGCCAGGGTATATGGCTATTATCCCCATGTCCCGCATGAGACGCTGCACTCTCTTGCGGGACGCTCTTAATCCCTCTCTGGACAGTATCGCCCCTATCCTCCTGGAGCCGTAACAGGGCTGGTCCGTATGGATTTCGTCAATTCGCCTTCTTAGCAACAGCTCTTCTTCTGAGAGCGGCTCGGGGACGTAGTAGAGCCCCGTTCTGTTCAACCCGAGCAGCCAGGCCTGCCAAGAGAGGGGAAGGTCCCTGTTTTCCCAGTCTATGAGCGCCCTGCGCTCATTAAGAGAAAGAGTCGATACCGCATTTTTTTTTGAGCCATTCAAGCTGCATTGAGAGCAGCCCGACTTGTTTGTAAAGGTCGCTTATGGTTGATTCCGTGTCTATTTCTTCCGCACTCTTCTTGCGGGGATCGGCGAAGAGGCCGGGCAGTCCTTCAGTGGCGGTATTTTTCCACTTTTTCAACACACTGTGATGAATTTTATGCTTGGCCGCTATTTGACTGACCGTTTCCTCTTCCCTTAAAAGTTCAAGCACAACTTTTGCCTTGAATTCCGAAGAAAAGTTCCGACGTGGCGCCATGATTTCGCTCTTAACCTCCCCCGTTTTTCTGTCCGGTTTTCGGGGTCCATTATACATAAACCGAAACGCTTCGAAAGAGGAGACGATTGCACAATGTTCGCAGCATCAGAAGAATGGAAGGCGCGCTATCCGGACGCCTGCTTCGGCGTCCTCATTATGGAGGGCGTTGACAATACCGGGAAGTGCCCCGCGCTGGAGGCGCGAAAGGACGACCTTGAGCAACGCCTCCGCACTCTCTACGCGGGGAAGAGCAGAAAGGAAATTGGAGCTGAACACCCCTTCGCATCCTACGGACGATACTACAAGACCTTCGGGAAGAACTATCACGTACTGTTCCAAGTCGAGTCGGTGGCGTTGAAGGAAAAGCCGATTTTTTCGCCGTCGCCGCTTGTGGCGGTCATGTTCATGGCCGAACTGAAAAACGGGCTGCTCACCGCCGGGCACGACCTCGACCGGATCGCGCCGCCCTTTCTCCTGGACGTTGCGAAAGGGGGAGAAACCTTTACTTCACTGGGGGGAACGCAACGTACTCTTCTTCCGGAGGACATGTATTTCTCCGACCGGAACGGCATTCTCTCAAGCATCATCTACGGCCCCGACGATAGCAGCGCCATTACTGCGGCGACCTCCCGCGCGCTCTTCACGGTGTACGGAACGCCGTCTATTTCCGCCGGAGAGGTGCGCGCGCACCTGGAGGAGATCGAGGAACTTGTGCATATCCTGAACCCGGAAGCCGCACGCAAAGAGCTGCTGTTCCTCTGATAGATCGCTTTGCACTACGCAAAGGGAACTCCGGCGGAGGAGAGAACGCTTCTTTCACCGCCGGAGTTCCCTCGTCATATCATCCAGGCCGGGACATACCAGTTCTTCGAATCGACCGGCAGCAGGTCGTTGGCCATGCAGACAACAGCCCCGTTCCCTATCCCGACTTTCATTCCGGCCGGTTCGCCGGACTTTTCAGGGTCGCTCAGGGGCTCCAGCACCCGGAAGTGCTTCACAGCGTCTTTCCCGGGGGATGCCGACTTCTTGATCTCCACGGGAGAAAGCATACCGTTTTCATACAGCAACAGATCAATCTCCCGTTTTTCCTTGTCGCGGTAGTAAAAGAGGGGGGGCTCTCTTCCGGCGTTCAGATAGCTCTTGTACACTTCGGAGAAGACGTAGCTCTCGAAAAAAGCGCCGGACATGGCCCCTCTCTCCAGCGCTTCGGGATTACCCCACTTCAGCAAATACGCACAGAGCCCCGTATCCAGAAAGTGAAGCGCGGGCATTTTTGTCACTCGCTTTAAAATGTTGTTGGAATAGGGCTGCACGATAGCCACGATATCGGATGAAACGAGCACGGAGAGCCATTTCTTCGCGGTCGGCGCGGAAATGCCGCACTCGCCTGCCAGTTCTTCGTAGACGACCGGCCTGGATGTTCTGGCGGCGACAACGGTCATAAAGTTATAGAAGGCCATCTCGTCCGCCACCTGCGTCAGGTCCTTTATATCGCGCTTGAGATACGTGTCGATGTAGGAGCGGTAATAGGTCTCCCAATCCACCCTCTCATCCGCGTACAGCCTCGGCATGGAGCCCTTGAATATGCGCTCGTACAGTGCGTTTAACTCAAATTTTTTCACTTCTGCGGCGCGCTCCATAAGGCTTTTCGGGTCCGTCGTGAAGGGCTTCGAGGGGATTCCACGAATCTCGCTGGTTGAAAGCCCCGAAAGCCTGATGATCCCGACCCGTCCGGCCAGAGTCTCGCCGACATTTTTCATCATAACGAAGGATTGGGAGCCCGTGAGCCAGAAGTCGCCGTTCCGCCCGGAACGGTCCACAGCCATCTTGACATAGGGCAGCAGCTCCGGGGCGTACTGGATTTCGTCGATCAGCACCGGGGGCGTGAATCGCTGCATAAAAAGCGCCGGGTCGTCCTTGGCGAGATACCTGACGTCGGGGTCATCCAGCGTCACGATCCTGCGTTCAGGCTCCGCGAGGCGTTCGAGAAGCGTCGACTTGCCGACCTGGCGCGGACCGGTCACAAGCAGCACCGGGAATGTGGATGCCGTCCTCCTGACTGTATCCTCGACCGCTCTTTTGATATACACTGATTTCACCTCGTTTCCGGCAGCAGAGCCAACTATCCGACTAAACTAAAGCATATATTTATTATAGTCATATAGCCCTTAAGGCGCAAGGCCGTTTTTGATAGCCAGTGCCCGGCGCCTTCATCGAAAAGTTCAGTGCTTAAATGCTAGAATGGAGCCGCTGGAGAGTGTTGGCAGCTTTAGATGCCTTCAAATCAGAAGGCGGCCGGGGAGGGGTGGCGAGTATGAGCGAATACGTCAGGGTGGTGGAGCTGTGGAAGTCCTGGAAAATAACGACGGAGGCGGATCTCGACAAGTACCTTCATAACTTCCGCATCCTGTTCGCCTATCACTCCGGAAGGATAGAGAACGATGAAATAACCTGGCACGATACCAGAGAAATATTTGAAAACGGCAGGGTAACAGGTTTTACCGGCAGTCCCCGCGCTCTTTTTGAACAGCAGAATCAAAGATTGTGCTACGAATACATGAAGGAAAAAATCATAAACCGGGCCCCGATTGACCTGGACCTGATTAAAGAAGTCCACCGCATACTTACCTCCGGGACTTATGAGGAGCGGAGATATATTGAAAACAAGGAGCGGCCCGGTGAATTTAAGAAACACGACTATGTAATCGGACTTTACGAGGTGGGTTCTGCTCCTGAGGATGTAGAAGGCGAGCTGGCAGAGTTGATCGCCGAGATTGGCGAGTACAGCGGTGCGGACATTCTCAAGTCTGCTGCCTATTTCCATGGGAAATTTGAGTTTATCCACCCCTTTGCCGACGGAAACGGACGGGTTGGCAGGGCTTTATTAAACTACTATCTGATGATTAAGGGCCATCCTCCTCTTATAATAAAGGACGAGGAAAAAGGGAAATACTATAAGGCTTTGCAGATGTATGACGAAAAAGAAGAGCTGACCCTTCTTTATGAATTCCTGAAGAATGCAGCCGTGCAGACCTGGGCAAAGGCGCTGGCCCTTGCAGACGGCGAAAAACAGGAGCGTAAACCTTTATCGGATTTCATTGGGGAGGGGAAATAATCCCCGGGCCTCTCCGGAGCATTTAGCGCGGACAAAGGAGTGAAGGGACGGCGGTTGTATGCGGGGGAGCCGCCGGAGGTCAGAGCCACTTCCTCTTTCTGAATGCCGCCAGCATACCGGCGACGAGGACGGCCATTAGGCCCAGAACGGCGAAGTAACCCAGCGGCCACTTCAGTTCGGGCATATGTTCGAAGTTCATGCCGTAGATGCCGGAGATGAACGTGAGGGGGATGAAGATGGTGCCTATGATCGTCAGCACCTTCATGATCTCGTTCATCCTGTTGCTTATGGCGGAGAGGAACGTGTCGTGCATGCCGCTTACTATGTCCCGGTTGGTCTCGATCATGTCGATTATTTCGATGGTGTGGTCGTACAGGTCCCGAAGGAAGGGCTTTACCGATGAGCCGACCAGAGTCGAGTCGCTCTTCTCCAGGGAGGATATCTCCTCTCGCAGAGGCCATACGGCCTTACGCAGAAAGAGGGTCTCCCGCTTCAGCTGGTGCAGCTCCTTCATGTGGGTCCCGTCGGGGGCGGAGAGTATGCGGTCGGCCAGATCCTCGATGCGGTCCCCCAGCTTCTCCAGAACATCGAAATACTTGTCCACCACAGTGTCCATGACGGCGTAGGCCAGATAGTCGGCTCCCTCGCCCCTTATGCGCCCTTTGCCCGACCGGATGCGCTCCCTTACGGATTCCAGGAGGCCTCCGTCCCCGCTTTCCTGAAAGGTGACTACCCATCCCTTTCCCAGTACCACGCTCAGATTTCTGTTACCTACGGCACCCGCCACCTCGTCGTAGGCAAGCACCCTGAGAGCGAAGAAGATGTAGCGCTCAAAGTCTTCCGTCTTTGGCCGCTGGGCAGTGTTCAATATATCCTCAGTGGTCAGCGAGTGGAGACCCATCAGGTCCGCAAGGCCGTGCACCGTCCGTTCATCCGCCAGACCGTCCACATTGATCCACACCACGCCGATGGAATCTTTTATCCGGGCGCAGTCGTCAAGGGAGGCGTCTAGAATCTCCTCGCAGCCCTGAGGAGAATAGCTCATGATTTCTATGCGGGCTCCGCCGTCCGGGCGAGTCCCGGAGAACTGGCTGTCGCCGGTCATATCAAACCCTCCTGTCATCAGGGGTCGGCAGCGGATGTTCCGGAAAAGTTCTATGCCCTTTCCTCTCCGCAGACTTAATAGCCGAAAGCGCCCTGCAATTCTTGTCTGACGATTATAACACCGCGCCTGAATCACAATCAGGCCGAGTATCTGCGCCCGTCCCGGCCGGTAAGGGTCCAGGGGACGCGGTTTGCGGAGGAGAACAAAAAATATATATACGGCACTATCAGGAAGGGCCCTGCGGCAATCGGCGACGCAAGGGCCGTCCGCGGGATTGAGCGGCCCGCTGATGCCAACAGCAAACCCCGGCGCAATTGCGCCGGGGTGCTTTTTTCCGCAGTGCTTTGGATTTGGCCCGAGGCCGGATTTACTTTTTCACCAGCTTTACGCTGCACAGCATCTCCTTAATCCAGTCTCCCGCGGCGGAGTAGTTCTCCCGGGGCAGGCTGATTCTAACCGCGCCGCCGGTGTTCTCCCAGTGGGCGGTCAGAACAGCTATTTTTGCGCCATCCTGTTCGCCAGAGTAGAGGGTAACTTCTACTGTGGTCTCGCCGCACTTGATTTCACTGGTGTTGTGCCTGCGAAGCCCTTCGTTTTTCTTTCCGGCCTCTCGCTCTGCCGTTTCAAAGTCCTCAAACAGTGCAATGAAAATGCGGGACCCGTCAGGCCCTGAAACTTCTACGCCTTCATCGTTACGGGCGACCTCTTCGGCGCCTTCGGGCAGGGCAATGAATATCTCCCAGCCGGCGGCGCTGAAAAAGCCTTCCTCTTCATCCTCGAACTGGGGCAGGCCGCCGTTTTCTTCCTTCTCATCGTCGTCAAAGGCGGGCAGGCCCTCGCCTCCGTCCTCCGCCACCTTTTCCGGCTTTTCCGGCTGAGTTGCCGGAACCGTCGCCGCAGGCTTTACCTCTGGCTTAGGCGTAGTTGGGGAAACGGGAGAAATCACCGGCTTGGGGGCTTCCGGTAGATTCACCGCCTCTTTAACGAACTGCGCAAACTTCGGCTGCATTCTTGCAAACCATGGGTCGGTTGTGTCGAAAAGAAGCAGATATCCTGTCGTGTCTTCCGCGAACGCGTACGCCTCGCCCTTCAGAAGGCCCTGCTGATTGGAAAAATGGAAACGGTGAATCATCATTTCCCGGCCGTGAAGCGTAACAGCTTCGTCCTCAATGGGGGAGTAGTTGCCGAAGTTCGGCATACCGTTTATTTTTACGGCGTCAAGATACTCCCGGGTCGAGATCGGCGAGGGAAGTTCCTCCTCGAAAATCAGCAGCTCCGCCATGACCGTGGCCTTCTCCTGATAGATAAAGTACCTTGCGATGGACTCGTCCATAGGTTCTCTCTCAACCCACCCCGCCGGCAGTTTCCCTATGGACGGCTCCACGGCGGCGGCGGCCGGCATTGCGGCAATTGCCGCAAGCATCAGAATCAGCGCTAAGGATTGATGCAATCTCTTCATTTCTATTCCCTCCCATGCAGAACTGTTGTTGTTTTGGCCCCGAAGCGGGGCGCGCCGGTCTCTTGCTCTAAAAAACAACATCCTCAGTAAAACTTGAGACAATCTTAACACTTTTATCTCTGACTGAAAAGGTAGGAATTTATAAAAAGCGGATTTTCTTTATGAAAAACGGCTGGATTTATCGAAAAAGCTGGTTCTTGCAGCGCTTTACGGCAATATTTATAATATGGACCGCAGGGCTTTAAAAGTGACGCCAGGGCGGATGATGGATATTACGAGTATAATTGCAAGTTAGTAACAGAGAAACAGGGGGAAACGGGCATTAACGGATACGACAGGCCGGTGGAGCCGAGGCAGTCTTGGGAAAAAACGGCGGTCCACGGAAAAACGCCTTGATAGACTCCGCATCCTGTTCACCCACCACTCCAGAAAAATAGATAACAGTGAAACAACCTGGCGCCATGCCAGGCAGATATTTGAAAACGACAGAATGGCTGATTTTACAGGGAACCCTTGCGCCCTGCAGGATCTCCGCAGGCACTGAAGCGTTCAGGCTTCACCCTAAAAATGGAAGGAAGTTGATAGCGGTGTTTCGTTTTGGTAAGGGCTTCTTTGTTGTGTGTGCGGCGGCTTTTATCTTTTTTTCTGCAACCTGCGCCTTCGCCTCGATTCCTGCTGGGGCTGAATATGTCCCCGGCGAGGCGCTGGTGATATTTAAAACAGGAGCTTCGTTCTACTCCGCTTCCATGGCGGCGGCATCGGTGAACGCTTCAGGCCACAGAACATTTTCTGCCCTCTCCCGTTCTGCGGGCAAGCAGATAGCGCTGGTCCGCAGCAAGGACGCAACCACCGAAGAGCTGATTGCCAGGCTGAGGAGCATGCCGGAGGTGGAAGCGGCGGAGCCTAACTATATCCGGCGGATATTTGCGACAGTTCCGAACGATACCTATTTCGGCAACCAGTGGGGGCTTTCCAATACGGGATCATCCGGCGGCAGGAGGGGGGCGGATATCAGCGCTCCCCGGGCTTGGGACATCCGCAGGGTGGCGAACGAAAAAGTGGTGGTTATCCTGGATACAGGGGTAGATCTGAGCCACCCGGACCTTGCCGCGAATCTGTGGCGCGACGGGAGGGGGAAATCGGGCTACGATTTCGTGAACGATGATGACGATCCCGACGATGACGACGGGCATGGAACCCATGTGGCGGGCATAATCGGAGCCGTGGCAAACAACCGCCTGGGGGTTTCGGGTGTGGCGTGGAACGTTAAGATGATTCCCCTGAAAATCGCTGACGGAGTTGGCAGAGTGTTGGACAGTGCCGAAATCGCTGCTATTGAGTGGATCCTCAGGAAAAAAGAAGCAGGTTTGGATATAGTCGCAGTCAATGGGTCCTACGGAGGATATGAATATTCGGCTGCCCAGCGAAATGCGATTTCAGGCCTGGCGAACAAGGGTATTGTTTTCGTGGCGGCGGCGGGAAACAGTTTTAATAACAACGACTCCCGACCGACATACCCGGCGAGCTACGGCCTGCCCAACATCATTTCAGTGGCGGCGACGGATAAGCACGATACTCTGTCGGATTTCTCGAACTACGGAAAGGAAACGGTCCATCTCGCGGCGCCGGGAACAGGTATTCTCAGCACGTACAGCTCCTACAGCCCTCTCCCGGGAGACCCCTTCTTCGACTCTGTATTGGGTCTCGACCGGTGGAATCACGGAGCTGAGGAAGGTTCTGTCGACGAATGGTCCGCCGGAATATTTGATTCGCGCCCGGTTTTGAATAGCGGGTACGAAGCGAACAATTCATCCTGGGTCGGGCCGAAGGATTCCATCGACCTTTCTGGCAAGCGGGGTGAGCATATTGTCCTGGGTTTTCCCGTCGTCTTTGATATAGAGAAGGGAGAGGATTTTGTAAGACTTTACTTCTCCTCCGACCACGGGGCGACCTGGACGAAGGTCTACGAGATTTCGGAGTATACCGGCGATAATTTTATTGATTTCAGGCTCACGGTTCCTGACGGCTTCAAGACTTCGAGATTTAATTTCATAATAGAGCTTGAGACCGGAAACACTGGCGGGGACCGCTTGGGGGTAATGATAGGCGAAATAGGGATAGGCAGCACTGGATACAATTACTCCTATCTCAATGGCACGTCCATGGCGGCCCCCTTCGTGACCGGAGCTGTGGCCCTGACCGCAGCCCACTTCCCGAACCAGTCGCCGAGGACCCGGATTCTGGAAAACGTGGATAAGCTGGATTCTTTAAAGGACATCACCATAACGGGAGGCCGCCTGAACCTATACAAGACTCTGTACCAGTACAGAGAGCCCGATGGAGCTGTGGAAGGATGCAGCGCAACTGCCCTATCTCCCTGGGCGGTGCTGCTGGCCGCTCCGCTGCTGATGCTGCTAAAGAAGAAGTAAATCAACATAGCCAGGGCCCCGCAAGGGCCCTTTTTTGTTGCCTTGAACCAACAAAGCCATTCTGTCATCCTGAACGAAGTGAAGGATCCGGGGTTGTTTTTAAAGCACTTTCATTACAGATGCTGCGGTCCACGGTTCCGTCCTTGAGCAGGTGAGATAGAACGGTTTTGTAACGGACCCGGGAAATTCGTCTGATCTTGAAAATCCTGTCTGCAAAGTGTAATCCAGACGCTTCATCCCATTCAGTTTCTGCAGATTCATAGATTGGCTAGACGGACGAGCTCTTTTCTTCCCCTGGACTTATTGCTTCTTGAGGCTCTTGAATTCCTGTTTTACTAGGACACTGCACTTACTGAGGACCTGCTGAATCTCCAATGCGACGGTGATCAGCAGCTTGTTTTCTATCATCGCGTCTACCTGGCACTTGAGGGGTAAAGGGTACCGTGTTAGGGGAGCTTCTAGACGTTCCCCGCCAAATCAAGCATCTTATCCAGCAGCTCGCGAAGCCTCCGACACTTTTCATAGGCGACGGCGGGGTCCAACTTGTCGAAAAGCTCCTTTCCGTTCACGACTTTCTTATAGGTCCGTTTTGTATATTGCCGATACAATCTATCCAGCAGCTTCGCAGGGGGTTCATCGAAATTGACCGTCTCTGGTTGCACGATCTTTCCGGGAAACGCATTCCGAATATTTGAAGGAAATATCTCCGGCTGGCTAAGAAGCCACGCCTCCACCTCATGAACAGCGAAAAACTGGAAAAAATTCTTTTCTTTCACCTTGTCTTCGATCATCTGTTTTGCCCATAGATAACGTCTGTCTCTTTCTGTGAGATCTGCTGGATAAAAGGACGGGCCGTAAAGATCCAGAAGAGAGATGACGGCGATGATTTTATCTTTCGATGGGCCGTTCAAGTACATCTTCGCCTTCTGTTCAGCGTCTCTAAAAAGCTCCGGCCATCCATCGAAACGTACGGTTTGTATACCCACGGGCGATTCCAACCTGGGGTCGAGCCACCTCTTCAGAAACGCAGGGAGCGCCTTGCCTTCCGTGTGGCCTTCGACAAATAGTATGAATTTCATGACATTCTTTCCAGTTCGCCAGATTTGAAAAGCGAGCCAAGAGAGTAGCTTTTCAGCCAATATTCGAGTTCTTCTCCGTCTAACGTCCGCAGTACAGTTTCGCCGTTCTCCCACGCTGAAACTGTTGTGACCGGCTTTGTATCGGTGAAGGCGTCGAGCAGTTGCGTCGAATGTGTGGTTATAACGACCTGGGAGCGCGTGGCTGCATCGACCGCATACTCGGCGATAATCGGCAGCATCGACGGGTGAAGACCGGTCTCTGGCTCGTCGATGGCGATCACGGGCGGCGGCGAGGGGTTTGCAAGGACGGCCAGCAAAAAGAGGAAGCGAAGTGTCCCGTCGGACATATCCGCCGTGGATTGCTCGCGCTTCAGCGACTTCCACCGTATCCGCATCTGTATTCTCTGATCTGATGCCGGAGGAAAGACCAGCTCTTCGAAGTCATCCCCGAAAGCGCTCTGCATCGCGATGTGTATATCTCTTTTGAACTCCCGGTCGCTTGCATACATGGTGTGCAGTACTGATACAAGATTCTGACCGTCCGGGTCAACGTGTTCCTCCATGCGTGAGACGACGGGGTGGCGTAAGGGAGCGTCCCTGTTGGTATGGATGTCATGGTAGACGGCGATCGAAGCCAGAGCTCTCTGAAAGGGCGTAATGCGCGGATTGTGGGTGAATGGGCCGGAAGCCAAAGAAAGAAGCGTCTCCTCGTCCGAAACGAACTCTTCTGGAGTAATGAACTGATTTTGCGCCGAGTCGAAGATGACGGCGGTTTTTGCATGGCGCTCAAGGTAGACGAGCGGCTTATCCTTCAGTCCGGATCGTACTTCAAAAAAATCAGTCAATCGTTCGTTCCCGATTCTGTATGCGCTGCCGCCGCCAAGTCGGATCATTTCAAGCTCGTACTGCTCCGGATTACGCTCTTCACTCACGAAAAATGTCTTCAAAAGGCATTTTACTGAACTTGCCTTCCCGTCCCAGACTATCGGGTCCATTCCCCCGAGCGACTGTATGTACTTCCCCAGCCTGCCCTGTGCAGATACTGAAAGCAGCTCAAGAAAGCGCAACAGATTTGACTTGCCGCTCCCGTTCGGGCCGATAAGAACGTTGAGGTCGCCCGGACGCCAGCTCGCCTTGCGAAAAGAGCGGAAGCCTTCGATATCCAGTTGTTTTATTCTCATCGCCGTTCCTCCTTAATCTTCGATACCGGTGACGCGAGAACTCATCGGGTGGTGTGCTGGCCTAAGCAGCACCGCCAAGGTCTATTGTAGACGAAAAGTACCATAGGGACGAGGGGGTTAGGTATGGGCATACTCCACTCATATTGTTTCGAATCTACCGATGAGCACAACAGTTCATTGCCATGGCAAAGGGCTTCAACAGCCTGCACTTTCTGGCGGCCAGGGGCGCAGGTGAAAAAAGGTCCTGAGAATGTTGGGTATAAAAGGAAAAGTATGGGCAAGTGGTTTTGTGTTAGTTGAGGTGTTGCAAAGGGCCTGTGGGTCTGAGATCAGACCCACAGGCCCTTTAAAGGCTTACACTCTTACCTTGTGCAAGAAGTCCTTCAGCGCCGCTCCTGCCGGCACCATGGGGAGGATCAGCTCTTCCCTGGCGATGCGGCAGTCCACCAGGGCGGGGCCCGGGGAGTTCATCACCGAGGGCAGCATCTCCTCAAGTTCGTCCAGGGCGTCGCAGCCGTAGCCCTTTACGCCCAGGGCCTCCGCCAGGGCATCGAAGCGGCAGGGGGACTGGGGGGTGGTGGCGGAGTACCGCTCGTCCCAGAATAGCTCCTGCCACTGGCGCACCATGCCCAGGGCCCTGTTATTGAGGACGAAGATCTTTACGGGGATGTCGTATCTGGCGCAGGTCTCCAGCTCCTGGCAGTTCATGAGGAAGCCGCCGTCGCCGGCGAAGCACAGGGCGGGAGATTTNNGTTGGTCCTGTAAAAGAGGGCGGTCCACATCTGGTTTTGTCCCACGTCGGCCACTGCGGGCCAGTCTTCCTGCGCCGCCGCCTTTACTCTTTCCATGATGGCTGAAGGGACGAATGCCCGGTCGTCTGGGTCGGTCAGGGGGTAGGTCTCTCTCCATCCGGCTATGGTCGATGCCCATGAATCCCTGCTGACGGGAGGGGCTTTTTCAGCCAGAGTCTGAAGGATGGCCTTGGCGTCACCCAGAAGGGGAACCTGGCTGGGCACAATTTTATCTATCTCCGCCTCGTCGATGTCGCCGTGGATGAGGGAAGCTCCTTTTGCAAAGCTGTCAAGCCTGCCGGTAGTGCGGTCACTGAACCGGGCTCCCAGAGCGAAGATTACGTCGGCCTCGGTGAGGGCCAGGTTGGCCCAGGGGGTTCCGTGCATTCCCGCCATTCCCAAAGACAGGGGGTGGTCGTCCGGGATGGCCCCCTTTCCCATGAGGGTGTTGGCCACGGGGATGCCCCGCTTTTCGGCAAAGGGCAGGAGCAGGTCGGATGCCCCTGACGCAAGGACTCCGCCCCCCGCCAGAATTACGGGCCGCTCCGCTTTGCTGAGAAGGTCCGCCGCCTCGTCCGCCCGGGAGAGGTCTGCCCGGAGTGTGAGGCGC
>LSQX01210045.1_pt1 | contig 12974 bp, 11 predicted proteins | sample 654561 | NCBI WGS metagenome assembly LSQX01 (sample SAMN04489861, study PRJNA283612) | anaerobic digester metagenome | isolation source: 4 biogas reactors fed with cattle manure at either 37C or 55C with and... | place: Denmark: Kongens Lyngby | collected 2014 | reverse complement strand
AAACAACCATTCGACCTCTCCTCCGTCTTCTGAGAACCCAATTGCCCCGTTGCCGTCTACGACATAATAGCTGCCTTCATCAGCAGGGTTTTCTTCATCGGAGAGTTCGGACTCAATGAGGAGGCGGTCGCTGTCGTATTCATCGAAGGAATCAGCAAACCTCCACCTGCCGGCGATGTTTACTGCATGTTGTGCTGCCTCTGATAAACTTGCGAACCTTTTCATTTGTATGCCTCCCTTTGTAATCAGATCATCTTTCGGAGTCGGTATAGTCTTCTTTGATGCAAGCCCTGCCTTCTTTTTATCTGCTTTCTTTTTTGACTTCCTATAGGTGCGTATAACCAGAAAAAGCAGGAGGCCACTGGCAATAGGGGTAAGAAAGTGATATATGATTCCGAAATCTCCCATTTCATCGAAATCGGCAAGGGCACTTGGTTTGTTTATCCGGGGGAAAAAGCCCAGATAACTGATGCTCTCTAAGCGGGTTTCGCCTTCAGCCAGGCTTGGCCATTGTTCGTCGCTGGAGTAGATCACGTAACCCCGGTATTTCTTACCGTTAGCCATGAAGGAGTAGCTTTTGGATATTGTTCGCGAGCGATTGACATCAGTAAATGAACTGTCCCTGCGGCTGTGGTAGCCATCGACCGTACCCAAGGCAGTATCACCCCAAAAAGCCAAAACAATCGTGCTCAGACTGATATACATGGCAAAAACCAACACTGCACAAATAATGATTAGAATCGGAATCGGAATATTGTTTTTAACCTTCTTTTTGCTCATCTACTAACCCCTCTTTTGTGATTGCCTTCTAAGTAAACACAACTTCCGTCATCCGGACTGCGTGCTTAACTCTTTGGTCCGCACTGTTTCATATTAATGTTCAGCCGGTGTCTAAAGCAAGTCAGAAAAGGAAATCTCTATTGCCTTTTCTTCAGATCAACCTATATAATTGCTGGTCGAGGCACGTTTTTGTGCTCAAGGCAAGACGGGCTTATATACATTAAAAATTGAAAGAAGCTAGAGCAGGTGGTTGGGAAATTGCAGCAAAAAAATAAACTGATCGGGATCAGTGCAGCTCTTATCTCAGCTCTGATGTTCGGTATTTCTCCCGCCATAGCAAAGCTTGCCTATGAGGGTGGCAGCAACGGTATGACCATGACATTCACTCGGTCCCTTATGTCACTGCCTTTTCTCTTCCTGATTGCTCGCCAGCAAAAGATTTCGCTGAGACTGACCAAGAAAGACCTCCTGCTTGTAGTTCTGGTCAGCATCTTCGGTAGCTTCTCAACCACCCTGATGCTCTACTCATCCTTTTCTTACATAAGCGTTGGTATGGCCTCGGTCCTTCACTATTTCTTTCCCATCTTTGTAGTTTTGGTGAGCATAGTGATTTTCAAAGAAAAAACGAGTTGGTGGAAGATACTTGCACTTGTGCTCGGTTTTGCAGGAGTTTTAACCTTCATGGGCGGGACGGCTGAGAGCAACTTGATCGGCTTATTGCTTGCAGTCGGTTCTGCTATAACTTATGCAGCTATGTTGATCAGCGTAGAGCGTACAGCCCTAAGCAAATTTCATTGTGTAAAACTAACCTTCTATACAAGTCTTATTGCCAGCCCAGTGGCTTTTATTGTAGGTCTGGCGGGCAATAAGCTAAATCTGCAGATGACAGCAGAGGCCTGGCTATATTCTTTTGTTGTTTCTCTGATGGTCGGTGTGATCGGTTTTACGCTCTTGAATTATGCTATCGTAAAGATCGGTGCCAGCTCTACTTCCGTCATCTCGATGGCAGAACCCCTGTCCGGAGTATTATTCGGCTTCCTGATTTTAGGAGAAAAACTGACACCGCTGAATTGGCTTGGCTGTATTCTGATCATGTCCGGTGTGGCTATCATTTCGCTGTTTTCGATGAAAAAGGTTCCAGTTTTAAATGGCATATAAAAGGATAATTTCGCAATTGCCTGCGGAATTGTTGCTTTGATCTCAACACAATAGAACAGAATTCAGACAATTAATTTTGAGCAAAATAAAAGGGGGAGTCTCGTTATTTGAGATGCCCCCTCTTATTTCTAAAATATACGATTAGTTTGTTTCAGCTTGCAGCGGTCCTGCCAAATCTTTAATAAAGAAAAGTGTTCCGGGCTTTGTAGGCATAAAGGATGAAGGAACCCATTTATCCGGTCCACCGTAACGAAGCGTCATCCACAGAGACTGACCCTGCCACATTTGCCCTCCACGGAAACCGGCACCGTCACAACCACCCAGACAACGATCGCTCTGTAAAAAGAGACCGGGACCGATTGTGTTGGCAGTGCAAGAGACAAGTCCTGTTCTGCTCTTGTAGGAAGTGAACGCATTTTGTTCAATTGTTAATGGATGTAACTGGGCCCCCACACGATGAGTTTCTTTCATCCAGTCTTCAACTGTATCAAATTCAGCAGCAAAGTGAGGTTCCCAGAAGGCGATGTGCGTAGCACGACCAATACCATAGACAGTTATCATGCGTGCGCCTTTGGCTCGCAAATCAGCAATCTTTCCAGGATATTTAGGTAGATTTTCCTTCGTAGCAAAGTTGCGCTGGGCAATCGGTACTGTCAGGTCACCGAGAGGCTCGAATAAAGCTTTTTCCATTGAGTATTGGAATGAGCCCTTGTTGGTTGGATCCAGTGTATTCCCTTCGGCGTCAGCCCATTCGTCCATATTAAAGCAATGGCAATGATCCATGGAAACATTCCATGCAGTCAGGAAATAAACTACCCAACGGTACATACCCATTGGACCCACAGGCAGAATGAGAATCAGTTCCTGATCTGCTTCACGAGTTTTGCGGATCTCAGTGGCTATCTCATGTCCCAACATAACATACATATCTTGAACATCTTCAACCTGAACAGGGGTGAAATCGTCATGCCAGCTAGCCTGTCTCTCGAAGATCTCTTCCGGTGAATGTGAACAACATTCATCCACTCTCTCCATATCCCAACCTTCAGGATAAAATCCTTCAACATAGGAACCTTTAACCGTGTTCATGAAATTGATCATTTTTTACTCCTTGTTTCTATTATTAGCGTCTACATTCCTTAGTACACGCTTGTTGTCTGAATTTATTGCTTGCTTGTTTATATAATATCCTGAAGGCTTGCTGCCTTGAACCGGTCAGCATTAGCACGTATCTCAGCCAATGTTTTCCCTTCCAGGAAAAGTCTGTACATATCAATTACCAGCTTCATAAGCTGATCGTCCTGATCCAGTCCTGATACCTCCTGTAAAATCCGGATAGCCGTTTCTTCTGACTGTTTCAGCTCAGAACTTTCCTCAATCATCCTTCTCACTCCGGCGGCTGCGCCAACTGCGATATAGACCGGCAGTATACCCTGTTCCAGAGCCAGACGGGCAGATCCGATCATGCGATCTTCAGGTGATAGCTTGCGCTCGAGATCTCCACCGACTCGTTCACACGTATCTCCCAGGGCAGCATTGTTAAAACGAGATAGCAGGTCCTCAACATGCAGTAGGACAGGATTTAGCCGCATATCATATTTTTCGGATAACGCCATTGCACTATCCTGCATAGCATTTTGTACAATGATGCGAATATCCGGCATATTTGTCGCTTCGTAAATATAGTCTAGGCCGAGGTAGTTACCTAAATAAGCACAGCTGGCGTGCCCCATGTTGTGAACATACAGCTTGCGTTTAATATAAAAATCGAAGGGTTCAAATGGAACCATGTTTTTAATTTTCGGAATAGCACCCTTGAAAGCGGCTTTATCTGTAGGAAGAAAACCATATTTTTCCACACAAACTCTCAGTGGGTTCCCATCCTGCATTTCCGGAGTTTGAACCGGCACCATGCGTCCAATCGATGCTTCGATCAGACCGACTGAGTCATCAAAAAGGGTCTGCTCTTCAGTACTTAACTCACTTTTAATCAGTTTTCCCAGGAATTTATCTGCATTGAGGAGATTTTCACAAATGATAATGTTGAAAGGAGCCTTGGTTACTGTCCAGCGCTGACGAAGTCCTCTAACGATATTCGGGACGATATATTTCAATGCCCTGCTGCCTACGGCAGTCGCCATGATATCACAGCCGGCAATAGCATTACCGGCTGCCTCACCATCATTACCGTGAACAGCAGTGACTCCTTCGATCCAAACATCTTCATGTTTTTCATTTGATACAAATCGGACAGGATAGCGCTGTTCTTTTGACAGAGCCGATACTACTTGCTCATTGACGTCAATGAATACCACTTCATAACCTGACTGGCTAAATAAAGCTCCAATGAAGCCCCGCCCGATATTGCCGCCTCCGTACATAACAGCTTTCACTGATAAGTCCTTCTCCCTATTTCTTTTGAGTTTACTTTAACTAAAATATATTTTTCTCCCAGCCGGCTTCGATTTTCTGTTCAAGTTCCTTAAAGGAACGCAAACCACTTAAAGCATCGTAACCTTCCAGACAGGAGGCACCGGTACCTACTGAAAATTGCAGCGTACGCTCAAAATCATTACCCTGAATAACGGAATAGAGAAATGCTGCTATGGATGTATCTCCGGCACCGGTTCCGGAGAGAATCCGATCAGGCTTATACGAATATTCGAAGTGTTGTCTGTTACCCCAGTTGTTAAGATTAACTTTCAGTCGATCAGCGATTTTGTCCATCTCTGCCTGTGATGCAGTTTGGCAATACATGCCCTTTGCACCGCTCTTTATCAATACGGTTCCTGCTCCGTATCCCTGAGCTTTATCAGCCAAAGGTTTGATATCCTGTTCAATGTCAAGTACCGAAATTATGTCTGCAGCGGCAGCTCTTTGTTGCCACATATGATATTTTTCCCGATCCAACATAAAACCTAGTTCTTCAACACTAGGCACAAAGAAATCCACGTACGGCAAAACGCGTTGCAAAATGAGATCCCAATCAGCCTTGCCGGCTGCGCGGTTTTCACTAACTGATGCCATGTCCAAAGAAGTCACGATGCCTTTTTCTTTGACCATGCGAAACAAGTCGACAAGTTCCTGTCCGTCATTGATATACATCCGTTCCATAATTGGCGGGTAGCCAAAATGAAAGAGGTCAACATTGTCAAGTGCTCGCTCAGATAAGTCGTCCTGACTGAAAGTATCGTTGGCGCCGGATTGGTGCAAAAATATCCGGTCAATACCGGGTGGAGCTACGACGACAGTGTATGAGGTCTGACTTTTTCCATCAATTATCATCGCAGAAGCTGCATCGTGCAGATTAAGTTGCTTAAGGACGATGTCGCCGAGTAAGTCAGCACCGATTTTCCCGGTCATGAGTACATCTGCACCAAAAAACTTCATGGCCAAACCTGTATTGGAGACTGCTCCGCCAAGATGAAAACTGATTCCCTGCATATCATAAAGTCGTCCGGGAATTAAACTATCCAGGTCCCCGCTAACAAACTCGGGTGTAATGTCTAAACAAATATGACCGGCTACTAAAACCTTCATTTCTTCGTCATCCTTCTTAAATGTAGTACAAGTCTATGGAAGCAGACGCTTGGCCACCATACGAGGCCAGGCATTGCAAGGGCGAAAACCTTCTGCGTAGGTGGCTCCGCTTTGGTAGCCACGGAATTTTGAACAAGTACGCACAAAGTCAAGAAAGTCTATATTATCATGTTCGAGCATCCAGACGATCTGTGACTCATGACAAGCCAGTGCTGAGATTTTTGTTTCGATCTCTTCAGATATATCCACATATTCGGTGGGCTCGAAGTTCATTCCGGCCAGAGTGTCCATATAATAAATCGGTGCGATAGTTCCATATACCTCATGTTCTGTTTTATAGTGAACAACACTGGAAGCAAAAGAAGCATTGAATACAAGCCTAGAAGTCTCAACATGGTCACGCATGTAGTCATCCGGCGAATGAGTAATAATAATATCCGGACGCACATAGCGGATAACATCAACCATATCACGTACAAGATCTTCATTTTTGCTGTCAACCATCAAATCAGGAATGCCCAGGCTAATGTGTTCAGCCCCTAAAATCTCACAAGAACGGTCAACTTCCGCATGTCTGATTTTTATCAGTTCTTCGGGCATGATTACGGCATGGCCCTTACTTCCGGTAGCAACATGACAATATACTACTCTGTGTCCTGCTTTAGAATACTTGGCTAATGTTCCACCGCAACCGATTTCGATATCATCAGGATGACAGCCCACTGCTAAAACGTTCATAATTCTCTCCTTTTGTTTTTCTTTTTATCATTTATTGTCAATAAATCTAGTGCTATTTTTAAGCTTCCCATATTGATTTAATAGAGTTCTCATACTCCGAAGGTGAGAAGCCAACAACTTTTTTGAACATTCTTGAAAAATGTTGGATGCTAGAGTAAGCAAGCAAATTAGATATCTGCGTGACATTGTATTGATTGTTTCGAATCAATTTTTTAGCCTCCTTCATTTTTAATCCTGTTAGATAATCCATTGGACTTTCACCAATCTGTTCCTTAAATATCTTGCATAAATAGCTCTTGCTGATCAAGAAGACATCACAAATATCTTGCAGTGTTATTTTATTGTATATATTGTTAATCAAAAAATTTTCGATAGTGTCGACCGTAGCGTCTTTTGCAATTTTCCTCGAATCTATACTGCCGTAAACCTGCCTGTACGGAGCATCCTCATTTCTCAATAGGGTAAACAGGAATTCAGTTAAGTAAATCTGCATAAGTTGAGTAGACCCAAGTTTTGCATTATCAAAGTTTAAGGGCGATTTGTCTTCAAAACGGTGAGGCAATTCACCTAAAGCATTGACTGCTTCGTTCATGAAAAGAGATAGAATTCCCTTAGCGTCATCTTTAAGACTGAATATTTTATTGTTGAAATAATTCATTAGTTCACTTTGGGAGGTGAACGAGATTACCAGAACGTTGCTGGGATCCTTCTTGTTTGAGATATGAGAATGTTGTTCCATAGGTTTATGGAAAATAACTTGTCCTTGGTAGAGCTCACTGCCGATACCATCCGTAATTGTAATAACACTTCCCAGATCCACATAGAGCATTTCCCAACATTCGTGGGTTTCCGGAGGGTGGAAGAAATATTTATCTAATTCAAAGTAATAGATTGCGTTAAAACCCACAATATCAATCTCTTTATTCACATGTACCAGCTCAAAAGCCATTAATATTTTGCCTCTCAAATAATATTTAACAAATGTTAAAGAATTTCAAATACAATTCAATACTAACAAATAAATACATAAAAATCTCAAGTTAAATACAAAGTTATGTTAATCAAGGCATCAGTTTATTACCAATTCGGCTTTGTCATATAATATTCCGTGAGGTAGGATCGAAATATATTTGGCAATTCCTTTGATTAAATTTAAGCTTAAACTATAACTATTCACTGAATATAATAAACAAGAGCTTCTAATTAAGGGTGATGTATACAATTTGTCTTGCAGGCGAAGCTTGTTATAAGTTCCCTGTATTTATTGAAAGAAAATAATGCCTGTGGTCAAATCTTCTTTTTATGAGAATAAGATTTGACTGTTATTTGCTTTTTCAGACTTATAATTGCAATATAATTTATAGAAAGAATATCGATGAGCACATGAAGCTCACATGGTGAAAAGAATATATGTTAAAGAATTAAGAATATATGTTTAATCTACCGAATTGAATTAATGATATGATAGAAAATGAGTTGACCCATATATTCGAGCAGCTTGTAAATCAAATTTGTCCAAAAAGATGTAACAGTAACAAAGCTAATAGTTAGTCGTTTCATCGTGCTTTTGAACATTTAGTGTTGAGTCATTAGATATATAGAAATATAACCACACGATTTAGTTTTTGTATACTTGTACAGCTTAGAAAGAAAGAAGGAGATGAGTATGAAGAACCTTATTGCAGTAAACTCCAACACCTACCACGGATTTTCGATTGATGAAACTCTTGAAGGTATCGCGGCTGCCGGTTTTAGGTATCTGGAACTGGCTGCAGTGCGCGGTTGGACTGAACACATCATGCCTGACTTGGGCGATGAAGAATTGGATAGAATCCAGAAGAAAATGTCAGATCTCGGTTTGGAATGTGTTGCGGTTAGCGGACATTGCAATTTGACCGACGCAGATCGCCTGAACGATTTTCGTGACAACATGAAACTTGCTCATCGTTTTGGCGCAAAGTACATCAACTCTTCCACCGGTGAAGCACATTTTGGCGAAGATGAAGCTTTCACAGATGATGTGTTGATCGAGAACATCAAAACACTGTTGCCCGATCTGGAAAAGTATGACCTGATTCTGGGGCTTGAAGTTCACGGAGAGTACGGAACAGGCGAATCTCTTGTAAACCTGGTCAAAGGTGTCAACAGTCCACGCGTAGGCATCAATTACGACACCGCCAACGTCGTTTACTGGGGAGCAGGATCGCTGATGGATGACATCAAGAAAAGTGTAGAGGATGTAGTTTTTGTTCACCTAAAGGATAAGGTTGGCATGGATAATAGCTGGAATTTTCCTGCTATCGGACAGGGCGAATTGGAATTGTTAGCTTTTATCGACTATGTCGAAGGCAAAGGCTATAAAGCCCCTTATTCGCTCGAAATTGAACACAATGAAGCCTTTACTATGCGTGATAAGGTTGAAGGTGATATCGATTTTGTTAATAAAGTGATGAAGGAATCCTTCGATTATTTGAGGGAGCACGACCTGATTTAGGTAATTTGCTTGTAATTTACAAGCACAAAATACAGAGAAAACTCTGGAGGTAAAGGAAAAGAAAATGAAAAGGAAACATATCTTAGTAATCATAGCACTAGTGATCGCATCCCTTCTTCTTGTAGCCTGCGACGGAGCGAAGAAACCGGAGCAAGACGAAGACAAGGAACTCGTTTTTGGCTATATAGCATATCAGATGGCTGATATCTGGAACGAGTACTCATCTAAAGCATTTGAATATGCTGCTAAAGAAAACGGTGTGAAAGTTGTCGTTTTGGACTCTCAGAACGATGTCAGCCAATCCGTATCTGCTATGGAATCGCTGATCCAACAGGAGGTCGATGGCATCTCTATCTTCCCGATTTCACCGGAACAAGCATCACAACTGGTCAGCATGGCGAATGAAGCAGGCATACCGATTACCATCGAAAATATTGATGTCTCTGCAGTTATTGAGGACGACGACTACATTGCTGCAGTTGCCTGCGAATATGGTGATATCGGTTATGCAGCAATCCAGTGGCTATCAGAGAATGTTGACGATGCCAAGGTATTCTACTGCGCAGGTGCAGTAGGCGGCGGTGTTTACGAATCTTACAAGATTGGTGTTGACAAAGCCTTATCCGATTTTGGAGATTCCATTGAGATGGTCGGTTTGTCAAATGGTGAAAACTGGTCAACAGAAGATGGTTTGAACCTGACACAGAACTTTATCAACTCAGGTGTTGAGTTCAACTGCATCTTTGCGAATAATGATCAGATGGCACAGGGTTGCTCTCAGGCACTGACAGAAGTCGGTTTGGACCATATTCCTGTAGTTTCAACCGGTGGTTCACCTGATGCTTATGGCTTCCTCGAAGGAGGCACTCAGTCTGCTAACATGACAGCTCCTGTCTCCATTCAGGGAGTACAGACTTTCAAAAATCTGCATGACTTTGTTGCTTTAGGCAAAAATCAAGCTAAAAAATTCCAGGCTGTGCCGGTTATTCCGGTTTCTGCTGATGACCTCTCCGAATGGATTGACTGGTCCGACTATGCAGGAGCTTACGAATTCGTTTACGGTGGATAAAAACCCGCGTGATCCGGTCTTCTACCCCATGGAAACATGGGGTAGAATTATTTAAAGACTGTTTTTACCAATATCAAGTATAGTTATGTTTTTCAATTTAGATTTAGGTAGGAAGGTAGAATGAAAGATACCAATAACCAGAAACCGCTGGTAGAAATGAAGGGTATCACAAAAGACTTTCCCGGAGTGCGCGCTTTATCCGATATGACTTTTACGGTCTTAAAGGGTGAAGTGCATTGTCTGGTCGGGGAAAACGGTGCCGGCAAATCTACTCTGATGAAGATACTGTCCGGGGCGTACACACCAAGTTCAGGCAGCATTTTTATTGAGGGAAATGAATATAGTGAATTAAGTCCTCCACTCTCCCAACAACTTGGTATTCAGATTGTATATCAGGAAAATGATCTCGTTCCGACGATGAATGCAGTAGAAAATGTTTTTGTCGGTCAAGAGTTAAGTACGAAGTTTGGCATGCTTAACTTTAAAGAGATGCGAAAAAAAGTTAAGGAACTGATTAATGAATACAGCATCGAACTTGATTTATCTCAGACTATAGAAAATATGTCGGTGGCTGACCAGCAATATGTCAAGATTTTAAAGGCCTTAATGAAAAACTCAAAGTTGCTGATCATGGACGAGCCAACTTCCGCTTTTAATGAAACCGATGCAGAAAAGGTGCTCACTTTAGTTCGCAGAATTTCAGATCGCGGCATAAGTGTTATATACATATCACATTATCTCAAAGAAGTAGTGCGAATCGCAGATCGTATAACCGTTATACGAGATGGAGCGGTCGTGCGAACCTATAAGAGGGAAGACGGAAAGTTTTCGATTGCTTCAATAACGACAGATATGGTAGGAAGACCTGTAGAAATGTTCTACGGTAAAGAAACAAATCCTATCGGCGATGTTATGTTCGAAGTTAAAGGATTGCGTCTAACTAATGATTCCCCTGAAATTAACTTTTATGTAAGACAGGGAGAAATAATTGGAATTGCCGGTCTTGTCGGAGCGGGTCGCACGGAAATTGTTCGTGCCATTGCAGGAGCGGACAAACGTTATGCCGGTGAAATATATCTAAATGGCGAGAAAATTAATATCGAAAACCCACGCGATGGTATAAAAGCCGGTATTGCCCATATTACTGAAGACCGGCAGCGCCTGGGTCTGAACTTGGGTGCCAGTGTGCTGGAGAATTTGCTGCTCGTAAATATGCCGAATATCAAGACTCCTTCCCGCATCTTTTATAATAGTAAAAATTATGCGTCAGAGGTCCAGCCAATAGCTGACGATTTAAATATCAGAACTCCAAGTTTGCAGACACCTGCCATATCGCTTTCAGGTGGTAATCAACAGAAGGTTGTACTCGGTAAATGGATATATGCGAAAGGGAGAGTCTATATTTTTGACGAACCCACCCGAGGCATTGATGTTAATGCTAAAGAAGAATTCTACAAACAAATGTCTCTTATCACGCAAGCAGGCAATTGTATTATCATGGTATCTTCAGAAATGCCTGAGCTTATATCAATGAGTGACCGTATTTTGGTTATTTGCAATGGAGCGATTAGTGCAGAGCTGACTGATGGAGAGATTTCAGAGGAGAATATTATTAAATGTGCCTTAGGAGTAAATGGAGATGACTAATCTGAAGAATAAAATGAGCAAGCAGAAAGTATTTTCAATTGTGAAGGATCAACGGATTCTTCTTCTGCTTATCATAATTGTATTAATGGCAATAGTCGGTATAATCAATCCGAGATTTCTCAAGTTAGGCAATATTACCGCCATCCTTCAACAGATATCGGTACTGGGCATACTCACTATGGCTATGGCAATGTTATTAATCGGAGGCGGCATAGATCTCTCAATGGGTTATAACATGACACTGGGAGGGATTGTTTCGGGTTCGATTATTATGAGTGGAGCCTCTCCCATATTAGGCGTATTGGCAGGAATAGCTGCCTCGACCTTGTGTGGTTTTGCCAATGGGGTAATTGTTGCCAAATCACGAGCAATGCCGCTCGTTGTCACTATCGGAACAGGACAGATATTTTTCGGTATTTCTCTTTTGATATCCGGTGGTGCCTTTATTAACTTCCAGCATAGACTGAATTTTCTTCGTGAAAAACTCTTTGGTTTCCTCCCTGTGATGGTCATCGTCATGATTGCTATTGTTCTTCTTATGTTTGTGCTCTTAAACAAGACGAAATTTGGACGTCGAATTGTAGCAATTGGCGGCAATGAGCAAAACGCATTCTTGTCAGGCATAAAGGTGGATTCACACAAAATCGCTTCATATACCATTGCAGGATTCATTGTTGGTATTGCAGGTGTAATATTTGCTGCACGTCTGAATGCCATTACAGCCCTTGCAGGTTCCGGTTACGAAACCGACGCCATGGTCGCAGCTGTTATTGGCGGTGTCACATTTGAAGGAGGGCGCGGAACAGTTTCCGGTGCCTTCCTCGGCGCATTATTGACCGGAATAATCTCCAATGCGCTCGACATACTTGGTGTTGACGCATATACAAAAATTGTAATTTCGGGTGCGATTATTGTCTCCGCAGTGGTTGTCAGTAGCACAGGAAGACGCAGAAATTAGTTAAATCAAGTGAAAGGAGGGTGTTGATATGAAGTTGGGAGTCAGCTTTTACACGTTTGGACAGGATGTTGACATCAGAGAGGCCTGCGAAGAAGCAAAAAAGGCTGGGTATGATGGGGTGGAGCTGGTTTTGAGCGAGAATGGCCAACTCAACATGAAAACCAGTGACAAGGAGCTTGAACAGATACGACGGATGGTCCATGAAATGGGCCTGGAAGTATGCTCAATCGGAGCCTGGAACATGTGGGAACACAACCTGGCAGGAGAGAATGCTGCTGACGTATCTTATGCCCGTGACATAGCAAAAAAGCAAATTGATGTTGCCAGTGCATTGGGAGCAGATACAGTACTTATCGTGCCCGGTTGGGTGGGAACAACTTTTGCTCCCGGGATTGTACGTTACGACAAAGCCTATGAAAATTCACAAAATTCTCTGATGGCACTAGCACCATATGCAGAAGCCGCTGAGGTTAGTATGGGAGTTGAAAATGTTTGGAATAAATTCCTCCTTTCACCCTTAGAGTTCAGACGCTTTCTGGATGAGATCAATTCTCCCTATGTTGGGGCTTATTTTGATGTTGGTAACATTA
>LSQX01307923.1_pt1 | contig 12975 bp, 8 predicted proteins | sample 654561 | NCBI WGS metagenome assembly LSQX01 (sample SAMN04489861, study PRJNA283612) | anaerobic digester metagenome | isolation source: 4 biogas reactors fed with cattle manure at either 37C or 55C with and... | place: Denmark: Kongens Lyngby | collected 2014 | reverse complement strand
GTTGATCCCATTGAAAAAAAACTGCGGGGCGGAAACTGAAACAACCGGAATGAGCGATGAAGGTTAAAGGGAAAACTGAAAGACAGAAAGAACTGAAATAACCGGAATGAGCGATGAAGGTTAAAGGGAAAACTGAAAGACAGAAAGAACTGAAATAACCGGAATGAGCGATGAAGGTTAAAGGGAAAACTGAAAGACAGAAAGAACTGAAATAACCGGAATGAGCGATGAAGGTTAAAGGGAAAACTGAAAGACAGAAGGAAACTGAAATATGAGAATAGTCAGATGATACGTTTTATGAAAATATTGCTGATAATTCCGTTGCTGTATGTAATAGCTGTTCCCGTATGGCTGTCGTACTATTACGGATCAAAACCCTGCAGTGATATTTCCATAATTATTTGCGATTCATCTGATTATGATTTTGTCACAAAGAAACAGCTGCTCAGTATTGTGAATGGCAGGGAGGGCAGTCTGCTTGGCCGGCCCCAGCGCAGCATACCGCTCAGGGAGATTGAGGGAAAGGTTCTCGGACTGAAGGAACTGAGGGAGGCAGAAGCATATATGAGCATTGATGGCATTCTGAATGTTGAAGTATATCAGAGAGGTCCCGTTATGCGGGTCATTCCCGATGGGGGCGGGGACTTTTTTATCGACAGCGATGGTGTGCTGATAAGGAAAAGCAAGCTTCACAGTCCGCGGCTGCATATTGTCGGCGGTGATATAGTAATAAACCGGGCAATGCTGGATGGAACGAGTATTCTGGATGCAGGCACGGGACAGACAATACTGAAGGATGCATATCATTTTGTAAGGTTCATTTCGGGGGATGATTTCTGGTCGGCTCAGATAGATCAGATTTATGTGGACAGGCGGGGCAAGATAGATCTTATTCCCAGGGCAGGAAATCACAGGATCCACCTTGGGACATTTGAAAATTTTGAGGGAAAACTCAAAAACCTGGCAGCTTTCTATGAAAACGTTCTTCCTGAAACAGGCTGGGATAAATATTCAGTGATCAACCTGGAATTCAGGGATCAGATAGTATGTAAAAAAAGATAACAGGCAAAATAAAACAATTGTTATGAGCAAGAGAGAACAGTACATTGCAGCAATCGACATCGGGACCACGAAAATTGTTTCAATAGTCGGCAAAAAAAATGAAAACGGAAAAATCGAGATACTCGGACTGAGCAAGGCATTGTCACGGGGGGTGAAGAGGGGGGTCGTGATAAATATTGAAGAAACGGTGACAGCTATTCAGACCACCGTAGAGGATGTGCAAAAAAGATCGGGTATAAAATTTTCCGAAGTATTTGTGGGGATAGCGGGTCAGCACATAAAAAGCATGAAGAGCCGCGGATATATTACCCGTGATTCCTATGAGGATGACATAAAAAAGGAAGAGGTTTTCAGGCTTATTGAGGATATGCACAAAATCCATGTTGAAATAGGAGAAGAAATAATCCATGTCATCCCGCAGAATTTTATTGTTGACAATGAAACGGGACTCAAAAGTCCGATCGGCATATGCGGCCGGAGGCTTGAAGCCAATTTTCATATTGTCATAGGCCAGGTGGCTGCTGCAAAAAATATTGAAAAATGTGTCAGACGTGCCGGTCTCAGCGTGAAGGACCTTATCCTTGAACCTCTTGCCTCATCTGATGCTGTTCTCACAGATGATGAAAAGGAAGCCGGGGTTGTTCTTGTTGATATTGGCGGGGGCACAACGGATATGGCTGTTTATTATGACAACATTATAAGGCATACTGCAGTTATTCCCCTGGGAGGCAATGTGGTTACCAATGATATAAAGGAGGGATGTGCCATTCTCCAGAGGCATGCGGAACAGCTTAAGATACAGTATGGTTCGGCCCTGGGTGATATTGCACCGGACGACAAGGTAGTTGCCATTCCGGGTATAAGCGGAAGAAATCCCAAGGAGATTTCCTTCAAGAGCCTGGCTTATATCATACAGTCGAGAATGGAAGAGATAATAGATTTTGTCAACTTCGAGATACAAAACTCCGGTTATGCCGACAAACTTGCTGCAGGTATTGTCATAACCGGCGGCGGCGGTATGCTGAAACATCTTCCCCAGCTTATGCAGTTCAGAACAGCCCTGGATGTAAGGCTGGGATATCCTAATGAACATCTTGGCGGAGCGGGGAAGGAAGAGATCAATCAGCCTATGTATTCCACCAGTGTAGGACTTATCATGCGGGGATTTGATTTTCTGGAAACATATAAAAAGTCGTTCAATGCAGCACCCGGGCAGGAATTCGATGAACAAGGCGACGACATTCTTGAACCGGCAGCTGTGCCGGATGAAGATCAGGCCGGTACTGCCGGAGAGCCAAAAACCAGTCTGTCAGAAAAGATAAAAATGATAATGCAGAAAATGTTTGAAGTAGAGGACAATCCTATAAATCAATAATAGTTTAACCCTGAAATATTAAAATTGAAGGCCGTGGAAAAGAAAATGATATTTAGTGAAAGTTCCGATGATCTGATAAATTTTGATCTTCCGGTTGAAAGATCATCAATAATCAAGGTTGCCGGAGTGGGTGGCGGTGGGGTCAATGCCGTTAATCATATGTATGAAAAGGGTATAAAAGACGTTAATTTCATTGTCTGCAACACTGACCGCCAGTCCCTGGGCAAGAGTCCTGTACCGGTAAAGATACAGCTGGGTTCTTCCCTTACGGAGGGAATGGGTGCGGGAAGCCGGCCTGACAAAGGCAGGAAGGCTGCCGAGGAGAACATTGCTGATGTCATGAAGGCACTTTCAGGCAATACCAGGATGGTTTTCCTTACAACGGGCATGGGAGGAGGAACAGGAACGGGTGCTATCCCGGTAATTGCAAAAGCCTGCAGGGAAGCCGGACTGCTGACCATTGCGGTGGTTACCATCCCGTTCAAGTCAGAGGGGAGGCTCAGGATCAATTATGCAGTGGAAGGTATAGCTGAACTGGAAAATCATGTGGATTCCCTTCTGGTAATAAATAATGAAAAACTCAGGGATATTTATGGTAACCTGGGTGTGTCATCGGCCTTTGCGAAAGCTGATGACGTTCTTGCCACTGCCGTAAAGGGAATAGCAGAAATTATCACTGTAACAGGATATATAAATGTTGATTTTGCCGACGTTGAAACGGTAATGAAAAATTCGGGAGTCGCTGTCATGGGTATGGGAATTGCAGCAGGAGAGAACAGGGCAATAGACGCAATGGAAAATGCACTGGCCTCTCCGCTGCTTAATTCAAACGACATAACCGGGGCGAAAAGCATTCTTATAAACATATCATCAGGGGAGGGTGAAGATGAACTCACAATGGATGAGCTGGGTGATATCACAGACTATGTATATTCCGTTGCCTCTGATGATGCACTGATAATAAGAGGACTCTCATCGGATGCTACACTGGGGAAAAATCTCAGCGTCATTGTTATTGCCACCGGATTTGAGGCAAACAATATTATTCAGCCCATGAAATCCAGGAAGACCAAAACGGTTAAAATTCTTGGTTCCGGTGATTATCCGGTGAATCCGGACAGGGACAGGGAAAAAGACCCGGAGGAATTCAGGGTTCACGGAAAAGACAATGAAGCGGTTATTGAAGTTATTAAGGAAAATTACCAGGGTACCCTGGATTTCAGCGTTGATGCTGCAAGAGGCAGGAAATCATTTGCTGACAGGGATGATGAGATGGGTGAAGATCCCGAATTACGTCTGAAAAAGGTCAAGCATATGCAGAAAATCATGCAGAAGGAAGGAATATCCAGCAGGACCATGAAGGATAATATAGAGACATTTGAGGATGTGCCGGCCTATATAAGAAGAAACATGTCTCTCCCGGCCCATGACGGGCAGTCAGGAAATGAGCTGTCACAATTTACTCTCAGCTCGGATGAGAATGAGGGTCCGGTGATCAGTAAAAATAATGCCTACCTGAACGATAATGTGGATTGATACGGGATCAGCCTCTTTCGGGATCTTTTGAATCCGGCTGCCCGTGTTGTCATTATTTCTATATTTGCGCAGATGACCAGGAATTTGCAAATATTGTTCATGTTATTGATTCTGACGGTATCAGGTCTTTTTGCCCGTGAAACTGGTCTTTTTGCCCGTGAGACTGGTCTTTCTGCCGGGACATCCGCCGGGACCAGGACAATCAGGCAATGGAATCTAAGCCATGATTTCACTGAAGAGTTAAGCATTCCCTTTGATACGGTCTTTTCCCTGTTTCACCGTTACAGGATAGCTGACAGGTATTCTCCCATGAATGCCACCCTGGGAAATTACGGACTGCCTTTTTACCAGCTTAACTTTTTTGACCGGATCACCGACCCGGATGAGTTCCTGTATTCCTATTATCTGCCTGTTATGTACCTGCCGCGCAGGGCACTGTTTATGGACACACAGACCCCTTTCACCGAGCTGGTCTGGACAAACGGGGGTCCGAGACAGTTATCCGAACAGACATTCAGGGTCCGCCATTCACAGAATGTGAACAGGTATCTCAATTTCGGACTGGTTTACGATATTATTTTCAATCTTGGTCAGTACAGCTACCAGAGGGCAGTGGACAAGACATTCACGTTTTTTTCCTCCTATACGGGTCCGGTGTATAAATACTATTTTTCAACCGGCATCAATAATATAACTTCATATGAGAATGGCGGAATTGCCGACAGGGAGGAGCTGGAACTGTTTGATACCAGGGATGTTCCGGTGAGAATGGGAGGTCTGAACAGCGCCAGGAGCAGCCTTAAAAACAAAAATATTCTGCTGGTACAGAGGTACACGGTTGGCAAAAAAGCAGAAACGGCTGATTCGCTGAGTGGCGGAATGGATTTTTCCGGACTAAGAGGTATATTTTCTCATATTTTCATATATGATAACAGCGGGAGGACATACACTGACAGATATCCGCAATCGGGTTTCTATGATTCAATATATATAAATAATTCCGCCACCTTTGATTCCCTGTCTCAGCGGGTTATCAGAAACACACTGAGATTCGATTTCAGTACCGGTGAAAAAAGAAAATTCCGTGTCGGAGGTGGTGCAGGCATAAGAAATGAACTGATACGCTACAGCCAGGTGTATCCGCTTCCGGACAGCCTGTCGGCCGATACGCTGAGCTGGAGGAAAACGAACAATGCCCTGGTCGGCAGACTTTACAACAACATAGGAGAGAAGTTCAGGTGGACTGCTGACGGGGAGCTTTTTCTGACCGGATACCGGGCCGGGGATTTCAGTCTTAAAGGGGAGCTTGTAAAATCCTTTGAGTGGAACAAGGGTCCTGCAGTCTGGAACATAAACGGCAGCATCATGAACAGGCAGCCATCTTTCTGGTATGAACAGTGGGGCAGCAATCACTTCAGGTGGCAGAAGGACCTGAAAAAGGAATTCAGAATAGATCTGGGTACCCGCTTTTCCTATCCGGCTGCCGGAACCGATCTGAGGTTCAATTATGCCATTATTGACAACTATACTGATTTTGATCCCGGATCACTCCCTTCCCAGCATGGGGGCGGATTGTCAGTTTTGTCAGTTATGGCAGGAAAGGAGCTGAAAGCATGGAAAATACACCTGTCAGGCGATTTGCTTGCCCAGGTAAGCAGTAATTCCGCAGTTCTTGACCTTCCCCTGCTTTCTCTGCGCTCTGCCGGTTATATTGAACACCTTTTCAGATTCAGACAGACAAACGGCTCTCTCAACAGTCAGTTCGGAATAGATATCCATTATCATACTCCCTATCGTGCATATTCCTATATGCCTGCCACAGGGCGCTTTATCAGGCAGGAAGAAATGAAAACCGGAAACTATCCTTTTGTAAATGTGTTTCTTAACCTCAAGCTCAAAAGGACGCGGATCTTTGTGATGTTTGATCATGTCAATTCGGGGCTGTTTGGCAGTGATTATTATATGATCCCCATGTATCCAATGAATTACAGGATGCTCAGATATGGAATTGCGTGGACATTTTATAATTAAAAAAATATATTATCTTTGCCGCGTTTTTGTCTGAAACATATGTTGAACTAATGCTTGATCATTGGGAAAAATTACAATCTTTATCACAGCCATACTCACAGTGGGATTAATCTCCTGTAAAGATGGCAAAAATCACCCCACAGAAACAGATTCCGGTAATATTTCCTCTGACCTTGAAATAATAAGGCAGAGAGGGAAGCTGATTGCCGTTACGGATAAAAATTCAACGAATTATTTTGTTTACAGGGGTGAGCCGATGGGCTTTCACTATGAACTGCTCAATGAATTTGCAGACTATCTGGACCTTGATCTTGAACTGATTACTGAAAATCATCTTGACAGGGCCTGTGATCTTCTGCAGGACGGGAAAGCTGACATCATTGCAATGGGACTGACAGTAAATTCGATGAGGAAGAAAAAGATACTCTTCACTGATCCTATACTGCAGACGCGTCAGGTTCTTGTTCAGCGCAAGCCGCGGAACTGGAGATCCCTTACAGCCGCTACACTGGAAAGACAGCTTGTGAGGAATCAGCTTGACCTTGCCGGCAAGACGATTTTTGTCCAGGAAAACTCGGCACATATAAACCGTCTCAGGAGCCTGTCTAATGAAATAGGAGACAGCATAGGTATCATTGAGGTTCCCTATAATTCTGAAGAACTTATCAGGTTTGTGGCAAACGGGGAAATAGAATATACAATAAGCGATGAGAATGTTGCAATGGTTAATTCAACTTATTATCCTGATATTGATATAAGTACTCCGGTAAGCTTTCCGCAGAATGTTGCCTGGGGCCTGAAAAAACGGGAATCTTCCGACCTGCTCAACGAACTGAATCACTGGATTTCCACTTATAAGGAAACGAGGCGTTACCGTGTGGTGTATGCCAAATACTTCAGGAACAGCAGGTCCAACTATATGGTAAAGAGCGATTATTATTCGCTCAGCACCGGGAAGATCTCAAGGTGGGATGATATGATCAAAAGGGCAAGCCGGGAAATAGACTGGGACTGGCGTCTTTTGGCCTCTCTCATTTACCAGGAATCAAGGTTTGACCCGGATGTTGAATCCTGGGCAGGAGCCTATGGTCTGATGCAGGTGATGCCGCCAACGGGGGAAAAATTCGGAATAGATGTAAAATCTTCCCCTGCAAGCAATATGCGGGCAGGCATATTGTATATCAACTGGCTTAAGGCGATGTTTGAGAACAGGGTCCCTGAGGAGAGTGAAAGGCTGAAATTTATTCTTGCATCCTATAATGCCGGTCCCAGACATATCCTTGATGCAATGAAACTTGCTGAAAAGAACGGGATGGATCCCTGCAAATGGGAAAGTAATGTTGAAGTCTGGCTGCTGAAAAAGTCTGATCCTGTATATTACAAGGATTCTGTTGTAAAGAACGGCTATTTCAGGGGTACCGAATCAGTCAACTATGTCAGTCAGATACTGGAAAGATATGAACATTACAAGAATATAATTTCCGGGGAAAACAATATCCGCCTGACAATGAACATGGAGCAGGATATCAGGGGAAATCCCCTCAGTACAGCCAACTGATCCATTTGCTTCAGTCGTATCTGATTGTCAGTCGTATCTGATTGCTTTTACCGGCGAGATCCTGCCTATGAGCTTTGACGGTATCAGCAGCATTACGAGTATGGCGGCCATAGTGCCCGCATTGAGAAGAACAATATGGATCAGCTCCAGGTTGACCGGGACAGTCTTTATATAATACGAGGAGGGATCAAGGGATATCAGTCCTGTTTTTAACTGGAGCAGGGAAAGGGCTATACCGATAATGTTTCCCCAGAACAGTCCCTTGCCTATCAGGTAGGCAGCCTGGTACAGAAAAACATCCCTGATGGTCTTGTCGTGAGAACCAAGTGCCTTCAGTACCCCTATCATATTTGTTTTCTCCAGTATCAGAATAAGCAGGTTGGAAACCATGTTGAAGCCGGCAACAGTAAGCATCAGCAGTATTATTATTATAACATTGATATCCTGAAAATTGAGCCAGTCAAATATTTGAGGGTATTTATCACTTATGCTGATCACACTGAATTTATCTTCATCCCGGAAAAGCTGATAGCCTACTGCTGCCCTGACTGCCGCGGTCATTTCATCGAGTTTTCCGAAATTATCAATAAAGACCTCAAAGCCGCTGACCTGATCGTCATCCCATCCGTTAAGGCGTTTGATATGGCCTATGTCGCAAAAGACATAAATTTTGTCAAATTCCTCAAGACTGGTCTCATAGATACCGCTGACAACAAACTTCCTCATCCTGGGAGGATCCTGAACAAAATGCATTGCAAATGAATCACCTGTCCTGAGCCGCAGCATGTCAGATATTTTTTTTGATATTATTACCCTGTCGGTCCGGGTGGAATCGCTGACCATGAAAACTTCCCCCTCAGACATGCTCGCAGCAAAATAGCTCCAGTCGAAATCAGGGCCCACTCCCTTCAGGACAACACCCTGTATATTATCCCCGGCTTTTATGATTCCGGCTTTTGTTGCAAAAACCTGAACATGTTTTATGCCCGGAATATTTTTGATTATGGATACGAATTCCTGACCCTGGCGGACGGGAACAGTTTCAAAAGACAGATTTGAATCATAGTTCACAATCTGAATGTTTGATCCGAAGCCTATGATCTTTTCCCTTATCTGTTGCTTGAAGCCGGTAAGAATGGCTACTGCCAGTATCATGACTGCCAGTCCGGTGGCAATACCGGCAATGGCAATTACATTGATGGGCCGGGAAAATGATGTGCCTTCCCTGCGCCCCCTGATAAGACGCTCTGCTATGAAATACGGTAGATTCATCTGATAAATGAATTCAAAATTAATAAAATTAACATAGCGGGAGCGGGATGTGGATTCATCCGGGAAAAAATTGTAAATTCAGCGCCGGTACATAGCCTTAGCGGGAAAGACTCCGGAAACGGCCGCGCTGCCATTGTCCGGCGGGCCGGTTCTCCTGGCCGGGTCATACGGCATAGGGGAAGACAGGCGGCTGCTTAAATTAATTTAAAAATAAAATCAATTGAATATGAGACATTTGCTAACCTTCCTGTTAATAATCACTTTTATATCCGGATGCGGAAGTGATAACGGCGGTCCTGTACCCGGGGCGGAAAGGCCGGAAGAATATATGAAAATGCTTGAGGGCCTGGCCGTGGGAATTGTGGCTAATCAGACTTCCATGGTAGGCGAAACGCATCTTGTGGAATATTTGCTTGAAAACGGAGTCAATGTAAGAGTGATTTTTGCACCCGAACATGGTTACAGGGAACTTGCAGCGGATGGTGCGCATATAGGTGACGGAACAGATGCTGCCACAGGAATTGCTGTAAGAAGCCTTTACGGGGCACGTAACAAACCGGAGCCCGGGGATCTGGCGGACCTTGATGCGGTGATTTATGATATCCAGGATGTGGGGGCAAGGTTTTATACCTATATATCAACCCTTCATTATGTGATGGAAGCCTGTGCAGAAAACAATGTGAGATGTATTATTTTTGACCGGCCCAATCCCAACGGATTTTATTTTGACGGGAACATTGCAGATACTGCATACCGTTCCTTTGTGGCCATGCATCCGGTTCCGGTCGTGCATGGTATGACCACAGGGGAATATGCGCGTATGATAAACGGGGAAAAATGGCTTCCCGGCGGAATGCAGTGTGAGCTGGCAATAATAAAATGTAAAAATTACAATCACCGGACCCTGTATGAGCTTCCTGTAAAGCCTTCACCAAATCTGCCAAACATGACTGCCGTTTATCTTTATCCCTCACTTTGTTTCTTTGAGGGAACAAATATTTCACTCGGAAGAGGCACTCCCTTTCCTTTTCAGGTTTATGGTTCGCCCTTGTTCCCCGATGAAGGATTCAGCTTTATGCCTGAAAGTGTTCCCGCATCAGTCAGTCCGCCCCTGTTGGGTGTGAAGTGTTACGGGGTTGATCTGAGGAATGCGCTGGAGGAAAAACTTGTACCTTCACCAGGGCTCAATTTTGACTGGCTTACGGATGCCTGGACAAGATATCCTGAAAAGGATAAATTCTTTAATGCTTATTTTGATGTTCTTGCAGCCGGTCCGGTGCTGAGGGAGCAGATCCAGGCAGGGATGAGTCCTGCGGAGATCCGTGCCACATGGAAGGAAGGACTGGAAAAATATGCCGGTACCAGGGAAAAATACCTGATTTACCGCTGATGTGCTGAACCGGTTATTGTTGTTTTTTGCAGATATGATAACTGCCCCGCTGCAGAATATTTATTGTGTTCTTCCCGGGTAAACCTTCAGTGCCATTTCCAGGACCATCGCCGCATTTTTAAGATCTTCGGTTTTCAGAACATAGGCAATTCTTGCTTCATCCCTGCCAAGACCGGGTGTGGAATAAAATCCTGATCCCGGCGCCAGCATAACGGTCTGGTTTTTATATTCAAATTTTTCCAGAAGCCATTGTGCAAACCTGTCTGAATCATCAACCGGAAGCCTCACCATGGTGTAAAAGGCCCCTTTTGGCACCGGACAGTGAACACCGGGTATTTTGTTGAGAGCAGCAATGATGAAGTTGCGGCGGGCCAGATACTCCCTGTTGACTTCAGTGAAATACTCCGGGGGAGTATCTATTGAAGCCTCGGCAACTATCTGTCCGAGGCCCGGGGGTGAAAGGCGCGACTGGCCGTACCTGAGGGCTGTCGACATCACCTCCCTGTTCCGGGAGATCAGGGCACCTATCCGGATTCCACATTCGCTGTAGCGCTTGGAAACTGAATCAATCATTATTACATTTTCTTCAATCTCCCTGAGGTTCATGGCAGAAATAACTTTTTCGCCGTCGTAGCAGAATTCGCGGTATGCTTCATCCGAGACAAGAAAGAGCCCGTGTTTTTTTACCAGCTTCCTGATAAGCTCCAGTTCGCCGGCAGAATAGACATATCCTGTCGGATTGCCGGGGTTGCACAGCAGGATGGCCCTGGTTTTTTCACCTATTTTTTTCTCTATTTCCGAAACCGGGGGCAGGGCAAAATTGTCTTCAATCCCTGAAGTCACTGATACAATTTTTACCCCCGCAATGGAAGCAATGGCATTGTAATTTGCATAAAAGGGTTCAGGAATTATTATTTCATCCCCGTAGTCGAGGCATGAATTAAATGTGAATGAAACTGCCTCCGAAGCACCTGTTGTAATAAGCGTCTGTTCCCAGCTTATATCAATCCCCGCTTTCCTGTAAAAACCTGCCAGTTTGCGCCGGTAGGATTCATAACCGGCAGAATGGCTGTATTCCAGTATTTTTTTATCCAGCTTTTTCAGGGCAAGCAGTGCGACATCAGGAGTGTGAATATCCGGCTGGCCTATATTGAGATGATGAACCTTTATTCCCCTTTTAAGGGCCCCCTCGGCATAAGGGATCAGCTTCCTTATCGGTGAGGCAGGTATGTTTTTACTACGTTGTGAAAGTGACGGCATATCTTACCGGAAATAAATTAATTTACAGAAACTTTTGTGCAAAAGTATAAAATATAAGGCAGTAATCATTTAATACTTGATAATATTTGCTGCGGACCACGGCTTTTCCCGTTTGCCGGCCGCTGCGCTGAAGTTGTTTTTCAGGGCACATCCGGCAAGCCTTTTCAATATAAGGTCAATGAATCGGATGATTTTTTTACTTTTGCATTTTGATTCATAAATATTATTACAGGACAGACAAATGGATATTCCTTCTAGGTATGATCCCGCAAAGGCTGAGGACAAGTGGTACAGTTACTGGATGAGGCATGGTTTTTTCAGAAGTGTTCCCGATGAAAGGGAACCATATACCATAGTGATACCACCGCCCAACGTGACAGGGGTGCTTCATATGGGACATATGCTCAACAATACGATCCAGGATGTGCTGATCCGAAGGGCAAGGATGCTGGGCAGGAATGCATGCTGGGTTCCCGGAACGGATCATGCCTCGATTGCCACCGAGGCAAGGGTGGTTGCAATGCTGAAAGGCAGGGGGATAGAGAAAAAGGATCTCAGCAGGGAGGAATTCCTGGAATATGCATGGGAATGGACAGACAGACACGGCGGTATAATACTTGAACAGCTCAGGAAGCTGGGTGCATCATGTGACTGGGAGAGAACCCTCTTCACCATGGATGATGAGAGATATGAATCGGTAATCAGGGTATTTATTGATTTGTACAACAAAAACCTTATTTACAGGGGAGTGAGGATGGTGAACTGGGATCCGCAGGCCCGGACAGCCGTATCGGACGAGGAAGTATATTTTACCGAGGAAGAGTCGTTGCTCTATTATGTAAAATACAGGATTGCCGGCAGTGATGATTATGTAACGGTTGCAACAACCCGCCCTGAAACTATTCTGGGCGATACAGCCGTTTGTGCAAATCCCGCTGATGAAAGATACAGGCATCTCCGGGGCAGTAAGGTAATCGTACCCATGGTTAACCGTGAGGTGCCCTTTATATTTGATGATTATGTGGATATGGAATTCGGTACGGGCTGCCTCAAGATCACCCCGGCCCATGATATAAATGACTACGAAATAGGCATCAGGCACAGGCTTCGGTCAATAGACATATTCAATGATGACGGAACACTGAACCGGAATGCTGAACTGTTTGTCGGGACCGACAGGTTTGCGGCCAGGGATCTTGCCGAGGCGGAACTGAAAAAAGAAAATTCCCTGGACAGGGTGACTCCGTATAAAAACAAGATAGGACGCTCGGAAAGAACCCATACCGTGATTGAGCCAAGACTTTCCACTCAGTGGTTCCTGAAAATGAAGGATATCTCCCGGCCGGCACTTGACGCGGTCATTGAGGGCGACATACAGCTTTATCCCTCAAAATTCAGGAATCTTTACCGTCACTGGATGGAGAATGTTCATGACTGGTGTATCAGCAGGCAGCTGTGGTGGGGTCACAGGATTCCGGCATGGTATTACAA
>LSQX01124533.1_pt4 | contig 12977 bp, 13 predicted proteins | sample 654561 | NCBI WGS metagenome assembly LSQX01 (sample SAMN04489861, study PRJNA283612) | anaerobic digester metagenome | isolation source: 4 biogas reactors fed with cattle manure at either 37C or 55C with and... | place: Denmark: Kongens Lyngby | collected 2014 | reverse complement strand
CCTTGGAAACGCTCAAAATGGACCTCGCCAACCGCAAGTACCGGATTGCGACATTGACCGATCTGGAACGCAACCGCGAAGGATATTCCGATACCGTCAAACAGATCATGGATCGCAAGTCGCCGGGTGTGATTGGCACCGTCGGGGATTTGCTGCAGGTTGCGGAGCGCTATGAGACCGCGATCGAGGTCGCGTTGGGCAATGCGATCCAAAACATCGTGACCGACACCGAGGCAACCGCCGCGCGGGAGATCGAGCACCTCAAGCAACATAGACTCGGACGCGCGACCTTTATGCCCCTCACGACGGTAACAGGCCGTACGCTGGACGCCAGACAAGCCGAGCGCGCCTCCCGGATGACGGGATACGAAGGGCTGGCCTCCGACCGGGTACAGGCCGAATCCGCCTATGCGGGGGTGGTACAGAATCTACTGGGACGCATCGTCCTGGTCGACACGCTCGACCATGCACTCGCGATGGCGCGTGCGTTTGGCTACACCTTCCGGATCATCACGCTGGAAGGGGAGGTCCTGATTCCAGGCGGTTCCATCACTGGTGGCACCTCACGCAACCGGACCTCCGGTTTGCTGGGAAGGGCCCGTGAAATCGAAAAACTGCAAAAGGAAGTCGGAGACACCGCCGAAAAGATAGCGGAACTCGAACAGACAAGCGCGAAGACCGAAAGCGACATGCTGGAAATCGGACGGCTGCACGCGGCAGCCGGGAAAACGCTGGGAGACCTCACACACGAGCGGGTCCGGGAGGACGCGCGCCACCATGCGTTGCAGCAGGATTCCGATCGCCTCTCCGGTCGCATCGCCATGTTGAAGGCCGAAGGGGAGCAACTGGACGCACAGCGCGCGTCGGTCCTCGCGGACGCCGCGGCACTGGAAAAGGACGCGACGGATGTGGAAACCCGCATCCAGGCGATCCGCGCGGAGATTTCGCAAGGCGAAACCCGCAATCGGGAAGAGCAGGCAAAGCTGAACGATCTGCGCGATCAGGTATCCGCACTCCGGCTTTCCGTGCAGTCGATCATCGAGTCGATCGCCGCCGCGGAAGAGATGCGGCAGCGGATCGCGGGGGAAAAAGCGGCGTTGGAGTCCGGGTTGCGCCGCAGCGAACAGGATACCGTGCGTGGACGACAGGAAATCGAACGTCTGGAACAGGATGTGAACACCCGGTCCGTGCGGATCCGGGCGATTCAAGAGGAGAACGAGGTAGTACAAGCCGATGCCCGTACCCTGGCGGAACGGCGCGAGGCACTGGAACGCGAGCAAGCGGACTTTATGGATCGCCTCGATCAGGCCAACGCCGAAATCGGCCGGCTACAAATCGAAATCGGCCGTGCGGAAGCGCGCAAGGGAAGAATCGAGTCGACCCTGGACGACAACCGCAACCGGTTGTGGGAAGAATACGAGTTGACTTACGACAACGCGGGCACATGGGCGCGCGAAGTCGCGTATCCCGGCGCGGTGCAGCGCGAAGTGGCCGATCTGAAACGTGCGATGAAAGAACTGGGCGACGTAAACATCGCTTCCATCGAGGAATACACACGAGTCGGCGAACGGCACGATTTCATGCAAAAGCAGCGCGACGACATCGAAGAAGCCCGCAAAAAACTGGAGAAGGTCATCACCGAAATCACCAAGGAGATGCAGACGCTCTTTTTGGACCATTTCAAAATCATCAACGAGAATTTCGGCATCGTATTCGCGGATCTGTTCGGCGGAGGTACTGCGGAAGTCATCCTGGAAGACGAAACCGATGTGCTGGACTGCGGCATCGAAATCCGGGCGCAGCCTCCGGGCAAACGACTCCAGAACCTGATGCCGCTGTCCGGCGGCGAACGCAGTCTGACCGCGATCGCTCTTTTGTTCGCGATCCTCCGGCTCCGGCCCACGCCGTTTTGTGTGCTGGACGAAATCGAGTCCGCGCTGGACGATGCGAATATTTACATGTTTACGGACTATGTGCGCAAATACCAGGAAGAGTCACAGTTTATCCTCGTCACGCACCGCAAAGGCACGATGGAGTCGGCCGAGACCATTTATGGGGTCACCATGCAGGAGCGCGGGATTTCCAAGGTACTGTCGATGAAACTGGGAGAATGACAGGAGACAAATCATGAATCTGCTGGAACGCTTTCGGACGGGGATGAAAAAGACCCGCGATTTTGTATCTGCCGGCTTTACCCGGATCGCCGCCTCGATGGGCCGGTTCGACGACGAGATGCTGGACGATCTCGAGGCACTGCTCGTGCAGGCGGACTGTGGCGCGACCTGTGCGGCGGAGCTGCTCGAAAAGGTGCGGGACAACATACGGGACACCGGAGACGCGTCTGCCGAAGCAGTGGCCGGAACCCTTCACGCGGAGATGATGTCCATCCTGGGAGAAGCGCGTTCCCTCCAAATCAAACGGGGCACACTGAACATCCTCCTGATGGTCGGCGTCAACGGGACCGGGAAAACCACGACGGCGGGCAAACTCTGCCAGCGGTTTCAAAACGAAGGACTGAAGTGTGTGCTGTCCGCGGCGGATACCTTCCGCGCGGCCGCCATCGAACAGCTCCAGGTGTGGGGCCAGCGGACCGGGACGCCGGTCATCAGCCACGCGGAAGGGTCCGATCCCGCTGCCGTGGTCTTTGACTCAATCCACGCCGCACTGGCGAGAAAAGCGGATGTGCTGATCGTCGACACCGCCGGAAGGCTGCACAACAAACAGAACCTGATGGACGAACTCTCCAAGATTCGGCGCATCATCGCCCGGGAAGCTCCCGACGCGGTCTGCACCACCTTGCTGGTGATCGATGCCACCACCGGCCAAAACGCAGTGCTGCAGGCGCGGGCCTTTACCGAGGCGGCACATGTGGACGGGATCGCGATCACCAAGCTGGACGGAAACGCCAAAGGGGGCGTCGCCCTCGCGGTGGCGCATGAAACACGGGTGCCGATTCTTCTGTCCGGACTGGGGGAACAGGTGGACGATCTCGTCGACTTCGACCCGGACGCGTTTGTCCGCACCCTCCTGCCCGAAGAAGGGGAAGGGCTGTAAAGGGGAAACACTTGACAGCTCTGGCCCGATCTTGTATTCTTCCGATGTGGAAAAAACACTGGCCGACATGGATTCTCATACCCGCATGTGCATGCTGCTCGATTTTTACGGTCAGATGCTGTCCGATCGCGCGCGGGAGACGCTTGAACTCTATTTTGCCGAAGACATGAGTCTGTCCGAGATCGCGGACGATACCGGCGTCAGCCGGCAGGCGGTCCACGAGCGCGTCCGTCGTGCGCAGTCCACACTCGAAGCACTGGAAGCCAAGCTCGGCCTGGCATCGCGATTCGGGCGCCACCGTCAATGGGCGTCCGAAGCGCTTACGGCACTGGACGCGGACGACCGAGACACCGCGCGACGGATCTTGCTCCAGCTGGCGGAAGAACTGTAAACGACCTGAACGGGAGGAATCATGCCTCTATTTGAAAGTTTGTCTCAAAAACTGGGTGCGATCACCGGCCGGATGCGCGGAAAATCCCGCGTGACCGAACAGGACATCAAGGACATGATGCGGGAAATCCGCATGGCTCTGCTCGAAGCGGATGTCAACTACCAGGTCGTCCGGGATCTGGTCGCGGAAATATCCGAAAAATGCCGTGGCTCGGAAGTGATGGAAAGCCTCACACCGGGCCAGCAAGTCGTCAAGATCGTCCACGAGGCGCTGATCGACATGCTGGGCGGTGCCGCCGGCAAACTGGCGGTGTCCCCCTCGGGATTTACCGTCTACATGCTGTACGGACTGCAGGGATCGGGCAAGACCACCACCGCCGCCAAAATGGCCCTCATGCTCAAAAAACGCGGCAAAAAACCGATGGTGACATCGGTGGACGTGCATCGTCCCGCCGCCGCGCGTCAGCTCGAAATCCTGGCTTCCCAGATCGGGGTGCCCTGCTTCACGCAACCGGATGAGAAGGATGCCGCGACGATCGCGAGTGCGGCCCTCGACCGGGCACGTTACCTCCTGTGTGACACCCTGATCGTGGACACCGCCGGCCGCATGACGGTCGACGAGGAGCTCATGCAGGAACTGGAGACGATCGGCAAAGTCGTGCGGCCGACCGAAAAACTACTGGTCGTGGATGCCATGATCGGGCAGGAAGCGGTGAACATCGCGTTGGCGTTCGACCAACGCATCGGTCTGGACGGATTTGTCATGACCAAACTCGACGGAGACGCCCGCGGCGGTGCGGCGCTCTCGATTGTGCGGATGACCGGCAAGCCGATCAAACTGGCCTGTGTCGGTGAAAAGGTGGGGGACATCGAGGAATTCTACCCGGATCGGATGGCGTCCCGCATCCTGGGCATGGGCGATGTGCTGACCCTGATCGAGAAAGCGTCGGAAGCGCTGGATGAAAAGCGCGCGCGTCAGACGATGGACAACATTCTCAAGGATCAGTTTACGATGGAGGACATGCTCAGCCAGTTCGAGGAAGTCCGAAAGATGGGTTCGATCCAGGATGTCCTCGGCATGATACCGGGCATGAAGGGAAAACAGCTCGACCAGGCGCAGATTGACCCCAAAGCGATCGATCGCAGCATGGCCATCATCCGTTCCATGACCCGCCGCGAACGGGTCAATCCGGGCGTGCTGAACGCCAGCCGGCGCAAACGGATCGCGGCAGGCGCCGGCACCACGGTGCAGGAAGTCAACCGCCTGGTCAATCAATACGAAGAGACCAAGACACTGATGAAACGGTTCACCGGAATGTCAAAAGGGAGAAAAAGGGGCAGAATGGGACTCCCGTTCTGATCCAAAGCCCTTTTACAGATAGAAAACCCAAATGATACGGAGGAAAAAACCATGGCAGTGAAAATCAGACTCAAGAGGATCGGGGCCAAAAAAGCGCCGTGTTACCGCGTGGTGGTTGCGGATTCGAGATCCCCGCGGGACGGCCGCTTTATCGAAGAGATCGGTATCTACCAGCCGCTGCAAGATCCCGCGCTGGTTCGGATCGATGTGGAGAAAGCGAAAAAATGGATCGCCAACGGCGCACAGCCGACCGACACCGTACGCGATCTTCTGAGAAAGTTGGGAGCGTTGGAATGAGTAGGGAAGCGAACGAAATGAAGGATCTGTTGACGACGATCGTTACGGCGCTCGTCAGCCGCCCTGAAATGGTTCGCATCGACCATCACGACCAGGGCAATACCGTGTTGCTGGAGATCCATGTCGATCCCGAAGATATGGGAAAAGTCATCGGAAAGCAGGGGAAACGCGCCCAGGCGATCCGTGCGATCATGAAGGCCAAAGCGACCAAGTGTGACAAACGGGTCATCGTGGATATCGTGTGAGCAGCATGGTTCGACTACCGAGAGACATCGTCCATATCGGTCGGATCGGAGCGCCGCACGGCGTGAGGGGAGAGATACGTGTCTTTCCCCTCACGGAAGACCCTTCCCGGTTTTCCGGCCTGTCCGCCTGTCTGCTGGTATCTCCGGACGAAAAAACCCGCCGTCCGGTCGAGATCCTGTCTATCCGCACACAGGGGAGCCATTTCCTGCTGACCTTCGAAGGAATCCTTTCAAAAGAAGCCGCGCAGACACTGAACGGTTTCTTTTTGTCTGTTCCGCGCGAAGAGGCCATTCCTTTGCCGCCGGGAAGACATTTCATTTTTGATCTGGTGGGTTGTGAGGTGTTCGAGGCAGAACAGCGTCTCGGCCAGCTGCGCGATGTCTTGCAAACCGGCGCTAACGATGTGTACGTCGTGGAACGTTCCGGCAAAAAAGACCTCCTGATCCCGGTCACACGTGAGATCGTCCGCACGATCGACATCGCGTCGCGGCGGATCGACGTGGTACTGCCGGAAGGACTGCTGGAAATCTATGAGTGACGAGTCGCACACGATGCGGATCCGCGTATTGACGCTGTTTCCCGACATGATCCGCGAGGTGGTGCACACCAGCATTCTCGGACGGGCGGTGGCGGCGGGCATCCTCGATGTCGAAGCCGTCGACATCCGCGACTATGCGGACAACGCCTACCGCAAAGTGGACGACGCCATGTTTGGCGGGGGTACCGGCATGCTGATGCTGTGCGAACCGGTTTACCGCGCGTGGGAAGCCGCCAAAACGTCTTTGAACGATAAGGCGCATACGGTGTTTTTGTCCGCGCAGGGACGGCCCTTTACACAACAGCGCGCGATCGAATTGTCCGGCATGAATTCATTGATCTTGCTGTGCGGCCATTACGAAGGGATCGATCGTCGCGTCCTGGACGAGATCGTCGACGAGGAGATCTCCATCGGAGATTATGTGCTGACCGGCGGCGAACTGCCAGCCTTGACGGTGATCGACGCGATTGCGAGAATGCTGCCGGGCGTGCTCCCCGCACCCGAAGCCTATCTGCTCGAATCCCATATGGAAGGAACCCTCGAAGGCCCTCAATACACCCGTCCCGCCGTCTGGAAAGACCGGGCGGTTCCGCAGGTGCTACTGTCGGGCCACCACGCGAACATCCAGATGTTTCGGAGGCTGTCGTCACTGGAGACGACCAGAAGATACCGCCCCGATCTGTTCAACCGGCTGCGGCTGGAACCGGAAGAACTGGAACGCTTGCTGCGCTTCACGCGTCAAAATGAAAAAGGGGAGCGCGAGGAATGACAGGTCCGGGACGACAGCACCGCATTAGGAGACCATCGGGGCGGAAAAGGGCGGCCTTGACGGCCGTCATGCTGGTGCTGGTTTTGCTGGTGTCGGGTTGCGAGCCGGCGGTCGAAACGACGTCCGCGACGCAGGGGACCCCCACCGTATCTCCCGTGCCAACCCCCACCCAGACACAACCGTCCGCCACGCCCACTCCCACTCCGATGCCGACACCGTTCCCGACACCAGTGCCCTACATCGCACCGGGCACACCGTCGATCGATTCTTCTCGCCTGCACGCGCAGATCCTGTCCCTTACAGCGGATCCTTCCTCATGGAACGCGGGCGACACGGCGCAGGGATGGTTCCGATGCGGCGATGCGTTTTTGTTCGCAGGAACGGAGGAAGGCGAATCCGCTGAAATCATGCCGGGCGTGAGCATCGGCACACCGATCGATCAAGCCGTCGATGCCACCGGCAAACCTCTCCGCAATGGATCCCGCGCCAACGTTTTTTTCTTTGATTCCCTGGTGCTTGTGTTCTATGGGGACGAGACCGTCGAGGCCGCCGCGTTTTGGGGAAGGCAGCCTGGCACGTCTGCCACACAGATCTTACGGCGTCTGTGCGATACGCTCTACGAATACGATCGCGTCGTCGTTCGCCAGGATGGGATGAATCTACCTTCGGCGGACGGCAGATCCGTTTTGTCCTATTTCGATGGAGAACAGCCCTTCCTTGCGGTATACCCGGCAGGGGATCCGATCCGGTGGATTTCATTGCACGGTGCCTCGCGTGAACATTATTGGGTCAACGCCCATACCTTCCTGCGCATCGAGGCGGACACGCTGCGTCCCGCCTGTCACGCGTTCGACATCGAGGCGGAGTGGCCTGCCGAGCGCATACGGTCCTTCCCGCTGCTCGACCTGCACCAAGTCGACCCCGAGATCCGCATCGACATGAAATATGCGTCGGAAGACAACTTTGTCCATACCGATCTATACGGAGACCTCTCCACGGTCTATCTGCCTGAAGAGGCGGCCCGCCGTCTGGCGGCCGCGCACGAGGCGCTGCGTGCGGACTACCCCCATCTACGGTTTCTGGTCTATGACATCTTCCGCCCAAAAAGCGTCCAGCAGCGTATGTGGGACATGGTGCAGGGCACCGAATACGAAGCCATTTTGTCCGATCCCGAAGCCTGGTTTTCAAACCATTACATCGGCATGGCGCTCGATCTGACCTTATTTGACACCACGACGGGGCAGGAACTCGACATGGGAACCGGATTCGACAGTTTCGACCGCCTGGCCTGGCCTCGATACGAAGCGGAATTTCTCGCTTCGGGACGGCTTAGCAGGGAACAACACGAAAATCGTCTGATCCTGCGCAGGTTTATGGAAGCCCAAGGGTTCACCCAGCTCTATTTCGAATGGTGGCAATTCGATCTTCACATGCCGGGCGGCATCCCGGCCATGTTCAAGTGGTTTGAATAAAGCACCCCGGCTCGGAAGTTTCGCTTGCCAGACAGCAAACCCTATGATAAAATACCGAAGCTAATGATTACGAGCGGTCCGCTGCCGGTTGCGTGCATGAACGTTCTTGTTGAGAGGAGATACGCAATATGGACATCATCAAGGCCGTAGAACAGGCACAGCTCCGGAACGCCTACCCCGAGGTTGAAATCGGCGACTATGTCAAAGTGCATCTGAAGATCAGTGAGGGCAACCGCGAGCGGGTCCAGGTGTTCGAGGGAACCGTGATCGGCCGCAAAGGCGGCGGGATCAACGAGACCATCACCGTGCGGCGTCTTTCGTACGGTGTCGGCGTGGAGCGCACTTTGCCGGTCCATTCGCCCAAGATCGACCATATCGAGATCGTCCGCAAGGGACGAGTCCGCAGGGCAAAGCTTTACTACCTGCGTGACCGCGTCGGCAAGGCCGCCAAGGTCAAGGAAAAGTTGATCAGAAAATAACAGAGACTGATGGAAGGGACCGCAAGGTCCCTTCCGTTTTCATACCGCAACCATGCCATCCGCACGGTTGCGTGCCAACAAGGATCCGTGGGAGGGAGAGCGATGTCACAGCCAGTCAATTGGTTTCCGGGACACATGGCCCGTACGCTGAGGAACATGGCGGAACGTCTGCGCCAGGTGGACGCGGTGATCGAGACATGCGACGCGCGCATACCCGTCAGCAGCCGCAATCCGCAGCTCGACCAGATCATCGGCGACAAGCCGCGGCTTCTGGTCCTGTCCAAAGAGGACCTGGCCGACCCTGCGGTGACGCGTGACTGGATTTCCCATTTCCGCCGGCAGGGGATCATGGCTCTCGCCTGCGACAGCACACGGAAAAACGGTGTCGAGCAGGTACGGAAAGCATGTCTGACATTGAGCGCCGGCCGGATCGAGCGTGCGGCGGAAAAGGGGCGGATGGGTCGGCCCGCACGTGCGATGGTCGTCGGCATTCCCAACACCGGAAAATCCACCCTGATCAACTCCCTTTCCGGGCGCGCTTCGGCACGCGTGGAAGACCGTCCTGGCGTCACGCGCGCGCCTCAGTGGGTTCGCACACACGACGGGCTCGAGCTGATGGACATGCCGGGGGTTCTCTGGGCTTCGCTGGGTGATCGGACCTGTCAGATTCATCTCGCGGCAACCGGCGCGATCAAAGACGACATCCTCGATCTGCCGGAAATCGCAATCGAGACGCTAGCCCTGCTCGTGCGCCTGTATCCGGACGCAGTCCGCGCGCGCTACAAAGCGGAAACCCTGGATCTCCCCCCGGAAGAATTGCTGGACACGCTGGCTCGGCGCAGGGGATGCATCCTGTCGGGAGGCCGTGTGGACCGCATGCGGTTTTCCACACTGTTGCTGGACGAATTCCGGGCGGGTCGCATCGGGCGCATTTCGTTGGAACAACCGGAAACAGAGGAGTGACGGATGCGCACGTCGCCGCCGATGCCCGGACTTGCCGGTAAACGACTGGAGCGGGCGATCGCCAAATATGTCGAAATGCGATCTTACGAAAAGGCCGCCATGGCCGAAGGCTGTACCCTGATCGCCGGCATCGACGAAGCGGGGAGGGGACCGTTGGCCGGGCCGGTGGTCGCCTGTGCCTGTATCCTGCATCCGGAGCGTCCGGTCTATGGGGTGGACGATTCCAAAAAGCTTTCTGCCGACAAAAGAGATCTGTTGTTTGAGCTGATCCGGGATCGCTGTGTCGCGTATGCCTGTGGAATCGAAGAAGCGCCCGACATCGACCGCATCAATATCCTCAACGCGACCAAACGTGCGATGCTGCAGGCGGTTTCGCAGCTGCATCCGCGTCCGGACCGGTTGTTGATCGATGCCGTGGATCTCAAAGGCAGCGGCATTCCGGTCGTCCCGATCATCAAAGGGGACGCGCTCTCGGTTTCGATCGCGGCCGCTTCTATCCTGGCGAAAGTCACGCGGGATCGGATCATGGAGGCGCTGGATGTGCAATATCCGGGCTATGGGTTTGCCCGACACAAAGGATACGGCACCGCGGAGCATTATGAAGCGCTCCGCCGACTGGGGCCCTGCCCGGCGCATCGACTCACTTTTTTGGGCTCGCTCGACCGGCATGTCTGAATCGCGGTCCCGTCTTGCGCGGGAACGCGGCGAACGGGCGGAAACGTTTGTAGCCGAAGCACTGGAAACGGCTGGTCACCGCATTTTGGCCCGCAATTTTCTCGCGCCGGGACTCGGCGAACTCGATATTGTCGCGGAACACCAGGGGGTTCTCCGGATCGTGGAAGTGCGGGCACGTGTACCAGGACCTTACGGAAGAGGGGTTGACTCCATCACGCCGGCCAAGCTGCGACGCATCCGGCGCGCCACCTCTGTCTATTTGGAACATCAGCATTATTTGAATAAAGATATTCAACTTCTTGCAGCTGATGTAGAACTCGATTCGCGGGGAGAAATGCGATCAATACGATGGATTCCCATGGATTAGGCTCTTTTTGGTCTTGTAAATCGAAAATCACTTGGTTTATAATGATTTTGATTTCATGGACTGTCTGAAAATATGCAAGGAGAACGCCACATGCCTTCATACCTCTCGCTCGATGATACCGCGCTGCAACGCGAACTTGCTGCTCTGACCGAGCGGTATGCGTTTCATCGCGCACAAAGTTATTCGTTGAAAATGGTGCGGGGCGTACCGAGTCCGGCGCAGCTCGACCTGTCACGTACGCTGGAAACGGTTTTACAGGCCGGAGACTATCGCGCGGAGGACGGGACGGACTGCAGAAACTATGGGGGACTCGAGGGGATCCCGGAAGCCCGCCGCCTGTTTTCCGAGCTGCTGCACACGAGCCCGGACAACATCCTGGTGTTTGGCAACTCCAGCCTCAACCTCATGTACGACACCATTGTCGCTGCCATTTTGTCTCCCGTTCCCGGCGCTGACAAACCTTGGTCGCAAGTGGAGCGTCCGGCGTTTTTGTGCCCGTCTCCGGGATACGACCGGCATTTTTCGATTACGGAGCGGCTTGGGTTTGAGAATATCCCCATCGCGATGACTCCGACCGGGCCGGATATGGATGCCGTGGAGAAACGGGTCGCCTCCGATGCCCGTATCAAGGGCATCTGGTGTGTTCCGGTGTATAGCAATCCGGACGGGATCGTCTACGACGAGGCGACCTGCCGCCGACTGGCGTCGATGGCCGCCGCCCCGGATTTCCGGATTTTCTGGGACAACGCGTACGGACAGCACCATCTGTACCCGGAGCACAAGTCCTCCGTACCGGATATGCTGTCGCTGTGCGAAGAGGCCGGACATCCGGACCGCGTCTACGCGTTCACCTCCACATCCAAAATCACTTACGCCGGAGCGGGAGTCTCCTGTATGGCTGCCAGTCCCGCGAATCTCGCCTACCGGAAACAAGTGATGTTCTATCAAACCATCGGACACGACAAAATGAACCAGCTTCGCCATGTCCGGTTTTTGCGCGATCGCGCAGGGGTGGAACAACTGATGGAAAAACACGCAAAGATCCTGCGTCCGAAGTTCGAGGCGGTCCTTGGGATGCTGGAAGAGGAACTGTCGCAGACCGGCATCGCACGCTGGAACAAACCGATGGGCGGGTACTTTATCAGTCTGTTCGCCTATCCGGGAACCGCAACTGAAACCGTGGAAGCCGCCAGAGCGTGCGGCGTGGAATTCACCCCGGCCGGTGCGACCTATCCGGGAGGCATCGACCCCGATGACAGCAACATCCGCATTGCACCTACCTTTCCTCCGCTCGGGGAAGTGAAAACCGCGGCTGAAGTCTTGTGTATTTGCGTGCGCATGACGGCGGTGCGGAAGATTTTACGGGACCGTGCCACTGCTTGATTGCATTCCGGCCAGTCGGGTATAATTTGCTTACGGACCCGGTTCCGCCGGGTCCGTAATTCTTTTTTCAGAGGTCGGGAGGAACACCATGCGAAACCGGTATGAAAGTCCGCTGAGCAGTCGTTACGCCAGCGATACAATGCAGTGGCTCTTTTCGCCCGACCACAAATTCCGGACCTGGCGGAGGCTCTGGATCGCTCTGGCGGAAGCGGAGCAGGAGCTCGGATTGCCAATCGCAGACGCGCAGATCGAAGAAATGCGGGCGCACGCGGAAGACATCGATTACGAGGAAGCCGCTCGTCAGGAGCAAAAGGTGCGTCACGATGTCATGGCGCACGTCATCACCTACGGGCTCCAATGCCCGAGCGCGCGCGGCATCATCCATCTGGGCGCAACGTCCTGCTATGTCGGCGACAACACCGACCTGATCATCATGGACGGGGCTCTGCGCCTGGTCCGGGACCGTCTGGTCGGTGCGATCGCGCCGCTGGCGGATTTTGCCGCAAAGTATCGTGACCTGCCGACCCTCGGCTTTACCCATTTTCAGCCGGCCCAGCCCGTCACCGTGGGCAAGCGTGCCGCGCTCTGGCTCCAGGATCTGCTGCTGGATCTCGAAGAACTGGACTTTGTCATCGACCACCTTTCGCTGTTGGGCAGCAAGGGGACGACCGGGACCCAGGCCAGCTTTATGGAGTTGTTCGACGGAGATCATGAAAAGTGTGTCGAACTGGATCGTAAAATTGCCTCCAAAATGGGATTTGCGCGAACCTATGTGGTGTCGGGACAAACCTATCCCCGCAAAGTGGACGCGCGGGTGCTCGGGGTGCTGTCCGCCATCGCACAGAGCGCGGCGAAGTTCAGCAACGACATCCGGTTGCTACAGCACCTGAAAGAAGTGGAAGAACCATTTGAAACCGCACAGATCGGCTCCTCTGCCATGGCCTACAAGAGGAACCCGATGCGTTCGGAGCGGATCGCCTCGCT
>LSQX01064616.1_pt1 | contig 12977 bp, 8 predicted proteins | sample 654561 | NCBI WGS metagenome assembly LSQX01 (sample SAMN04489861, study PRJNA283612) | anaerobic digester metagenome | isolation source: 4 biogas reactors fed with cattle manure at either 37C or 55C with and... | place: Denmark: Kongens Lyngby | collected 2014 | reverse complement strand
CTGCTGTCTCTGAGTTCAGACCTAACTCCTTATAATTTTCTACTTTACCCTTAGGAGCATTGTAAACAACAAAATCCGGCTCAAAGTCCTTAAGCTCTTCGGCAGTAGGCCTGATGAACATATTCTTTACAAAGTGAGCTTGCCAGGCAACCTCACAAATAAAGCGAATTGCCATACGTGTGTCTGTGTTTGTACCACAGAACGCATCTACTACAAAAAGTCTCTTGTTGGAGAGCTCTCTCACTGCTATTTGCTTAAGTGCTTCCCATGTTTCCTGTGTTGCTGGCCTATTGTCATTATCAAACTCTTCAGAAGTCCACCATATAGTATCTTTCGAATTCTCATCCATTACAATGAATTTGTCTTTGGGTGAGCGTCCTGTATAAACACCTGTCATCACGTTGACAGCACCCATTTCTGTAAGCTGTCCCCTTTCAAATCCCTGTAAGCTGGGATCGGTTTCATCTTTGAATAATTGTTCGTATGAAGGATTGTGAACAATCTCTGTTGTACCTTCGATTCCGTACTTTGTTAGATCTAATGATTTCATTTTTAAATGATTAAAGAATAAATGTATTGAAAACTCCTTATTGCGTCAATTTTACCGGGTGCAAAAATAAAAAATAAAATCGGATGCTGCTAATTAATTAAGGAAAAATTTCTGTAATTACTGAAATTTTTTTATGGTTTCCAATACGCGTTGTTTTATTTCGGCTGCACCAGGATTGAGTTCTTTGCTGCTGAATGTGCCTTTTTTGCAGTCGATCCGTTCATAAACCATTAAATAGAGGTTGAAAATAATCGCCAGGCTAAGCTGGGACGCAGGCTCCATAAGGGGTTTTATTCTTTGTATTGTATTGTGGGTTTTGATGCGGTATTGTTCGGCAATTTCACAGTAATCGGCCATCATGTTGCGAAAGCCCTGACAAAGAGGATCTCCTTTGGCCATTTGTTGAAGCATGTCGCGGCTGAGGCCGTGTTTTTGCATTAAATCGTCGGCATAATACATCAGGTTGTTGCGCTGGTCTTTGACGAAATCGCGCATAATATGCACCAGGTAACTGAAAACGGCACAGGAATTTGCTGCTTCGCGTACGTCAAACAAAGGCGGCAGGTAAGTATTCTCTGTTTTTCTCAAACCGGCTAGGTGTACAAAAATGGAGGCCGGGGCAACAGAGGCTCCTTCGGCGTAATTCAAAAAAGTCTGCAAACTGGCAAAGCCATCGTGTTTAATGTCGTAAATCATGGCCTGGGCAAAAGCTCTCATGGTCCAGACAGGAATACCAAATCTTTTGAAAGTCAATGAGAATTCCTGTACAAGGGGGATATTTGAACTTGGCTTTTCAATTTCGCCCAACCATTTATTGACCTCTGCCATTAGTTGTTCTTTTTCAGCCAGAGAAATATTTGGATGTTCCGTTTTGTAATTGTCCACCAAATCGTCAATGGCACGCATCAATTTATAACAGATGATGGCTGCCTGGTAGCGTTCTTCTTCCCAGAAGCCGGCAGCAATAAGTATGTTGGGGTGATCTGTTATGTGTTCAAAATCCAGGGAGTTGCAGTGTTCAATAAATTTTTGCTTAAAGGCATCCATGGCGTAAATGTTTATTTGAAATCTTTCAAAATGCGTTGAGAACAAAGTTTGGCCGAAAGCAAGACCAGAGGGACTCCGTTTCCGGGATGTGTGCTGCCGCCTGCAAAATAGAGATTCTTATACCTGGCGTGTTTATTGTGTGGTCTGAAATAACCCATTTGGAGTATATTGTGATTGATGCTGCCAAAAACAGATCCTTTACATACATGCAAGAGTGACTGCCAGGTTTGGGGCAGATAGCAGATTTCAAACTTGATGTGTTCTTCAATATCGTTGAGCCCTTGCTTTTTGAGCCTTGCTATGACATACTCACGGCCGATTTGCTTTAATTGTTGCCACTGATCCCGGTTGGATTCATCCAGATGCCCCACGGGAATGATCACGGTCATGCTTTCTTGTCCTTCTGGGGCAGCCGTGGCATCGGTACGGGCCGGTGTGTGAATGTAGAAACTGGGTTCATTGCTCATGCTGTTGTGTTTAAAGATAGTCTCCAGGCCTTTTTTGTAATCAGCCGACAACAGCACGTTGTGATGTCCTAATTGGGGATATTGTTTATCCAGTCCCCAATGAAATACAATGGCTGAACAGGAATAAGACTTGCGTTCAAGTTGCTTCGATTTTCTGCCGGGAGGCAAGAGTTCTTTGTATACATAGGGTAAGTCGGCATTGGCTACAATTATGTCAGCTTCGTGCAGCGATTGGTCAGCAAGCTGAACACCACTTACTCGGTTCTTGTCGGTCAGGATACTTTGAACCTCCGTATTGCACTGTAATTCAACACCCAGACTCAGTGCTTTTTCCCGCAAGACTTCTACTATGCGATGCATGCCACCGGCAGGGAAAAGCGAACCTTCGCTGAGTTCTGCTGCAGGTAGCATCGAAAACAGGGCAGGAGCCTTTAACGGGTTTTGCCCCACGTAAATATTCTGAAAGGTAAAGGCGGTTTTGAGGTAGGAATGTGTAAAAAAACGGGCAACGTATTGCTGATGACGGATATGGATTTTAAGCGCAGCCAGCAGCCTGAGATTTTTCAGGTTGACAAAATCAAACAGCCTGTAGAAATTTTTTCCCAGCAAATGCTCCATGGCAAGCTGATACATCTTGTAACCTGTGGCAACATATTTCTGAGCTTGTTTGTAACTGCCAGGCTCGGTTTTTTCCAATTGCTCCTTAAGATAGGCTTCGTTGGTGCTAAAGTCGAGGAAATCTGTTTCGTTATAAATAAGTCTGTATATGTCGGGGAGATCGGTCCCGGGCAAATCCTTGTCGAGTGACATGCCCAGGTAGTCGAATACTTCCCGGTAAATTCCCGGCATCAGAAAGATGGTTGCACCCAGGTCGAAGCGATGTCCTTCGCGCCGAATAATTCCGCAGCGGCCACCGGCTTCGGGATTTTTTTCAAAAATACTTACTTTAAAACCCTGTCTTGCCAGGGCTATGGAGGTGGCCAGACCGGCTACTCCTGCACCAATAATAATGACTCTTTTGTGTTTCATGATGTAAAGATGTCCGGCAGTTTCTTTTAGGGGGTATTTACTCAGCCAGAGGACAATGTTATTATTTCGAAATAGGTTGTCTGATCTTGTTTTTTAGTTGGTCTTCAGCGCCTGGTTTAAAAACATCAGGCTTTGTTCGTGCATGGCACGACTAAAAAAATGCGGAGAATCCCAGATTTCCGTCCGGAGCTGATCGCCTGCTCCCTGGTTTTCCCATACCTGGTGCATTGATTCAAAGGCATCCCGACAGCCTTGCAGGGGAAAGAGTTTGTCTCGGCTGCCGTTGATGAAATACATGGGTTTGGGACAGGCTATAGAAGCCACATGTGGATAATCCATGTAATTACGGATATCCGGCAGCAACATGGAGTAAGCGCTACCGCCCTTGTTTTGATTGTTAGTCAGGGTCATCAGGTGCTCAGTGGTGTTCATCCAGCAAACGGCTACCGCGGCACTGATTTTGTCGCTGGCCGCTGCCAGCATCCAGGCCCGGTGGGCGCCCATGGAAAAGCCCAGGGCGGCTATACGTCCGGAATCCACATAGGGCAGGCTGCTCAAAAACTCCACGCTTTGTATGTCGTCGTTGGTGATGTGTCCGCACCAGGTTCTGCCCAGTTGAAACATGTTGGAGGCCAAAGCCTGTTGTCTGTTGTAATCGTGCCCCTCTGCTGAGCCGCGTTCAGACCAGAACAAGGCGTCGATGGCTAATACTACATAACCCTGTGATGCAAAATAATCGCCCGTAAACAAGCCGTCGTAACACTGAACCGACCATTCATAACATTCTTTTTCCATAGCAGGTGAAGGATGAATGGGTTTAATCATTTTTTCCTTGCCTATAGAAAATTTGGCACCGTGATCGTGCAACATTACAATAGCCGGGAAAGGCCCTTCTCCATCGGGAATGAGGAGGTAGGCCGGAATGCGTTCAAAGGAGGTAATATTTAAAAATATTTTTTGAGCCTGATAGGGCCGTCCACCCTCGTAGCCCTCCCTTTTTTCCTGATTCAGCACCAGGAGGTCAAAATTATCGGCCGGAGGCGGAACCGGACCCATGCAGTCGAAAAGGACCTGACGTGCTTGTTTTTTCCACTTTCTGAAGCGGTTTTTTTGCCGAAGTTGCCTGCTGTTTCCCTGGTTTTCCCAGGCCATAGGGTAGCATAAAGCTTCTTTGACCTCTTCGTAAAACAAGGGCATATTGTTCTGCAGCCCGTAGGGCGTATAGGTTTCGGGTTGTTCTGACTTTAAGTTTAAACACCAGAAACATAAACAGATCAGGCAAAATCTTTGCAGTTTCATTTGATTTCCCAGGTCTCCAGACTCATGAAAAAGTCGTTCAGGGATTTAAAGTTGTGTTTGGGTTTGACCTCCTCTAGTTGTGCGTAAACATCCTGGTCGTAGACCGGAGCTTCGGCATCGCGGATAATACCCAAAGCCAAAGGAAATTCCGGAGCTCTCATGTGTCCGAGCTTGAAATGCAGGGTTTTGTCCTGGCATTTGGCATCGTGAATAAGGATATCGTTTTCGGTGATACCGTTCTCGCCAATTTTGACCACTTTGAGTTTGAAGCCATCAACAATCAGCCCCTTGTTTCGGTCTTTACCGAAAATCATGCGTTCGCCGTGACGCAGGAAAATAGTGTGGTCTTCGCGGACATCTTTGGCGCTGACGTCTTTGTGTGTGCCGTCGTTGAAGATGATGCAGTTGACCAGAGCTTCCACCACAGAGCAACCTTGATGTTTAGCGGCCAGCTTCATTACCTCCTGAGAATTTTTGAGATCGACGTCCATAATACGGGCAAAGAATTGCCCGCCGGCCCCGAAACAAAGATCGGCAGCGTTGAAAGGATCTTCAACGGTTCCGTAAGGCGAGGATTTGGAAACAAAGCCACGTTTTGAAGTGGGGGCGTATTGCCCTTTGGTCAGCCCGTAAATACCGTTGTTCATCAGCACCATGTTGATGTCGACGTTTCTGCGGACAGTATGAATAAAATGATTGCCTCCGATGGCCAGGCAGTCTCCGTCGCCGGTGATTTGCCAGACAGCCAGTTTGGGATTGGCCACCTTGACTCCGGTAGCTATGGCCGAAGCCCGGCCGTGTATGGTATGAAAACCGTAGGTGTTGACGTAATAGGGCAGGCGCGAAGAGCAGCCGATACCCGAAATAACAGCTGTATTGTCGGGAGAAATGCCTATTTCCGACATGGCTTTCTGTATGGAGTTCAGCACAGCGTGGTTGCCGCAGCCCGGACACCATCTTACGTATTGGTCGCTTTTGAAATCGTTGATTGTATAAGATGTTTGCATGATGTTCTGGTTAAAGGATGGCTGTAAAATGCTGGATGAGTTCTTCGACGGTGAAGGGTTGTCCCTGCACCTTATTGTATTGAAGAACTTCTCCCTTGAGTTTCAGCTTGGAGCGCAGGTAAGAAGCAAACTGTCCGGAGTTGAGCTCGCAGACCACAATTTTCTTGAATTTGTTCAGGACTTCTTCTGTGTTGGCAGGCAGGGGGTTGATGTAGTTGAAATGAGCCAGGGCGGCTTGACTGCCTTGCTCATTAAATTGCTGTACTGCAGAATATAAATGGCCGTAAGTGCCTCCCCATCCAACTACCAGTAAATCTGCCTGGCTGTCGCCGCTCAGTTGCAGCGGAGGGATCACTTTGGCAATATTGTCAATTTTTTGCTGCCTTAAATCAGTCATCAGTTGGTGATTTGCCGGATCGGTCGAGATGGCTCCGGTGCGGGAATCTTTTTCCAGACCGCCTACACGGTGTGCAAATCCTTCCATTCCGGGAACAGCCCAATAGCGCGAACCTTCTTCGTTGCGTAAATAAGGAGCCCATTTGTCTTGCATCTCTTTGTGAACAAAAGGCGGGTGGATAGCGGGATACTGGCTCAGGTCGGGCAATCTCCAGGCCGAAGAGCCGTTAGCCAGAAAACCGTCTGTCAGTAAAATAACCGGGGTCATATGTTCCAAAGCAAGTTTGGAGGCTGTGTATGCAAAATCAAAGCAATTGGAAGGAGTACTGGCTGCCAGAACAACCAGGGGTGATTCGCCGTTACGACCGTAGAGAGCTTGCAATAAATCGGATTGTTCAGTTTTGGTAGGCAATCCGGTAGAAGGTCCTCCGCGCTGTACATCTACAATCACCAAGGGTAACTCTGCCATTACCGCCAGGTTGATACCCTCGGCTTTTAAGGCCAGACCGGGGCCGGAAGTAGAAGTAGCGGCCAGGTTGCCGGCAAAGGAGGCGCCGATGGCGGTACATACTCCGGCAATTTCGTCTTCTGCCTGCACAGTGATGACTCCCAAATCTTTGCGTGCAGAAAGTTCCTGCAAGATTTCCGAAGCCGGAGTAATGGGATAACTGCCCAAAAACAGTTGCAGCCCGGCTTGTTGGGCAGCGGCAATCAGCCCCCAGGCCGTAGCCTCGTTACCTTTGACGTCGGTATAGATGCCTTTGGGCATTTCGGTGGGCTGAATATTGTAGGTGGACACGGAAGCATGTATGTTGTGTCCATAGTTGAAGCCATCGGTGAGGACTTTGATGTTGGCTTCCAAAATGGTCGGCTTCTTGCCGAATTTCCGATTGAGCAAATGCATGGCTTCTTCGATGGGTTTATTGAAGAGCCAGCAGATAAGTCCCAAAGCAAACATGTTTTTGCTGCGTAAAATATCTTTGTTGCCCATACCACTGTCGGCCAAACTTTCTTTCACTAAGGTGGAAATTGGAACAGAAACTATCTGAACAGATCCCAGTTTAAGTTCTTCGATGGGATCCAGCGTTTTGTATAAAGCTTTTTTTAAGCCGTTTTCGTCGAAAGCATCAACATCAATCAAAACGACAGTGTCTTTTTTGATGTTCTTCACATTGACTTTTAAGGCTGCCGGATTCATTGCGACCAGCACATCGGCTTTGTCGCCCGGAGTATACACTTTGTTTCCGATGTGTACCTGATAGCCTGACACTCCGCTCAGGGTGCCCTGCGGCGCCCTGATTTCGGCGGGATAATCGGGGAAGGTGGAGATTTCATTCCCAAAAACTGCGGACAAGGTCGAGAACAAGGTTCCCGTAAGTTGCATGCCGTCTCCTGAATCGCCCGAGAAGCGAATGACAGCCTTGTCCAATTCTTTAACCGTTACAATCATAACTAATACTGAAAAAAACGCAACAAAGGTAAGCTTAAATTTTATATTTTTGTGGCTGTAAAAAGGCCGTTTATGGACAAAGAAGTGTTAAAATCAGAAATAGAGAGACTTAGGTCTGAGAAGAATGCGGTGATTATGGCGCATTATTATCAGATAGACGAAATTCAGGAAATAGCTGATTTTGTGGGAGACAGTTTGGCCCTGGCTCAGCAGGCAGCCAAAACAGATGCTGACATTATTGTGCTCTGCGGGGTACATTTTATGGCAGAGACGGCCAAAATCATATCACCAGATAAAAAGGTGCTTATCCCCGATGCAGAGGCGGGCTGTTCGCTGGCCGACAGTTGTCCGGCCGATGAATTTGAAGCTTTTGTCAAGGCGCATCCTGATCATACAGTCGTCAGTTATGTCAATACCTCGGCTGCAGTAAAAGCCCTGACTGATATTGTTGTAACCTCGAGCAATGCACTACAAATAATCGAAAGTTTGCCCAAAGAAGAAAAGATTATTTTTGGACCCGACCGTAACCTGGGAAATTACATCAAGAGTCTGAGCGGACGTGATATGCTTATTTGGAACGGTGCCTGTCATGTGCACGAACAGTTTTCCCTGCAAAAAATACTGGCGCTCAAAAAACAGCATCCACAGGCTGAAATTATTGCACATCCCGAGTGCAAACAAGCCTTACTGACTGTTTCCGATTTTATTGGTTCCACCTCGGCCCTGATTGCTTATGTACAGAAAGCAGAAGTGCGGGAGTTTATTGTGGCTACCGAGCCGGGAGTACTGTTTGAGATGTCCCGGAAATGTCCCGGTAAAAAATTTATACCGGCGCCACCCGACGATGCCTCCTGCGCCTGCAACGAATGTGCTTTTATGCGGATGCACACTCTGGAAAAACTTTATCGTTGTCTGCGGGACGAACTGCCTGAGGTATTGGTGGACGAAAGCATGCGCCAAAAAGCTCTCAAGTCTATTCAAAGGATGCTTGACATTTCGGCAAGCATTAAATAATTTCTATATGTTGAAAATTGTATTTGCCAGCCATAATAAGCATAAGAAGCAGGAAGTGGCTGAAATTCTGGGAGATTCCATCGAGCTTATAGATCTGGAAGAGTTGAATTGTACCGAAGAAATACCCGAAACTCAGGACAGCCTGCAGGGTAATGCCCTGCAAAAGGCTCGTTTTGTACGTGAAAAATACGGTATGGATTGCTTTGCTGACGATACCGGTCTTGAAGTGGAAGCCCTGAACGGAGCACCCGGAGTCTATTCGGCCCGTTATGCCGGTCCTGCCTGCAATTTTGATGATAACATGGATAAACTGCTCCTGGAATTGCAAAACAAAGACAATCGCAAAGCCCGCTTCAGAACGGTTGTGGCCTTGTTGCTCGACGGTCGGGAATATCTTTTCGAAGGAGAAGTCAAGGGTGAGATCCTGAGGCAAAAAGCAGGCAGCAAAGGCTTTGGTTACGATCCCCTGTTTCGTCCCGAGGGTTACGAACAGAGTTTTGCCCAGCTGGAGCCGGAACAAAAAAATCAAATCAGCCACCGGGCGGCAGCTGTTCAAAAAATGGCTTTATTTTTGGAAGCTTACAAAAAAAGATAAGATTAATCCCCGGCCTGCACAATATTTGGCCATTGTTAGCGGTTATTGCTTGTAATGAAAAAAAGGCTCTGTCTATTGCTACTTTCCGGACTTGCCGGCTTGCTGTGTTTTAAAGCTACGGCCCAGCCGCCCGTGGGAGAATGGCGCAACCATTTTTCATACCGTAATGCCACTCAGGTGGCCTGTACCTCGGACAAAATATATGTGGTGGCCAACAAGCATTTGTTTTCCTATGCTCCCCAGGACCGTTTTATTGAAGAATATTCTGTATTGAGCGGACTCAACGGAGGCCAGGTGCAGTATATAGCCCATAATGATTTCAGCGATTGTTTGCTGGTGGTTTATACCGACGGCAACATGGATATTCTGGACGGCGACAGGGTGATAAATCTGCCGGATTACAAAGAAAAAAGTCTGCCTGCCGACAAAAGCATCAACCGGCTTCGCATGGATGGGAGATATGCCTACTTGTGTACTGGAGTGGGTGTCCTTATCATTGATATACACAAGCAGGAAATTCTGGAAACTTACAATCTGCGCAGTGCAACGGTAAATTATACAGCGGTGCTTGATTTTGTACGCCTGGGCGAAGAGTATTATATGCTCACGCAACAAGGCATTTATCGGGGAAAGGCCAGTGATAATTTGTCGGACAGCAAAAACTGGACAGCTTTAAATTTTATGCCGGGAAAAACTGCGACACAACTTGTTTCGCGTAAAGATTCTCTTTATGCTTTGGTAGCCGCAGAGGGCATTTATCGCTACGATGGAGCCTGGGAGATTTTTTATTTAAGTGACGGTATACAGGAAATGTCAGCGCAAGGAGATTATTTGCTGGCCCTGACCATGGGGCTGCCTTTGGTTTTTGCTCCGGACAATAGCCTGCTGAGTCTTCACGACAGCGATGTATCGGGCGAATATTCCTTGTATGAATACGATGCTCAGATGCAGGCCAGCTTGAAACGAATGTATGGTATAGCCCTGGATATTAAAACTCAGCGAATTTACACTACAGCCGGCAGAGAGGGCCTGCTGGAATGGTGTTATTACCCGGAGGCTGAAGCTTATATTGTCAGCAACAGCAAGATTCTTCCCAATGGCCCGGGCGTGGACACTGCCTGGAATTTGCATTTTCGCAACAATGACTTGTATGTGTCCAGCGGCGGACGCTGGGGCGACCGTTATCGTTTTACCGGCGACCTTATGCGTTTTCGGGACAACAGCTGGAGCTCGCTTATTAATCGCGACAGCATAGAAGCCCGGACAGGTTATCCTTTTACAGATATTTTAAATATAGCAGTAGATCCTGCAGACGAAGGGCATATTTTTGCCAGTTCCTGGGGCGAAGGCCTTTATGAATTCAGAGGAGGTAAGCTGGACAGTTTACACACTTACGGTAACAGTCCCTTTTTGCCGGCCTGGGCTGGTTTGCCCTATCGTTACATCCGAGTTGACGGAGCTGTTTACGATGCTCAGGGCAATCTCTGGGTACTCAACTCGGCTTATCCGGCTTATCAGGAAACAGGTTCGGGTGGTTTGCATGTTTTACTGAGAGAAAGCGGTGAGTGGTTTTCGCCCCGTTATGCCAATTTAAAACCCTCTCCCACATTGAACAATATCCTTTTCACACAGAACAATATGGTCTGGATAAATTCCGAACGGGAGGGCAGCGGTATTTTTGTGCTGGATTATAACGGTAGTCTTGAAGATACTTCTGATGACCGGACTCGTTGGATTTCGTCTTTTACCGACCAGGACGGGATTAACCTGAATGTATTCACTGTGCATTGCATCGTGGAGGATCTCAACAACAGGCTATGGATAGGCACCAATACGGGGCCTTTGATCTTAAGTTCGTATCGGGATATTTTTGATCAAACCCCGGTGTTTTACAGGGTAAAGATTCCCCGCGACGACGGCACCAACGAGGCCGATTACCTGTTGGGAAACAGCCGGGTCTACTGCATGGCCGTGGACGGGGCCAACCGTAAATGGATGGGAACCCGAAGTGACGGTCTTTACCTTTTGTCGGCCGACGGCACGGAAACCATACATCATTTTACCGAAGAAAACAGTCCCCTGCCGTCGGACGAAGTCTGGTCTGTTGCCATTCATCCTCAAAGTGGCGAAGTCTTTGTTGGTACAGCCGGAGGCCTGGTCTCATACCGCAGTGATGCACTGCCTGCTGCTCCCGATTACAGTGAAGTTTATGCTTTTCCCAATCCGGTGCATCCCGGTTACAGAGGCAAAATAACAGTGAAAGGCCTGACTGAGAATTCTCAGGTCAGAATTACCGATTTGAGCGGTAATTTGATCGTCTCCGGTTATTCTTTGGGCGGCCAGTTTGGCTGGGATGGAAACAATGTCCGGGGTCAAAGAGTCGCCAGCGGGGTTTATCTTGTTTTTGCCGCAGATAATCAGGGAGAAAAGGGGGTCGTATGCAAAATTGTCATCGTAAATTAAGCCTTTGTTGTTAAAACATATTAGTGCTATTTAGCATTTTGAGCCGCTTGTTTGTGGCTTTTTTTATATATTTGTGCTGTTTTGTACATTTTTTTTGCAAGACCTTTAATAATCGTAATATCAATACTATGAAATTCAATCTCCGTGTACGGAAGTTGTTCCCGCTCTTAGTACTTATACTGATAAACAGTTATGCCTGTCAGGATAAGATGGATATCTATTACCAGGAGCCGGACTGGCTCAAAGGGAGTATTTATGAAGTACTACAGGAAAGAGGGGATTATTCGGTTTTTCTTAAAGGTGTTGAACTGGCCGGCTTCAAATCGATAATGAACGGCAAAAGTATCCTCACCGTTATGGCCCCGGCCGACAGTGCTTTTACAGCTTACCTTGAGCAGCATTACGAGGGCAAAAGCATCGAAGAATTACCCCTGTCCGAAGTGAAAAAGCTCATCGGTTTTCATATTCTCTATTATGCCTTTGACAAGGAAAAACTGATCAATTTCAGGCCTAACGAAGGCGACGGTGCTACCAAAGAAGAAAAACTGATCAATGCCGGTTTATTTTACAAACACCGGACCAAAAGTCAGGACGTTTTAAGCCTGGAAATAGACACGGCAGGTGCTGAAGTCAGTGTTTATCACATGGAGCGCTTTTTGCCTGTATTCTCTTACCGGATGTTTCAAACCAAACAGATTAATGCCAGATACAACTACGAATACTTTTTTCCAAATACCAGCTGGAGCGATAATGCCGGTTTCAATGTCTCCAACGCTGCCGTGACGGAGTATTCAGTTTTGGCTGACAATGGTTATGTATATTTGGTAGACAAGGTACTTAAGCCCCTGGAAACCATTTATACAGAATTAGCCTCTAACGAAGAATATTCAGATTTTCTGGAGTTGTACGATAAATACGAGTATTATCAGCTGGACGAAAATCTGACACTGGAATACGGTAATGGAACAGAACTTTTTCAACACTATCACAGCTCTCCTTTGCCCAATATTGCCTGCGAGTGGCCGGTGACAGATTACAAAAAGGTTTCGGATCTCTCTTTTGCTTCATACAGTGTGTTTGCTCCCAATAATACCGCTTTCAGAAGTTTTTTCAGAGAGTATTGGGAAGTGGGCGGTTACGATTCTCTGAACGAGGTGAGCAGGGAATCTATCGAGTATTTATTGTACAACAGTGTTTATTCTGCTTCGGTAGTTTTCCCCGAGGAAATCACCAAAGGCCTGATCGAAAACAGTTACGGTACTATTATTAAGTTTGATGTTGACCAGATTCCCCAGGCCAATCGCAAAATATGTGTGAACGGATCTTTTTACGGCTGTAGCGAACTCACGCCTCCTGCTATGTTCGGTTCGGTGACGGGACCGGCTTTTCAATACAAAAAATACAGCTATTTTCTGAAAATGCTCAATACTGCCGACCTGATTCTTACCCTCTGTTCGGACGAAACCAGTTATTTTATGCTTTATCCCTCGAATGAGCTGATGAATCAGGATGGAATCACTCAGGTTGATGAAGTTTTATACCGGGGATCCAACAAAGTCTCCAATTCTTCCCAACAAAATTACGTTTATGCTCATGTTCTAAGCAAGGACGCCATAACAGGTTCCTATCAGGATCTGTTGACGGATGCGGGAACGGGCAA
>LSQX01083528.1_pt6 | contig 12978 bp, 12 predicted proteins | sample 654561 | NCBI WGS metagenome assembly LSQX01 (sample SAMN04489861, study PRJNA283612) | anaerobic digester metagenome | isolation source: 4 biogas reactors fed with cattle manure at either 37C or 55C with and... | place: Denmark: Kongens Lyngby | collected 2014 | reverse complement strand
CTGTGGCGGCTCCTAAGGCCCACCATAGACAAGACCTGTGCTACGGCTTTCTTTGCGTCGCGGCCGTTAAAGCCGGTGACCCTGAGGGCAAACTCGACGTTCTCTGCGACGGTACGGTCGGCGAGCAACCTAAAGTCCTGGAACACCACGCCGATCCTTCTTCTGAGGAAAGGTACTTCCAGGCGACGCATCCGAGTAAGGTCTTTGCCTGCGACAATTACGCGCCCTTCTGTCGGAACCTCTTCCCGGTACAAGAGTTTGATCAAGGTGGATTTTCCGGCTCCGCTCTGACCCACAATGAAGACAAACTCGCCCTTGCGGATATCCAGGCTCACGCGGTTTAGGGCCAGCATGCCTCCTGGATACGCCTTCGAGACATCCCTCACTTGGATCAACGCCGTCACCCCAAAACGAGACAAAACTCCAGTACCGTACCATATATTCGACAGAGGATCGAGCGTTCCTGTTTCATCCTCAGAGAAGAAAAAGTCAATATATGTGAGAAGCAGCGGAAATATAGAGCACGGCCGGTGATCGTCAGTGGGACCACCGGCCGTTCGTCTACCTCAGTGCGGCCATAACTTTCTCAGCAATGGAAGATCCGGTGAGACCGTACGCCGCCAGCAATTCCCTGGCTGAACCCGACTCGCCGAAACGGTCGTTGACACCTATCCGGAGTACCCTGGCAGGGTGGTTCTCCGCCAAGCACTCGCACACCGCGCCACCGAGGCCTCCGATCACACTGTGCTCTTCGGCGGCGACTATAAGGCGGCTCTGCCTGGCCAGGGCAAGGCACAGGTCAGCGTCAAAGGGCTTTATGGAGGCGAACCCTGCAACGGCTGCCTTGATCCCTTCGGATTCAAGAATCGACGCGGCGTCCAGACACTCCTTCACCATTACGCCACAGGCTATGAAGGAAACGTCGAACTTGAGAGTGTATGGAGGAGCAGCAATCACCTGTTCGCGGGAGACGTCCGGCCTAACCATGTTGCCCTTCCCTATTTCAAAGACCGCTCCGGCAGGAAAAACATCTGGAACGGCCTCACGTCCGAGCCTGATATAGACGGGTCCCATATGGTCCACCGATGCCCTAACCGCCTGCTTTGTCTCTTCAGCGTCGCTGGGCACGATCACGGTCATCCCCGGCAATACTCTCATGAGGGCGATATCCTCGAGAGCTTGGTGTGTAGCGCCGTCGGGACCGACCGTCAGCCCGCCGTGTGTTGCCACTATCTTGACGTTGAACCCTGCGTAGGCTATGGATTGCCGGATCTGGTCGTATACCCTTCCCGTGGCGAAGACGGCGAATGTAGACGCGAAGGGGACCTTGCCCGCACTGGCCAGTCCGGCCGCTACCCCCATCATGTTTGCTTCGGCTATTCCCATGTTGAAAAACCTCTCCGGGAACGCCTTGGCAAAAACGGCCGTCTTGGTCGACGACGACAGGTCTGCGTCCAAGACCACAATGTTCTCGTTCTCCTTGCCGAGCTCCACCAGGACCTCGCCGTATGCATCCCTTGCCGCTCTCATTGCCCTCTCTCCTCCGCCTTCTCGTGCACTGAGACTTCCTGAAGAGCCCGGTCAAGCTCCTCACCCTTGGGAGCCTTCCCGTGCCAGGCCGCGACCCCTTCCATGAACCCGACGCCTTTCCCCTTTACGGTTTCGGCTACGATGGCCAGCGGCTTGCCGGCCACCGGCCTCCTGTAGGCTTCCAAGAGCTCCCGGACATCGTGTCCGTCCACGCTCACTGTCTCCCAACCGAAAGCAGAAAACTTATCTACAATGGGCTCTACGGACATGACTTTCTTCACCGGCCCGTCAATCTGAAGCCCGTTATGGTCTACAACAACGCGCAGGTTGTCGAGCTTGTAGTGGGCCGCCGACATGGCTGCCTCCCACACTTGGCCCTCCTGGCACTCTCCGTCGCCCAATAGCGCCCAAACCTTGTAGTCCTTTTTGTCCAGCTTGCCGGCGAGGGCCATGCCGACCGCAAGCGACAGGCCCTGGCCCAAGGACCCTGTGGACACCTCCACACCTGCGACTTTCCTGCAGTCAGGGTGGCCCTGGAGCGGCGAGCCCAGCTTCCTCAGCGTAAGGAGGACGTCCACGGGAAAGAACCCCATCTCTGCCAGCGCAGCATACAGCAACGGCGCGGCGTGACCCTTGGACAGCACGAACCGGTCCCGCTCACTCCACAGAGGGTTTCTGGGATCGACCCTCAACACACCGCCAAAGTAAAGCGCCGCGACTATGTCTGCGCTCGAAAGCGACCCTCCCGGATGCCCCGAACCGGCTTTCCCTACCATCCGGACGATATGGTAACGCAGGCGACTTGCCATTTCTTCGATGTACTCGATGGAAGGCCCGCCGCCCTCCACTTCCCGCTGGAGCTTCGACATATAAGCTGCCCCTCTCATCTGTACTCGTGGTCCGCTTCTCCGGCGTCCGCTTCGTCGTCGTTCTTCCTGAAACGCGAGAGAAACTGGACCTTGAAGAAAAACTCTATGAGCTTAAGGTCCGCGCGGAGCCTCCTCGGCTCCATAACCAAGCGATAAAGCCACTCCAAACCGGCCTTCTGAAAAGCCTCGGGAGCACGCTTCGACTCACCTGCAAGTATGTCCAGCACGCCCCCTACCCCTATAGCCACCTTGGCGCCCAAGCTTTTCCTGTGCGTCCAGATGAACTTCTCTTGCCTCGGGCTACCCATGCCCACAAGGACGACATCCGGCTTGGTGGCGCGAACGGCATCAACCACCGCAGGTTCTTCTCCGGGCCCGAAATAGCCGTGGGCCGTCCCACATATCTTGGCGCCGGGGATCTCATCCCCGATGTTGCGACGCGCCCGCTCGGCTACCCCCGGCCTTCCACCCAATAGGTAAACCCTCGGAGCCGGTTTCCTGTGAAGCAAGTATAGCGCAAGATCTACACCCGTTACCCGTTCAGGCAGGGCCTTCCCGAACTTCCTGGCTGCCCAGAGAATCCCCACACCGTCTGGGACCAAGAGGTCTGCCCTGGCCATGATCTCCATGAACTGGGGATCTCGTTGGGCCGTCATCACCATGATTGGATTGGCGGTTACGACAATACGGGTGATCTTGTCGTCTCGAGAGAGCATCCAGTCAAGGGAGTTGAAAGCTCCCGGCTTGGTCACCGGATAGAACTCTACACCCAAGATGTCTACGGAAGACGCCACTTACACCAATCCCTTGAGACGTTTATCCTATGCTTCGCCAAGATCTCACCGAGCGTGTCAGAGTTCTACATGACCGCCGCCTGCTCCTATGTTTTTTACACCCATGGGCTTTTCTGCTATGATCCCAATCGAAAGCCCGTTCTTATGAAGCGCCTCTTCACGCTAGAGTTCTATTATTTCACGAGAAATTGAGGTGCTGGTTTTGGCAAAGCTCCTCCTCTCGGGTTACTACGGCTTCGGAAACCTCGGCGACGAAGCCATACTGGCTTCGACCGTGGAGGCCTTAAGGCGCAGAGCCCCCGAAATCGATATATCGGTGCTTTCAGCAAGGCCGGACGAAACTTCGGCTTCCCACGGCATTCGAGCTTTCAACCGTATGTCTCCATTGGACCTCGTTTCGGCGATCGGGAGCAGCGACCTCGTGGTATTCGGTGGAGGAAGCCTTCTTCAAGATGCGACATCGTTTAGGTCCCTCTTGTACTATATAACCTTCATCTACCTGGCGAGAGCCCTGGGAAAACCCCTTGTTGTCTACGCAAACGGCATAGGGCCCCTAAACTCCCCGATGGCAAAACGCCTGACCAGGGCGGCTCTCCTTACTGCAAGAGAGATCACTCTGAGAGACCCCGAATCACTGACGGTACTCAGAGAACTGGGCCTGGATACCGGAGCCAGAATTACGGTGACGGCCGACCCGGCGTTCCTCTTGGAGCCTGCTCCCCCTCACAGGATAGAGGAGATAATGGCCAGAGAGGGCCTTAAGGGAAGAGACGGGATAGTCTGGCTCGCCTTAAGAGGCGGCCAAGATGAAAACTTCTACAAGGCGGTCGGCGAGGCGGTGAAAGTCATGAGGAGAGAAGGTTTGTGCCCGGCCCTCTTGGTCATGCAGGACCGGGACCTACCGCCTTCCGAATCCGTAGAGAGGAGCCTTGAGCTCAAGGGAGAGAGGCCGGTGCCGCTCGTCAAGGACGTACGGCCCGCCGAAGCGCTGGGGCTCCTTGAAAAGGGCTTTTTCTCCTTCGGTATGAGACTTCACACGCTAATCTTGTCGGCCCATGCAGAAGTGCCCTTCCTGGGCGTGGACATAGACCCGAAAATAGGAGCATTCTGCAGGATGGTAGGAAACCCTGCCCTACCCGACCCCCGGACCGGACCACCCCGAGACATCGTAGAAGAGTTCCGTCAGTTTGTGGGCAGCCGTTCCCGGTACCTATCGGCCATCAAGGACCGCGTTCCGGACCTCAGGCGAAGGGCAGAGGAAAACATAGAAATGGTCCTCAGAGTCCTCTATTCCAGCGTGTAGGTTCCCCGCACCATAACGATTGTACCGCTCACAGCCTGAATTCCCCTTCCGTCATCGCGCGGCACCAAGAGCAGGTGGTTGGCCGGAGCGTTCTCTCCCTTTCTGAGGTCTTTGCCTGCAGTTACGTCACAGAGGCCGCCCAGCTCCGAATCGATGACCACCGCGCTGCCGCTCCGGACGATGATCTCGGTGCCTGCTCGGGCTATTAGTTTTTGTCCCGCCGGAAGCTCCACAACCTCCATCTGGGCTCCGGTTGACAGCTGGGAAAGGAGCGCCTCGATCTTCGAATCCACATATGACTTGGAGACAAGCGGGTCCTGCTCGCTTCCTGGAAGAGGCTCGCCTGCTGCCATCCCCTTCCCGACCCAACCCAGTACTCCGCCAAGGGCCAGCGTAAGAACAATCAGTGTGGCTAAAGCCGTGTTTTTTCTTGCCATGGGCCGGTCCCCCTCAATTGCCCTCGTTATTTCTCGGAAACAGCTCGTGCGTCGGCCTGCAGTTTCGCGAAGATGAACTCGTCGATACCTCCGTCCATCACACGTTCGACGCTCCCCACCTCAACGCCTGTACGGTGGTCCTTGACCATGGTGTACGGCTGGAAGACGTACGACCTGATTTGGCTGCCCCAGGCTATCTCTTTCTGGGCGCCGCGAAGGCTTTCTATCTCCTTGCGCCTTTCCTCTTCTTTCAATGCAAGGAGTTTTGCGGAGAGGAGCCTGAGAGCCAATGTCCTGTTGGCGTGCTGCGACCTCTCATTCTGGCACGAAACAACCACCCCTGTGGGTATATGGGTGATGCGTACGCCGGTCTCGACTTTGTTGACGTTTTGCCCCCCAGCACCCGACGACCGGAACGTATCTATCTTGAGGTCATCCGGATTCAGGTTCACTTCTGTTTCTTCTTCGATGTCCGGAAGCACGTCAACCGAAGCGAAAGACGTATGCCTCCTGGAGTTGGAGTCAAAAGGCGATATCCTCACCAGCCTGTGGACACCACGTTCCGTCCTCAAGTACCCGTAAGCGTAATCGCCCTTAACCGCGAAGCTCACGCTCTTCAGCCCGGCCTCTTCGCCGGGTAACGAATCGAGGGTTTCAACCTTGAACCCGCGACGCTCTGCCCACCTGGTGTACATCCGGTAAAGCATCTCAACCCAGTCCATGGCTTCCGTACCGCCGGCACCTGCGTGGAGCGTCAGGATGGCGTCCCGGGCATCGTACGGCTCAGAAAGGAGCGTCTCAAGCTCCAGTTCCCGCGCTTTGTCGGATAGGTCTCTGGCCGCGGCGGAAAGGTCATCCATGAGGGACATATCGCCTTCTGCCTCGGCCAGCTCGGCTATCTCGAGGTTATCATCACAAGACCTCTTTAGGTCTTGCCACTTCTCCAGTTTCGATTGGATCCGGCTTATCCTACGCCCTGTCTCTTGCGCTTTTTTGGGGTCCTGCCATATGGCCGGGTCCTCCATCTCCTTGCGAAGGAGGTCCAACTCCCTGCTCAAGCCCTCTGGGTCAAAGAGACCTCCCGATACTGCCGAGCCTTTCGGCTACGGACCGGAGTGTCCTTATGATGTCTTCATACATGTTGTCGCCTTGCGGCTTCCCTCCCTGAGCGTCTTCACTTACGCAATCTTTCCGCAGCAATTCTTGTACTTCTTGCCGCTCCCGCACGGGCACGGATCGTTTCGTCCGACCTTCCGCCCCGTCCGGACAACCTGTCTTCCGCGGCTATCTCCCGAAGCAGGTGGGTTCCCCGGGCCGCTCACCTGGACCGGACCCCTCCCGGATTCACCGCGGCCCCCTCCACCTGACAACGCGGCGTCCTTCTTTACCTCAACCCTCAACAAGTACCTTACGACGGTCTCCTCAATGTTCTGGATCCGCCCCTCAAACATCTCATACCCCAGGCGGGTGTACTCTACCAGCGGATCTTTATGGCCATATGCCTGGAGACCGATCCCCTCCCGGAGATCTTCCATGGTCCTCAATTGCTCAACCCACTGATTGTCAGTAACCTTGAGTATCACGAACCTGTAAAGCTCGGGGGCCCTGTCTCCCAAAGCGGAGGCGTTGCGGCGGATCAGCGACTTGGCCCTCTCGGTGATACTGTCCCTCAGGGAGTCGCGGTCATCCGTGGACACGACGTCGCTCTTATCGAGACCGGGGACGAGATCGCGAAGGTATGTGGAGAGCCCTTCCAGGTCGGCTTCCTCTTTCCGTACCTTGTCGGGCCAGTACAGTTCGACGGCTCGTTCAACAACCCGTTCTACCATTGCCATCACAATGGGCTCCGGGTCGTCCGCCATAAGGACTTCCCGCCGGTCGGAGTAGATGACTTCGCGCTGCTTGTTTAGGACGTTATCGTACTCCAGGACATTCTTCCTGATACCAAAGTTGTGGGCTTCAATCCGTTTCTGGGCCGTCTCCACGGCCTTGGTGACCAAATTGTGTTCGATGGGCTCATCTTCGGGAAAGCCCATCCTGTCCATGAGCGAAGTGAGCATATCGCCGCCGAAAAGCCTCATAAGCTCGTCTTCTAATGAGAGATAGAACCTCGACGAACCAGGGTCGCCCTGCCGCCCGGCCCGGCCCCTTAACTGGTTGTCGATACGCCTTGCCTCGTGTCGTTCGGTACCTATAACGTGAAGGCCCGAGAGCTTCACGACCTCTTCGTGCTCTCTGTCGGTTATCTTCTTGGCCTCTTTGTACAGCTTGCGGTAGAGCTCTCTGGCCTTCTTTATGGTTTCGATGCGTTCGTCCGTGTCGCCCGACTCGATCCTCCTTACTATGTCGGCCGGAAGAACCTTATCCGATGCAAGCATAACCACTTCGGGGTCGAACCCCTGCCTTCTCAGCTCCTGCCTCGCCGCAAAATCGGGGTTACCTCCCAGGAGAATGTCGGTGCCTCGCCCCGCCATGTTGGTGGCTATGGTCACAGCCCCTTTCCGCCCGGCCTGTGCCACGATCTCGGCTTCCCGTTCGTGGTGCTTGGCATTTAGAACCTGGTGACGGATACCCTCCCTCGTAAGCATCCTCGAGAGCATCTCAGACTTCTCTATGGACCTTGTCCCTACCAGCACGGGGCGGCCCATTGAATGGAGGGACTTTATCTCCTCGACTACGGCCCTGTACTTGGCCTTTTCGGTCTTCCAGATAGAGTCGGGGAGAGACTGCCTGATGAGCGGTTTGTTGGTGGGTATCACCACAACGTCCAACCCGTATATCTCGCGGAACTCAGGCTCTTCAGTGAGGGCCGTACCGGTCATGCCCGAAAGCTTCTTGTACATCCTGAAATAGTTCTGGACCGTTATGGTAGCCAGTGTGTCCGCCTCTTCTCTGACCTCTAGTCCCTCTTTTGCCTCAATGGCCTGGTGGAGCCCATCCGAATACCTTCGCCCGGGAAGGATTCGTCCGGTGAACTCGTCGACTATGAGGACCTGGCCATCTTTCAAGACGTAATCCACATCTCTGGTCATAAGCTCCTTGGCCTTCAAGGCCTGTCTGATGTAGCCCTGGAGATGGATGTTTTCGGCGGCGTCCAGGTCAACCCCCAGCCAGGTAGCCGCCTTCTCGTGACCTTCCTCGGTGAGGGCCACCAGCTTGGCCTTCTCGTCCACGGTGTAGTGGACATCTCTCCGGAGGACCTTGGCAAGGTCTCTGAAGCGGTAGTACTCCTCTGCCGAGCCTGCGGAGGGACCTGCGATGATAAGAGGGGTCCTGGCTTCGTCTATGAGTATCGAGTCGATCTCATCGATAATGGCGTAGTCGAGGTCCCCCTGTACAAGGTCGCTCCTCCTCCACGCCATGTTATCGCGGAGGTAATCGAACCCAAACTCCGTATTGGTCCCGTAGATTATGGGGCAAGAATAGGACTTCTTCTTCGCCTCCAAGTCCATCCCCGGTATGACCAAACCAACGCCGAGGCCCAAGAACCTATAGAGCTGGCCCATCCACTCGCTGTGGAACCTGGCCAGGTAGTCATTGACCGTAACAACGTGCACCGTGCGTCCGGTTACCGCGTTCAGATAGGCAGGAAGAGTGGCCACCAGGGTCTTACCCTCGCCGGTCTGCATCTCGGCAATGCGCCCTTCGTGGAGGACCACGGCCCCGGCCACCTGGCAATCGAATGGGCGCATATCCAGGATACGAGAGGAAGCCTCCCTCACCACGGCAAACGCCTCAACCATCATGGCGTCGGCCTTTTCACCGCGCGCGGCTCGCTCCCTAAACTCTTGCGTCTTGGCGACGAGCTCTTGGTCGCTCAGTTCGGCGGTCTTTTGAGCCAGGGCGTTTACCGCTTCAACTACCGGCTTTATTCTCCTAAGCTCCCTTTCATTCGAGTCAAACAACTTCTTTAGGAAAGACAAAAGCATCCCTCTCGGATAGTGGATTCCAAAGCACGATCAAGACCCATTGTATCACGGCGGTTTAGCGGAAACATCGAGGCTCCAGAGTGCGGAACACCAAGTAGCCTACGCCAAGCGCGATAGCTATGTCTCCGATGCTCACCATCGAGAGCTTACCGAAAAGCCTCCAGGGAATCACATCGGCGAGGAAAACCAGCCTGCTCGTAGCCTCCAGTTGGGTGTGTGTAAGGCTCCCTGCCAACCTCGCTGCTTCCTGGACCCTAAGTGCCGGTTCAAACATCTCGAGACTCACTGGCATCCGGAAAGAGTTGGCCACAACTGCCGCCAGGTTCGCAAGGGACCCCAGTCCAACCAGGGGGATTCCGGGAAGGTCCAGGTTGGCCATAAGGCCGTAAAAGAGCATCCCGTATGAGAGTGCGGTGAGCGCGACCCCCGTAAGCCATGGGTCCAATCCGGTCCGGAGCGCAAGAGGAGCGGTCAGAGGAAGGATAAACGAAACCAGGATCCACGGGAGTCTTCTTATGTCCATTAGAGCAATCTTTCGAAGGTCGCCTCCGAGCACGAGGGCCATAGCCGCTGCGACCAACAAAACGCTTACGTACAAGGGATCACTTCCCTTGGGCGATCATCCTGTCTACCACTTTGAGCATGGCTTTCACGACCGCAGGGTCAAACTGGGTGCCTGCGCACCGTTTCAGCTCTTCCTTGGCCTCGGCTAGGGTGAGCTTGGCCTTGTAAGGCCTGTCCGTCGTCATGGCGTCGAAAGAGTCGGCGCAGGCGATTATCCTTGCTTCTATGGGGATTTCCTCGCCTTTCAAACCGTCGGGAAAGCCCTGGCCGTCCCAGCGCTCGTGGTGATATTTGACCCAATCCTGACCTTTTCCTATGAACTTCATGCCTTCAAGCATCTGGGCGCCTATCTTGGCATGGGTTTTCATCTCTTCGTACTCTTCGTAGGTGTAAGCGCCCTGCTTTTTCATGATGGCATCCCGTATTCCTATCTTGCCGACATCGTGGAGGAGACCCACATACCGGATGAGCTCAATGCGGTCTTCGGAGAATTTCATCTCTTTGGCGAGCAGCGCTGCGTATTCGGCCACTCGCTCCGAATGTCCCCTGGTATAGGCGTCCCTTGCGTCAATCGCGTTGGACAGCGCACCTGCCATCTCCTGGTAAGCGGCCCGGAGCTCGATGTACTTGTTCAGCGAGTATTTCATCGTGAGAAGAGGCAGGTAGAACAGCGTGAGGAGGAACGGCCCGCCTTCTTGAGCCACAAGCACCATGAGTATCCCCGACGGGTAGAGAGCGAGCATGCTTGGGAGGGTCCACTGGATGTTAAGGCGCCATACTCCCCTGAGGGACATGCCCGAATCCAAGCTGAAATAGATGGCAAACTGAAGGGCATTACACAGGGTATCGACGATAGCGGCAGTGAGAAACGCCATGTATCCCCTGGGCCACCCCAGGGTCCCGAAATGGCCTCCTACGGCCTGGTATGCCTTGGAGAACATGAACATCGAGATCGCCAGCATGCCCCGGTTGAAGAGCACGAGGCGCAACGGCACCTGACCTGAAAGATCCCGCTTCCGCAGAGTTGCCAGTGTGTTCACCCAAATGCCCGCCTCTGGCCCGTAGAGCACCGTCACCGTGTAGTTCATGGGAGGCGACACCGAAACCGTGCCGCTGCCGCGGGGTATAGTCACGGGAGCGATCTCCCCGATGGCGACAAGGGCAAACATGAAAAGAAACTCGGCCAGATGCGAGGTGTCTCTAAACGTTGGCAAGTTGGTGAACAGGATCCATGCGCCTATCGCTGAAACGGCATATATGTAGGCTTGCTTGAAGAACCCTCCGTTTGACTTCAAACAGGGCACCTCTCTTGGGCCGGCGGCAACGGCTAGTTTATCAGCCTACCTGCCACGAACGTACTCCTGCCAGAAGCAGAGCCGAAAGCGCAAGAATGATTCTGATCAGCTTGTTCACGGAAGAACCTCCAGTTAGCCTAATGGATATATCCGAACCCGCTAAGTCCGGACAACCTTCAGGCTCCGCTGAAAACGTAGGCCGCCGGCCCGGAAATTCAATTCTCCGTCAACCTCTTCAATCCTCTACTGCGAGCCTGAGGGCCAATTCACTGAAACCACTCAGGCGTCTCCTCCGACTATCTGCGCAAACTTCCTGTTCACGGCGTCTAAAGTTGCTCTTACGACGGCTTCCCTGTCGTCGTGGGAGACGGGGCAGGAGCCCGTAAGGAGCTGTTCTTTGCCGAACGCGAACAGGCGGACTGACACCAGGGCGATTCGAGTCGAACGAGAAGTCGCAACACTTACGTCCTCAACAACAAAGGAGACATCGGGGGTCAGGTACTGAGACAGGGCTTTCACCGTGGCACACGCCGAAAGCCACAGCCAGTTCTTAGCTGTGGGCACGCCTTCCGCCGTTCCCATGACCTCGTTGTTGCCCATTTTAAGATACACATTGACCTCTGCCGAATCTGCCTCAGAAACGATTTCGACCTTTCTGAGTTGCACCCGCTTCTCCTGCCTGCCGGGATCTCCCCCCAGCTGGGCAATGGAGATCTTCCTCCTGTCAATTGGGTTTCCAAAAGCGGCAATGAGAGTCGATTCGACGTCGCGGGCAATGAGCTTTACCGACCTGCCCGGACCCGCCAAGACGTGAACCTCCTCAATCGAACCGTCAGGCCCCAGCACCGCTCTGGCAGTCACCACATCTCTTATCCGTTTGAGGGTGTCTTCGTATTCTCTCGCAGAGACACTTCGTTTGTCACCCGACATTGTCTCCCCACCCTTGTATTGCTTACCACAGGTCTCTTCCTAAGGCCGGATGCCCCGCGATAGCGAATAGGTGTTGTGCCTGTATCCCGATGCTTCCCGTTCCTTAACGATCATCTCGGCCATGAGCCAAAGTCCCGCGGCGACCAGGCTGTGTCCACCCAGGACAATAGGCACACGCGCGGTACAGGCACACCTGGTAAACTCGCGCGTCCAAGGATCCTCTATTAATTCATACCGTCCTAGGTCGGACTGGAACCTATCCCAATCCGAGAGTTGTTTCCTAAGGTGAGCGAAAATGACCCTAGAATCAATGAAGGCTACGTCAACCGTCTTCGCCAGATAGTCGAAAAACCTCTCAGGGCCAACCTCTTCCACCATGAAACCCAAGAGCGAGACTACCTCTCCTCTTTCCTCGCGGCCCAAAGCCTTCATACCTCTTTCTTCGGAAAAAACCCTCATCCTGTGAACCATGTTGGAGTTCACGTACTGGATTACGGCCGGGCCGACCCTTCCCACAACCGCAACTTCCTTGGAAGATTGCCTGAGGACTCCTACAGCCGATTCTATCGTAGTCCGTGGCCAGTCGAGAGCGTCGATCGCCCGCTTAGCCCGCGGGCCACACATAGGATGCATGCCCAGGACGAGAAAATCGGTAGGCGTGTCAAGGTCAAAGTTCACCCTTCCCGAGTTCGGGATGAGCACGCGGCGCATGCCTATCTCCCTGAGCAAATTCCCCAAGGGGTTATCCTTGTTGGGCAATTCGATCTCGTCAATGGCCCTGGCCGGGGCGAAAGCCACGAGGTCCGCCGACTGGACGTTGTTCATAACAACCAGGTTTCTCTCTCTCTTTAGGGCGACGGCTATATCGGAAAACTCTCTCGCGGTGATGAGAGGAGCAGCCGCCCCTCCCATGTAGATCACGTTTTCGATCCCGTGTGTGACTATAACCTCGCGAAGTCTTTTCCCAAAGTGAAAAGGCCTCGACCCCGGTGGCTCGTAATCCACCGTGACGCCCATCTCCCGCGCCGCCTCCGCCAGGTCGGGATAGTTGGTCACGAGTATGGTTTCGTCTATCTCTTCAACCGACTGGAGCTTTTCACAAGTATCAAGGACAACTTCACGGCGTACGGATGCGATCAGCGAGTCCAATTCGGTCTTGGCTTGTCCACCCTCGAAGATGACAAGTGTGACGCGTGGCTCGAACATCTTTATTCCTCGGGCTCTATGAGGCCGTAGTTTCCATCCTTGCGCCTGTACACCACGTTGACCGTATGGTTCTCGGCGTTGTGGAACACAAAGAAGTCATGGCCCAGAAGCTCCATCTGCA
>LSQX01082964.1_pt1 | contig 12978 bp, 11 predicted proteins | sample 654561 | NCBI WGS metagenome assembly LSQX01 (sample SAMN04489861, study PRJNA283612) | anaerobic digester metagenome | isolation source: 4 biogas reactors fed with cattle manure at either 37C or 55C with and... | place: Denmark: Kongens Lyngby | collected 2014 | reverse complement strand
GACCGTAACAGTCACCTCCATCGAGTCGTAACCCATCCCGGTCTCGCCGGGGCTGGGGATCACTTCTTTAATGGTGTAGGTGTAGGTCTTGCCAATGTCAGACTGGTCGTACTCGATCGCGTCAAAGGCCACATTGCCGCCGACATCGTTGGAAGCCGTTATCGGGGAGGTTATATCACCCGACAGTTCAAATGTGAACTCACCGTCCTTCAGGTCACGGCCTGCAAGCACCTTGGAGACCTCAGGGATCCAGCTCCCCGACGCCGTGTAACGGTTGGTGAAGGCAATCGACATTGCAGGGATCCATGACCCTTCGTCGGACTTAACTTTAATGACGGTAGTATGACTTAACTCCCCTGTGTCATCAGCGCTAACTGTAATTACCACAAGATATTCACTATCGTCATAAGTGATACCGCCAAGAGTCTTTTCCGTTTCTTCAATCAGGTAATAATACGTACCTATATCGTAAAGAGATATTTCAGAAAAGCTGAACGCCCCATTGCCGCCACTGATAACGGAGTTCGAAACCGTTTCGAGGGAATCTCCCAATTTTACACCGTTCGAGTTTGATTCGTGCAAAGCAAACCTAAATTCACCTTCCTCCAAATCTCGTCCAATGAGACTCTTTGATCCATTGAGTTCAACCTTAACTGATGGACGTTCGTACCTATTAATGAATTTCACGAATGAGGGACTGACAGTCGCTGATATCAGTTCGGTGACCGGGTCCAACGAAAGCGTTACCGTCACCTCACGCACAAGATTTGAGTCATAAGTCAAACCTGAAGGATAATTAGTTGGCTGGATCTCTCTCAGGGTGTACTTGAACTCTTTGATGAATACACCGCCGAGGTCTTCCTTCGTAAACAGGATCGGACCAAAACTAAATCCCATATAGCCAGGCGCTGAAAAAGTGAGAGTCTTCTGCGCAATCGTCGGCATGGGGGCCCCGGGATTCTGAGAACCTGGTTCCAAAGTGAACTCAAAATTGAACACGTCGCTGAAAGAGTCGGGTGCTGCGCGAAGAGCTTTCCCTGCGCCCAAAGTCACCAGTGCAATATTCTCACGGTTCGTGACATCAATGATTACATCTCCGCTAGGGATGCCGCCAACATGGTTAACCTCAAAGGTTTGTATTTCATCTCCGTTAATATCATATGAAATATCAAACTGATTCAAGGTTCCCGGGACTTCGTCCACACCGACTTCCGTCACTATATATTCGCCTTCATCACGTAATGACGTAAGCCAGACATAATCTCCATCCGGTCCTCCGGCTTCAAGCTTCACTGTCTCTGAGAAAACATCGCCACCGCCCAAATCTTTTATTTGAACAATGAATTCCCTCTCGAGGTTATCAACTTCGACTTCATTATCTTGGTTGTCCACCAAGTGTTTTCTAATTTTCAGAAGTACAGGATCAACTACGGGAATATCAAAGTTCTCTGACTGTGAGTCTCCCTCTGAATCCTTATAATGGAGGGTCGTTACATCATTCGTTTGATAGTGGTGGTGCTCTTGGCCAAGATATTGATCAAGACTTAGGATGTCGTCCGTTATTTCAATACGATATTTCAACCATGCATAGTAAACGTCACTACCTTCATCTTTTGATAGTGTTGTAATATTCCATTGGATTGTCTGGGGCGGGCCTGAGCTTATCGATGTATTGCCGTTGGAAACCGTCGTGTTACCCTGCAAAGCGAAACCGGTTCCCATCGGATCCACTACATAAGCCTCTTTCAGAGGTGATGCAATCGAACCGGCAATTTTCTCCAATACATCTGAAATAGCGTCCTCATCACTTTCGAAATATTTGTCCGGAGAGGCCATCCTTTCCAAAATATCCGCCCCAACTTCTTCAACCTCGAAAGCGATCGTGTAAAGATACCTGTCAGCACCTAGATCTTTAAACATCTTTGCCTGAGCGATCGCACTGTGACCGTGGTGGTAGTAATACCTCTTATAGGGATTATTCTCCGTACCGCTTCCAGTTTCAGATCCAGAAATGTATGCGGTTCCTTCACTGCCGCTTCCCACTCTATTGACTGTTCCAAAGAAGCCGGTAGTGTATTTAAATTTATTTTCGGCTAAGTCGTCTTTAGAGTAGTAGTATTCCGTGTACTCCGTCTTTCTACCCTGACCCCGCCCCGTAGTGGTTTCTACGGTATGAGAATACGCAAAATTATTGCTGTCTGAAGGAGTTTCAAGCCCATAGCTGTAGGTCGGTTCTCCATCACTTAATAAAACGATGTGCTTATAGTCAGCCTGTGAACCCGCCAACAAGCTAGCGGCTTCGCGCATCGCCCCTTGAGTGAATGTGCCTCCGGTCGCTTTTAAACCTCCTATAACGTCCAATAGTTCCTGGCGATTCTTGGTTAAACCTTTTTGGGTTGTCACATTTGTCGCAAAAGAAACGACAGCGATATTGACCCATTCGCTGTAACTAGGTAGCAACCGTTCGACAAATTTCTCGGCTGCTGCAATCGCATTCGGCATTCGTTGAGTAGGTGACCCCATACTGCCTGAAGTATCAATAACCAGTACAATATCAGCAGTTTTGGGCTCCTCGGCTGGGATTGTTTCAACTCGAAGTACAATATCCCAAGTATTAACCTTCCCATCGACAGGGGTGGCCGTCTTATAAGTCCTTACTTCCCCTGGTTCCAAATCATCCTCATCCGCCGCTACCGTCACCGGGGCCACAAAAGCATGCCCTATCAGCATGAGAATCGTCAGCAAAAAGGCTAACAATCTGTGTTTATTTTCTCGTTTCATTTGTATTTTCCTCCAAATTTTGACTGGACAATCTGCCCTTCAATTGCAGGTGCTGAACCTGCCAGATTTCCTGTGGTATCGATCTTTTCTTCTTGTGAATTTGCCCTTCGTAATTCGAACTCAATTGATTATAATTTGTATAATCGTTGAATAAAGCTCTCGCACGACAATACATAATATTGTTGTGATTTACCAATTATATGCATAAGACAGGCTGGTTAGCAATCATACTTTGGTAAACATTTGTAGTACGAATCGAAAGTTATTCATACCAAGTCTGTTTCTGCATATACAACTTCTACGGGAAGTATGACTTGTTCTTTGCTCCTTTTCAATTCACGTATCCTGGAACACAGAATAGGGAAAATATCTCCTGGAGCGATTCCGGTTATCCGTTATTTCCGTAACAGAACCGCTGTGAGCCCTATGCTAGAATGACTTCACTCAATCAAATGATTGCAAAGGGTAATCGAAAGGAGATGAGAAAATGTTTTTTGAAGAAATCATCGGAGCTTTCACCGGTCAAAACAGAAGAACACGCCGTCGTCAAGTTTGTATTGGCATCACACTTGGGGCGGTCGGAGGAGCGGTTTTAGGCTTGCTCTTTGCTCCCCAGTCGGGCAAGGAAACACGTGAGCAGATCGCTGAGGCTACCGTCAAGGGCGCGAAAGTTGTAAAAGACTATTCCGTCAAGGCGGGTAAAGCCATCAAGGAAAAAGCAGAAGAAACCGCTGAAGCCGTCGCCAAGAAGGCGCGCGGACTGGCCCGTGAGGCCCGTCTGAAAGAAAAAGAAGCGGAAGAAGAAATCGAAGAGGAAGACGAGGAAAAGTAAGGAGAGGAGTCCCTTATGACTGTCATGCTGCTTGAAGCCAGCATCCCGCTGAGCACTTTACTTTATGTCGTCCTGGGGCTTGCCGGAACGGTGGCCCTGGTGGCCCTCACCGTCTTCCTGTTTAAAGCCGCGTCGGCTGCCGGGCACATTGGCAAGCTGGTCAAGGACATCGCTCCTGACCTGGAGAAGACACTGGAGCCCCTGCCCGAGACCACCAAAAACATCGAGCTGATCAGCGGTAACCTGGTTGACATCACGGACGAATTGGCTGATGTCACACCCGACTTACTGGACGATGTCGAAGGCATGCTGAATGCCTTGGGTTCCGTTACCGAATCCCTGTCATCTGTGATTACAGGGGTGACTGACGGCGTCTCTTCATTATTCAGCGGCAAACGGCGCAAACCCGCCGGGTCCAGCACCACCTCACAGGTGCTCGCCATTGCCGGTGCCCTGCTCGGTCTGATGAAAAAGAGCAAGGAAAAAGAGACGGCTAAAAAGAAGAAAAAGAAGAAGAAAAGATAAGTAAACCTCCGCTGCTTTTTAAACAGCGGAGGTCTTTTTTATTCTGTCGGCAAAGGGTCGCTTTCGATCCCCGCCTTTTCCAATTGATCCCGAAGAACCGGCAAGTGCGTCTGTCCCGGGACTCTGCCCGCAAAGACCAGGGTCACGTCCCTCTGATCCAGACGCTGGTTCAGGTCATCCACAAAATCGGGAAAGGCCTGACTGGTTTGCAATTCTTCCTCATAACTCCGTGAAAACTGATCGAAGTTCAACCGTCCCTGGTGGTAAGCCTGACGGATCCCCTTACTGGGTGTAATCCCCTTGGCCCAACCATCCAACGCTGCCTTCTCACGGCTGACACCGCGCGGCCACAGCTGGTCGACGAGAATCCGGTCGCCGTCGGAAGGGTTCGCTTGATCGTAGACACGTTTCCATTTAAGCGTAGCCATGTCCATTCCTCCTTCGCAACCTGCTTGATCGCTCCTACAGCCTGATTATCTGCGCCATTCGGAGAAAATGTCGTAAGCTGGGACACAAGCCAGAAGAGGTTTGGACGGAATCACCAAAGGATCAGGCCTCAACCCTAACCTTGCCTTCAATATATTGCACATAAAACACAGACGCCAACATGATCAGGACGCCAAGGATTTCCCTGGGACTGAACCGTTCGCCCAGAATAATGGCACCGCCGATCACGGCAAAGACCGCCTCCAGCCCCATAATGAGTGAAGCTACCGTAGAATGGCTGTCCTTCTGCGCGACAATCTGCAGGGTGTTGGCAACCCCGTTGGAAAAAATACCCGTGTAAAGGATGGAGGGCACTGCGGCCCGGATCAGGATCCAGCTGAAACTCTGCTCGGCGAAAGAAGCCACCACCAACGACAAAACAGAAGCCACCGCGAACTGAACCGCGCTCAGGGCAATCGCGTCCACATCGGCAGCATACTTCTCGATGACAATAATATGGATGCTGTAACCGATCGAGGCGACAAAAAGAAGCACATCAGCCGAAGTAAACTGACCGCTCGCGGCATAAGTCATCAGGTAAAGGCCGACGAATGAAGCCGCCACGGCCAGCCAGTGGTGGACACCCACCTTGCGGCCGAAGAACTGGCTGATGATGGGAACCAGAACAATGTAAAGGCTGGTGATAAAGCCCGCCTTACCCGCCGTCGCGGTCAGGAGAGCCCTTTGCTGTAAAGAGCTGGAAACAAAGAGGATCAGGCCAATCAGCAAGCTAACCCGGAAGAACCTCCAATCAAGCTTGGGCTTTCTGGCGATCAGGAAAGGAAGCAATACCAGGACAGCGATGCCGTAACGAAGTGCGTTGAAGGTGAAAGGCCCGATATAGTCCAAGGCCACCGATTGAGCCACAAAAGCCGTCCCCCACAAAAAGGACGTGAGGAGAAGCAAGAGATGAGCTTTTCGGGTTTTTGTCATGGGCGCCATTCCCTCCGATCACACTCGATCATCTTACCCCATATTGACCCGATTAAAGGGTTCCCCGCCGGATTGATCCTAAATTGTCGGAAAGGCCGTTCATGGCCTGCTACACCGGACTTCCAATCTTTCATCCAGATGCTATAATAACGATATGACAACCTATCGCCATTTCATCGCTTTTCTATTACTTCTGGCCCTGCTGATCGGGCTTCCTGCCTGTGGCCAGAAAAAAGACTCCGGGCAAACCATGGTTTTTGAGGGACTCACCCTCTCCAGCGGGACCTGCCTGATCACCTGGACCGACGGGAACGACTTGATCAAGGACCTGGACCTGATTTCACTTAGTCTGCCTGAAGGCGAGAACAGGCCTGCTGCAGGCACACTGGTTCGCTATACCATAGGGCAGGAAATCATGGAATCCTATCCTCCTCAGGCCTGGGCACTTTCCCTGGAAATCCTGGCTGACAAGGCAGGACCTGTCAAGATCAGCATGGAGACCGCCATGAGGATCAGAGAGCATCAGCCTGACCGGACCGTCCTCCTGGATGTCCGGACTCCGGAAGAATTCGATGATGGCCATCTGCCCGATGCCATCAATTACCCGCTGGCCCTCTTGAGAAAAGAGCCGCCCTCCTATTCAAAAGAGGACACCTTGATCATCTATTGCCGAAGCGGGAACCGGACCATCGAGGCCTCCCGGCTCCTGGATGAAGCCGGATTTGTCCTGGTACTCGACGCGGGAGGTATCCTGTCCTTTACAGGATGACGGTCTGTCAGTTCCGGTCTTCCCCCATGAAGACCATCCCCTCCTCGTCAATCGCCAAGCTCTTTGCCTGCCAATTGGCAGACAACATGTTTTGTATCTGGATTCGTTTTTCTTCCGCTTCGCTTTGCGAGCCGATCAATAATCCCACAAGGGAGGGACCTGCGCCCGACAAGGCCAGGACTGAACAGCCGACCGCCAGCGCTGCCCTCTCAACCGCGTCGTAATCCTCAACCAGGGGGCGCCGGTATTCCTGATGCAAATAATCCTCGTTCCCCTGTGCCAACAGCTCTTTTCGCCCTGTCCGGATCCCTTCAAGCAGGAAACCGAACGAAGCGGTATTGGCGACCGCGTCCCTGTGCGGGATGCTGTCGGGAAGGACTTGTCTGGCCTGGCTGGTTGACAGTCTGAAATCAGGGATGAAAAGAAGAACACGAATATCCGGATGGCAGGAAAGCTTGGTCCAGCCCACCTTTTGTCTTGTCTTCTTTGACAAAACAAGGCCGCCTATGAGTGCGGGCGCGGCATTGTCGGGATGCCCCTCCAGCTCTGCCGCCAAGGGCAAGAGCGCCTCCTTGTCAATGACTCCTTTATCGATCCATTGAGCCGCCGCCAAACCCGCGATGGCGCAGGTCGCGGAGGAGCCCAGCCCACGGGCGACCGGGATCTCACCTTCGAAACTGATCTTGATCAGCGGCAATGAAACCGATCGGGCACCGGCGTAGTGACTGTAAGCGGTGGCCACCGCCCGTTGGCTGCTGGGAACCTGATCCGCCCAGTGTTTGAGTTGGTCGGGCGTCAGTGTTTCAGCCGATTCCTCCCAGCTGATCTCCGCCCGGTTATACAGGCTCAAGGCCAGTCCAAGGCAGTCATAACCGGGACCCAGATTGGCGGTGGTCGCGGGGATCCGGATCTGAATCTTCCTCATGGGTTGGCTCCAATCAGTTGGTCGATGGCGGCAGGGATCGCGGATGTGGAGATCAAATGCTTCTCCCTGGGTCGGCCATCCAGCAAATCCTTCATGCCGGGAGGCAGAGGGGCGTTCAACAGTTCTTGTATGGCCCGGATCTGTTCCTCCAGGTCAGGAGGACAGTCCCTGCCTAAAGCCGCCAGGACACTTTCTGCAAACTTATAGGGACTTGCAGTGCCCGCGATCAGGAGAGGTGATCCCGATTGTTCTCTTGCATGAATTGCCACCGCCGTATGCGGATCAATCAGGTAACCATAGGTCTCATAGACTTCCCGGATGGTCGACATGACCTGGTCCTCGCTGGCCCAGGAGGCCTCAAGGTCCAACAAGGCGGCATCGAACCGGAAGACGCCCTCTTCTTTTAATTGCCGCATCAGGTCATCGATCAATGCCCCATCCCCGGACAGCAGATGGAGATAGCGCTCCATGTTACTTGCCACCAGGATATCCATGGAAGGTGAAGAGGTCGTCATCAGATCCCGCCTGGCGTCGTAAATCCCCGTGCTTATAAAGTCGTAAAGCACCTTGTTGCTGTTGGAGGCAAGCCGGATATCCGCCAGGGGTAAACCCATCTCCTTGACATAGCGGGCGGCCAGAATATTGCCCAGGTTGCCACTTGGCACCACAACCGACAGAGGATCCCCGTATTGTTGGACAGCGTTGAAATAGGCATAAATGTAATAGACCATTTGAGGCAGGAGACGGCCGACATTAATAGAGTTGGCTGAACTGAGCCCGATGCCCTGACGCTTCAGCTGGTCAATGAAGGCCTCATCCTGCATGAGCGACTTGATGGCTCGCTGGCAGTCATCAAAGTTACCTTCCACAGCATAAGCAGCCACGTTGGAATGAGGGTCTGTCAGCATCTGCCGTTCCTGCAGGGGGCTGACGCCCCGATCGGGATAAAAAACAGCAACCAGTGCGTCCTTTTGGCCGGAAAAACCTGCCATGGCTGCCTTGCCCGTGTCACCGGAGGTGGCGGTCAAAATCAGGAAACGTCCCTCCTGCTTTTGGATTTGCCTGGCTTCCGTGAAAAGATGAGGAAGGCACTGCAAAGCCAAGTCCTTGAAGGCCAGGGTGGGCCCGTGCCAAAGTTCCAGCACGCTATGGTTTTCGTCCAGCCTGTGAAGCGGGGTGATCCGGGGATCATCGAAGTTGGCGCCGTAGGAAACTTCAACCGTCCTTTGAATGGCGGAAGCAGAAAAGTCCGTCAAAAAGAGACCGAAGAGCTTGGTTGCCATCTCCTGGTAGCTGTCAGCCTGCCAGCTTGAAAAATCGATTGACGGCAAATACTCGGGCACATAAAGGCCCCCATCGGGCGCCAGTCCACCCAGGATGGCCTGGGAAGCCGTCGCCGTCAGCTGCCTGGATCGCGTGCTGTAAAACCTCATGGAGCCCCCTTCTCGATGACCACCCAGCCCTGCCTGTCATGATCCAGAGCCCGGGCCAGGCTCATCCGGGTCACCTGCCCATCAGAATCAGTTTCCTTTCGCAGATAAAAATCAGCCTCCCGGTCAAGCGACCCATCCTCTCTCGCGAAGGGCTGCCGACTGAAGTAGACCGGTTGAGAATGGACTACCTCGAAAAAATCAGTCCAAAGGGCGTGAGCGACTGTATCCATACCTCCGCCCAGACCATGGAAGGAAAGGGGGCCTGTCAAGTCAGCCTCCAGGAGGACACGGTTCATCAAGCCTGCTGTACGGGCCATGGGGTGGTCTTTTTCAAGCGCGGTTGGCAAGACAGACAGGCAGTAAGTGTCATTCTGTTTGATCAGCGAGGCAACCAGCTTGAGCTGACGGCCTTGCGACCCGGCCCAGTCGAAATCGGGCGCGGACAGCCTGCAGATCCCGATGGTGGGGATCTGCAACTCATCGATTTCCTGCTTGAGCAGCATGCTGGCCAGGATGGCAAGCTTTCTTCTGGCGTCGAAACCTTCCAGGTCATCGGCCGGGTCCTCTTCCAAAATGCCCAGACGTCTTGCCTCTTGCAGCACTTTGTTCTCTTCCTGGCCTGTGCAGGTTTCGGTCAGAATATAGTTGGTTGACGCGTTCAAAATACCCGTCAACCGGTCCACTTCATTGAGCCGGCTGATCTTGCCCAGGGGATCCAGAAGCGGGATGCCCCCTCCGACCGCGGCTTCAAAACGAAAGTGAACACCTGATTTGCGGGCTGTCTCCTGAAGCTCGAAAAAAGAGGCCGCGACGGCCGCCTTATTGGCGCTGATGACCTGCTTGCCTGCCTCCAGCAGGCGGGCATTGTATTCGATCCCTTTGGAGCCACTGCTCATGACTTCAAAGACCAGTTCAATCGATTCATCCTGGAGTATCTCCTGGAAGGAAGCCGTCAAGGGCAGACCTTCAATCGGCACCCCCCTTGGTTTTTGCGGGTCACGCACCAGAATCTTCTTGATCTCAACCGTCTGCCCGGCATATCGTTCCAGCTCTTCCCTCTTCCTTTCAAGGATGCGGTAGATGCCCTGGCCAAGCGTGCCAAAACCAAGCAGCGCAATCTTCATGAATAACTCCTTCTCGTTTTACGCCTGGAGCCTATGCCCGGCCGTTGTTCTCCTCCTGCCCGAAAAAACAGTCGTGGAGGGCAAAGACCGCCTGTCGGTACTGACGGTTTTCCACCCCGATGACGATATTGTACTCGCTGGATCCCTGGGTAATCATGCGGACGTTGACGCCCTGGTCGCCAAGCGCCCCGAAAACCTTGCCGGCAAGCCCCGGCTGGAAGGCCATTTGCTCACCGACCACGGCGATCAGGGCCATCCCCGTCTCACAACTGCTTTGGTCGGGCTTACAGTAGAGCTGCAGCTGCTCGAGAATCTGCTTTAACTCATTGTTGTCGTCGATCCGGAAAATGACCGAAATGGTATCCAGCGAGGTCGGCATGTGGTGGATGGTCACCTTGTGCGCTTCAAAGACCGTGCAGATCTTGCGCAGAAAACCATCATCCTGATTTTTGTCATATTTCTTTAAGTTGATGACCGTGAAATCCTTCTGCCCGGCAATCCCCGTTACCAGTCGCCCTGAAGGCGCCTTTTCGATCTGGATGACAGTGCCCGGGTTTTGGGGCGAATTGGTATTTTTGATTTGAATCGGAATCCCCGCCTCCCTGGTTGCCGCAATGGCGTCCGCCTGAATGACCTGGGAGTCCGAGTAGCTGAGTTCTCTCAACTCATTGTAGCTCAGGCAATCAATGGTCTCCGGACCTTGGATGATCTTGGGATCGGCCACCAGATAGCCCGTCACATCCGTCCAGTTCTCGTAAAGCGAAGCGTCCAGGCCGGCAGCCAGAATGGCACCGGTGATATCGGATCCTCCACGGGGAAAGGTCACGATTCTTCCATCCCCGTCCGCCCCGTAAAAGCCCGGCACCACGATGCCGGTCGCCTGATCTTCCAGCTGAGCCCAAAAGGCTTCCAGCAGCTGGTAGGTGGCAGCCTGGTCGTACTTCCCCTGGTCGTCAAAGCGGATGAGTTCCGACGCGTCAACGAAGTGAAAGCCCAGGTAATCCGCCATCAGCAAGGCGTTGAGATACTCCCCCCGGCTGGCCACATAGTCCTGGCTGGCGCCGGACGAAAGCCTGTCCTGAATCTCTTCCAGCCTTGACTCCAGATCCAGCTTCAGTCCCAGTCCGTTTCGGATCTCTCTGAAACGATCCGCGATTTCCTCGAATATTTCACCCGTATCCAGTTGTTCGCGGGCCAGCTGATAACAAAGAAGCAGGGTATCCGTGATTTTGAAGCTCTTGTCCCCGTCCTTGCCCGGCGCCGAAACCACGACAACCCGGCGGCGGGAATCCGCCTCGACAATCTGTTTCACTTTTTTAAACTGCAGGCTGTTGGCGCAAGAACTGCCTCCAAATTTTGCTACGATCATGTGACACTCCGTCCAGGATTAAAGATTCTTATAAATATGCATATTATTTGACAGTGTACTTGATTTACAAGCCTTGTCAACGGAAGATCGACCAGGCCTTCCGCCTTCCCATCAGAAAATCAAGCGGATCATCAGCATGTAGGCGATGGTTCCGCCCGCGATGGGGAGCAGGATCTGCCGCTTCCAAAAATAGAGCAGGCCCGTAATCAGTAGTCCCAGGAGTTCGGGCAAACCGTAAGGCCGGACAGCCAGGCTCACATGTCTCAGGCTGTAAACCGTCAGCATGGCGAATAAGGCAGGGGGCAGCGCCTTACCCAGATACACAACCAGGCCGGGCGGCTCCTTCTTGTCTGAAAAAACCAGGAAGGGCAAAAACCTTGTAAACTGGGTGGCCGCGACGCAGATGGCAACCGTTAGAAATCGTTCAAGCATGGTCACGGTTGGCGAGCCTCCTTTTCGACAAATGTGCGCCCCATGGAAAGAAGAATCAGGATAGCTGCCATGACAGGCAAAAGAAAGGAATCAGGCCCCAGGATCAACAGACCGGTTATGGAGACCAGGATTCCGGTCAGGGCAGGGAGATGCTGCCCCTTGCTGCTCCATTGATCCAGGAAGATCACTAGAAAAAGTGCCGTCAAAACGAAGTCCAGGCCCCTTGTTTCAAACTGGACCAGGGAACCAGCAAGGCCCCCCACCAGTGACCCCAGGAACCAATAGAGATGGTTGAGCAGGCTGATAAAAAAATAAAACCAGCCGGCGTCCACCCCTTGGGGGATGCGGGCCGAATAGGCGACGGAAAAGGTCTCGTCGCAAAGAGCGAATATCAGGTAGAAGCGTTTCCAGCCCAAATTATGGTATTGATCCAGCATGGAAATGCCGTAGAAAAGATGCCTGGCCTGGAGAAAAAGAGCCAAAACCAGGGTTTCCAGAGGCGCAAAAGGCGCAAGCAGCAAGGGAACCAGAACAAACTGCAGGGAGCCGCCGAACACCAAGAGGCTGATCAGCGCCGGGTACCAGAAGCTGAATCCCGAGAGCCGCATATAGATTCCGTAGGTCGTGCCCAAAAACAGGAAACCGGCCATGATGGGAATGGTCAGTGGAAAGGCGGCGCGCAAGGCCTGAACTTTCATGCTTTTCAACTTCGGCATCTTGTCCTCCTTTCAGGCGGGTTCCAATTGAGCTATACCGAACAATCTACCAGAAGAAGGCGGTCAGCGCCCGCGAGGGAGTCGCCCGAAGCCTCTTGATCAATTCTCATTGTTAAAAAGGAAAAGAAATTCCATAGGGCTGAGACCATATTTATGATTATGCACAGAGATGAGAATTTTGGCGTTTTGTGGATTGATGTTCCCCGGATTTGTTTGTATTATTGCATACATTAATACAGAGAGGACTGCCCTATGCTTGAACTATCCCCTTATTCCAATTTGCTGGAACAAAAGACCTATAAGTACAGCCTGCAGGATATTCCGGATCCGAAACTCTACCGGGATCTCTACCCTTATACGGAGGTGCCCAGGGTCGCGTTCAACCACCGGCATGTTCCCATGAACATGCCTGAAGAGATCTGGATCACTGACACCTCTTTCCGGGACGGTCAACAATCGGTGGAACCCTACACGGTTGATCAGATCGTGGAGCTGTTCAAGCTGCTCTCCCGGCTGGGAGGGCCCAAGGGCCTGATCCGACAAACGGAATTCTTTCTTTACAATGAAAAAGACCGCGAGGCCCTCCGGCGCTGCCAGGACCTGGGTCTGAAATATCCCCAGATCACCACCTGGATCCGTGCCACCCCCTCTGA
>LSQX01112172.1_pt2 | contig 12980 bp, 13 predicted proteins | sample 654561 | NCBI WGS metagenome assembly LSQX01 (sample SAMN04489861, study PRJNA283612) | anaerobic digester metagenome | isolation source: 4 biogas reactors fed with cattle manure at either 37C or 55C with and... | place: Denmark: Kongens Lyngby | collected 2014 | reverse complement strand
GTTGAGAAGGTTTGTTGGTGACGAGTCGGGATGGTTGTGTTTTTCTCAATCATCTTAGTCATCACACCGCCTAAGGTCTCAATACCTAAAGATAATGGCGTTACGTCTAATAATAGAACGTCAGTGCGGTCACCCGATAACACTGAACCTTGAAGTGCAGCACCTTGTGCAACTGCTTCATCTGGGTTCACGTCTTTACGAGGATCTTTACCAAAGAACTCTTTAACTTTATCTTGAACAGCCGGCATACGAGTCATACCGCCAACCAAGATTACGTCGTCAATTTCTGACAATTTAACGCCAGCGTCTTTAATCGCTACGCGGCAAGGCTCTAAAGTACGCTCAACCAAGTCTTCAACCAAGGCCTCTAACTTGGCACGAGTCAAGCGAATATTTAAATGCTTAGGACCAGAGGCGTCAGCCGTTACGTACGGTAAGTTAATGTCCGTTTGAGTGGTTGAAGACAACTCGATCTTGGCCTTTTCAGCGGCTTCTTTTAAACGCTGTAAAGCGAGTACGTCTTTAGATAAATCAACACCTTGATCCTTTTTGAACTCGTCAATCAAGTACTCGATAATGCGTTGGTCAAAGTCTTCACCACCCAAGAAGGTGTCACCGTTGGTTGATAGCACTTCAAACTGCTTATCACCATCAACGTCAGCAATCTCAATGATTGACACGTCGAAAGTACCACCACCCAAGTCAAACACAGCGATCTTGCGATCACCGCCGTCAACCTTATCCATACCAAAGGCTAAAGCAGCAGCCGTTGGCTCGTTAATAATACGCTTAACCTCAAGACCGGCAATACGACCAGCATCTTGAGTTGCTTGACGCTGACTATCGTTAAAGTAGGCAGGTACAGTAATCACTGCTTCTGTAACCGGCTCACCCAAGAAGGCCTCAGCTGTTTCTTTCATCTTGCGAAGAATTTCAGCTGACACCTGTGGAGGTGCCATTTTCTTGCCGTTAACCTCAACCCAAGCATCACCATTGTCTGCTTTGACAATTTCATATGGGGTAATTTTAATATCTTTTTGAACTTCAGCGTCTTCAAAACGACGACCGATTAAACGCTTAATTGCGTATAGGGTGTTTTTAGGATTGGTGACTGCCTGACGCTTTGCAGGGGCACCTACTAAAATCTCACCGTCTTGCAAATAAGCAACGACTGATGGCGTCGTACGACCGCCTTCCGCATTTTCAATAATCTTGATTTGCTTACCGTCTAATAAAGCGACGCAGCTGTTGGTAGTACCTAAGTCAATACCAATAATTTTAGACATGATTAATTTCCTTACGAAAACAATTTAATTTTTTACTTGAATTAAAGATAGGGTTTGAAATGTATATTTCAAGAGACTTTATAATTTTTTTAAACCGCAACCACCACAAGTGCCGGACGCACTACACGTTCAGAGAGGGTATAACCCTTTTGCAACACTTGGACAATTGTATTGGCAGCGTGATTAGGATCACTAATAGAAGAGATCGCTTGATGCAAGTTAGGGTCAAAGACATCGCCCGGAACAGGTGCGACTTCTTTGAGATTATTGCGCTCGAAGGCTTGAGTCAGCTGGCGTAAGGTAGTTTCAACTCCCTCTTTGTACGTCTCAACGGATTGCTGCTCATGCGCTAACGCCGCTTCGAGGCTATCACGCACTGGAATCAGGCTCTCTGAAAAGGATTCCAAGGCAAACTTACGTGCTTTAGAGACTTCCTCTTGGCTACGGCGACGAATATTTTCTACTTCGGCGCGTGCTCTTAAGAGATCCTCGTGCATTTGAGCAACTTCACCCTGTAACTCGGAAACCATCTGCCCAAGGTCAGCATCGGACTCATCAGCACCTAAGCTCTCAATAATTTCCTCGTCAGTAATCGACTTACTCTGAGCTAACTCCTCTTCGCTAACGAGATTTTCAGCTATTTCCTGAGCTTGTTGCTCTTCTTGATTCTTCTCAGTCATAAAGTATTCCTGAAATAATGTAAGTTACAAAAATCGAGGCCACGGAATGGAGCTAAGCAAACTCGACGTGACCTCTTAACTAGATATAACTTCTATATTGTGTTACTTAAATTTTTTTCAAGACTTTTTTAAAATTTATTTTTCCTGACTAAGTAGATAGCTGAAAGACTAGCGCCACCCCTTGAGATTACTCTCAACAATGTATTGAACGGCATTCATACCACCTTCGCTAGCATTGAGGCAAGGAATATATAAAAGCTCCTCACCACCCACTTCTTTTTCAAAAATATCTTTAATGCCCATCGAAATCTCTTCAAGTGTCTCAAGGCAATCCACGCTAAAACCTGGACACATAATATGCACTTTTTTAACACCTTGTGCAGGATACTCTCTAATCGTGCCCTCTGTGCTTGGACCGATCCACTGAGCCTTGCCAAAACGACTCTGAAAACTAACATCAATGATGACATTGTGCTCTGCTAGCGCCTCACGCAAGAGCTTGGCTGTTAAGTGACAATGATCAAAATAAGGATCGCCCTTGTCCACCATTGCTTGCGGTAAACCATGATAACTCAGCAATAAGCGCTCAGGCTTACCGTGCTCAACCCAAAACTCCTCAACACTTTGTGCCAAGGCATTGATATAAAGAGGATGATCGGTGTAATGCTTAATAGAGCGGAAATTAACCGGATCGCGTAAAGCAGCGTTATAACGACCCAAATAATCCAAAATCGTACCGGTAGTACTACCAGAAAACTGTGGATACATCGGCATCACTAAAATCTCTTCGCAACCACGTGCTCTTAAAGAATCGATTGTTTTATTCAATCTCGGCTCTCCATAGCGCATGGCAAAATCAACAATGACCGGCCTTGATGCATTATCAGCAGATAGACGTGCTTGCAATTTTTCGGCCTGCTCTCTGGTATAAACCATCAATGGTGAACCGCCTTCTAACCAAACCAATTTGTAGTTTTCAGACACAGGCTTTGAACGGCGTGGACTAATGATGCCTTTCAACAAAGGCTTCCATAAAAAACCCGGTAACTCCACTACCTTGGGATCAGACAAAAACTCATTAAGATATTCTGTAACCGCCTTTGGTGTTGCCTCCTTAGGTGTACCTAAATTGACTAACAAGACGCCCAATGGCTTTTGTTGAATAGAAGAAATACTACCTACCGAATTTATTGTTTGTGTTTGACTCATAAATATGCCCAATGAATTTTGGCTGAGTTAGCTTAGCGACTCAGAGCCTTTGATAATAACTTGGCAGTGACATCAACAATGGTAATTACACGCTGATAAGCCATACGGCTCGGACCAATCACGCCTAAAGCTCCAATGATTTTACCATTAAGCTGATAAGGCGCTGTAATAACTGATAGATCCTCCATAGGAACCAAGCGAGAATCGCCACCTATAAAGATTTGAACGCCCTGCGAGCGACTTGACACATCAAGTAACTGTAACAACTCTGTTTTTTCTTCAAAAAGTTCGAACATCTGCCGCAACCTATCCATATCTGCAGTTAAATCACTCACTCCTAATAAGCGATGCTCACCACGAATATGCACAGTCTCAGCCTCCTCACTGCCACGTACGCCAACCTCTACAGCAGCCTGCATAAGTTTGGAAATATCCGTCTGCAACTTATCTAATTCGCTAGCCAGTGCTGTTAACACCTCAGAAAAAGACTTACCGGAAAAATGTTGGTTAAAGTAGTTAGCTGCATACTGCAGGTCCGATTCTTTATATTCTTTTTCTACAAAAAGAATACGATTCTGCACATCACCTTCAGGGGTAACAATGACTAACAACAGGCGAGTTTTAGACAGCTGAATAAAATCAATATGCTTAAAAACGTGTGAGCGCTGTGGCGCCATCACTATACCTGCAAACTCGGTCAATTCTGACACCATATCTACCGCGGTATTAAAGGCTGTATTGGGATCAACATCGGCAAACGCTTTAATCAAACTTGGAGGTAAATCTATTTTTTGCTCAAAACCAAAGCCCAGATCTTTAGATAGATCGCGTTCACGACCGAACTCCTGCTTTAGCTCACTAGCTAACTCTTTGAGGAGGTCCTCACTAAAATCCTGCTTTAAATTGACCTCCGGATTGAGCTGATGTGCATTTGATGACAATAAATGGTCAACAAATAAACGATAGCCTTTGGGCGTAGGTACTCGCCCCGCAGAGGTATGCGGACTATGAATAAGACCTACGTTCTCTAGCTCACCCATGACACTACGTATGGTGGCGGGTGACAAAGAAAACATAGATGACAATGATTTGGATCCTACCGGAGAACCCTCTTGAATATATCGTTCTACAATCGCTTGTAATAAAGCGAGCGCGCGCTCATCTAGCATATTGAATAAAATTTCGTGTATTTTTAATTGCTGATCCCACAGAAGCACTTGTTTTAGAGCTTTTGGTTATCATATAAAATTCATTATATATTTACTATTTGGTCCACTTTATGCATTTTTCAACTGCAGCTTTATTTGGTCGTTACCAAGATCCCGGTATGGACGCCCCTTTACGGGCAATGGCTGAGCTTCTTAAAAAAGCCGGTCTATCGGTGGTACTTGATAAAGACACCGCCATTCATACAGGGTTAAATGACTACCCGAGTCTTGAAATAGATGAAATGGCAGGCACGGTAGACTTGGCTATTGTCATGGGTGGCGACGGTACCGTTTTAGGTGTAGGTCGTAAACTATCACCGTATAATATTCCTATTCTTGGCATTAACCACGGCCGCCTTGGTTTTATTACCGATATTCCCATGGAAAGTGCCAAGGTTGCCATAGAAGCTGTGCTTGATGGTAAATATAGCAAAGAAGATCGTTCATTAATTAGTGGTGAGGTGATACGCGACGATGCCGTACTCACCAAAGACTTGGCAATTAATGACGTAGTGCTCAACCGTTCCGGTTATGGCGGAATGATTGAAATTGAAGTCAATTATAACGGCTCACTTATGTACAACCAACGAGCTGACGGCTTAATTGTAGCTACTCCTACCGGCTCTACAGCTTATTCTCTCAGCGCTAATGGGCCGGTTATGCACCCAGAACTGGAAGCCTTGTTATTAGTTCCGGTTGCACCTCAAACTCTTTCTGCCCGCCCTATTGTGGTTCCTGACACTGGCGTCCTGACGCTGACTCTACAGGATATCAGCCGCGGTGGTTATGGCGCTAATGTACATTTTGATATGCAGACTTGGACTAATTTACATGTAGGCGACAAAGTGGTGGTCAAAAAAGCCCAGCATAAGATGACATTTCTACATCCGATAGGCTATAGTTTCTTTGGCACTTTACGCCAAAAAATGCACTGGAACGTCATGCCTAAAAACTAAGTAAAATACACCTATGTTGAGCTCCCTACATATTCGTAATTTTGTTATTGTCGAAAAAACCGATCTACATTTTGACGATGGATTTACTGTCTTTTCCGGTGAGACCGGTGCCGGTAAATCTATTTTAATAGACGCCTTAAGCCTCGCCTTAGGTGGTCGTACTGATGCAGGTGTCGTTCGCGAAGGTGCGGACAAAACCGAAATTAGTGCTATCTTTGAGCCAAGCAATGAAGTTTGCCAATGGCTAAGAGAAAATGACTTTAGCGATGATGAGTTGATTTTACGCAGAGTTATCACTAATCAAGCTAAAAGTCGTGCTTTTATTAACGACAGCCCTTGCACCCTAACTCAACTTAAGGAGCTAGGGGAGATGCTGGTTGATATTCATGGTCAACACCAACATCAAAACCTCCTTAAAAGCACCGCTCAACGCCAACTGCTTGACGCTCATGCACAGATAGAGCCACAACTCCGTGAGCTTTCCAAACGCTGGCAGCTATGGCAAGAAAATCAGCAAAAGCTGGATGGCTTTCTAGACAATGAGCAACAGCGTAAATTAGAGTTGGAGCACATCGAATGGCAATGGCAAGAGTTAAACAATCTTAAGCCACAAAAGGATGAGTGGGAGGAAATTGATCAATCTTTTAACCGCCTATCAAATGCTGCTGCCCTTCTAGAAGGTACCGGTGCCATTATTGAGCAAATCGATGGTGAGGAGCAAAGTGTCATCACCGTTTTAAACCGCTGTTTACAACAAATCAATCAACTGAGCAAACACGACTCCAGCCTAACGACTGTAGCCGAGAGTATCGAGTCCGCCCGCATTAGCTGTGTAGAGGCTAGTCAAGATTTGAACCGTTTTTTAGAGGATGTGGAGCTGGATCCTCAGCGCCTTGAAGAAACTGAACGTCGCATGCGCCGATTATTTGATGCCTCCAAAAAGTTCAACACTGAACCAGGCAACTTGCATCTGCTCTTAGCCGATTTAGAGCAACGTCTAGCAGACTTGGAATTCGGCATGGACACCGACTCACTGAAGCAATTAGTAGAACAAAACAAAGCGGACTATATGCAATTGGCTGAGGAAATTTCTGTTATACGCAAAAAAACAGCCCAGGATTTGTCGCTAAAAATCACCGAAATCATGCAGACATTAGCTATGCAGGGTGGTCGTTTCGAGATCGAATTACAAGCAACCAATGCTTCTGCCCAGGGCTTGGACCATGTTCAATTTAATGTTGCAGGTCATGCTGGCACAACACCACGCGCGCTTAACAAAATTGCTTCCGGTGGTGAGTTAGCACGTATTTCTTTGGCCTTATCTGTGATTGCCAACAAAGCCGGCCAAGTCGCCACCTTAATATTTGATGAGGTAGATACCGGTATTGGCGGTGGTGTAGCAGAAATTGTGGGACGCCTCTTAAGACAATTAGGCGAAGACCACCAGGTCCTTTGTGTGACACATCTAGCTCAAGTCGCTTCTTGTGCTCACCACCACTTTGAAGTGAGCAAAAAAGAGCAGTCGGGCACTACCCGCTCAGATATCCGGGCACTTGATGATGAGCAACGTATTCAAGAGATTGCCCGCATGCTGGGCGGCTTAAACATATCTGTAACGACCTTAAAACACGCAGAAGAAATGTTAAAGCATTAGCCAATTGTCTAAAGCAATAAATTATTCTGTATTTTTTGAACACTAAAAAGCCCCAAAACTGGATAACATTACAAATCCAGGCTTTGGGGCTTAATCTACTACTTTAAGCTGATAGCGCACTCTGAAAGTCTGAGCGATTAAATTTTACAAGACTCGCACTCTGCATTATCATCTTCGACCACTTCTTGATTGTCAATTTTGCTATTATTAGCTTCCTCGATCGCGTCAAAGTCAATGTCTTCTAAAAAATCGTAATCTTGCTCGCTCATATCGCTTCCTTTAAAATTAGAAACTAACGAATCTTTTTTGTACAATTATTACAAATACCATAAAGAACCAAGGCATGGCTCTCCAGTTCAAAATCATACTTTTTAGCAATAGCGTGTTGACGCTGCTCGATTGTCTCATCAACAAATTCAACGACGGTACCGCACATTGAACAAACCAAATGGTCATGATGAGTACCATCATCAATTTCGTAAAGTGCCCGGCCATTATCAAACTGATGCTTAGTCAGGATACCCGCCTCTTCGAATTGAGTTAATACTCGATAAACTGTAGCCAGACCGATTTCTGTTTTTTCATTGATCAAAATGCGGTATACATCCTCAGCACTTAGATGTCCTGCATCCGGACGTTGGAAAATTTCTAAAATCTTCAAGCGAGGATAAGTCGCTTTTAATCCCATGCTTTGCAAAGCTTGTGATTCACTCATGTATACCCCCAATAAATAAGTCAACTAATGCATCATGATATATCAACTTGATGTCCTAGTAATGTAACTTAAAAATAAATAAAATTATGCACGACTGCAGATACTAGATTCTACCATATTAAAAGTATTTTTGATAGAAAAAAACTATTAAGTACAAATCAATAATATCATTTAGCTATTATTGATTTGTTATATTTTCAACAAAATTGTATTCACTCCTCTATATACCTATCTATGCCACAGACGCCTTATGATAGAATTAAACGCTATAGTGTTTCTTCAACCACAGACTTAATTTTAGGTTCAAATTAATATATAGAGTATGCTTATGAATAAAGTAGCCAACGACAAGGTCTTACCACCGAGCAAGGGCGTTAAATTAACTGGTTCCGGCTTAGGTAAAGTGATAGCAGTTGCAGCCCTTGTTACGCTGGTTGGTTGCTCCTCGGGCAAATGGGGCTTTCCATATCGTGCCCCTACCCAACAGGGCAACTGGGTGACAGCTGAGCAAGTTTCATACTTACGCGTAGGCCTAAGCCAATCTCAAGTACTTTATGCTTTAGGAACGCCTACACTAATTGACATTTTCCATCCTAATCGCTGGGACTATCCTTATCACTTTAAGCCAGGTTATGGTAAGCCGGTCCATCGCAACTTATCACTATGGTTTGATGGAAATGGTTTGTTAGAGCGCTGGGCTCATGACCCACTGCCGGACACCCAGCCTGGAGATTTTGAATCTCAACAATTAACCGGTCTTTCTACAAGCGACGAAGCTAGCACTATTGAAACCACTAGCGAAATGACGCAGAGCGAATTTGAGACCACTCCTCTCGAAGATTAATTTTTAAGTAGCAAACAATATTTAGGATTCTTTATGCGTATTGCAGTAGCTGGCGCTAATGGTCGTATGGGCCGTATGCTTGTTGAAGCCGTTATTAATCACCCCGAATTAAGTCTTAGCGCAGCCCTTTGCGTTGCTGGAGCTAGTGAAGAAGGCAAAGATGCTGCAGAGTTTTTAGGCCAACAATCAGGCATATTAATTAGTAGTGATTTATCGGTTCTTCAGCAGGCCGATTGTTTAATTGACTTTACCCGCCCCGAAGGCACCTTAACTCACCTCAAAGCCTGCCAAGAACACGGTGTCAAGATGGTGATTGGCACAACCGGCTTTAGTGTTGATGAGCTTGTCACCCTTGAAGCTGCAGCCAAAGAAATTGCTATTCTCTGGTCCCCTAACATGAGTATTGGGGTCAATGCACTTTACGTCTTATTAGAAAAAGCAGCTCAAATGTTTAACGACCAATACGATGTCGAGGTCTATGAGGCACACCATCGCAATAAAGTAGATGCACCATCCGGCACAGCCTTAAAAATGGCCGAGGTGGTCGCTGAAGCCAAAGGCCGTAAACTTGATGATGTAGCTGATTGGGCCAGACACGGCATCACCGGCGTACGCGAATTTGGTCGTATCGGTTTTTCAGTGGTTCGCGGTGGCGATATCATCGGTGATCATACGGTTAGCTTTACCGGTCCCGGCGAGCGCATTGAACTGACTCACAAAGCCACCAACCGCACAATATACGCCACAGGCAGTATGCAGGCTGCGTTATTTTTAAAAGACAAGGACACTGGCTATTTCAGCATGCGTGATGTCATCGCCTAGCCTTTAAAGCGTAACTCAGATCTAAACAACAAAAATCGGCTCAGGCTCTAAGCGGACATTAAATTTAGTATAAACGTCTTGCTGAATAGCCTCAGCCAATTGCTTAATATCATCAGCGTCAGCACCCTCTTTATTAACAAGCACCAAGGCTTGACGATGATGCACTCCCGCTCTACCAAAGTCTCTACCTTTCCAACCACACTGATCAATTAGCCAAGCTGCTGCTAATTTATAACGACCATCTGCCTGTTCGTACGAGGGCATCTCTGCATGGGTGCGAATTAATTGCTCATATTGTTCTGAGGTGACAACAGGGTTCTTAAAAAAGCTTCCGGCATTGCCAATTTCTACCGGATCGGGTAGCTTATAGCGCCTCACTGCACAGACTTGCTCAAATACCTGTTCAGCCGTGACGTTATCTAGACTAGTACCATCTACCCTCTCAAGCACTTTCTGTAAATCGGGGTAATTTAATTGGGCTTTCCAAGGCCGTGGCAGTTTAAATGTCACTGAAACAATTAAAAGCCCTCTACCTTCGTGTTTAAAATAACTATCACGATAGGCGAAGTTGCACTGTTCATTACTCAGAGTAGAAAATGCTTTACTTTTAAAATCAAATACTTCAACCTCATAGCAAACATCTTTGATCTCTTTGCCATAGGCTCCTATATTTTGTACCGGTGCAGCGCCTACAGTACCGGGAATTAGTGCAAGATTCTCTAAACCATGCCAGCCATGCTGCAAACAATGCGCTACAAAATCATGCCAGACCTCGCCAGCAGCCGCTTTAACCAAGAAATAATCTTCTTCTGTAGCTAATAATTCAATACCTTTTAATTGGCTATGCACAACAAAACGACTAAGCTGTTGTGGCAAGACTACATTACTGCCACCACCCAAAATAAAAACCTTCTCTAAAAGAGTTGTTTGTTCTAGATAATCGGCAAGTTCTTTCAGCTGATCTTTTACTTTTAAATCAAAGTATTGCTCTGCAAAGGAATTTAAAGAAAAGGTATTGAAACTGCTTAGATTCTGATGGTGCGCTACAGAAGTCGCAATATTAAAAGATGACATTATTTTGACAAAACTAAAACTCTAATGCTATGATTATAGCTTAGCTTCTTTGAAGACTTAGATTTTTAGTCGCTAGATGTTGTTAAGTAAAAAGTATTTGCTAAGTTTTAATTAAAAAAACCAAATTCAAAACAACATTTAGTAAATTAATTATATCAAATCGTAAATCATCATTGACAAGCTTAAAAATACCATATATAATTTTAATCTTTCCTAATAACTGATTAGCAGTAATTAAGAAAGCAAAGCGGGAATAGCTCAGTTGGTAGAGCGCAACCTTGCCAAGGTTGAGGTCGCGAGTTCGAGCCTCGTTTCCCGCTCCAAATATCAAAAGCCCAGTCATTAGACTGGGCTTTTTGCTTTATAGGTGCTAATACTGATGCTATTATTTCGTATCAGAGTAGCCCCTCAATAGGCAAAATCGAAAGGAATCTGACAAAGCCACGTTTAAAAGCACCCGTTTCAGGCTCTGTCTCATGACGGATCTGCACTCCATCACGATATTCTATCCAATATAGGTCACCTTTTTCGGACAGCCGAACTTCATACGAGTTTTCGGGTACCCCTTGCTCAAAGGATTCGCTAATCTGGCGTGCCATACGAGGACTTTCTATGACAAAACCTAACTCTGTATTAAGAAGTGCCGACCGAGGATCAAAGTTAAACGAACCTACAAATACTCGTTTATTATCAACCGCAAAGGTCTTAGCATGTAAACTAGAACCTGAACTGCCAAATGGCCCAGCATTTTCGTTGCGTTTGACTTCATCTGAGGTGCGTCGCAATTCATAGAGCGAAATTCCCGTTGCAAGCAGTTCTTTACGTCGCGTCATGTACCCGGCATGGACCGCCACAACATCCGTAGCATCCAGTGAATTAGTCAATATCCGTAGTTTTACCCCATCCTGAGCCATTTTTGTAAAGACATCTACCCCGGCTGCTGTAGGCACAAAATAAGGTGAAATTAACTCTACGTTATGCGTAGGCTTTCCTAACATATCACCTAATTGATAAATCAACATACCATTGAACTCTGCCTTGCCCAGTCCCTTTGCAGGATCATCACTAACCATCTGAGTGTATGCCCACTCAACAGCGAGTTCACCCTTAAGCAAATCAGCAATAAAATCAGACTCCCGAATTGCCTGTGTGTATTGAGCAGCAGCCTCTGAGGCAGCTAAGCTTTCAGCAGTAGCTTTCAAGTTCTGCAAAACACTGCTATCTACCTTTGGAAGAATTAAATCAACGGGATATGACGAACCGCTACTCCAGTATCGATCAAAACCCATGGATACGTCGTTAACCACCGCCCCGATCGCCAGAACATCAAGGTCGGCAAACTGCACTGACTCCCCTACTCCGAAATACGCATCGCCCACGTTACGCCCACCAATAATTGTCGCCCGATTATCTGCTGTGAACGACTTATTGTGCATGCGGCGATTAGCGCGCGAGAAGTTAGTAATAAAGCCGATTGCTTTAGGCCTACGCACAATAAAGGGGTTAAACAAACGAACCTCTATACTCGGGTGGCTATGCAGTGCGGCCAGCTCCTTATCAAGACCAGCCGTACCGTTATCATCCAGAAGGAGTCGAACACGCACTCCTCGCTCTGCTGCGGCATGGAGTTCTTCAAAAAGTAGAGTGCCAGTAATATCCCCTTGCCAGATGTAGTACTGTACGTCAAGCGTCTTCTGCGAAGAACGTGCTAATAACACACGAGCAGCGAAAGCGTCGTGAGCATCAGTCAGTGAATAAATACCATTTTCCTCTGGATGCATTTGAACCTGAGACGCAATCGCGCGACCTAAAGCTGTGTTACTAGCCTCTGCTTCCTCTAAAGCGAGACTGGTCGTACGCCTTTCCAAGGAAGGCAAAGAACAACCAGCAACTACGCTGACGAATAGACATAAAATAAATGTGCGAGACCAAAAACAAATACTCTTCATACAAGGAAAGATAAGCAAAATAATAGTGTGCTCTTAACTACGATAGTTAAGCCAAGCCCCCACCTTCTTAGGCTGGAAGCCAGGGCCTTATTAATGACTAAATGGGATTATTGACTGGCTGCTGCACATCAAAGCTCATGTGCTCATCAGTCGCACTTTCATGCAGAGGCAGGATATTACCCGACAAAGCAGCGCTGAGACTGTATAAGGGGGCAAAAGACTCAGCCTGTGCCATAGGCCACGCTGTTCTAAAGAGGGTCATTCTAAACTTACCTTCCAGTAATTCACCTTTCTCAAGATCTGGGTAAAGCGCTGATAACAAACGTACTTCACCATTAGCAATACGCTTAACAATATGATGCGGACGCAAGGAACTTGGATGAGGTAATCCTGCTGCACCCAACAGTTCAGCCAAAGCTTCCAGGGTATTGCCGTGAAAATTACGAACTCGTATGGACTTATCTGAAACGACCAGAGCTTTTTGGCGTCGAGGGTCCTGAGTAGTAACACCCGTGGGACACATACCGGTGTGGCAAGCCTGTGCCTGAATACAGCCCACGGCAAACATGAAGCCTCTTGCACT
>LSQX01279417.1_pt1 | contig 12981 bp, 8 predicted proteins | sample 654561 | NCBI WGS metagenome assembly LSQX01 (sample SAMN04489861, study PRJNA283612) | anaerobic digester metagenome | isolation source: 4 biogas reactors fed with cattle manure at either 37C or 55C with and... | place: Denmark: Kongens Lyngby | collected 2014 | reverse complement strand
GTTTTGACGGCGCCTAATATCTTTCTGATTTCATTTGCTTTCTCATTTATCGCTACCGTTTTAAATCCAACCGAAAGAGAATTGAGAAGCGCTGTAATAGTAGAGGGACCTGCCACCATTACGCTGTATTTCCCGTGCAGCTCCTCCATTATATTGTTTTTAGAGGAGGCTATTTCGGCATAAAGCCCTTCTGTTGCAAGGTACAAAATTGCAAACGGCGTAGTGTTCGGTACGCATATGTATTTTTCGCTTATATCCTTAGCCTCTCTTAGAACTCTCGTTTCAAGCGCCTTTCTTGCGGCAGCGGCTTCCGCGGCATCAGCCCGCTCCCCCGCGTCGCAAAGCCTGTTATAATCCTCAAGCGGGAACTTTGAGTCAATAGGAAGATAAATTATTTCCTCGCCTTGGGACGACGGGATTTTTACCGCAAACTCTACACGCTCGCCCGTACCGCTCGGCGCATAATTTTTAACATACATATTCGGTATTGTCTGGTCTAAAATATCCTCAAGCTGGTACTCTGCCCAATTTCCTCTCACTTTAACATTCGTAAGCATCTTATTAAGTGATGTTACGCCCGTTGAAAGCTCTTTCATTTCGCCTAACGATTTATACACATTTTCAAGCTGCTCTGAGACGGTTCTAAATGATGAGTCAAGACGAGACGCAAGTGTTTTTGAAAGCTTTTCGTCTACTACCGTCCTCATTTCATCAAGCTTTTTCTCGTTGCTTTGCTGCATCTTTTCAATCGCTTGACGCACCGCCTCTGTTTGGCGTTCGTTTTGCTCTGCGCTTTGTGTGCTTATCGTGTTTAGCTTGTCGTTCAAGCTTTCTGAAAGGCTTATTCTGCTTTCGTAATTTTCTTTTACCATAACCGAAAGTTTTTCAGAGACATCTGATAGCGAAAGTGAAATTTCCTCTCTGTTTACACGAAGCTCATCTTGCACATTTGTACTGCTTTTAGAGTTTAACTTTAACAAAACTAACAAAGATGCCGCACCTATAACGACTGACACAATCTGTAAAACAATTATAACTATATCCATATCTTTTTCTTCCCCTTAATTTTGCAGTACATTATTCTTCCCACGCTTTTGCTCTTTCAACCGCTCTTTTCCAAAGCCTCAGTCTTTCTTTTCTTTCATTTGAAGAAATCCTTGGTGTGAAAACCCTATCTACTTCTCTAATACGGTCAATTTCCTCTACACTTTCCCAAAATCCCACAGCAAGACCTGCCATATACGCCGCGCCGAGCGCCGTTGTTTCAATCGTTTTCGGACGATTTACCCTCGTATTTAACATATCTGCCTGAATTTGCATCATAATATCGCTTACAGAGGCTCCGCCGTCTACACGAAGCTCCGTAAGCTCTATTTCACTGTCCGCAATCATCGCCTCAAGTATTTCAGTTACCTGAAATGTAATGCTTTCAAGCGTTGCTCTTGCAAAATGCGCCCTGTTTACTCCTCTTGTAATGCCGACTATGCACCCTCTTGCATACATATCCCAATGCGGTGCGCCAAGCCCCGTAAAAGCAGGTACAAGGTATATGCCGTTAGCGTCCGCCACACTTTCCGCAAGGCGGTCACACTCAAAGGCATGGTCAATAAGGCGCAGTTCGTCTCTCAGCCACTGTATAACAGAGCCGGCATTAAAGGCGCTTCCTTCAAGGTCATATATCACCTTTCCGTTAAGTCCCCATGCTATGCCCTCTATGAGCTTGTTTTTAGAATGCGGCCGCGTTTCTCCCGTTGTCATTAATAGAAAACAGCCCGTTCCATATGTGTTTTTCGCTTGCCCCGCATTAAAGCACGCTTGACCGAAAAGCGCTGCCTGCTGGTCGCCGATAGCACCGCTTATCGGAATGCCTGAAAGACCCGATACACCAAGGTTATCACTGTCTATGTATCCGTAAACCTTGCTGCACTCCGCAGCTTCAGGCAAAATATTCATCGGTATGCCAAGCTTTTCACATAAATATTCGTCCCAACAAAGCTTTTCAATGTCAAACAGCATCGTTCTTGAAGCGTTTGAATAATCTGTTATGTGCGATTTGCCGCCTGTTAAGTTCCAAATAAGCCATGTTTCAACCGTTCCGAATAAAAGCCTGCCTTCATCTGCAAGCGTTTTCGCCTTAGGAACATTATCAAGTATCCATTTTATTTTTGTGCCTGAAAAATATGCGTCAATGATTAGCCCCGTACATTGCTTTACATAAGGCTCAAGCCCGTCCTTTTTTAACTGCTCACATATTTCCGCCGTACGGCGGCACTGCCATACAATAGCATTGTATACGGGTCTCCCCGTCTTTTTATCCCATAAAATCGTTGTTTCTCTTTGATTTGTTATTCCTATTGCGGCAATTTCCTCCGCTTTTATCTCACCGCCGTCAAGCGCCGCGGAAATAGAGCGAAGCTGTGAATCAAGTATTTCAAATGGGTCATGCTCTACCCACCCCGCCTTTTCATATATTTGCTTAAACTCGAATTGTGCCTTTGATACTATGTTGCCATTCTTATCAAAAACAATCGCCCTTGAGCTTGTAGTTCCTTGGTCTAAAGCTAAAATATACTTCCTCATAACAATATAACCTTTCATAAATTAAGTCATATAAACTATAACAAATTTCCATTTGATAGTAAAGGGCATTTTGTTTAAATTTCATTTAAATCCTTGACATACATTATAATTTATGATATAAAATCTTATGAAGGGGAGTAGCTTATAATCTTGATAATCAACAGCCGTTACGGATTTTGCCGTAGCTGGTTATTAGGCCCTCTGGGAAGCAAGACCTTCGACTTGCGCGGTCGAGGTTTTTTTGTTATTTGACCGCAATAATCGTAAATGCGTTAGGAGGAAAACAAATCAATGAAACACTACCTCGAGGAGATAGCGACGGTTTTTGCTGATGTTAAAAGCACCGAAAACGGTCTTAGCTCCGCCGAAGCAGAAAAAAGGCTGTTGCAAAACGGCAAAAACAAACTTGCTGAGGGCAAAAAAGATTCGCTTTTCAAGCGTTTTATGGCACAACTATCTGACCCTATGATAATCATTTTGATTGTCGCCGCCGTTATATCAGCCGTCACAGAGTTTTACGCTGTAAGCGGCACAGAAACACGATTCTTTCCTACTGATACCTTGATTATCGCTATTGTTGTTATAATTAACTCCGTACTTGGCGTTTTTCAAGAAAGTAAAGCCGAAAAGGCAATAGAGGCACTTCAAGAGATGTCTGCCGCCACTACAAAGGTTATTCGTGATTGCAATATAATCACAATTAAGAGTGAAGACCTTGTTGTCGGCGATGTTATTCTTCTTGAAGCGGGTGACGCAGTTCCTGCCGACTGCCGTATAATTGAGTGCGCAAGCATGAAAATTGAGGAGGCGGCTTTAACGGGTGAGAGTGTACCCGTTGATAAAATAGTGAAAACACTCATGGGTGAAGGAACTTCTGAAATCACTCTTGGCGACCGTAAAAATATGGTATATATGGGCAGTGTTGTTGTTTACGGCAGAGGCAAGGCCGTTGTTGTAGCGACGGGAATGAAAACAGAAGTCGGCAAAATAGCAAGCGCCATAGCAAGTGCTGAAGAAGGGGAAACTCCGCTGCAGAAAAAACTTTCTCAGCTTTCAAAAATTCTCACTATACTCGTTCTTGGTGTTTGCGTTTTTATTTTTGCATTCAGCCTTTTTATGAATTGGAGTAAAATAACAACGGGCACATCAACAGAAATCTTTAATCATGTTCTTGATGTGTTTATGATAGCAGTAAGTCTTGCCGTTGCAGCAATTCCCGAAGGACTTGTAGCTGTTGTTACAATCGTTCTTTCGATAGGCGTTACAAATATGTCAAAGAAAAATGCCATTATAAGAAAATTAACTGCCGTTGAAACGCTCGGTTGTACAGAGATTATTTGCTCGGACAAAACCGGTACTTTAACTCAAAACAAAATGACCGTAACTGATAAGTACGCATCTGATGAAAAACTGCTTGCGGAATGCTTGGCGCTTTGCTCCGACGCTGAAATTTCAAACGACTGTGTTGTTACGGGTGAGCCAACAGAGGCGGCTCTTGTAGTATATGCAAACTCGTTATCACTCAATAAAAATGACCTTATGTTAAAAGCTCCAAGAATAGGCGAAGTTCCTTTTGATTCCGCAAGGAAAATGATGTCTACCGTTCATTCATACGGAGGAGAAACAGGAGAGCTTATTCAATATACAAAGGGCGCACCCGATGAGGTAATAGAGTTATGCTCACACGCCGCTATTGACGGTGAGATTGTACCTCTTACTAAAGAAATCAAAGAAAAAATTCTTGCTGAAAACAAGCGAATGGCAGATAAGGCTTTGCGCGTGCTTGCAGGTGCGTGCAAAAATTATGATTTTGCACCTAAGTCCTATCTGCCGGAAGTCCTTGAAAATAACCTTACATTCCTTGGGCTTGCAGGAATGATAGACCCTGTTCGTCCAGAGGTTAGGGACGCTATAATAGAATGCCGTGACGCCGGTATAACACCAATTATGATTACGGGTGACCATAAAGACACAGCAGCTGCTATTGCACTTGAACTTGGAATAATTGAGTCTTCTGATGATGCGATAACGGGCGCACAGCTTTCCGCTATGAGCGACGAGGAGTTTAATGAACAAGTCGGACATATCCGTGTATACGCAAGAGTGCAGCCGGACCATAAAACGCGTATCGTAAACGCTTGGAAAAATAACGGATACATAACTGCTATGACCGGCGACGGCGTAAATGACGCACCATCAATTAAAAATGCCGATATAGGCGTAAGCATGGGAATAACAGGTACTGATGTTACTAAAAATGTTTCGGATATGGTTCTTGCGGACGATAACTTTGCCACAATCGTATCTGCCGTCGCAGAAGGCAGACGGGTATATGATAATATCAAGAAAACAATACAGTTCCTCTTAGGCTCTAACTTGTCTGAGGTGCTTTCAATCTTCTTTGCAACACTACTTGGTTTTGTTATTTTAGAGCCTGTGCATCTTCTTTTCATAAACCTTGTAACTGACTGTTTTCCGGCTTTAGCACTCGGACTTGAAAAGCCCGAAAGCGATATTATGAAGCGTAAGCCGAGAAGCCCTAAAAGCAGTATCTTTTCCGGAGGCGTCGGCGTTGATATTGTATACCAAGGTCTTATAGTTACAGTACTCACTCTTGCCGCGTATTTTATAGGAGAGTTCCTGCAAACGGGCGTTTGGAAATTTATGAATATCTCTTTGGAGGACGGTGCAGAGGGTATTACGATGGCATTTTTAACGATGTCCATGTGTGAAATCTTCCACTCCTTTAATATGCGCTCTCAAAGAAAAAGCGTTATTGCTATGGAGCTTAAAGGAAACAACAACAAATTCCTTTACGGCGCCATGCTCGCCTCGCTTATCTTTACAACGCTCGTAATTGAAGTTCCTTTCCTTGCAAACGCATTTGGCTTTACTGCTATTAATTTAAAAGAGTACGCCATTTCCATGGCTCTTGCATTTTCCGTAATACCGATTGTTGAAATTGTTAAAGCATTTCAGCGTAGGAGAGTTAAAAGGGCATAAAAATAGTTTATAACTTAAAAGCCGTATTCCGCATATTGGAATATGGCTTTTATGCTTTTCATCAATTATGTTATTGCCATATATTTTTTATTATGTTAAAATAAGTATAAATTCTTTAGGAAGTAATTATTGTGAATAATATTTATAACAAAATTATTGAGCATATCAAAAACACTCCCGTAATAAACACACACAGCCACCATTTGCCTGACAGTGAATTTGTAAATGCAGACCTTCATTTTATACTGTCAAATTCATACGCAAATTGGCTCGCCGCACCGCCAAAACGCGGTGACAGGGCGGGTGCCGCCGAATATATAAATAAACATCGCTGTAATTCTTATTTCAGATGGATTATAAAGTCTCTCGAAGAATTATACGGCTTAGAGATGACGGCTGACAACTATGATTTGATTGACGAAAAACTTACGGCGTCTCATAAAGACGCGCTATATCATCTTGAAATACTGAAAAATCGCTGCCGATTTGAAAAAATAGTTAATGAACGCCAACCGGACCCCAGTTCAAACTTAGGGCATCCCGATTTATTTTCGCCAAGCTTTCGGTGTGATTGTTATTTTTCAGGCTATTTAAAAACAAAGCCGGAGCCTAACGGTTTCTTTGCGTATTCAACATTTGAAAAAAACGATATTCATACTTTATCAGAATATCTTGATGAGGTTAAAAAGGCAATTTCTAAAAAGAAAAATGACGGATGCAAGGCATTAAAATGTGCTATTGCATACGAGCGGCCGCTCGACTTTGATGAATATAACCTTTCTAAAGCAGAAAAGGCGTTAAACAATGAAAGCGCCTCTGAAGATGAAATCAACGCTTTCGGTAACATTGTTATGCGCACACTTTGTGAAGCTGCCGCAGAAAACGGCTTACCTTTTCAAATACATACGGGTATGGGGCAGTTAAAGGACACTAATCCTATTAAACTATTAAAGATTATTGAGGAAAATCAGAATACAAAGTTTCAATTGCTGCACGGAGGTTTCCCTTGGTTTTCCGATACATATGCGCTGCTTCACAACTATAAAAATGTTTGGTCAGACACTTGCTGGATACCCTACCTTTCAACCTCTGCCGCTAAAGACTATATAAAAAGTGCGCTTGAGGTTTCTGACGCCTTTAGGCTCACTTGGGGATGTGACACATGGACGAGTGAGGATGCTTTAGGGGCGCTTTTTTCTATGGAGCATACGCTCTCTTTAGCTCTCAGTGAAATGGTTATTGACGGTGCATTTGAAACAGAATACGCTTTTTATATTGCTGACAGAATAATGTATGAAAACGGCAAACAGCTTTTTGATTTATAAAATTATTTTTATTTGAGGAGGCAAAGTTTATGTTGGAGTTGATTTACCAAATCCAAAGTTTATTCATGGCTATTATCATCATTTTTACCTCTCTTTTTTCAATTGGCTCTATTCCTTCGTCTATTACTATGCCGGAATTAAAAGCGGGATATTTTGGTCAGTGGGTCAATCCCTTCGTCGGAACAGGAGGGTATCCATGGGTTGGCGGCAACTTATTTCCGGGGGCGCTGTCCCCTTTCGGCGCAGTAAAGCTCAGCCCCGATACGGCGGCGATTAACGGTACCGTATTATTTAATTGGACTACATCGGGATACCACTATTTAGACACTTATACGCTCGGTTTCAGTCATACGAGGCTTTCAGGTACAGGCTCGCGTGATTTAGGGCACTTTAGAGTCATTCCGCAAACAGGCAGCTTCAACTTTGCTGAAAGAAATTCTAAGCCTCTTGCATTTTCACATGGGAATGAGACGGCAACAGCAGGTTATTATGCCGTCTATTTGCCGACTATCGGCTGCATGGCAGAGCTTACTGCCACAGAGCATGTCGGAGCGCACCGGTACACTTTTAATACAGATAATGATGCGCTAATTCTTATTGACTCAACGAGTACCCTTTTCGGCGGCCGCGCTGAAGAAGGCGTTATTAATGTAAACGAAATAACGGGTGAAATAACGGGAGAAGCTCGTGTACTTGTTGGCTTTTCAAGCAGATATGATGGGCTAAAAGCCTATTTTACCGCTTCGTTTAATAAGCCTTTCAACTCATATTCCACTTGGGCTGACGGCGACGGTGCGGACGGCAGACAAAACGCAGCGGGAAACGATTGCGGAGCGGCATTTAATTTCGGCAATATAAAAGATGAGCCGCTTGAGCTTCTTCTTGCTATAAGCTTTGTAAGCGTTGACAATGCAAGGGCGAATATGCAAGCCGAAGCTTATGGGTTGGATTTCGAGGGTGTAAGATCGTATTCCCGCGACGCTTGGGACTCTTACCTTTCAAGAATAGATATTGATACGGATGATGAGGATATAAAAACAATATTCTACACATCGCTTTACCATTCTATGACGATGCCGACAATATTTACAGATGTAAACGGCGAATATCTTGGTTTTAACAGAACCATAAAAACAGCGGATGATTTTACTTATTACAGTGATATGTCCCTTTGGGATACATACAGAAATACGCACCCGCTATATATATTAATAGCTCCAGAGCTTCAGCGCGATTGCCTTTTGAGTTTGCTTTCTATGGCGAAAATAGGCGGCACCCTCCCCCGCTGGCCCTCCGGCGGCGGTTACACAGGCTCTATGTTCGGAACGCCGTGTGATATGATTTTTGCTGAAAGCTACTTAAAAGGTATAACGGATTTTGATGTTTTGGAAGCCTATAAATATATGAAGCTGACTTCAGACAGCAAGGTTGAGGGCGTTGATTACAGAACCGCTGTTGAGGAATACAATTCTTATGGATATGTTCCGGCAGATGTTAGCAAAACCTCTGTAAGCCGCACTCTTGAATATGCATGGGCAGACGGCAGTATTGCTCTTTTAGCAGAGGCGCTCGGAAAAACGGCGGAAGCGCAGCATTACAAAGAAAAATCCCTATATTATAAAAACATATTTGATGATGAGACGAAATACTTCAGAGGGAAAAATACTGACGGTTCTTTCGTTACTCCATTTAGCCCCGATGCCTCTTCCTTTTATGACGATATACTTGGCACGGAATTTGCAAGGCCTTACTGTGAGGGCAGCGCGCGCCATTGGAGATGGTCCGTTGTTCAGGATATTGACGGGCTTATTGAGCTTTTTGGCAGTGAGGATTATTTTGTATCAGAGCTTAACGAATTTATGGAAAACAAAAGCACAAGCTCTGCAGGTTTAGACTCTGCGGGCGGATTTTGGATAGGCAACGAGCATAACCTTCACGCTCCTTATCTGTTTAATAATGCAAACAGGGCGGACTTAACTCAAAAATGGGTTCGCGAGGTTCTTTCAGACAGCTTTGGAACCGGCGCCGACAATCTTGCGGGAAATGACGACGGCGGAGCTTTAAGCTCTTGGTATGTTTGGTCGGCAATAGGGCTTTACCCTGCCGCCGGCACAGATTTTTACTGGCTCGGCTCACCTAATGTAAACAAAGCTATTGTAAATCTTTCGGACGGCAAGATTTTAACAATTATTGCAGAAAATCAAAGTCCGGAAAATGTATATGCAGAAAGTGTTTTCCTAAACGGAGAAAAGCTAAGCAGCTCCATATTAACACACTCACAAATTAAAAACGGCGGCACGCTTATTTTTAATATGACGAATACACCTACCGCAAATGGAGGCTATTAGACACAAATAATATCGATTAAATTAAAAAATTAACAGATTTTGAACAAAACTCATTATTTACCTGTTGCCTCACCATTTTTTTTGTGGTATACTCTATTTCATAAAATTATACTATAGGGGGAGTATAAATGAGTCGAGAGCATGGCAAACATGTTCGCAAAGGTCCTATGGCGGAGAAAAAGTTTGATATGTTAAAACCGCCCATTATACAAAAGCGGCATATAATGGTTCCTGTTTGGTTCGTTACAACTATCAGAAAATGGCTGCATCTTACAAAAGTACATAAGGTAAGAATGAAAGGCGTTAAACCGCCATACATTCTGCTATGCAACCATAGCGCATTCGTTGACTTTTATGTGATGTCCTCTATACTTTGCCCGCACCGCGGCGCTTTTCCCGCGGCTGTTGACGACTTTATTGGCAGAGAGTATTTTTTAAGAAGGCTTGGCGGAATACCGAAAAGAAAATACACGGCAGACATTAACCTCTTGCGCCAATGCAGAAAAGTCCTAAAAGATAAGGGCATTTTCGGCATTTATGCTGAAGCGCGTTACTCTCTTTGCGGCGTTACGGAAGTAATTCCTGAAGCAGTAGGTCAGCTTCTTAAAAGGCAGGGAGTTCCCGTCGTAACAATGAAGTTCAGCGGTCACCATATATTTGACCCATTTTGGGGTAACGGAAAGCGCAGACGAGTTATTCCTTTTGAGACTACGGTCACTCAAGCGTTTACTCCGGAGGAGTTAAAAACCGCAACATCCGATGAAATAGACGCAAAAATACAAGAGCTGCTTTATAATGATGATTTTAAGTGGCAAAGTGAAAACAGAGTAAAGGTAACATATAAAAAGCGCGCCGAAGGGCTTCATAAAGTTCTTTACCATTGCCCAAATTGTATGGCGGAATATAAAATGGGCTCTAAAGGGGATAAGGTTTTTTGCAACCACTGCGGTAAATCATGGACGCTTAACTACTATGGCGAGCTTGAGGCTAACGAGGGTGAAACGGAGTTCAAATTCCCGACAGATTGGTACTTTTGGGAAAGAGAGCAAGTTCGTAAAGAGGTTGAAAACGGCACATACTATTTTGAGTCACCCGTACAGGTTCACGACCTGCCAAACTCTAAAGGGTTTGTATATATGGGTAAAGGCACCTTAATTCACGATATAAACGGCTTTTCTTTACGCGGCGTCAGAGATTATGATGGTGTACCTTTTGAAATGGATTTGCCTGCCGCAGGTCAATATGCTATACACATAGAATACGATTACAGGTTTGGCAATTACAGGGATTGTATTGACTTAAACACTCTTGAGGATACTTGGTACGCTTTTCCCGAGGCGGAAGAGTTTTCTGTTACAAAAATTTCTCTTGCAACTGAAGAAATATTCAATTATATTTGGGAAAATAAAAAACGAGAAGCTGAAAACACAAAAAAAATGGAGGAAGTTAGATGAGAGAAGAGCTTTTTGAGATTTTGAATGACTATACCGGCGGTAAAATTGAAAATATCGGGCCGGATTTTGTTCTGACAGCAGACTTGGGTCTTAACTCTGTTGAGCTTTTGGACCTTGTTTGTATCATCGAAGAAAAGTATAATATAATGATACCTGACAGAATGCTTCAAACGCTCGTAACCGTTAAAGATGTCGTCGAATATTTAGAGAAAACCGTAAAAGCCTAAACTAAAACAAAAAATGGCCTCCATTTTCGGAGAGCCATTTTTTTATTTTCACTAATTGCAAGGTACAAGAGAATTTGTCGTCACGAAAGAAACACCTAACTTGTGAGCCCTCTCAAGCGCGCGTTTCGTATCAACAGTCCAACAACTGAGTGCTATTCCCCTGTCAAACACCTCTGTCAAAGCTTTGTTTCGAATTAAAAGGGAGTGAAAAACATTAACTCCGCAGTTGCCTATCTCGTCTGCCGTCAATATAACGCTCTTTGTTAAAACTTTGCAAAGAATCATTAATTCTATTTCCGGACAAAGCGTCCTTATAACCTTTAGGTTCTCAATGCAATAATCAATAATTATCGTTTTATCTATCATTTCATATTCACTGATTGTATCTAAAAGCTTATGAAGGCAATCGCTTTTTTCGTCTTTTATCTCTATAACAGGTGTTATATTATAAAGCTTACACACTTCTAAAAATTCCGCAAGCGTAGGAATTTTTTCATCACCGTATAGCTTAATATTAGCGCCTTTTATGTATTTTAATTCCTTTATTTGTGAAATTGTCTTTTCTGATACAAGTCCTTTACCGTCAGTCATCCTGTCAAGTGTTTTATCATGCATTAATATCCATTCGTTGTCCTTAGTTTTGCGAATATCACACTCAGCATACTTAAAACCCATTTCGCCGGCAAGATGATATGCAGCAAGGCTGTTTTCAGGAGCTGCGGAAGAAAATCCGCGGTGCGCTATCATTTTAAGCTCTTTCGTAATCTTTAATCCTTTTTGCGGCTTTACATATTCACTTTTGTTAATCATATAGTTTGTAAGCGCCCTAAGTCCCACTCCCGTGCCGGCAAGGGACGCGGCTGCTACAGCTATTGGTGCAATTTTCTTCATTTAATCACCTTCTTTTAAGGTATTATAACTCATATCTCTGTTTTCGGCAAGCCGCTCTTTCGCAACGGCAAGCATAAGCTTAATTCTATTTTCCTGATTAACGGCAGAGGCGCTTGGGTCATAGTCAATAGGAACTATATTCGAGTTTTTATAGCTCTCTCTTATTTTGCCTATCATTCCCTTTCCGCATATGTGGTTAGGAAGACATCCGAACGGTTGTGTGCAAACAATATTTTTAAAACCACTATCTATAAGCTCAACCATTTCGGCAGTCAAAAGCCAGCCTTCACCCATTTTATTTCCATATCCTATAAAGTCCTTTACAAGCTCTTTAATGTGCATATAGCGTGCGGGCGGAGTAAACTGCGGATATCTTTCCACAGCTTTTATTATGACATCCTCAAGCTTTAGAAGGTAATTCATAAGTATTGTTACAACGAACTTTTTAAGGCGTTTGCCGCCGTATAATTTAATATCTTCAAGCCTATTGTCAACTTTGAAAAGACCAAAGCCCATAAGCCCGGGCACGCAGATTTCACAGTTTTCGGAAATTAAAAAGTCCTCAAGATTATTGTTGCCAAGGCTTGAATATTTTACATAAATCTCACCCACGACACCTACTTTAACTTTTTCTGTCTTGTTAACGGGTATTTCGCTGAAGTCCTTTATAATTTTATCAAGATTTGCTTTCACATCTTTCATCCGCCAACCCTTGCCGGAGTGTAATTGTGCCACTATCCTATCTGTCCACGCGTCTATTAGCGCTTCACTTTCACCTTTATTAATCTCATATGAGCGTATTTGATTATGAAGCAGCATCAATACATCACCGTAAACTAAACCGGCTAAAAACTTAATACCAAGAGTAAGCGTCAGCTTAAATCCTTCATTTTTTTCAAGCCCTGAAATATTAAGACTTATAACGGGTATCTGCGGGTATCCCGCTTTTTTTAATGCCTTTCTTAATAGGTGGATATAGTTAGACGCCCTGCAACCGCCGCCCGTTTGGGTTATCATAACGGCAGAATGGTCGACATCAAATTTACCGCTGTTTAATGCGTCAATCAACTGACCTATCGCTAAAAGCGCCGGGTTATGCTCGACAAGGTTAATCTCGGTCATATGGTACAAGGCAGACAGCGGGTGGTCAGCT
>LSQX01086105.1_pt2 | contig 12981 bp, 9 predicted proteins | sample 654561 | NCBI WGS metagenome assembly LSQX01 (sample SAMN04489861, study PRJNA283612) | anaerobic digester metagenome | isolation source: 4 biogas reactors fed with cattle manure at either 37C or 55C with and... | place: Denmark: Kongens Lyngby | collected 2014 | reverse complement strand
TTTTCCGCCCTTTCAAACACCCCGTTATCTTTAATGCGCTGCGCATTGATCTCCCCGATTCCGGGAATTTTGGTCAGCGCTTTCAGCGGTTCTGAAAAGACCTGCTCGGCGCCCCCGGTGTAGGCAATCAGGTTTCGCGCCAGGATTCCGCCGATTCCCGGAACCATGGATAAAGCCACTTTATAATACAACTCCTCCTGCATACTGTTTTTTCAATTCAGTTTAAACACCCAAAATCTGAAAAAACCTCTCCTGCATCAGCTTGCGGTCGCGCAGCGGCAACGCCGTCAAACTCACCGACGGATACTCTGCAATTCCGCGCCGGGTTTTTACCACAAGGGTCAGATCCGACAACTTTCCGAAAACAGAATTTTCAAAATATGCCCGGTACAGCATGTGCTGCGGAAACTCAATGGAATTAAAGTTTGTTTTTCCAAACCGGATGCTCTTGTAATAGCGGAGCACCACTTTATTCCCGGAGCTGTTAAATTCAATAAACTGATAGTCAGCAATCTGGAAAAAGAGAAACCACAATGCAAAAATTCCTATCAAAAGGATGGCATAAAGCATAAAATCCAGCAGGAACAGCGCCAGCGCAGCCACAGCAAGTCCGAGGCACACTAAAAAGAAAAGCCGTCTGAGAAAAATGGTTTGTTTTTTATTTGATATATTCATTTTAAAAATTCTTTCAGGTTAATACAGGAGTGCCTGTTTCAAAAATAATAATCCAAAAATATCTTAACTTTACCGCAATTTAGCAGGTAACTATGAGAAATTCAAAAATATATACCAAAATTATTTACAGCAATGCACCTCAGACCGAATTGGACGAGTGGATCGGCAATTATGGAAAGGGAAAAGTTTTTATTGCAACCGAAGAAAATGTGAATCAATTGCTCCATCCTGTTTTTGGGGATTACTTTGACAATCAGAATATTCGCAAAGTCATTCTGCCTTCGGGGGAAAATAGTAAAAGTATGGAATCGGTGGTGAAAGTCTGGGAGTTTTTATCCCGGAACGGCGCCGACCGGAAATCTTTGCTGATTAATATCGGAGGGGGAATGCTCACCGATTTAGGTGGATTTGCAGCTTCCACGTTCAAAAGAGGAATCGATTTTATAAATATTCCGACAACCCTGCTCTCACAGGTTGATGCTTCGGTTGGCGGAAAAACTGGTATAAATTTCAACGGGCTGAAAAATGAAATCGGCGTTTTTGAAAATCCCGTAGCAGTCATCATCAATACTGAATTTTTGAGGACCGTCAACAGGGAAAATTTCCTTTCGGGGTTTGCTGAAATGATAAAACACGGATTAATCCGAAGCACAGACCATCTGGAAGAGTTAAAAAGTCTGGATCTGGATAACGTGGACTATAATAATCTTCTGCAAATCATTCAGAATTCTGTGAATGTGAAGGAATATTTTGTGGTGAACGACCCGACGGAAAAAAATATCCGGAAAGGGCTGAATTTCGGGCACACCATCGGGCACGCCTTTGAAAGTCTTGCCATGGAGCAAAACCGTCCGGTACATCACGGATTTGCCGTAGCCTGGGGCATGATTGCCGAAATATATCTCTCCGTGAAACAATGTGGTTTCAACGAAGAGGAGAGCGATGAATTAACCCGCTGGCTACTGGATATTTACGGAAAGTTTCCTTTGGAGGAAAACGATTTCGGTCAGTTGCTGGAACTGATGGCGCACGACAAAAAGAACGAATCGGACAAAATATATTTCTCCCTGCTTTCTGAACCGGGCAAGGTGAAAATCAATCAGATTTGTGAAAAAGAGCTGATTGTGGAAGCGCTGAATTACTTTAAGGCTTTGAATTAGATGAAGTATCGGATAAAAGCGGAACGCCGGATCATTGAAGGAAGCATACTGCTCCCTTCATCCAAAAGCATCAGTAACCGTGTTTTGATAATCAATGCGTTATGCGATAATCCGTACCCGGCATTAAACCTGTCCGGTTCCGATGATACGCTGGTTTTGCAGAAAGCGCTGAATTCCAACGATAACACATTCGATGTGGGGCATGCAGGCACTGCCATGCGGTTTTTGACCGCTTTTTTGGCTAAGATTGTCGGGGAATGGGAGCTCACCGGTTCAGAGCGGATGAAACAACGGCCAATCGGCATTCTGGTGGATGCCCTCAACCAGCTTGGGGCGCGCATTGAATACAGGGAAAAACCGGGATACCCCCCGTTAAAAATTTTCGGCTCGCACCTGAAAGGGAAAACGCTGGAGCTTGACGGAAGCATTTCAAGCCAGTACATTTCCGCCCTGCTGATGATTGCGCCAACCATTGAAAACGGATTGACGCTGAAACTGACCGGAGAAATCACATCCAGGCCATACATCGGGCTGACCCTGAATCTGATGGGAAAATTTGGCATTCAATACGAATGGAAGGGAAATACCATTATCCTTCCGGAACAAAACTATTTTCCGCGGGAATATTCTGTGGAAAGCGACTGGTCGGGCGCTTCCTACTGGTATCAAATGATGGCCATGGCAGAAAAAGGCGGACTTTTTCTGGAAAAGCTGCAACTCAGCAGCCTTCAGGGAGATGCCATTGTTGCTGATTGGTTTGAGCAGTTTGGTGTATATTCAGAACAAAAACCGGGAGGCGTGCTGCTCACCAAAACGGAGGAAATCCGACCCGGAAAATTAGAAATTGATTTCATTGAAAATCCCGACCTCGCCCAGACTTTTGCCGCACTTTGCGTAGCCAAAAAAGTTCCCTTCCACTTTTCCGGGTTGAAGACTCTGAAAATCAAAGAAACTGACCGCATCGCTGCTTTGCAAAATGAACTCAGGAAATTCGGTGCCATTTTAACGGAACCCGCCGAGGGTGAACTGGCCTGGGACGGAATAATTGCAGCAAACGAAATTCAAAAGACCCCTTTAATCAGCACCTACCACGACCACCGGATGGCGCTGGCTTTTGCGCCCCTGGCGCTAACCGGAAATCCCATAGAAATAGATGATCCGCAGGTGGTTACGAAATCCTATCCGCTGTTTTGGGAAGATTTGGGCAAAGCAGGATTTGAAATCACAGCTTTATAAATATTTTTTTCCTGTAAAGAATCCAGGCAGGAATGAAGTTAAAGCAAATAAACAAAAAAGAGTAGAGCATACTCCCGAATTTCAGGCTCCAGCCGGCAGCAGCAAACAGGTCCATAAAATACTCGCTGAGGCTGTTTCCACCAAATTTAATCTTATAAAAAAACTGCTCCCACACATCAGACAGCACATAAACCGCAATGGCATTGGAGCCAAAAATGATTCCGGGTTTGGTCAGGCGCGTGCGTCCCATAATATCCACAAAAAACATACTGATTGCCAGTACCATCGCTGCCAGTCCTGAGGTTACCATCACAAAAGAGCTGGTCCAGATATTCTTGTTGATCGGGAAAACATAATTCCACATGTAGCCGGCAGCAAAAGCCAAAAAGCCAAATGAAAACAGGTAAATCACCTTTCTTTCCTGCGGCAGTTTGCTCAAAATAAGATGTCCGGCCAGCAAGCCCGAAATTCCGGTAACAATAGAAGGCAACGTGCTCAGGTAGCCTTCGGGATCCCAGGTCTTTTGCCACATGACGCCGGGGAGGAACCTGCTGTCTATCCAGGCTGCCAGATTGATTCCCGGTTCAAGCATGGGTTTTCCGTAGCCGGGGGTCGGAATCAGCGCCATAGCCATCCAATATCCGATCAGCAGGATTACAGAAACTATGACCTGGGTTTTCCATTTGGAGTTGAGGAATAAAAATGCCGATACTAAAAAGACAATGGCAATGCGCTGCAACACACCGGCATAGCGGATATGTTCCAGATCAAATTTCGGGAAAAGCCAAAGTAAAATCCCGACAATGAAAATTTTCAGTGAGCGGAAAACAATCTTCCTGTACATCGACTTTTTGGGGATGCCTGCCCGCAGTTGTTTGGTGTAGGCAAGCGCAATGGATACGCCCACGATAAAAATAAAAAAAGGAAAAATCAGGTCGGTTGGAGTAATCCCGTGCCAGTCGGCATGAAGCAGGGGCGGGTAAACATGATCCCATGACCCCGGATTGTTCACCATAATCATTGCTGCAATAGTGAAGCCCCGAAAAGCATCCAGAGAAATCAACCGCTTAATTTCTGTCATTTTTTGTATCTTTGATTTCTAATATTCCCATGATTTTACTTGAAAAAAGATTTCAAACTTATAAAAATTAAAAAAAAGATGAAAAAAAGTGTAATCATTTCCTTAGTTGCCCTGCTATTTTTTTTAGGTTGCAAGGAAGAAACGCCTTTGCCGGAGGAAATTAAGCTGAGTTGGGAAGTTGTCAGTAACGAATATTCCGACCAGCCCAAAGCGATGGTGAAGTTTTTTATTGAAAACAACAGCCGGTTTACGTTCAGCAATAAAAACTGGGCGCTCTATTTCAGCCAGATGTCGCGTGATCCACTTGCTGCCGACAACGATGTGGAGATTCAATTCATCAGCGGCGACTGGTACGTGATGAAGCCCACTGGAAATTTCAGCCTGAAGCCCGGACGGTCTGTTGAGATAACTGCCGAGTTTTCCGAATGGATCATCAAGGAATCTGACGCGCCACTTGGCCCCTATTTTATCCTTTACGACAAATCAGGAAATGAAACCGATACGATACCGGTAACAGATTATACCATTCTGCCGTTCACCCGCCCGGAGCAGATGAACCGGCATAAAGACGACTTTACGCCCATTCCGGATGCCGGGTGGACTTTTGAGGAGAATCAGAAACTTTCCCTTCTGAAAAAGGAGGAGTTGCTTCCGGTTGTGCCAAGTCCGGTCAGCTATAAAACCACCGGAAGGAAAGTGCTTTTTGACGATATGGTACGGATTCTCTACAATGGCGACTTGGAAAACGAAGTGCAGGTTTTATCCGGGTATCTGGGAAGGCTTGCCGGAGCTCAGCCTGCTGTTGAAAAAGCCACTCAGCCAACGCCATACAGTATTTTTCTTGAAATAAAGCCTATTTCAATCGGGGGAAAAACAAAGGAAGCCTACCGGCTTACCGTCAGGGATGACAAGTCGATTCACATTACCGGCAGTGATGCAGCCGGTGTTTTTTATGGAATTCAAACGCTTCTTTCTATGATTCCTTCCGGCGGTGCAGGCAATGGGGTTGAGCTTGCCGAAGCTGTGCTTGAAGATGCGCCGCGTTTCGCCTACCGTGGAATTCACATTGATGTCAGCAGAAATTTTCAGACCAAGGAGAGCATTAAGAAAATCATTGATGTTTTCTCTTTCTACAAAGGAAATTATTTGGGCATTTACCTTTCGGAAGATGAAGGATGGCGCATTGAAATTGACGGATTGCCTGAATTGACGGAAGTCGGGGCGCAGCGGGTACACACCTCCAAAGCGGCAAATAAAATACATCCGTCCTACGGTTCCGGCCCGTTTTCCTATGCTGAAGGAACTTATGGCAGTGGATATTATACCCGCCAGGATTTCATTGAAATTCTGCAATACGCGCAGTCACGTCACGTGAAAATCATACCCGGTGTCAATTTTCCGGGACATTCGCGGGCATCCATTAAATCTATGGAAGCGCGCTACGAAAAATATATGGCTCTGGGGGATGAGGAAAAAGCCAACGAATTCAGGCTTATCGATCCTGATGATACTTCGGAATATCTGTCTGCTCAGTGGTATTCCGACAATGTGGTGTGCGTTGCGCGGGAGTCCACCTACAAATTCTATGAAACCGTTGTGGATGACATACTGAAAATGTTTGAAGAAGCCGGGGTTGAGCCTGAATATTTCAACACGGGCGGCGATGAAGTGGCCGAAGGCGCCTGGACAAAATCGCCCATGTGCGCGGAGTTGCTCAAAACATTGCCGGAAATTACCGATCCGAAAAATTTGCAGGCTTACTTTTTTGGCCGGGCCGTTGAAATGCTGCGCTCAAAAGGCTTGAAAATCACCGGTTGGGAAGAGGTTGCACTGCTGAAAGACCATCACGGAAATTATGTCCCCAATCCTGAATTCACCAGCAAAGGGGTTTATCCGTATGTGTGGAACAATCAGGAAGACAATGCCGATCTGGCATATCGCCTGGCCAATTCGGGTTATCCGGTGATTTTGTGCAATGTTTCCAATTTCTATTTTGACTTCGCATACAACAAGGATCCGCGTGAGCCGGGGCATTACTGGTCGGGGTTTGTTAATACCCGCAACGCCTGGCAGGTTGCACCGTTTAACGTGTTCTACACCACGCAGGAAACTCCGATGGGGCGAAAAATTGATGTTGAAACCGAATATGCCGGACTGGAGCAGCTGACTTCCGCCGGAAAACAAAATATTACGGGAGTTCAGGCACAATTCTGGAGCGAAACCATCAAGGGCCCCGGGATGCTGGAATATTACATGCTGCCAAAACTTATGGGTTTTGCCGAAAGCGCCTGGGGACAGGAGCGAAACTGGGAAACCATTGCAGACCGGACGCTTCGCGAAGAGGAAATGGATAAAGGGTGGAATGTTTTTGCCAATACACTGGCGCAGAAAGAGCTTCCGCGTTTATCACGGCTTTTTGGCGGTTTCAACTACCGGGTGCCGCCGCCGGGTGCAAAAATTGAAGACGGAAAACTGGTTGCCAATTCCACCTTCCCCGGATTAATTATCCGCTATACGACTGACGGTTCAGAGCCGGTGCGGAGTTCTAAACAGTACGAAGGCCCTGTGGCAGTGAGCGATAATGCGAAAGTGAAAGTGAAAGCCTTTGACGCCGCAGGCAAGGGAAGTCTGCCCATGGATGTAAACTGAATTTTTAGCCGGCAGTCATCCCGGGCATGTCTCTTTTTTGGACAAACTCAGGCTCTTTCAACCGGAATTTGGGGAAAGCCTGTTGTTATTCAGATTCTTATTGCTGAATATTTCCCGGAAATTGCAGGAAATACAGCATGGAATCATTCATGGATGGGAATATCTGAACTCAGATTGCAATGTGCAGTAAATTTCAGTAAAAGACTCTATGAAGAAATTTACGACGACGATTTGGAGATTGAAAACGGAAAATTTTCAGGGACTACTTGAATTGTTTGTTTCAAACCGTTCCTTTTAGCGGGCAATGCACCGCTGTATATAACATAAACACTATTTTTGCGTTTAAAGGGAAAAGCAAAAAAAACAAAAAATGACCATGTATCTTAAAAAAAATAAACTCGTTCTTTTACTCCTGTTCTTCTTTTGCATTTCAAATTTTGCAAAGGCTCAGCACACGGAAACTGAGGAGGAGAAAGGGCTGAAATCACTCGACCTGGGAATAGAATACCTGCAGCAATATTTTGAAAAAGACCCGCACTGGCATGTTGTGGATCCGAAAACAGGAAAGACAGTGCTGGGGCTGATTCATTTTATTGAAAAACAGCCTGTTGATACGCTTGTTGGCACTTTGAACAGAACTTTAAAAGAAGATTCCTATCAGTTTGTTTACCGCCTGCATGAAGATGTTTCGGATAGCCTGCAGGTTCCGGGATTTTACCCGGCAGGCCGGGTAAAAGGCGATTTAGAGAAAATCAGCCAGAAGTTCAGAAGGAAATATTTTGAGGAGGAGCTTTCAGTGCCTGTCAGCGTGATTGCGGATCTTGAGGAAAAGGCAGGGGTTATTCCGCAGGGAGAAGGGTTCCGGCTGTTTGACACAGACGGTATTTATCAACTCCCTGACAGCCTGGTATTGCCCGAAGTGATTCCCGATTCCCTGATGCAGTCTCCCGAAGATTTCAGAAATTTTCTGAAACTGGACAGCATCCGGGTAAATTATATTGAGGAAAAAAGACGGGCCTACAACGATTCGGTGATGACAGTTTACCGCAACCTGGCTATCGAAGAGTACCGGAATGCGCAATTTCAGAAAGAATATGATCTGGCAAGCCGCCGCCTGTCTGATTCCGTGAAGCAAAACAACTCCCGGATTTTAAGACATTACAACGATTCGGTGATGCAGGAAGTGAATCACACCATTGCATATATTATTGGAGAACTAACGGAATATGCCGATTTTATTGATACCACCCAGGTATCCATGACCAATTTGCTTGGTGAAGAATCGTCCATAATCCTTCAAAACAACAATCCCTATTTTACGCGGTTCTGGCTGAAAAATGAGCAGAACGATTCCCTGCGCCTGATGGTAAAAAGCGTGGATAAACGTTCGATGCAACTGCTGATTGATGACGGCGTCACCTTCAGCCGTTTCAGGCCGCGCCAAAGCAAGGAGTTTGATTTCAGCTCTTTGAATAAGGGCGTTTCCGGACTGACCGGCGTGAAACAAAAATACCAGCTGATGACTCCCTGGCGAATGGTTGTTGATGGCAATGCCGGATTTACACAGACCTATTTTGAGAACTGGAAAACCGGTGGACAGAATGCGCTTTCAATACAGCTTGCGCTGAAGGGTACGGCCAACTATTCCCGCCACGACGGGAAGGTGAAATGGGACAACACGGGCGAAATACGCAACGGATGGGTGAGGCCGGGAGGCGAAAATGCAGAAACTCAAAAAAATGCCGATAAATTTGAAATTACATCCAGACTTGGCATCAGCGCGGTTAAAAAATGGTTCTACAGTGCGGAGTTCAACATGCAAACCCAGTTGTTCAACGGATATAAATATCCTACTTCCACCAATCCCGACCCTATTTCTGCTTTTTTGGCGCCGGCACGGACATTTATAAAGGTGGGGATGGATTATAAACCCAATGCCAATTTTTCACTTTTTGTTTCGCCCGTTACCGCAAAAAATGTTTTTGTGCGCGATACGCTGAAAATCAATCAGAAAGCTTTTGGGATTGAAGCAGGAAAACGCAGTTTCTGGGAGCCGGGTTTCAATACCGATATTTTCTTCAGGAAAGTAATCACTTCAGACATCACTTATGAAACGAAGTACAAAATGTTCGTAAACTACCTGCAACCAAGGGGAAATCTCGATGTCAGCTGGGAAAACCTGTTTATCGTAAAACTTACGCAACACATCAATATGCGGATGCTGGTTCACTTTGTTTATGATGAAAAAGTGAAGTTTCCAATCCTGGATGCCAATGGCGTGCAAACCGGAGAAAAGCCAAAATTACAGCTTCAGGAGTTTATAACCGTGGGTTTTGCCTATCAGATCAACAAGCAAATCCGGCGCACCCGGATGAACAAATAACCGGGCGACCCATCAAATCATTTTTGTCAGCAGCTTTCTTTTTCTTTGCTGTCTTTATCCACAAGGTCGCGGAACCATTGCAGTGGATAGGATGTGGGGCGCTCAATGGGCAGCCCGTAAACCCTGTCGTTGACCAGCGATGCCAAAACGCCCAATGCCCTTGAAACCCCGAACAGAACGGTATAAAATGTATATTCCTTGATGCCGTAGTGATAGAGCAGCGAGCCGCTGAATGCATCCACATTTGGCCAGGGATTTTTGATTTTCCCCACGTTGGAAAGAATGGGCGGCACTACACGATACAACTGGTTGACCAGATTGATCATCGGACTGTCCTTGATATATCTTTCGGCAAAATCCTGTTGTGCGGTAAACCGCGGGTCGGTCTTTCGCAGAACGGCATGTCCGTAGCCGGGGATTACACGGCCTTCTTTTAATGTTTTCTGAATGTATCCCGCCATCTGTTCATCGGTGGGCGTATCCGTGTCAAGGTCATCAATCATCTGAAAAATCCAGTGGATTACGTCCTGATTGGCAAAACCGTGCAACGGCCCGGCAAGCCCCGTCATTGCAGCGGCGTAGGCATAATAGGGATTGCTGAGCGCCGAGCCGACCAGGTGGGCAGTGTGCGCAGATACATTTCCTCCTTCGTGGTCGGCGTGAATGACCATATACAACCGGAACAGCCTGCGCACCTCCTCGCTGCCGTGCCCCATCATGTGCGCCAGATTTGCAGCCCAGTCAAGGCGCGGATTGGCTTCAATATGTTCGTCATTGTGGAAATTCCTTCTGTAAATATATGCGGCAATGTGCGGCAACCGGGCAATCAGATTCATAACATCCTCATAGGTTGAATCCCAGAAATATTTTTTATTGACACCGGCGCGATAGGCCTTCTGAAAAATGGACTCGGTGGCCATGGCCAGAATTGCAGCGCTGAACTGTGTCATCGGCCTGGAGTTTTTCGGCAGGGCATCAATTACATCAAAAACATGTTGAGGAACATGTGCACGGGTGGCAAAATCTTTTGACAAATTGAGCACATCCTCCTTGGAAGGGATTTCACCGATGAGCATCAGGTAAAACAACCCTTCGGGAAGCGGTTCTCCGGAAGGAGAGATTTTCGGTAATTTCTCACGCAGTTCATCAATCGTATAGCCTTTAAAACGGATCCCTTCATTGGGGTCAAGTTTTGAGGTGTCCGTAACCAGAAGCGGAATGCCCTTCATTCCTGACAAAACCTGCTCCAGGGTTATCTGGGCGATAACTTTACCGCCATGATTCTCTTTTATGCGCTGAAACTCTTTCGAACACTTGCTTGCTTTTTGAAAAAAACGGTATTTAATGTATTCCATATTTTTGTTTTTTATATCTGTTAATGAATATTCCGGATAATTTCATCAGCGAAAGCTGATGTTGTCAGCAAGGTAGCGCCTTCCATCTGCGCAAAAAGGTCGGATGTTACCCGCCGTTTGGCAAACACGTGTTCCATGGCGTCATAAACATGTTCGGCGGCTTCATACCATCCCATATATTCCAGCATCATCACCCCTGAAAGAATGAGCGAACTGGGATTGGCTTTTCCCGAACCTGCAATATCGGGCGCTGTTCCGTGGGTGGCTTCGAAAATAGCATAGCCGCTGTGGTAGTTGATATTTGCCCCGGGCGAAATACCGATTCCTCCAACCATTGCCGCAAGCTGATCGGAGATGTAATCGCCGTTCAGGTTCATTGTGGCAATGACCGAATGATTATAGGGTTTGAGCAGTGATTCCTGCAAGAACGCATCGGTAATCACATCTTTTATAATGACTTTTCCCGCTTTCTTCACTTCGTCCAGCGCATGGTCGGCATCGAGTCTTCCCTTTTCATTTTTAATTTTTTCATATTCGCGCCAGGTGAATGTCTGTCCGGAAAACTCCTTTTCTGCAAGGTCATAGCCCCAGGTTTTGAAGGCGCCTTCGGTGAATTTCATGATGTTTCCCTTGTGCACCAGGGTAACGGACGGAAGTTTCCGCTGAATGGCATACCTGATGGCTGCCCGGATAAGCCGTTCGGAACCTTCCTTTGATACGGGCTTGATGCCAAACGATGAACTTTCAGGAAAACGGATGGTTGTTACGCCCATTTCATGAATCAAAAAATCACGCAATTTTTGTGTATCCGTTTCTCCGGTCATATACTCAATTCCGGCATAGATATCTTCGGTGTTTTCCCTGAAAATGTGCATATCCACCAGTGTGGGATAGCGGATTGGCGAGGGAACGCCCTTAAACCAACGCACCGGACGAAGGCAGACAAACAGATCGAGCGCCTGGCGAAGCGCCACGTTTAGCGAACGAAATCCCTCTGCTACCGGAGTTTGCAGGGGCCCTTTGATGCCCACGAGGTATTCCCTGAATGCCTCAACGGTTTCATCGGGCAGGTGGTTTCCGGTCTCCCGGAACGATTTTTCACCTGCAGGCACCTCTTTCCAGCTGATTTTTCGCTTGTTGCCATAGGCATGTGCCACAGCGGCATCTATCACTCTTTGCGAAGGACGGGTGATATCCCTGCCGATTCCGTCGCCTTCAATAAAAGGAATCACCGGATAATCAGGCACTTTCAGCTCGCCATTTTGAATTGTAATTTTTCCCATTTCAGGCATTCAGCTTTTTTTGCAGATTTTCATCAATGGCCTCCAGAAATTTCTGCGTGGTTAAATAGTGCTCTTCTTTCAGGTTTTTTCCATGAATAATCAGCGCCAGGTCTTTGGTCATTTTCCCCGATTCCACGGTTTCAATGCAGACCTGCTCCAGCGCATTTGCAAAATCCATCAATTCCTGATTCCCGTCCAGTTTCCCGCGAAATTCCAGTCCGCGCGTCCATGCAAAAATGGATGCGATGGGGTTGGTGGATGTCGGATTCCCCTGTTGATGCTGCCTGTAGTGGCGGGTGACGGTTCCGTGTGCCGCTTCTGCCTCCATGGTTTTTCCGTCGGGGGTCACAAGGGTTGAAGTCATCAATCCCAGGGAGCCAAACCCCTGTGCCACCGTATCGCTCTGCACATCTCCGTCATAATTTTTACAGGCCCACACAAATCCGCCGTCCCACTTCAGGGCTGCGGCAACCATGTCGTCAATCAGCCGGTGTTCGTAGGTAATTCCGAGTTCTTCAAACTTCTCCCTGTATTCGTTTTCAAAAACTTCCTGAAAAATATCCTTGAAACGCCCGTCATATTTTTTCAGGATTGTATTTTTTGTGGACATATAGAGCGGCCATTTTTTCATGATTGCCTGGTTCATGCACGAACGGGCAAATCCGTAAATTGATTCGTCAATATTATACATGGCCATGGCCACGCCGTCGCCTTCAAAATGATACACTTCATGTGAAACGGGTTCGCTGCCGTCATCAGGAGTGAATGTGATGGTGAGCCTGCCTTTTCCTTTGGTGACAAAATCGGTAGCCTTGTACTGGTCGCCAAAGGCATGACGTCCGATGCAGATGGGCTTTTGCCAGCCGGATACCAGCCGTGGTACGTTTCTGATCAGGATTGGCTCACGGAAAACCGTGCCGCCCAATATGTTGCGGATGGTTCCGTTGGGCGATTTCCACATCTGTTTCAGGTTAAACTCTTCCACCCGGGCTTCGTCGGGTGTGATGGTTGCACATTTCACACCGACGCCATATTTTTTTATGGCATGTGCGGCGTCAACGGTAACCTGATCGTTGGTGGCGTCGCGGTTTTCAATGCCCAGATCAAAATATTTCAGCTCGATATCCAAATGGGGCAAAATGAGCTTCTCTTTAATAAA
>LSQX01022158.1_pt1 | contig 12981 bp, 9 predicted proteins | sample 654561 | NCBI WGS metagenome assembly LSQX01 (sample SAMN04489861, study PRJNA283612) | anaerobic digester metagenome | isolation source: 4 biogas reactors fed with cattle manure at either 37C or 55C with and... | place: Denmark: Kongens Lyngby | collected 2014 | reverse complement strand
TCAGGCAATTAGCTTCATGATAGCCGACATGGCTACCGAGCTGGAGGCTGCCCGCCAGCTGACTTATAGTACTGCTATAATGAAGGATGCTAATACTCCTGATGCGTCAACAAGATGCTCTATGGCAAAGTACTACGCTTCGGAGATGGCGAACCGAGCAGCATATAATGCAGTTCAGATCCACGGCGGCTACGGATATATCAAGGACTATAAGGTTGAGCGCATGTACAGGGATGCGCGCATACTGCCCCTGTATGAAGGCACTTCACAGATCCAGCAACTGGTTATATCCGGCAATTTGCTCAGGTGAAAGGATGTATAGGCAATGAAAATCATAGTCTGCGCAAAGCAGGTTCCCGACACGTCAGGCAAAGTGGCGGTAAACCCAAACGGAACTCTAAATCGTGCATCGATGCCCACCATAACAAATCCCGACGACATGAATGCCCTCGAGGCTGCGTTACGAATAAAGGAACAAACTGACTGCAAGGTGATCGTTGTAACTATGGGTCCCATGTCCGCAAGGAAGATGCTTCTCGAGTTGCTGGCTATGGGTGCTGACGAAGCAGTATTGATTTGCGGTGGCCAGTTCGGTGGTTCGGATACATATGCAACATCGCAAATCATTGCTGCAGCGATACGAAAGATCGGCCTTGAGAATGAAGACATCATCCTTTGCGGTCGTCAGGCAATTGACGGTGATACAGCACAGGTTGGACCACAGATTGCAGAAAAGCTCGATATCCCTCAAGTTACTTACGTTGCAGGAATCAGCGTTGATGGCAGATATATATCATGTAAACGTATGCTGGAAGACGGATATATGAATATCCAAGTCGAAACGCCATGCCTCCTTACCTGCATTAAGGAGCTCAATGAACCGCGTTACATGACTGTAAAGGGAATCCTTGAATGTGATAAAAAACCTCTGACCATTTTCGATTACGAGTCCCTAAAAGATGATCCCTTAATTGAGCCGGACACGATAGGCCTCAAGGGTTCTCCTACCAACATATTCAAGTCGTTTACAGCACCGCAGAAGGGGACCGGTATTATGCTTGAAGGTTCGGATAGGGAAGCGGTGGAAAAGCTCTTTGGCATTCTGGCCGAAAAGCATCTTATTTGAGGGAGTGGCAAGAGAATGAAAGGGTATTCAAGCACAAATATAGATGATTTCAGAGGCGTCTGGGTGTTCTGTGAGCAACGCCAGGGACAGCTCTCCGAGACGAACTTTGAGCTGATCTCTGAGGGAAGAAAGCTTGCAGACGAGTTGGGTGTTGAGCTTGTAGGGCTACTTCTCGGCGACGATATCAAGCATCGTGCAAATGAGCTTGGAGGATATGGGGCAGACAGAGTTTTGGTCTGCGAAAGCCCCATGTTAAAAGAATATACCACCGATGCATACACTAAGGTTGTCTGTGATGTTGTTAAGGAAAGAAAGCCCGAAATACTCCTGTTTGGAGCAACAAGCATCGGTCGCGATCTCGCCCCGAGATGCGCTGCGCGCCTTCACACCGGACTAACTGCTGATTGCACACACCTTGATGTGGATGTAAGAAAATACCTGGAGTATTTGCGTAAAAACTCTACTCTCAAAGTCGAAGAAGAGAGCTTCGATATGGAGGACAGAAACTTAAAAATGACGCGTCCAGCATTCGGCGGTCATCTGATGGCGACGATTATCTGCCCGCGGTTCCGTCCATGTATGTCAACAGTTCGTCCCGGAGTGATGAAGAAAGCAAGCTACGATGAGGAGAAGGCGCGGAGTGTAATTGTTGAATCGTTGACGGTTTCCTTGTCCCAGGACGACATAAGGACAAAGGTGTTGGAGGTAGTAAAGGAAACCAGAAAGATGGTTGACCTTGTTGGCTCAGAAGTGATTGTTGCTGTTGGCAGAGGAATAAGCAGCGATGTGGAACGCGGTATTGAGCTTGCAGAACAGCTGGCAGATGCTTTGGGTGGCGTTATAGGGGCTTCACGTGCTGTAGTTGACGAAGGGTGGTTGCCCACAGACCATCAAGTGGGACAGACAGGCAAGACCGTGCGACCCAAAATATATATCGCGTTAGGAATATCCGGTGCCATCCAGCACCAAGCGGGCATGCAGGGCGCCGAGTGCATCATAGCTGTAAACAAGAATGAAGCGGCCCCGATTTTCGAGACTGCAGACTACGGTATATGTGGGGATCTTTTTAGTATAGTTCCCTTAATGATAGAACAGGCAAAGGCACAAAGGAGTTAGATTGCAGGCTGTCAGGGAAAAACGTCCAAATGATGTGGTCCAGACCTGCGTTAAATCACAGGGAGGTTATTACTATATGGAGCTATTTTACGGTGAGACAATCGGCAGTATGCTTCACCGGACTGCGACACTTTTCCCCGAAAGACCTGCAATTGAGTATAATGGGAGGATCTGGACATATAGCGAGCTGGATGCTATTTCGGACAGAGTAGCTCGAGGTCTTATAGCAATTGGAATTAAAAAAGGTGAAAATATAGGCATATGGGCAAATGACCGTCCCAATACGCTATTCTGCTTCTACGGGGCTGTCAAAATCGGCGCAATACCCGCAATGCTAAACACAAGTATGCTGCCCGGCGAGATAGAAAAGCTAGCAGTGGATGCTGATGTCAGATACCTCTTTTTTGACGAGGGGTGCCGTGATATAGACTTTGTGGGAGCCTGTAGAGATTTCAAGATTTTGCAGCTCAAAAAGGGAATCTACATAGGTGACGTGCATTCTGAAGGATATATGCACTCAATAAGCGATTTGCAGCCAAAAGGAATTTTCTCGCTGGACGATTTGATAGAGTGCGGGGATGCAGTTGAGGAGAAGGATTTGCATGCAGCAAAATCTGATGTGCAGGATACCGATTCCGATGTAATCCTGTTCACATCGGGTACCTTCGGGACACCGAAAGGTGTGGTGACAACACATTTTTCGAGAGTCAACAACTCGGTTGCCCAGGCGGAGGCGATTGAAGCCACTGAAAATGACAAGATTCTCATAGCTACACCTATGTTCCACTGTTTCTCACTTTCAGGTAATATCCTCGCAGCCATGCTCGTGGGGGCGTGTGTTTATTTTCCGAAGAACAGAAGGACACGGACCCTTCTGGATGCTATTGAAAGTGATAGATGTACCGTATTTTCAGCGGTTCCGACACTTTACTCGGCAATTATTGCTCGGAAAGACATTGACAGGTATGACCTAAAATCCTTGCGTATAGGACTTATTGGAGGTTCGATGTACTCCCCCGGGCTGTTTTTAGAAATTCGCGAAAAACTGAGGTTTAACCTGCTACCGTCACTTGGGCAAACCGAGGCTACAGCGGGAATTACCGCTGCCATGACGCACGATAGTGAGGAAGAGCTCTCCAGTACCGTTGGGAGATTTTTCGATCATATCGAGGCTGAAATAAGAGATCCCATCACAAATACAGCTCTCCCGGATGGGAGTCCGGGAGAACTGTGTATTAGGGGATATAGTGTTATGCAGGGCTACTATAATCGCCCTGACTTAACAAAAACAGTTATTGACAGTGAGGGTTGGCTCCACACTGGAGACACTGGATACATAAATGCTGCCGGCAATCTGGTACTAACTGGAAGACTGAAGGAGTTGATTATCCGTGGTGGCGAGAATATTGCCCCAGCGGAAATAGAAAATGTTATATCTTCGGACAGCAGAGTATCGGAAGTGAAGGTTATTGGTGTACCTGACCCTCACTATATCGAAGAGATATGTGCATGTGTAGTTCACAACAACGGACAGATTATTACCGATGAAGATATTCGTCAGCTTGTGAGGGAGACATTAGCATATTACAAAGTTCCGAGATATGTACTGTTCTTTGATGAGTTGCCCCACACTCCCAGTGGAAAGATTGCACTTGGGATTCTTAAGGAGGCAGTGCAAGGCCGACTTGGTAAGGCACGATAAATCAGAGACAGTGAATGCAGTCTTCTGCTTCAAGATAAGTAACATCGATGCCTGGTACCAGAGGTGCAAGCCACTCCGCAAGGTACTTCATACCACATTCCTCGGTTTTGTGGTGCCCGAGCCATAAGGCGGCTTTTTTCAGACCAAGTGCCAGAGCGTCCTTCCAGAAGGCACACATTATCAGTTCATTTATATCTCCGAGAATTAGGAGATCGAGATCGTTATCCAACAAAAAATCGGTTGGCATGTTGGGGTCTCCGAGCCCCTGACCTCCGCCGCCAACAAGTACGCCGACCTTTTTGACCAACAAGTCGGGATTTCCAATAATGCGGGGAGCGTTTATTCCAAGTCTCTCCTTTACAAGTTCAGCAACGCTTCTTACGTCTGTTTCTGGTATTTCAAACTCATGATTATTTGGCCCAGGAATGTTGTACTCCTCCCATCCGAGCTCCTTCATCCAGCCCATGTAAATCATGTCTGGCTTTTGGTAATGCATACCGTCATGGAAGCGCCAGATACTGATTCCTGATTTCTCTATCAGGTCACGCTTCTCTACGGTCACCCTATTGAGCTTTATAGGCATGGTGCGATCAAGGCCACCGCAGTTACTGGGCTCATGTGTAATAATCATGTCGACCCCTTCCTCAATGGCCTTGTAGATAACATCAACTGTGACCATAAAGGTTGTGCCGATCTTTGTAACTTCATTTTCAAGACTGCCGAAGTGGAGAACATCACAAGTAGGAACTTCTCTTGGGGTATCACTGAACGACATCTTTACAGTAAAAGTCTCCGGATAGGGCACTGCCTCCTTTATTGCAGAAATCACATCTTTTACCTTCATAGTTTTCCACCTTTCTAATTTGCTTTCGTTACTAATATTTCTCATTATAACAGAGTAATGATACGACTAAGATACCACTGTTAACAAATAGTGTCAATCGCTTGACTTGTTCAAATGAGCAACAATTGACCAGAATATAACCGTGTGTGTGGCGTTTTTTGCTCACAAGAATCATATGGAAATATTCTTTGGTTACATATTGTCAATCGGTTGCGTTTGGTATATTATATTTGTATACGTAATTATATCATCCTGTATACACAGAAAACGGAGGAAGATTCTATATGACATTATCGGTGGCAATGATTTTCGGAAACAATATGGTATTGCAGAGAAACAAGAAAATTGTGGTTTGGGGAGAGGCAGAAAGTGGCAGCTCCATTACCGTTAAGCTCAATGGCGTAACAGCTTCTGTTACTGCTGTAGAGGGCAAGTGGAAAGCTGAACTTCCACCCATGGAAGCATGCACCGGTTGCGAGATGCACATTGAGGATGACAAAGGGCAGTCGATCGAACTCAAGAATGTAGCAATTGGAGAGGTATGGATTGCTGGCGGACAGTCAAATATGGAGATGGGGATGTACGCGGACGCGGATTTTGAAGAGGCGAAAAAAGAGGCCAATAACCCCAATATCAGATTTTTTGACTATCCAAGGGTCTCCTATGATGGTCAGATGGATGCTGAGGATTATTCGGATTTCGGTTTCTGGAGGACTTTAACCGAAGAGGACATCGAGTTTTTCTCTGCGGTCGGCCACTATTTTGCGAAAATGCTTTATAACGAGCTGGATGTTCCGGTTGGTATTGTCGGCTGCAATTGGGGCGGATCCCCTGCTGCGGCATGGATGGATGAGAGCTACTTGACCGGTGAGTTGGAGTGTTACCTTAAAGACAATGAAGAGGTACTAGAAAACCTCGACATGGACAGATATGTCAAAGATTTCTTGACCGAAAGAGCTCGTATGAATTCACCAGAAGCCAAAGAGGCCATGAAGAAGATGATGAAAACTCCTATGCTCAAACCTATGGAGTTCAACTTCCAGTTTGATGAGAGCAAAATGCGTGAGTTTATGAACGGCCCCTACTCCCCGTTCCGAGCATCTGGACTGTACCATACGATGCTAGAGAAAATAATGCCATATACAGCCGCTGGAGTCATTTGGTATCAGGGAGAGGCTGACACCCATCGTGCTAATCTATATGACAAGCTGTTTGGTGAAATGATTCGCTGCTGGAGAGACGGATGGAACGATGAGAACCTCCCATTCCTTTTCGTACAGCTAGCACCTTTTGAAGCACTTATTGCAAGTAACTGCCAGTCCTTTGTGCCGGTAAGGGAGATGCAGGAGAAGGTATCGAAGACTGTTCCAAACTCATACATGGCATGCATTATGGATGTTGGCATGGAATTCGATATACACCCCAAAAAGAAGAAGCCTGTTGGAGAAAGGCTTGCACTGCTGGCACTGGCAAATGTGTATGATAGAGATATCCTCTGTGAATCTCCAGAAGCTGTTGGTATGCAAAAGACAGACGGTTCTGTTGTGGTAGAGTTTGAGTATACAGGCGAAGGCCTATATATTGACGGCGATAAGATAAATGCACTTGAGCTATATGTTGATGGTGGGAGTGTCGACGAGTTTACAGCTAGTGTGGACGGATCGAAGGTTAGGATTGACAGCCCGCATATAACAGGAGAGGCAAATGTTGAGGTGCGCTTTGCCTGGGTCGATTATTGTGTTGTTAATCTATACAACAGTGCTGGACTCCCTGCAAAACCATTCGTTCTGAAGGGATAACCTGTTACCCAACTAATAAAGGACATCCTCCGGTTTGTTTTCGAGAGGATGTCCTTTGTATTATTCTTAGAAAGGGTTGCCGCGCTGAGTGTCATCGAGCCCGAAGAAAGTAAGAGCTTTTTGAATTGCTATATCCCAGAAACGCCATTCGTGGTGGTAGCCTTCAAGCTCAAACCATTCAGCGTCCAGATCAATCTCCTTAGCATGCTCCTTGAAAGCGAGATAGTTTGGATATAGCATATCCTCTTTGCCGCAAGCAAACATGAGCCTTGGAAGCTTGCCAGTTCCAGCTAACTTGTCAATGATAGCCCATACGTTTTCATTTGAGTTTATATATGCCTCTAAGCCCCCGGCATTCTTGATGGTATTAACCATTCTGGGATTATCGGTATCCAATAGACCCGGGGCACCCGGACCCAGTTTTGAGAAATCCTGAGGTGCAGCTGACAATACGGCTGCTGCAGCGAATTTGTCAGGGTGATTAACCGCATATTTTATAGTTCCACGGCCACCCATAGACAGACCAGCGATAAAGTTGTCTTCGCGCTTATCTGAAACAGGGAACCAGCCATAAATAAGGGGCATAAGCTCTTCGGTGAGGTAGTCAAACATTGAGAAACCCATCATTGTGCTGTCCCAATTGGAGTAGTTAGAATTGAGCGCGGAAGGCATAACAACAACTAGGTCTTTTTCCGCGGCGTACATTTCAATATTGGTTTTGCGGAGCCAGTCGGTGGAGTCGCCAAAGGTGCCGTGGAGGAGCCACAAAACCTTGTATTTTTGGTTGTTGAGATAAAAGTCTCTGGGGGATAATGCCCGTGGCTTATCAGGAAGTATTACGGTAATCTGGTGGTTGTTCATTAGGTAAGCACTTTCAAAATTGTAGAAAAGTACAGACATAACAATCCTCCTTCGTGTCAGGTTCTTTCAAAGAGATACCTTACAGCATCTGCGAACATTGCGCCCCATGATGTTTCGTGATGCATCAGTCTTGAGTCGGTAACCAGGATCACGTTTTTCTCGTCCATATCCTTTTCCATCAATGACTCATAACAGCGGACGGATGAACGAAGCGTAAACAGTCGGCGCTCAACGTCATTTCCCCCGGAGAGGATATAGAACTTGGAGTTTTTGATGCGGTCCCAGTCGTATGCTTCCATCCGTTCCTTCATAACATCCCATTCAATAAAGGAATAGGCCGGGGAAAACACAAGTACTTTGCCAAACACTTCGGGGTACTCCAATGCAATATAGTGTGAAATCATACCGCCCATGGAGGCTCCTCCGACACCTGTGTTTTCGGGTCCGTCAAGCACCATAAAGTTTGCATCGATAATGGGTTTTAGATGCTCAACGATAAAGCGGGAATACAGGTGCCCTGTCGGCTCCTCACCATTTAGCATGAAGTGGTCTTTTGTTGGAGGACAGTCGGGACAGAGCTCACTTCCACGGTGCATGCTTGTATCGATTCCGACAACTACGATTTCGAGACCCTCTTCAGAGAGTTTCTTCAACGATTCATCGACATTCCATTTTGGACGTCCGCCGGATTCAGGAAATAGTAACTGGGCATCATGCATGTATAAGATAGGGAAGCGCTTGACTCCATCGTAGCTCTCGGGAAGGAGAACACGGATGGTTCGAGTGCGCTTATCCGGGTAGGACTCCATCGTTGTATCAAAAGTAACCAGCTTCCCATAGGCTAGTAGGTTGTTGTGTTCGTAGTCCTTAATATCGATATTTTGCATAATATCTACAGCCCCATGCTTTCCAGCCATTCAGCACACAGCTTGCCCCAATGGGCCACATGTCTGTCGGCCAGATCCAAGTCGTTTTCTCCATCGGCCAGTGCACATCCATGTACTCCCGAGGTGAATATATGCAGCTCGTAAGGCACGCCAACATCCTGTAGTGCCTTAGCGGTCGCCATGCCATGCCTGCCGTCGTCACTCATTGTCTGCCAGATAAAGAACGGCGGTGTATCAGGTGTGATACGTTTTTCAACCGCTAGCTTATAGCGCTCTTCTTGTGTCAACTCGCTTCCCGGACCCTTAAGCATCATACCAAATCCGGTTGGAAAAGTCATTGAGGTAAATGCACCGTACGCCAGCACCGCTGCATCCGGTCTACATGAAAAACGCTCAACCGGATCGTCCGATTCAGGATTTCCACTGTCGTAATTTGTGGCAGCGTTTCCTGACAACATCCCACCTGCGGAAAAGCCCATAACAGCGATCTTATCGGTTATTCCGAGCTCGTCCTTACGTGAACGTAGCAGTCTTATTGCCCGTTGCATATCAGCTAGTGCGTCAAATCTTGAGTACGGGATTAGACGGTAAGTGAGAATTGCAACAGCAAATCCTTCTTTGTTGAAAAAGTCTGCTACATTAAAGCCCTCACAGCCTGTCCTAGTTAGAAATCCTCCGCCATGAGCTACGATAATGCATCCCCTAGGTGTTTTATTATCGGGTGCAGGGATAAAGATGATATTGGGTTCCGGCTGAAGGGGGGCGCGATCGTCATAATTAGGTGCCCCGTCTTCCCATAGGGGAATCCACTCAAACCTGTCCATTACGCTGTTCCACAGCTTCAGATTACCATCTACATCCATACTTCCGTCTGGGTTTCTGTGTTTGGAAACATTTCGAATAGCTGCCCTTTCTTTTACTACTGAGGCAAGCACATCTCTGTTGTTTGAGAACTTCATTTTGATCTCCCTTTCAAATTGCCGGGATTGGTAATTGGCAATCGTTTTCCTCAATTTATTCTATGTTACAGAACGCAATAAGTCAAGCGCAAGTATTCGTATGAGCGGTGCACGTTTTGTTGTGATATCACGGTCTGATGTCGATTAGGGATATAAATGAAAACGATTGACATCTCCAGCAAATATGGTATAGTTTTATGCATAGTGAGCAAGTAATTATTTAGGGGGAGCTACGCATATGGATTATGAGAAATTTTTAGACAGACAGTTTGTTATGACCGACGCAGGTCGTATTGATAGGGTTCGTGATCTCTATACGACATTTAATCCTAAAGTAGACCTGGAAGCATTGAAATCCTGCGGGTATCTTGAGGCCCTAGAGGAGATGATGCAGCCAATACTTGATTGGCGGGATGATCACTCACCAGAGGTTATTGCATATTGGGCAAAGCTCGGTATGGTAAAGGAGTTTCACGGCGAAGACGAGCCGATGAGCTGGACTGAGTATGAGATGAAGACAGGCTACCGCTGGGAGGACCCCGAAAGACAGGGGATACAGAACCGGTTTAAAAAGTGGAATTCTTTCGTGCCGGTGTCTGCTTTCAAGCCAGAGAACAAGGATCGAAAATACCCGGCAGTTGTGGTCCTTCACGGTGGATTTAACCCCATAAGCATAATTGACGGTTGGGGATTTCCCCAGGAAGCGGCAAGACGCGAGTGGATTCTGATTGTGCCCTCTATAGAGTTGGATGACATCATCGATGAGATCCTGGAAGAGGCGAAAAAGCTGTATCCTATTGATGAAAGCCGTATATATGCAACTGGTTTTTCCTATGGCGGATTCATGTCAAACTTCCTTGGCAATAAGCGCCCTGATGTATATGCGGCGGTGGGACCATGCGGAGCGCCAATCAGCAACGGATATGTGGATAAGGCTATCGGACCGGAGCCGCAGACTCCGTTTGACGGCATTCCCCGAGCAATAGCTATGGGAACATATATGCCTATTATTAATGTTGCAGGAAACCTTGACGGTTTTCGATTCCCGTTGTACGACTACAAGGACTTTCGAACTGGTGAGTCGGGTACCAAGCAGCTGGTAGACGGAATAAACTCTTGGGCACGTGTCAACAAGGCAAAGGAGATTTCGTTGGACGAAGTTATGGCTCTGAAAACCAGAGAAGATATCTCTGATGAGGAGAAGCACATAGGCATGCCTCTTGAACCAGACTGCCGTAGAACCGTTGTTGCGGATGGAATAGTCAACTATATAGGAGATCTGAAGAGTGAGGACGGTATTGCACGTGTGCGTATCATGTGCTCAATGAATATGCCACACTGGCCAACTCCTGAGATGAGCAGACAGGTTTTCGAATTCTTTTCCCACTTTAAGCGGGATCCAGTCACAAAAGAGAGCATCTACATTCCATAAAGCATGGAATCGGGTAGGAGGCTACCCATTAGAGGTTGATCCTCTCAGCTTTGCTATCTAAAAAAGTACATCCTTTTCCACAACTTCTGCACATTAAGCAAGGACTTTAGCGTTTTCAAGCTACATGAGAGGGCGTGCCTCTATGGATTTTCAAAATCCATTTTGAGACACGCCCTTAAATTCATCTTAGGAATTAACTGCTGAGATTACAACATACCGAACAGAACACTGAGTATGTTCTGAGCATAGTAACCGTCGCCGCAGCCGGACTTGCAGACCATAAGCCATGACACAAGCGCGGCGTTAACTAAGGCACCTAGCCACACGCTCTTTGTCATCTTAAAGAGCTTGCGGTTTATAATTACGCTGACAGGGATATAGAAAAGCATAGAGTAGGACAGGGTGAATTCACTGAAGCTGCGGCCGGTCCATGCCAAACGGGAAAGGAAGCTGCCCACGACAACCAGCCACGGACCCACAGAGTTGAACAGAACATTCATGACCAATTCTTTGCCTTCGGAAATATCCTTGCGTGCACCGTAGTTGATACCCAGGTTGATTGAAAGGTACATTATCGTAAAGAGGATGAAGTAAGGCAGAGCAAAGAGCCAGCATTCCGGTCTCATCTCGGTAAACATGGACTCATAGAATCTGAAGTCCTGATTGAAGACACGCATTGAGATAAGCATCACAACGTAGCATAAAGCAACTATTATGACAGTAAGTAGTAAGGACTTGAAGAAGGCACCGGCGCTGATTTTCAATTTCAGCTCTTTGATATTTGCACCAAGACGCAGCTTTTTGTTTACCAGAACCTTGGCAATGAATATCACTATACCAATCACTGCGCACATGATAAGGAACCAGAAGGGTATGGTGCTCGTTGCAACCAGAGCGAAGATATTGGGAGGAAGCTTTTTTGTAAAGCCGCCCGCCCAGTGAGGAGGCAGGTCATTATTGGCGTGACGCAGGGCAAGGAAGGTCAGTATTATGGTGACTGCGCCAAATATCCAGTAAGCTATCTTGCCGTTCTTGGACAGTTCTGCGGGAGCTTCATCTTCCGCAGAATTTGCTATGATGCCAGAGAAGAACTTAGTTTTAATAAGCAAGCCGACAATGGGGAATATCATGCCGACCATAGCGCACATGGCTATAAAGTTGCAGAAAGCGCGGAGAAGCCATGTCTGGCTTGTGTTTGCAAGAGGCACGGTAGAGGGGTCGGTCAGATTACCCCTGTTGTAGTTCAGGGCCTGAGATATGGTCTCCAGGTAAAGTCTTATAGCTTCATGGCTGAAATAAAGACCGCAGTGGTCAACAGGAGCGTAGCAGACCATACGTGCGTTTTTGTTCTGGAGGACAGTTGCCAGTTCTTTGTTGTTCAGGATGGTTTCAGTATCCATTGAGCCGATATCCGTGAGCTCGGACCCATCCAGTGAAGCTTTATACCAATGAGCGATATTGACGCCGCCCATTACAGCTTCGGTGGTTGTGCCATCCTTATTCCAAGTGGCACCGGCGCCCAGGTCATCATACATACCGCTGACCATAATTATATTGCACTGGCATGCTCTGGTCACCTTATGTCCGGCGACTTCAACCTCTTTAGGTCTGGGGTCGCTTCCGATGATTACCTTGATGCGAGTGTTGAAGTACTGCTCTTTTTCAGCGCGGATAGCATTATAGCGCTCGAGCTGGTCTGCATTAAGACGTTCAGACGCAAGCTCGTCTGCGTCCATATTGATTTCCTCTTCAGTAAAGGTCTCGCCGAAGGTATCTGCCAGAACATTTATCAGTATGTCGTTCAGGGTATAGTAGCCGCTGTCAGTAGCAGCCACATAACCGACACGGCTCGCACCCATGGAGTGGCCATACATTGCAATACGTTCTGGGTCAACATATTTGAGAGTGCGGGCAAAATCAAGTGCGTCATTCTGTCCGAAACTGCCGCCGCCTGCCCAGGCAAAGCCTGCTGCGCCCTTGCCCGTTTCGTCGCTGATTGGCTGCTCGCTCATGCCCTGGCCGTAGGAGTCAACATTGAGCACCACGTAGCCGCGTTTGGCAAATTCCTCGGCGATGCCCTTCATTGCACCTCTGTTTGTGCCTCTGCCGTGTGCAAGCATAATGCAGGGCAGCTTGTCACCATCTGAAACCCCGGCCGGAACATACTGGTCTATACGTATCTCGGCACCGCGGGAGTCGATTGTCAGCGTAGAGATTTTGACTTTTCCGCCGTTGGAGGAGATTATTGCACCTAA
>LSQX01404532.1_pt1 | contig 12982 bp, 10 predicted proteins | sample 654561 | NCBI WGS metagenome assembly LSQX01 (sample SAMN04489861, study PRJNA283612) | anaerobic digester metagenome | isolation source: 4 biogas reactors fed with cattle manure at either 37C or 55C with and... | place: Denmark: Kongens Lyngby | collected 2014 | reverse complement strand
AAATTATATTCAGGATAATTCCGGGAAGGAAGTAATTTTTATAGGTGAGGCCTGGTATGAAAACAATCTGGGCCTGATACTTTTTTTGAAGAAAATAAACAATGAGCACATAAGGCTCTTTGATTTTTCTTTAAGAAGGCAGTTCTCCCTACTGAGGGACGGTTCCATGAATATGAAGGCACTGGATAGGGCCGGTCTGGTAAATGATCCTGCCTATGGGGAGAGGATGATTACGTTTGTAGATAATCATGATACAGGAAGGGATCATGTTGAGTATACCAGCCCCATATTCAGGAGAAAATGCCAGGCCTATACCTATATTATGTGCAGGGAACAGGGGATACCAATGCTGTACTGGAAAGATTTTTATGCATCAGGGATAAGGGATGAGTTGGAAAAAATACTTATAGCCAGAAGAGATTATGCCTATGGACCATCTTATGAGGTAGAAAGCAATGATGCAGAAGTATATTCCTATGTAAGGGCAGGGTTAGAGGAAAGGCCGGGTTCAGGACTTGTAATGATGATCGCCGGCGGAGATAATGGAGAATTGATTACAAGAGAGATAAACTCCCGTCAGTCTGAACAACTGTTTTATGATTTGACAGGTAATGTCGGCGGTATTGTTAAGACTGATGAAAACGGGACAGGTCATTTCAGTGTTATCAATAGCGGAGAAAAAGGCTGGTCCATCTGGGTCCCATTACCTTTAAAAGAGTAGAAGAATGCTTTTTAAGCTATTGTATAAAAATACTTTAAAAAAGGAGGATTTTACATAGAGTCTGTATAATTTATAATAGGAGTTGAGCAAGCGTTTGAATCAAAAAATAGTCTATATGTGAAAGGACATATTAGAGGTGATGGATAAATATGTTTGGAAAAATACAGAATTATCAGGAAAAAGGAAAGGGGCTTATTCTGAATTTCAACAGGCAGAGCGTAGAGCTGGAGTTTATCACACCGACTATCATCAATTTTTTTGCTCCCATCAGTTCCGGGAAACGGTCTTCACATGCTGTTGAAGGCAGGAAAGGAGAGGACAATATTCCTTTTCAAATAAAGGAAGATGATGGTATTATTATAGAAAATGAATACTTAAAGATAATGATCAGTGATGATTTTAAAGTAGATATTTACGATAATGAAGGCAGGATAATATGCAGGGATTACCGGGGCAGGCGGGCCCCGTTTCTCAGGCGTGGTAATAGCGGAAAGATAGAAGAAGAAGGTCATGAAACTATAGAAGATATTCAGGAAAACAAAATTGAAATCCTGAAAGAGCTGACAGGTGATGAATATATCTATGGCCTGGGAGAAGAAACAGGGCCCTTAAATAAAAAGTTTTACCGCTATAAATTATGGAATACCGATGACCCCAGGCCTCATGTAGAGAATTTTGAGAGCCTTTATAAGTCTATCCCCTTTATAATTATTCTGAAAAACAGGATTGCCTATGGCCTCTTTTTTGATAATACTTACAAATCATATTTTGATCTAGGAAAGGAATCCAGTGATTATCTATACTATGGTGTAGATGATGGGAATCTGAATTATTATTTTATCTATGGCCCTTCAATTAAGGAAGTTATAGAAAAATATACTTATCTTACCGGAAGGACCCCTTTACCCCCATTATGGGCCCTGGGCTATCATCAATCCAGGTACAGTTATGAATCAGAGGAGAGGGTTCGGGAAATAGCCCTGAATTTCCGGGAAAGGGATATACCATGTGATGTGCTGTACCTGGACATAGACTATATGGATGGATACCGTGTCTTTACCTGGGACAGGAACAGATTTCCTGCTTTCAGGAAAATGATAAGAGAACTGGGGGAACAGGGTTTTAAGGTTGTTACCATTATTGATCCCGGTATAAAAAAAGAAAAGGGATATACGGTTTATGAGGAGGGTTTAGACAATAATTTTTTCATTACTGATAGAGATGGTATTCCCTATGTAAACAGGGTCTGGGCTGGTGAAAGTCTTTATCCGGATTTTTCCAGGAAAGAAGTAAGGGAATGGTGGGGCAGGCAACAGGAGAAAATACTGGAAACCGGAGTGGCAGGAATCTGGAATGATATGAATGAACCGGCCAGTTTTGACGGTCCTATTCCGGATGATGTCCAGTTCGGGAATGACGGTTTTCCTACTGACCACCGGGAAATGCATAATGTATACGGTCTTTTGATGGCAAAAGCCTCTGCAGAAGGGATCAAAAGATATACCGGAAAGAGACCTTTTGTAATTACCAGGGCCTGTTATGCCGGGGCACAGAAATATTCTTCTGTGTGGACCGGTGATAATCAGAGTTTCTGGGAACATCTGCGCCTATCCCTTCCCATGCTCATGAATCTGGGTTTAAGCGGCATGGCCTTCTGTGGAACTGATGTTGGCGGATTTGGCTCTGACTGTACTGCGGAGTTATTATCCCGCTGGGTACAGGCAGGTTGTTTTTATCCCCTTTTCAGGAATCATTCAGCTACTTATACCAGGGACCAGGAGCCCTGGGCCTTTGATAAAAAAACTGAGGAGATATACAGGAAATATGTGAAACTGCGATACAGGCTGCTTCCATATTTCTATGACCTGTTCTGGCAGGGAATGAGAACCGGGCTGCCTCTTATCAGGCCGCTGGTATTGCACTACCAGGATGATCCCGCTACTTATGAACTGAATGACCAATTCCTGCTGGGGGAGAATATCCTGGCAGCCCCTATAGTAGAACAGGGACAGACAGCCAGGGCAGTATATCTGCCAGAAGGGCAGTGGGTTGACTACTGGACAAAAGAGGTCATTGATGGAAGGCAATATATCATCAGGGAAGCCCCGCTGGAACTCTGCCCTGTTTTTATAAGAAAAGGAAGTATAATCCCTCAATATAAAGAGATGAGTTTTATAAATGACAATGACAGGGAAGAATTGATACTGGACCTGTATCCAGGTAGCTTTAGCTATACTCATTACCGTGATGATGGAGAAAGCTTTGATTATGAAAAAGGCATATATAATTTATACGAGTTCAGAGTCAGCCTGGATCATGAACTGGAGATTAAAATTGAAAAATTGCACAAAAAATATAAGGATTATAATGAATTGATATTCAGGGTAAATAATTACCCTGTGAAAGAAGTTTATGTTGATGATAAGCAGTATCCTTTTCAGGAGGAAGAAGACTGTTTTTCCTTTTCACTAAATCCTGATGCAGAAAACATAAGGATCATCAAGGGGGTTTAGATACAGGGCATAATCTTAAGAAAGGGCAGGTTGCTTATGAAAAATGTCACCATTAAAGATGTAGCAAAAGCTGCCGGTGTATCACCATCGACGGTTTCCAGAGTAATCAGTGACAGCCACCGGATCAGTAAAGAGACCAAAAGGCTTGTGCGGAAGACCATGAAGGAATTGGGATATCATCATAATGCCATTGCCCGGAGCCTGGTCACTCAGAGGACTGATACAATCGGGCTGGTTATGGCCAGACCTACCCGGGAGGCTTTTGCCAATCCCTTTTTCTCCGGAATAATACAGGGCATTGCCGCTGTCACACAGAAAAAACATTATAGTTTACTATTATCTTCTACGGCTGATTACCGCGAAGAACAGGAGGAAACCATGAAATTGATCAGGAACCGCAGGGTAGATGGTGTAATTTTAATGTCATCAAGGAGTAATGATGAGCTGATAAATCAATTGGTCCAATACAGATTCCCTTTTGTCCTGATCGGGAGATGTGCTGAACAGGAAGGCATCCCCACTGTGAATAATGATAACATTAAGGATACCTATAATATAGTGAAATTTTTGCTGGAGAGGGGTTACAAAAAGATTGCTGCCCTGTCCGGCCCTGAAGAGTATATATTTTGCCAGGACAGGGCCCAGGGTTACCGGAAGGCACTGGATGAGCTTGCTGATACTGAACCTCTTATTATGTTTATCGATGATTTCAAGTTTGAAGAAGCCTATCAGGGAGTCTTAAATTATTTGAAGAGCGGGCAGATGAGATTCGATGCAATACTCGCCTTTGATGATATGATTGCCCTTGGGGCATTACGGGCAATACAGGATTACGGCTTCAGTGTGCCTGAAGATATTGCCGTTGTCGGTTTCAATGATGATCCAATGGTTTCCTATATAAAACCAGCCCTGACAACAGTAAGATTGCCAATAATTAAAATGGGTGAAGAGGCGGCAAAAATGTTGATCAAAATCTTGAATGATGAAAACTATAAGGGAGAAGAGATAATCCTGCCCACAGAAATGATTATCAGGGAAACTGTATAAAGGAAGGATGGTACTGTTGAATAGAGCAGCTATATTTCATATGGCTGGACGGGCCTATGCTTATCCCATTGATATGAATACCCTGAAACTCCGCCTGAAAGCAGCCAGAGGTGATTTAAAGGATGTAAAGGTGATCTATGGCAGCAGGTATCCGCTGGACGGCAAACCGCCATCATTTGTTAAAAATATGGACCTGGCTGCTTCAGATGATCTCTTTGATTATTTTACAGCTGCCATTGAGATGGAAGATAACCGGTTCCGGTATTATTTTTATTTAAATGATGGCCTTGACGAAATATGGTATACAGAAAAGGGATTCACATATAAGAAACCCCAGACCAGCTCTGCATATGGTGAGTATTTTCAGTATCCTGTGATAAATGAGGGTGATATCTTTTCTGCCCCTGATTGGGTCCAGGGTGCTGTTTTTTATGAAATATTTCCGGAAAGATTCTATAATGGCAATAAAGATAATGATCCTGAGGGAGTTCAGCAATGGGGAGGAAAACCAGATAGATATTCTTTTTTTGGCGGTGACCTGGAAGGAATTATTAAAAAATTGGATTATTTAGCAGGACTGGGGATAAATGCCCTTTACCTTACCCCGGTTTTTCTCTCTCCCAGTAACCATAAGTATAATATTGATGATTATTACCGGATTGACCCGGCCTTTGGCAGCAAAAAAGTAATCAAAAGGCTTGTAGAAAAAGCACATCAACTGGGAATAAGGGTAATTCTGGATGCTGTTTTTAACCATTGTGGTATAAATTTTTTTGCTTTCCAGGATCTTCTGGAAAAAGGAGCTGCTTCAAAATACAGAAACTGGTTTTTTGTAAAAGAATACCCGGTAAAAATCCAAGTACCGCCTAATTATTCTACCTTTGCCAGTGGAGTTATAGATATGCCCAGACTGAATACTTCAAACCCAGAAGTACAGGATTATTTTCTTAAAGTGGCTCAGTACTGGCTGGAAGAAATAGATATTGATGGATGGAGACTGGATGTGGCCTGTCTCTTATACNNTGGAGACTGGATGTGGCAGATGAGGTTGACCATAATTTCTGGCGTAAATTCCGGGAAACAGTAAAAAAGTCAAAGGCTGATGCCTATATAGTTGGAGAAGTCTGGCACAATTCCGAAGAGTGGCTGCAGGGTGATCAGTTTGATGCAATTATGAATTATCCACTGGCCGGGGCAGTACTGGATTTTCTGGCCTATAACAATATCGGGCCGGGTGAGTTTAATAACCGCCTTGTCAGGAACTGGATGCTCTATCATGACAGGGTAAATTATAGTATGCTCAACCTTCTGGACAGTCATGACACCCGGAGATTAATCAATTTTTTTTCAGGGAAAAAAGAGCTGATGAAACTGGCAGTCCTATTCCAATTTACCTATCCGGGTGCACCGATGATATACTATGGTGATGAAATCGGATTGTCAGGAGGAAATGATCCGGATTGCCGGAGGTGTATGGTCTGGAATAAAGATGAACAGGATACAGACCTGTATAAATATTATAAGAAATTAATCAGCTTACGCCATAGGTTTATATCTCTAAGGAGGGGTGATTTTCATCCGCTTATAATTGATGAGATAAAGAACACTTATGGTTTTGTACGCAGATATAAGGGAGAAAGTGTTGTTGTCATAATCAATAATAGTCCACAGGCCCAGGAATATAGGCTTAAAGGGGATCTGTTTTCCTGTAAAAATGAAATTTGTGATCACCTCAATGATATAGTTTTAAGGAAAGACGAGGATGCCTATAAAGTAATGATACCGGAATTCAGCGGTGTGATCCTGCAATAATGAGACTGACAGATTTGTTGTTTTGAACATATTATAAACTAAAACATTTCAGGAGGAAATCTATATGCTCACAAATAGAAGAGGCGGGCCGATATCGTGGCAGACACGTTTTCCGGGCTTTAAAAGGATCAATGGAAATAGGCGCCTAATAGCAGAGGTCTTTGAAGACCTGGCCACAGAATCTATAGTAGAGCTGGAAGTCTATGAAACATTTCTGGATCTTAATCCACAGGTCAGGGAATTTCCCAACCTGAGTCCCGGTGAAACAGTATTCCGCGGTGAAGAGAGACTGGCCGATAGAAATAGAAGAAACCAGATGAGAAGAAGGACTTGCATAAGGAGCTGATCTGTATTATAATATACTTAATATATGAATAATTGTTCAATTATAAGATATAAAAACAAAAAGATTAAAAAAAGACAAAGGAGAGATTTAGTTGGCACATAACGATAAACAGCATCAGCACCACCATCATCACCATGATGGGAGTACTGATAATATAAAGACAGCTTTTTTTCTAAACTTTTCCTTTGCCATACTGGAGATCATTGGAGGAATATGGATAAATAGTTCTGCCATATTATCAGATGCCCTACATGATCTGGGGGACTCGATTTCTCTGGGATTGGCTTTTGTTCTGGAAAAATACTCGAAAAAAGAGGCGGATGACGAGTATTCTTTTGGTTATTCCCGTTTTTCATTACTGGCTGCCTTTATCAATAGTTTTGTACTTATCACCGGCTCTATCTTGATACTCATTCAGGCAGTACCCAGAATATTTGCGCCTGAGCCTGTTAATGAACTGGGGATGGTAGTATTTTCCCTGTTGGGGATAACGGTAAACGGGATAGCTGTTTTACGTCTTAGAAGAGGGAATTCAATTAATGAAGAAGTAGTATCATGGCACTTAATAGAAGATATATTAGGCTGGCTGGCGGTATTGATTGTCAGTATAGTTTTGCTTTTTGTAGATCTGTATATACTTGATCCTTTGCTGTCTGTCATCATCACTATATATATTCTTTTTAATGTAAGTAAAAATATCAGGAGGATAGCAAATATTTTTCTGCAACGGGTACCGGAAGGTTTTGCTATTGAAGATATTGAAGGGAAATTCAGGGGCTTAAAAGATGTTATTGATGTTCATCACACCCATATCTGGTCACTTGATGGAGAGAAACACCTGCTTTCTACACATATTGTTGTTAATAAAGACCTGAAACAGAGTGATATCATAAATTTGAAAAACAGGATCAGGGAATCAGGCCGGGAAATGGGAATCAGCCACATTACCGTTGAAATCGATTTTCCCGGCGAAGATTGTATTTGTATAGATTGCGATTATTAGAAATATCAGGGATTAGAGGATCATGGAAAGGAGTTTTTGTTATGAGTGGAGGAGAAATAAATACTGATATATTGGGAGGGGATGAACTGGAAGAAAATATAGTTTTTGATCTGGCAGAATTATTCAAGACTATTGGTGATCCTACCAGAATAAAGATTCTGTATACCTTAAGCAAAGAAGAACTCTGTGTCTGTGACCTGTCAGAACAACTCGGCATGAGCCTTTCTGCTATATCACATCAGCTCCGTATCTTAAGGGCCCATAAATTGGTCAAGTTCCGTAAAGAAGGCCGCTCTGTTTTTTATTCCCTTGACGATGATCATGTTCTGTGTCTATTCAGTCAGGGCCTCCAGCATGTCCTGGAAGATAAATAATTATCTCCAGGGCATTTCAATTTTTAGTTCCCGCAAATTGTTAATATTTTCTTCAAAATGTATTACATTCTTTTCAAAAAAGTATCAGCATTTCTATAACTTAAACCCCAATTCTGGATAACCATCTTTAAAAATCAGCTGTTATTTTTTAAAAAGACGAATTATTTTAGACCCCCGCTCATATTATAGATGGTAGTTGTAATTAAAAAGCCGGAGACAAAATATACATTGTTTCAGGGGAGGGGTAAGATGAGTATTATTGATGAAGATTTTATTTATTTATTTCATGAAGGGAGGAATTATAAAACATATTCAGGGCTGGGGGCTCATATATGTAAAGAGGGAGGTGTTGAAGGTGTAAGATTTTCTGTCTGGGCACCTGGTGCCAGAAAGGTCAATCTGGCAGGGGATTTTAATAACTGGCAGGGTGACTTAAATCCTATGGAGAAGATAAAAAATTCTGCTATATGGACGACATTTGTTCCAGGTATAGGAAAGGGGGAATTGTATAAATACCAGATATATACGGGAACGGGGAAGCTTATATATAAAGCTGATCCCTATGCCTTTTACTCCGAGTTAAGACCCGGAACTGCCTCCAGGGTGTATCCACTGAATAGCTATCAATGGAATGATGAGAAGTGGATGGAAAAGAGAAAAAGAGAGGCTTATTATGATAAACCGGTGCTAATCTATGAACTTCATCCAGGCTCCTGGCGGAGAGATAAAAGTGGCAATTTTCTTGATTTTAGACAATTAGCTGATGAATTAGCGGTTTATTTGAAAGAAATGGGCTATACACACCTGGAACTCCTTCCAATAACAGAACATCCTTTTGACGGTTCCTGGGGATACCAGACAACCGGTTATTTTTCTGTTACCAGCAGATACGGCAGTCCTGATGATTTCAAATATTTTGTCGATATCTTACATCAGAATGAAATAGCAGTGATTCTTGACTGGGTCCCTTCCCATTTCTGTGTTGATGATCATGGATTGGCACAATTTGATGGGACCTGCCTTTATGAACCGGCTGATCCTTCTCTGGCATATAATGAGTGGTCATCACTGAATTTTGATTTCGGGAAAAAGGAGGTCTTGAGTTTCTTATTATCAAATGCTTACTACTGGTTTGATATTTTTCATATTGATGGTTTAAGGGTAGATGCAGTCAGTAACCTCCTTTACCTGAAGGGAAGGGAAAATAAAGCAGCAATAGAGTTTTTGAAGGATTTAAACAAAATTATCTTCAAATCATTTCCCGGGGTAATGATGATCGCAGAGGATTCTACCAACTGGCCCCTTGTTACATATCCAGTAGATGTGGGTGGATTGGGTTTTAACTTTAAATGGAATATGGGGTGGATGAATGATCTCCTTGAATACATTGAAAAGGATCCTGTTTACAGGAAATATCATCATCATCAACTGACTTTTTCCTTTATGTATATGTATTCAGAAAATTTTGTTCTCCCCCTGTCTCATGATGAAGTGGTCCATGGCAAGAAGTCTTTATTGAACAAGATGCCTGGTGATTACTGGCAGAAATTCGCCGGGCTCCGCTGCCTGTATGCCTATATGATGGCACATCCGGGGAAGAAGATGCTCTTTATGGGAGCCGAATTTGGCCAGTTTATAGAGTGGGATTACCAGAAGGAGCTTGACTGGTTTTTACTTGATTTTCCTATGCACAAAAAGCTTCATGAATATGTCAGGGATTTAAATCATTTCTACCTTAAGAGTCCGTCCTTATGGGATGCAGATTATCGTACAGAAGGTTTTGAATGGATTGATGCTGACAATAACGAACAGAGTATCCTTGTTTTTATCAGGAGATCTGTTACTGAGGATAGATATCTGATTGTTTTATCTAATTTTACACCTGTAGTTTACCGGAACTTCAGGATAGGGGTTCCGGAAAACACTTATTATAGAGAAGTATTTAATAGTGATGAAGAACGATATGGAGGGTCTGGAGTTAGAAACCCTGATAATATCAAGGTCTGTGATAAACCCTGGCACAATAGATCTTTTTCCATTAAAATAGATGTTCCGCCTCTTGCTACAATATTTCTCAGCCCGAAAAAGGATAAAGATATAAAAGAAAAAAATTAAGGGGGGAATCCTTTATGAATAAAAAGGAAATAATAGCTGTTCTGCTTGCTGGCGGAAAGGGCAGCAGACTGGAACCCTTGACAAAAAATACTGCCAAGCCTGCCTTGCCCTTTGGAGCACAGTACCGGATTATAGATTTTACGCTAAGTAATTGTACCAATTCCGGAATTGACACGATTGGTGTCCTTGTCCAATATAAGCCGTTTGAACTCAACTCTTATTTAAATAAACTAATGCTCAGGTTTCATGATATTGTCAAAGGAGGATTAACAATTTTACCCCCTTATTCAGGGAATAACGGGATGTCCTGGTACAAAGGGACAGCAAATGCGGTTTTTCACAATATTGAATATATTGAACAATATAATCCTGAATATTTGATTGTTCTGTCAGGTGATCACATCTATAAAATGAATTATCTATCCATGTTGAAATTTCATAAAGAAAAAAATGCTGATGTAACAATAGGGGTAGTGCCTGTTCCGCTAAAAGAAGCATCCCGGTTCGGTATACTGGATACAGACAAAGACTACAGAATAATTGAATTTCAGGAGAAACCTGAAAAACCGAAAAGCTGTCTTGCTTCCATGGGCATATATATCTATAAATGGGGAGTTCTAAAGAGATATCTCTCAGATCAGGATGAGCTGATAGATTTCGGGAAAAATGTAATACCTGCAATGCTCAAGAATAATGAAGCACTATATGCCTATAGATTTAATGGTTACTGGAAGGATATAGGAGTCATTGAGAGCTATTGGGAAGCACATATGGATTTATTGAAAAGAGATGGAATCAGGCTCTTATATGACAGGAACTGGCCTATTTATTCAGCATGTTTAAGTAATCTGCCACAGTATGTATCTCAAAAGGCAGTGATAAAGAACAGCCTGATAGCCTGCGGAGCCTGTATTTATGGAACCGTTATCAATTCCATAGTCTTTGAAAATAGTTATATCGGCTCAGGGACAGTCGTAAAAAATTCCATCATATTACCTGAAGCGAGAATCGGAAAGAACAGCAGGATAGAGAAAGGGATAATCGGCAGCAATACCATTATTCAGGATAATGTCAGGATCGGATACAGCCAGGGTGAAAAGAAGGAGCTGAGTATTGCAGTGATCGGTAACAACTGTCATATCAGTGAAGGTATGATAATTAATAATGGGAAAATACTGGATAGTGCTGAAAATTATTATCCAGTAGAAAATGTCCATTATGCATAGGGAGTGGGTTAAGATGGGACTGAAGATATTATTTGTTTCAGCTGAGGTTTCGCCTTTTTTCAAGACGGGGGGACTGGCAGATGTTGCCGGTTCTCTTCCGCTTGCACTGAAAAAAATGGGACATGATGTCAGGGTTGTCATGCCTGAATATAAGCTTATACCAGAAGAATACCGGAGAGAACTGAAGCATATCTGCCACTTCAGGACTATTCTCTCCTGGAGGAATGAATATATCGGTGTAAATACAATAAATCACAGAGGCCTGGATTATTACTTCATTGACAACAAGTCATTCTTTTATCAGGATAATATATATGAGTCTGATGCCAGGCATGTACAGTATGCCCTTTTCTGTAAGGCCGTACTGGATATGCTGCCATATATAGATTTTAAGCCTCACATAATTCACTGTAATGACTGGCATACAGGCCCTCTGTGCCTTTATTTGAAGGAGCTTTATAATAATGATTTTTATAGGGATATCAGGACGGTTTTTACTATTCACAATCTAAAATACCAGGGACAGTTCGGGACAGAGATAATTGAAGATGTACTGGGCCTTAATTTTTATGAACACTATAATAGAGGTGATATTATACATAACGGTCTGGTAAATTACATGAAGATGGGTATTATTTTCTCAGATATGGTGACCTCTGTCAGTAAGAGTTATGTAGAAGAGATCAGGACACCCTATTTTGGAGAGGGGCTGGATTATGCCATTCGAATGAGAGGAGAGAATGTTTACGGTATTTTGAACGGCCTGGATTATGAAGAATATAATCCCGGAAACGACTGTGATATTTACCATAATTATGATTCCAGTAATACGGAAGGAAAGCTTATTAACAAAAAAAGACTTCAGGAAGAGTTAAATCTTAAGCTGGATGCTGAACAGCCGCTTGTCGGCTTAATCAGCAGGTTCTATGAACAAAAGGGGCTTGATTTAATTATGGCTGTAATGGATGAGATTATGACATTAAACATACAGTTTGTAGTTCTGGGTACTGGAGAAGCAAAGTATGAGAACTTTTTCCGGGAATATGGGCTGAGGTACCCTGACAGGATATCAGCAAATATAAGGTATGATCATTCACTGGCGAAGAAGATTTATGCCGGAAGTGACCTGTTTCTGGTACCTTCCCGCTTTGAACCCTGTGGATTGACACAACTGATCAGCCTTAGATATGGCTCTATTCCCATTGTAAGGGAAACGGGCGGTTTAAGGGATACCATACAGCCCTATAATGAATATACCGGAGAAGGAAACGGTTTTTCTTTCAGGAATTATAATGCCCATGATATGTTATATACTATCAGACGGGCTGTAGATATCTATCGAAATAAGGATATATGGCGGACCCTGGTAATCAGGGGAATGGAGTCAGATTTCAGCTGGGATAAGTCAGCAGGGGAATATATTGCTCTTTATTCAGGGTTAGTAAATTGACGATTTTGAGGAAATATTCATATAATGTTATAGCTTTACCTGTTATTTGACAAGGAAGTGATTATATGAACCCTGATAGAGAATTGTATGATAGACTAATAAAGAGAATTCCGCCAGAAGATATGTTTTATGAGGGTGATGACCTGGGCATAGAATATAAAAAGAAATTTACCAGGTTTAGAGTATGGTCACCGGCAGCACAGGGAATAGAGCTTCTGATTTTTGAAAATGAGTTTAGTACTGAGCCTGTTCTTAGAAAGGAATTTGCCAAAAGCATCCAGGGCACCTGGTTTGTTGAAGTTGAAGGAGATCTGGCTGGCAAGTATTTTTTGTATAAAGTAAATATAGAGGGCAAGATCAAAGATGTTGTTGATC
>LSQX01245796.1_pt1 | contig 12983 bp, 17 predicted proteins | sample 654561 | NCBI WGS metagenome assembly LSQX01 (sample SAMN04489861, study PRJNA283612) | anaerobic digester metagenome | isolation source: 4 biogas reactors fed with cattle manure at either 37C or 55C with and... | place: Denmark: Kongens Lyngby | collected 2014 | reverse complement strand
AGCCTATAAAGCTTATACAGTTTTTTGCTAAACCCTGGAAGGCTTGTCCCGCCTGGGTTTATCGGTATTTTTTACCCTTTTCAATGTTACCACTTTATGCCCCTACCGTTACCACTTTATGCCCCTACCGTTACCACTTTATGCCCCTACCGTTACCACTTTATGCCCCTGGGTTATGGTCTGATGGTAACACTATAGATAACTTGGCCACGTTTGTTTTCTACATAACCGGCTATAAATTGTTCCTGCTTCCAGTAGTCTAAAATCTTTTTTACTTGGCTGCGCACTTTAGCTTTTTTCTTTCTTAAAGCTCCGTCGCTGGCTGCCTTAATATCCAGTTGATTATAAACGGTGTCATAAACAATGGTCTTGCTTAAATTGCTGTTGTTCTTCATGGAAAGGATCCGGCGGTAAAGATAGCCCTGCAGCGTTATAATTTCCTCGGTCTTATTGATGGGTGTATTGAGCAGCTTAATGTCAAAGCGTCCTATCTGGTTTTTTTTGTTAGCATACTCATATAAAACCGGCGTTCTCAGTATCCTTAAACACTCCACAACTGTACCATTTAATGACGCCTTTACCCGCTCCCCGCTTATAAGGCTTCCGTCATACTTAAAACTGTCAAAGCCGTATGCTTTAGCTTCCTCGCTGGCGTCTATAATAAGCCTGCTATACATACATTTGGTTATACTGTCGCTTATAGCTTCGGCCTGTTTTGGGTTAAGGTAGGCGTCCGGGTTCCCGGTCATAACCTGGTATATCATTTGTGGGGTTATGTACTCGTTGCCGCCATCAACGTAAAGGGTAATAATGGCGTCGTGTACTTCTCTATCATAAGCCGTAAGCTCTTTGCGGCCTTTTATTTGTACGGATCCGTTAAGATTATCAAAGTTTATGCTTGCAAGGGTTGTTATCTGCTTTTTACTTCCCCTGCGTTCCATTGCTAACTGTTGAATATGGCTCCCTGTAAGCTCGTTGCTAAAAGCAAGGTTGCTTACTTTGTCTGTTGGTGCTAAAAAGTTTACTGGGTAAATGGTGTTTACTACGGCTTCCGGGCTGGTGTTTTCTCGCTCCAGCTGCTTAAGCTTTTCGGCGTATCCTTCAAAGGTCTTTTTAAGCTTCTCCTTGTCCTTAAGCAAGCTTTCATAAAACATTAAACTTTCTTCGTGCATTTGGATATGGTCCCGAAAATAAGCGTCGGTGTATTTATATAAATCTTCCGGTGTAGGGTTCTGCAGCTCAAAAATCTTTGCTTTCAGTTCCGCAATAGTCTGTATAACAAAACCCTCCGGGCCTAATTCCTCAATCTTCTTCAAGGTTTCCCGCCTAAACTGGATGGCTCTTTCTCTTGCTTCTTGACGGAATTTTTCCGCTTTATCTTCGGTCCAGGGGTGCCAGGGGTCCAATCCTGCTGCAATACGTTCATCTATTCTGGCTTCTATTTCTTTGGCATATTCATCTGTGATCCAGGGTTCTATTTTCTCTTGTAAAGGCATCTTATTCACTCCTTTATTAAACATAGTAAACTATGTAAACCTATATTACCACATAAACAAAGTAAACATAGTAAACAGGGTTTACATAGTAATCTTTTATTTATTTTCGTCGTCATTATCGACGCCCATCAAGTAATCTCTTATGGCTTCTTCTGTAACATACCAACGTGTACCAACCTTGCGGCCTTTTATGCGGCCTTCCCGAATAAACTTCCTTATACTCTGTGGGGTCATATCGAAAAGCTTGGCTATTTCCTGTACGTCGTAAGCTTTTATATCGCCTATTTGGATCATTGTTTATCCTCCCTTTCTATAACCTCTTTGCCCTCTAAAAACTCGGCTAACATTTTATTGACCGTATCTTTTAGGGTCTTTCTTTCGGTATAGGCGTAATCTTTGAGTTTTTTTAATAAGTCCTCCCTTACAATAAAGGTTGCTCTTGTAAAACCGTCCCTTAACCCTTCCTGGCTGCTCTTTTCGTACTCTCGGTATATAGTGCGCGGCCTTCCTACCTTGGTTCTTTCAATCTCCGGTAAACCTTCCGGCTGTTCAAAAAACTTGCTTACTGCCTGGCTGCCTAAGCCTTCTATTTTCTTCTTGCTCATGCTTTACTACCTCCCTTAATAATTTCAACTGTTAAAGAGTTATAACCCTCTGCCGTTGGCGAAACTGGCGAATAGGTAATAATATCTGTTTGGCTGGCCTGGGCTTCCCTTGTGGCCACACTTGCCTTTATAGTTGTTTGAAATACTTTAGTATTCATTCGCTTTGCAACGCCTTTAATGGTCTTAACAAATTCCTTTGATAAAAGGGTTCTGGGGTTGTGCTGGGTAAATAAAAGTCCTTCAATCTCCAGGCCTGGGTTACTATGTTGCCTTACCGCTTCTATGGTATTATATAATTGGCTTAAACCTTGTAAGCTCAATACGTCGGCTGACATTGGAATAATAACGCTGTCGGCGGCTGTTAAGGCGTTTATGGTCAATATCCCTAATGATGGTGGGGTATCAATTAAAACGTAATCATAGCTGTTTTTAATGGCTTCCAGCTTACTTCTTAATAGCTCCGGCCGCGTTATTTCCATATCTGCGCCGCTTAAAAGAATGTTAGCCGGTATAATGTCGCCACTCTTGGTTTCTTGTAAGGTTTCTTCAATGGCCGCCTTACCGCTTAATAATTCGTAAACTGTGGGTTTATTTACGTTATCTGCGCCGGCAATAAAAGTTAAATTCCCTTGCGGGTCCAGGTCAACCATTAAAACCTTATAATCTTTGTAGGTCATTGACGCGGCCACATTATGGGCTGTTGTGGTCTTACCTACGCCGCCCTTTTGGTTTGCTATTGCTATAACCTTGGCCATGTTTTGCCCTCCTTTATTTAATGTTTACTTTAGTAACATTATACTATTATTACTGTTTCATGTCAATATAAATATAAGGGAATATAAGGCGGTCAAGGCTTTTACCCCGCCGCCTTTTGTCTTTAGTACCCTCGTTTTAATCTTCTCATTACTACGCTTGGTGCGTCCAATTGGGGCTGATAGATTATCATGCGTACATCTTCTTCATAGCTCTTTGCCAGGCCTGCCTTCTTAAATTCTTCCAATATAGTTAATACCCCTGTTGCGGCTTCTGATACATCTGTAGCTTCAGGATAGACAAAATATTCACCGCCGCCGTACACAACAACGGCATATGTAGAAAACGGGTTATCTGGTTCAATAGGAAATGCAAAGATTGTACCGCCTAACTGCTCCCTTAAGGCTTTTGCTGTTTCAATGGCTTGCTTCTTCAATGTTCTTTCCCCTTTCATATTTTAATGTTTACTTGTCGTTACTAACATATTACCATAGGTTTATTCAGTTTGTCAAGTAAACTTTGAAAAATAAATAAACACTGTAAACATAAAAGGAGAATAAAAGAGAAAAACCCCATACCATGCGGCATAGGGTCATATACCAACTGTGGGCTTATCCCTCATAAGGTATTATGTCGTCTGGATCTGGTGGCTCTGATGTTTGGCTTGCGTAAAGGTGTAAATTCTCCTTGTACCCCTCAAAGGTATCAACGCGCTTTATATCGTACCAAACGCCTTTATACTCAATATACATTTGCGGGGTTATATCTGGCCGCCAATTAACGGTAAAGAGCATTTCTTCTTTGTTCTGTACTGCGGCAGCTGCAAAGTATTCTGTAGCTGATAGCTGCCTTACATACGCCCATAGTTTACCTGGGTGTATAGGCTGATAACTGACTCTTTGGTTACCCCATTCATCTTCAGTCATAACCTTCTTGTAAATGGTTATTTTCTTGTCCTTAAGCACGTTTCCCTTGGCCATGTTCTCACTCCTTTATAAAGCGTTTAGAAACTCGTTGTAATGCTCATATAAGCCCACATAGGCGTTTAAAAGGCTTGAAGTGCCATCTATGCGCTGTTTTGCGCTCTGCGCCTTAATGGGTACTATATTGCCGTTTCTGTCGGTCTGTATGCCGGTGTTGGTAAGGCACCATTTAAGAATAGGGTTGTTGTTATAATTTATCTTCTTGGCTTGCAGATCCGCGCCTAACATCTGCATAGGTAAGCTTAAAGTCTTGGCTCCCTGTATGCAGCGTACCATGTTAAAGCCGTAATTCTCCATTTCCTCAACCCAATACTTTGCGCTGTAGCTGTCATAATAAACCCACAAAGGGGTTATACCGTAATCATTAACCATCTCTAAAAACCAGGCTGTAACGTCGCCGTAATTGATTGTATTGCCATTACAAAGCCTTAGTAGGCCTTGCTCATACCATTTATCATAAGGTATTTTTTCAACCTGTACGCGCTGTTCAAAGTTATCACGCGGCAACCAATACATTTGATGAACAAAGCGTTCCTCTGTTTCCTTGTCCATCATTAAGAGCGTTGCACAAGTTAAGTCTGTGGTAATACTAAGGTCTGCGCCGCCTATAGCATAGCAATTCTTAAACCTGGCAATGTCAAAGGTTTTTTCATTGTTAATGTCGTCAAAGCTTAACCAGGCTGTACTAACGGTATCTCTAATGTTAAAGTCTTTTACCAATAAGCCGCTTAAACTCTTGGGGTCGTTCTTGGCTCTCTCAACCTTGTTTATAAGGTCGTCAAGCTTCTTAATGGTGCCTAAACCTGGATTGGCCTTCTCCCATGCCTGCGGGTCCTGCCATTCCTCCCGGCTGTCCAGTTCATAGATTATAGGTAAAAATGTATCATCGTTAAAATTTCCATCAACTATGTTGCAAGCATAGGCGTATATATCATCAAAGATACACTCCCTAACGGTTCCGGCTGTCGTTATCATAATCAATAGTGGCTGCCGTCTTGCGCTTTGGCTCTGTTTCATAACTTCGTAAAGGTTACGGTCTTTTACGCTGTGCAGCTCGTCCATAATAACGCAATGAGCGTTAAGGCCGTCCAGGGTGTCGCTGTTCTTGCCCAAAGGTTGAAACTTGCTCATAGTCATTGGGAAATATAAATCACTCTTACGCTTTTTTATATACTTGCTAATGTCCGGGCTTTGCTTAATCATGTTATGGGTTTCATCAAAGATAATGCGCGCCTGGTCTTTCTTGGTCGCTGTACTGTATACCTCGCTGCCTGGTTCGTTATCTGCAATCATCATATAAAGAGCAATACCGGCTAACATGGTCGATTTCCCGTTCTTGCGCCCAACCATGAATAAGGTTTCCCGGTACTTCCTTAACCCTGTTTCCACATGGATAAAACCAAACAAGGCGGATATATAAGCCTTCTGGAATAGTTCCAGTTTAACCGGCTTTCCCGCCCATTCGCCTTTAGAGTGCTTACAAAATTGCTCTATAAAGCGTATAGGCTTGGTTGCGCGGTTCTCGTCGAATATATACCCGCCCTTTGGGTTCTTTATATCATCAACAAGCTTCTCGTACTGCTTCTTTACCCTTGCTGAAACAATACAACGGCCTTTGTTGATTTCATTGTAATATTGTTCTATATAGTTCATCATATCACCGCCTTAATCACCCTTTATAAACTCATATAAGGCGTTTTCTTGTGCGTCCTGGGCTGCCTTGGGTAATAGGTCGGTAAGTTGCTTATAAAGCGTGCTGTAACGCTGCACTGTGGTGTTATAGGCCTTTAGTGCGGGGCTTTCCCTTAAAAATTCTTGCTTGCCCTGTTTGAATAGCTCGACGGTGCCGCCTTCTTTTATCTGTTCCTTAAGGTCGTCCAGGGTTAAGGCCATGAAGGTAAGCTCTTTTATTAAGCTCTTTGCTATAGGTTTTTTATCCTCTGGTATCTGTTTCAATATTTTGTTAAATTGCCTTTTAAGCTTGGATTGTTCTTTATCTTTGTCTATATCCATGAATATCACCACCTTTATTACTAACTTATTACTAGTTTTTTACAGCCTGTTTACCCTCCCTTTATATGAAAACTCATGGAGGGGTTTTAAGAGGTCCCCGCGCCGGTCCCCCGGCCGTCGTTGTCGTTTCTCTTACCGGGGGTATAAACTAATTCTCCTTTGCTGTTAAAGCTCAATCCCTCTGCGCAAACTTCTGCGCTGCTGTGTTCTTTGTTATGGCAATCCTGGCATAATGCTTCAAGGTTGCTCCAACTTAAAGTAATGTTAGGGTCGTTAATGTTCTCTGGTGTTATATACGTCTTATGGTGTACTACCTTTGCCATATCCCCACAACGTTCACATATATAATTCTTACTGCTCATGTAAGCTGCTTGTGTTTTCTTCCATGCTCTGCTTTTATAAAAGCTTCTGGCATAGTCCTTCATGGCTTACGCTCCTGTCCTCGCCATTACAGTTAATGCCTTAAGTAAGCCGTCAATGGTTCGCTGCAGCTTTTCGCTGTCCGTCTGCTCTGCGTTATACCATAGCTTTAATATAAACTTGCTGACTGTCTTTGCTAATGGCTCGGCCTGTTGCTGCTGCGGTGTCATACCTGTAGTAACTTCAATATATCCCGGTATGGCTTCCAGTAAAGATAATATAATCTCGTCGTTGTCTGTGCCGTCTATCCTTAAATACTCTCTGGCTTCTTCTAATCCTAATGTCATGCTATCACTCCTTTATTAAAGTAAAGGGTATTGGAATAACCCCAATACCCCCTACCCAATCAATAGGCCTTATTAAGCTTCTGCTTCTGCTTCTGCTTCTTGTAGCTTTACAAAGGCCTCTGTAACTATAGGCTTACAATCGGCTATTGCCAAAGCTCTGTAGTCAATCAAGCCGCTTCTAAAGCTGCTTTCTCTGGATACTTCAATTACAATGCCTTCTGCAAGGTTATAGCCCATGTAATTAAAGTTCCCCAGGTAAATATCACCGTCGGCAATGTTATCATCAATTACAACCTCGCGGCCTAAAATGTAGCCAATGCTTTCATTCTTCGGATCCGCTATGAAGATAGGCCTACCGTTATTGTCCACAATGCCGTAAACGTGAGTGTAAAGGGTTGCATTATTCATAGCCCATTTTGCGCCCTGGCTGTAACCTCTCTTAAGCAATGCCATTGTTGCCACAAAGTCGGCATAGTCCGGCGTGGATCCGTTGGCATATTCAACGGCGTTTGTTCCTGCTGTCCAGGTAATGGTTTCTAAACCTGTTCCCTGTCCTTCTCCGGTACCGTTTACCAAAGCGTCGGCAATACATTCCATTACACAAGCGTTAAGCTCGTCAATGATATAGCTCTCAAAGGCTGCAATGCTCATTTTCTTTGCTGCTGCGCTAATAGAGAATACCTTAAGAATCTCATGGCCGCTAAAGGATACGGCTGCAACTGTATTCTTTTCACTTTCAACGGCCTGGCCTTCTGTATGCCAACTTGCTTTAGTGGCCGGTGTACCTACAGGTACGCTAATGTTTGTGGGTAGGTTAAACCCTCTACATACCGGCAATAGGCCGCCCATAGTACGCGCCTTTTTAATTACTTCGTTTAAGGTAGTCGTTGGCAATACTGCGGCTGCGCTTGTTACGGTATTAAATGCGTCTGCCCTTCTTTCGGCCTTTACAATGTCCATAGCACGCTTAAAGGCTGCGTCCTCAACGGCTGTAAGCTGCTGCCCTAAAAGGCTTTTGAAAAATGCGCTTCTATACTCCGGGCTTGCGAATACGTCGCCCTCTCTGGCTTCATAGCTTGCCCCGGTTTCAAAGCTCGCGCCGGTAATAGGGTTAAACTGCTGTGCCGGCTTCTGGCTTCTCTGCTCAATATTATATTTAGCCTGTTTTAGGCCTTCAAGCTCGATATTAAGGCTCTCAATGTCGGCATTAGGGTCTGTTTCCACAACCCTCTTTATTTCCTTTGCTCTTTTCTCAATGTCCTGAATAGAGCTATTCATATAATGATTAAATGCTTCCGCAACAGTTTTAAATTTCATGTTATCAAATCTCCTTTATTAAAATTTGGTTTATTTTAATCTTGGCGGCCGCTCTTAAAGGGTCTTCTTTAATCTCCTTCATAGCTGCCCTGGCTTCAACGCTTGTTTGCGGATACGCCGGGAAGGGTACAACTGATATTTCATAGATTTTTTCAATCTTGAATATTTCCCGCGTATTCGTTGCAGCGTCGTACCTGTCGCCGCCCTCTGGTACCTTAAAAGCAAAGCTCATACCGGATAAATCCCCGCGTTTTACTGCCGTATAAACGCTTTTGGCTTCTTCTGTGTCCGGTAGTGTCGCAACCATCTTAAGGCCTGCCGGATCCTTAACAAGCTGCATTGTTTTGGGTGTCCTTGCTAAAGGTACTTTGTTAAGGTCGTGGTTATACAATAGCCTTGCGTCGCTTATGTCCGCCTCGTCTAAAGCTCCACGCCTTATAATTTCGATATACTCCCCTGCCGGGTCGTTTATCTTTGTGGGTTGGTCGTAAACAATCGGCCTACCCTCTAATATAAGGCCTTTGGATCCTGCCGGATCGCCGGCTCTTATTTCACAAACCCTAATTTCCTTCATAGCTGTTTACCTCCTGTTCTACCTCTTTTATTATCTGCTCCAGGCTTTTGCGCCTGGCCGTAAATAATACTGGTAGCCAATGCGGCGTTTTGTACTTTCTATAAGTCCTTACTAACGGTAAATTCAAGGCTTTTCCGTCTATGTAATATATGAATGGTTCTCCTGGTTCCTTGTATATAAGCCCTTCCCTTTGTAAGCTGTTTATTACCTCTATGGCTTCCTTGTTCCAGCCTGTCCAAAATATTACGTTGCTGCATACGTCGCTGCATATCTCTAAATTGCCTTTCCAGTCAAAGCCCAAACTGGTAAACAGGTTTTCAAGCTCTACATAACTGGTTCCCTCGTTGTTTTTTATAAACCGGTAAACCTCTGCTTTTATATCCATAGGCCTTTACTCCTTTAACTGATACTCGTTAGCCTTTAATGCGTCCACAACGTTTAATGTCTGTAATCTCTTGTCGCCGTCTTTAACGCCTGGTAAGTTTAATATCTCTAAAGCCTGGTTTATGGTTAAAAGCCCATAAGGCATAAGCTGCGCTATCAAGTTTACTTTTGTCGCATTACTGCTGAATTGTAGACGGCCACTTTCAAAGATTATCGAATTACCAAAGGCCTGCTCTCTCTCGTTAAATATCTTCCTGGTAAATTCCAGGCTCATTTGTACCGCTATGGGTTCCAGGGTGCTTTCATAAAACGCTGCCCATTCATCTTCTGTATAATTGCTGCTTACAATGGCTTCTGATACGCCTAAATAGTCGTATATCTTGGTTTTAATAGCCTGTATTTGCTTCTCGTCGATTATGGCCGGTGTAATGTCTATTGGCACATATTCCATCTTCTGATCTGTGGCGACAATACCGCCATCATTGGCAATACTCAAATAATCTTTAATAAACCTTTCCTTTTCCTCTTTGAGCTTCTCCGGCGCCATAATCTGCGTAAACTTCAATATGCCGCGTATATTTGCGCTGCTCTTAATTCCATTCATGTACCCTTCGTTTTGAGTATGCGCCAACTCTAACGCCGGGCTTAAAGCTGTGTTAGGGTCGCCTAATAGGTCGTTGTTATTGAAGTTACGGCGTAAATGGATTATATCCACATAGGGTAAAATAACCTCCCTGCTATTTGCGAATAAAAACTTACAATATAGCTCGTTATTTGGGTCCGCTAAAAAATCAACATGTAAAGCTCTTAATGGGTAAATACCTTTAAGCTGCCCCTTTTCGTCTTTTTGGAGGTAAGCAAAGGCATTGTTATATAAAAAGTAATGCGTAACCATCTTATAGAGCATATCAAAGGCACTCATATAAGGGTTTGGCTGCACTTGTAGCAGTCTGTTTATTTTAGAATTGTTTGCTGTTTCGTTGCGGTCTGCATATTTAATTATATGGGTACCTTTAAGCTTGGCCGCGTTCCTGGCTATCGCGTCAACTGCTGCCCGGTAAATATCGTTGTCGTATGCGCCACCGCTCCAGGGTGTGAATACTGACGTTGAAGAGCTTAAAAGTTCCGCTCTCTCTGTCTTTACCGGTTCTTTTGTTCGTTTGAACAATCTATCAAATATGCCTGCCATCTTTTCCCCTCGTTTCTTAAACCGTTGTTACGCCAATAGCCTTTTTGCCCTTTGGTGCCTCAACGATTATATATTCAACTTCGTAACCTTCTTTTAAGTCCTTAAATTCCGGGTCGCATACCCCGTTTGCGTGAAAAAATATCTCCGTTCCGTCGTCCTGCCGGATAAAACCAAAACCTTTATCTTGAAAAATTGTCGTTACAATTCCTTTTCCCATATCCATTTTCTCACGTCCTTTTTTATAGTTCTTTCCATTTACTATTATAACATATTTTAATGTTTACGTCAAGTTTATTTTGTGATTATCCGGGTTACCCTGTTTATGTATGTTATTATGTTTACTGTGTAATCAAAAAAAATAATGCAGGGCAGTAACCCTGCATTACTCTAATGTTTTTATTTTTTCTTCATGGGCTTTTATAGCTGCCTTTATTCTCTGCTTTGCTCCTGGGTCTTTTTCTTTCTCATAGGCTGCCATAAGTCTTTTTAATCTCTGTTTCACGTCCTGCCTTTCAACCGCTATTACCTCCGGTTCTCCTAATATGCCGTATATGGTTTGAAGGTTGTTTTTGTTCATATCGTAAAATACCCTATCGCCTGTCATAAGGCTTATACATTCAATAGCTTTAAGTAATATTTTATAAACCGGCTCGCCGGCCTGTATGTTTTTATTAATTTCTGCTCTTAATTGCTCTGACTTCTTGATGTTCTCCTGTTGTTTTTTATATGTCGCCGCTAAACGCTCTAAAAGGCCATCTGCGACGTTTTCTTTGCTTACTAATGGTTTTATATTACCCTTGCCTTTTTCGCCGCTTATAAGCCGTTTCTGAGCGTCGTTTTTCAGTAATTTATTAATCTCGGCCTGGGTTGCCTGGTTCTGCTCCATTGCATAACGCTTTAACGCTTCTAAGGCCATCTAATCACTTCCTTTTACCGTTGCTAATGGGAAGGTCAAAGTCGTCGGCAACTTTATAAAGGTTATCCGGTTCAAATAAGTCAAAGCGCGGATCATACTTAAACCCACACGAATAAGAGCTAACGCCGTAACGGTTCTTTAAGCATACAAGTTCTATTTCTCGCGGTATGGCCTTCTTTGCCTGGCGTACCTTTTCCCGCTTCTCTTTTATTTTCTTCTCGCTGTTGAATAGGTCGTCGTTGAGTATTTGCAGCTGTAAGCCCCATACAACGTCTGCGGTATATTCAATACCGCCGCTTTCCTTAAAGCTTTCAAAGTCAATAGGCGTTAAATAATTGGCTCTGTTTATGCTGCTGATAACAAATACAACTAAATCATTCTCGCTTTGCAGCTTCTTAAGCCCTCTTACAATGCTGTCAACTTTTTCTTTGTCGCTCTGGCGTGGGTCCGCCGGCGGTATAATCTGCAAGTAGTCCACTATAACAATCGGCTTTACTTTGTAGGTTTCCATATAGTCCTTTGTATACCCGATAATAGAATAAATATTTGTATCAAAATTGCACTCTATGACGCTGATACGGTCGGCTATCTTGTTATATTCCTCTGCTGCTGCAATTACTTCCGGTGTCAATTTTCCTGCTCTTATTTTAATTGCACTTACGGCCTTTTCCCTGTTATTTCTTGCCGTAATACGGCTTAAGCTCTTTGTAACCATTTCAAGCCGGCTCTGTTCCAGGCTGAAAAATAATACATGGTCGCCCTGCTCTGCTAATTGGTCGCCTATCTGATGAACAAAGGTCGTTTTGCCTAAACTGCTTATTGCTCCCACAACATATAAGCCTGGATATAGGCCGCCGGTTAATTCGTCCAAATTACTAAACCCTGTTTTACGGTCTTTATAGCTCTTAAATTTGTCAATATCCTTTATGAATATATCTTCTAGATAATGGCTTACTAAATTTTCTTTTAATACCGTTTGCGGATCCTGGCCGCTCTGGTATAATGTATTTGAGTTATTATTTTTGACGGCTCCCGGCGTTGCTGCGCCTGGGGCTGTTCTTTTGTATGGTGTAAAATCATTTAAGGCCTTTTTTATTGTCATTTTGCCGTATGTATCGGCTCCATGTCTTTCATCCCATTTTGGCCTATATAATGCTGATTGCCTAAATAATGCGTCCATGCGGTAAGCGTTGCCGTTTGTCCAGTAGGCTAATAAGTTACATAAAGCTAAATCTGCTTCCGATTGTGAAGGATAGCCGCTTATATCTCCATTCCATAACGCCCGGAATATATGGCCGTTCTTTGCGCTCATGGCCTTATTTATAAGTTCACTGTCTGATAAGTCAAGGTCTGTCGGCTGCTGATTGGTTGGCTTTTGTTCTTCTCTTTTCAAATACTTTGCGTGAACAATGGCGGCCTGTGCTGTTCTCTCTTGAATGTCTTTAGGCTCCCCTAATACGTTCCCGGTTACTGTAAAAAACCGCCCTTCTGAATACATTTCAACGTTTCCCTTGCGCCTGTCCTTTGGCGGTATGGTACCTTTGCAAAGTATATGTACGCCGGTACCGCTTGGGCTGTATTCTGTGTAACTGTCTAAAGTCTTTATAATGTCCTGGGCTTCCGGTGTAAGTTTGCCATCTTTTACAACGTTGTCCAGGTCCACCCCAAAGATCCCATTTGCAAACTCAATGCCTATGCCATCAAAGCCGTATTTACTGACGGCATTAACCGCCGTTTGGTAATCGCTCCAGGTTGCCGGGTCGTTTGCTTTTGCATTATAGCCGGTCTTTGGGTCTTTCGGTATCTTGTCATACTTGCCTTTTTTCTTGTTGTATTCCAACTTAAAGCATACCCATTGATTAAGTTTCTTCAAGCTCTCCGGAATATTCTTGTATTGCTCCATGTTCTTTCACTCCTCTTTTTGTTCCCACATGGGGTATATTTCTTATTCTTTAAGCCCATAATATTAAGGCATGGCGGCGGCGTCAAGCCGGCCGCCAATGCCCCTATAAAGCTTATATAGCCTATAAAGCTTATACAGTTTTT